>Ga0315268_10004522_pt1 | contig 15098 bp, 10 predicted proteins | sample C1_top_MG_FD_204535 | JGI IMG/M metagenome (GOLD analysis project Ga0315268, IMG submission 204535) | Sediment microbial communities from Yellowstone Lake, YNP, Wyoming, USA - C1_top | ecosystem: Environmental > Aquatic > Freshwater > Lake > Sediment | place: USA: Wyoming | collected 2017-08-01
AACCTTGGCCATCCAATGTGCGGTGGCCTGTGCACGCCAGGGGTACAAAACGTTGTTTGTAGACTGCGACGGCACGTTTTCCGGTCGGAGACTTTCTCAGATCGTGTCCGAAAAGTTTGAGGAAATAGCTCAGCAGATAATCCTGATGAAGCCAGGCGACTTCCATGAGCAGGCAATAGTCGTTGATCGGTTAACCGATTATGTTACGAAGAATTTTGGGCTCATAGTTTTTGACACAATTACTTCGCTTTATCGGTTGCGAATTGCAGAAGCCTCGTCAAAGACTTTCGAGCTTAATCGTGAACTGAACAGGCAATTGGCAGTCTTGGCACAGATCACTAAGATTCAGAAGATCGCAGTTTTGATAACAAGCCAGGTTCACAGCGTTTTGAACGCGATGCCTGTGAGCATAGAGCCTGTTGCCACTAGGGTTCTTAAGTTTTGGGCTGACACAGTGATTGCGCTCAAACCTACGGAAGACCCGACAGTGATTAGGATGATTTTGGAGAAGAATCAGGGAAAACTCTCTGCAAAAACCTTTGATTTAAGAATAGAGGAAACTGGAATACACGATTGCTCGATTCATTGATGGAGTTGCAGAGATGGAGATAACACAGCTGTTAATTGAAGCGGTGAAATTCATATTCCCAGCTTACTGTGCAAACGCATTGCCTGTAGTCGCTGGGGGAGGACTCCCGGTGGATTTTGGAAGAAAATTCTTTGATGGAAAACCGATCTTTGGGAAGAACAAGACTTACCGAGGTTTTTTCTTTGGGTTGGCTGTAGGAACGGTTGCTGGTCTGGTTGAGACTGTGATCTTTCACTACCCTGTTCTGTTTGGTTTGCTGCTGTCTTTAGGCGCTTTGCTTGGCGACTTGGCAGGTGCTTTTCTGAAAAGAAGGCTGAATATTGCTCCAGGCGGTTTGCTGCCGGTGGTTGACCAAGTAGATTTCATCGTCGGCGCGATTTTTTTTTCACTTCCAATATTTATCGATGCCTTGTCGTTCGAGCTTATAGTAATAGTGCTGATTATTACGCCGCCTATTCATCTGTTGACAAATCTCGTGGCTTACAAGTTGGGGCTAAAAAGCAATCCTTGGTGAGGCTCAACGGCCCAGCTTTATTCGTATTGCGGCTTCAAGGAATATGTAGGCTATGAACAGTAGGATGATCCCAACCATCAGCATCATGTAGGCCTGCCTTGGCTTGTAAACGTATTTCGTGCTCTGATATATTGCTATCAGACCCACGAGGCCAAGCGAGTAGACACTAATGGCGACTATGCTGTCGCTTATGAATTGCTCTCCCAATTGTGGATAGAGGAACAAGAAGTTTCCATTATAGTAGACTGCTGGAAGCGGCCTATTTATTAAGTCGTATAGGCCGCCTCCGAAAAAGAAAAGACCAACCGCAATTGCGATTATTGGTATAATAAGGTTTGATGGTCTGGACGTTGAAATTGCGCGGTAAAGCTTGTTCAGCGAAAAAGAAAGTGATGAAACGCGTTTCTTAACTGATCTTAACATCTATCTTTTCTCCAATTTTTTCAGGTGTTCCGCCACTTCTCGGGTCCATTCTCCTGTTAATGGATTCTTAGCAATCTCGCTTAAATACTCTTTCCAAGAGATTCCCAGTGCCTCGTTCCACCGTTCGTACTTTCTAGTAATGCTTTCATGGGCCATGCTGTGCAGATCGCAATAACCGCTTTCCTTAGCTTCGCGGCTGCATATTTGGCATTTCAACTCGTCTCATCCTCTTTTCTTTTAAAGAGCATCTAGGGTTGAAGCACAGTGTCCAAGGGCGTTTTCCATAGACAAACACTTGAACAGTGGGCCAACCGCATCCGCGGCAGTTCTTTCCAGGAATTCTTATAGTGCCTCTTTGCGGAAGTGGAAATGAGGTTTTGCAAGAATTTTCAAAGTAGTTTGTGCATCCGATGAACTGTTTGCCAGTTTTTCTTGAGCGTAGTACTGTGAGATTCCCTGTTTTGCAGGTCGGGCACGTTCCGATAATTCTTTCTTGAAGTTTCGCCCTTCTTATTGCATCACTCAGTTGTTCACCGATCTCTTTCTGTTTCTCTTTGAATTCGTTCATTATTGGTTTAAGAATTTCAATCACGCTGGCCAGAACGTTTTCTCTTTTTTCTTTGCTTTCGCGGACTTGGTTCATTCTTCTTTCAAGTTCCTTTGTCAACTTTATTGAAACAACTGTTGGAGAGTGGTTTCTTAGGACCTCAAAAACTTCAAATCCTAAATCTGTCAGTGCCATTCGTTCATCTCGAATGTACTTTCGGTCGTAGAGGGTTTGTATAATGTCTGCCCTTGTGGCTTTTGTTCCGATTTCGACTTTTTCCATCTTCCTAAGGAGACTGCTCGGATTGTACCATGGTGGTGGCTTAGTGAACTTGCCTTCTAAGAATATCCTGTTGACATCGACCATTTGGTCTTCTTTTAGTCGTGGTAGCAGGGTCTCTTCAGTTCTTGCATAAGGTTCGTAGAAGTGTAACCATCCTGCCTTCAACGTCTGGATTCCTTTGAGGAAAAAAACGTGGTCATTTATGCTAACCTGGACTTTCATGGTTTGTCTGATTGCGGATTCGCCGAAAACTGCCATGAACCTTCGGACAACGAGGTTCCAAATGTTCCTTTCGGAACCGTCTAGGGTCTTTTGGGGGAGCTTTCCCGTTGGGTATATGGCTGGATGCGCTGGGTCTTCTTTGGTTCCTTCGTTTGGCTTGAGTTCTGGCTTGGCAAGAAGTTCCGCCGCGAGTCCCTTGTGTTCTGCAACTTTGCTTAGATTCTTCAGTATGTCTTTGTAGCCTATTACTGGTGGAAGTTTTTGGCTACTGGTTCTCGGATATGAGATCAAAGCGTCTAGATACAGGCGTTGAGCTATGTCTGATGTACGCTTCGGCGAGTACCCAAACAGGCCGTAAGCCTCACGTTGCAGCGTGCCGAGATCAAACGGCGGCAGAGGCAATTGCCGGTATTGTTTTGTCTCGATTTTTTCAACGTGACCATTTCTTCCTTGGCATGCACTCTGAATGGCTTCGGCTTCTCTTTTGGTTTGAATTATTTGCTTTATGTATTTTGCTTCAAGGAGTTGGCCGTCGATCTTGAGCTCGGCACTGATTTCCCAGTACGGCATCGGTACGAAACTTCTAATTGATTTCTCTCTTGTTACCAGGAACTTAAGGACTGGACCCTGGACCCTTCCCGTACTCAATGTTGCATAGTTGCCGCTCCATTCCTTTGCTGCGATTGTAAGGGCTCTTGAAAGGTTGACACCATAAAGCCAGTCAACCTCGTGTCTTGTCCGTCCGGCTTCAATAAGTGCAAAATCCAAGTGTGGTAGCATTTCATCATAGGATTTTTCCAGTTCTTCTTCAGTCAAGGTGGAATATTTCATGCGTTTTGATACTGTTTCCTTATTGTCACATGCGTATTTCAATATGCTGTAGCCGATGATGCTTCCTTCCAAGTCGAAGTCGCATGCGTCAATGAACGTCCCTGCGTCCCTTGCTAGATCTGTGATAACTTGAAGCCATTGCCTGATTCGGTGCGCTCCTTTTTCAGCAGCGTATCGAGGTGCCCATTTGAAATTGAAAACAGGATAAAAGTTTCTCCTACTTGTTTCGCCCGTAACGGTGTACAAATGTCCCAAGGCTGGGACTACAACTATTTCTCTGTCGCGTTTGGCCACGTAGTATGGTACACCGTTTTTTTTCATTCTCTTTGCTTTTCTTCCTAGGTCAAGCGCTGAAGCTATTCTCTGAGCAGCGTCTGGCTTTTCAGTGACAATCAACGTGTACTTTTCCACAATTGGCACAAACCGTGTTGTCATTAAGAGGATTTCTTTGATGTAAGCTTTTTAGACAAAGTTAAGATTTTCTATGTGCTGTGGCAAGTATGTGCTTTGAGTTCTCTGGATTTTCCTGAATCTGCTGCTTCCAGCTTGTTTTGTCGTCTATGGAGTTCGCTTTATCAGGTATTGGATTTTTCTTCTCTCTGGTTTTCTTCTGCGCCGATATTTCGGAGCCCTATTTCTGACACTCGAGGTGCCCAAAGCATTTCAGAGTCTTAAGAGAGTTTGCCTTGTCTCCGCACGCCATCTTGAGAGCGAAGTTTCCATTCTTGGCCTATTCATTTGCGGCTGGAATATCCTAGAATCGTTGGATTTTGCGTAGAATATGGAATCGAGCACCTTGACGGCTTCTTCTATGTCTTTCCGTTGTTTCTCAGGGAGCTCTGGTGAAGCCGCAGGTTGCGGCAGCAAGGGCAAAGGAATGATTTGCTATAGCGCCCCGCACGAGACAGAACCCATCAGTCGTTTATAGGCAAGTTATCTCTTTTCGAAGAGGCGTTCAGGAAACTGTATTTGGAGCGTTAATTCAGTCTTTCGCAACCAAAAGGCTGGCTTGAGCCAGATCGGATCGGAGAAATTGCTTTGAGGAACTGTTTTGTCCAGCAACCAATAAATACGTCAAGAATGTTTACTTCCTTCGTTGTCAAGCGGAGTGTAGAGTTTATGCCTCAACGTGTCAGTTGCCAGGGATGCGGTCATTTGTTGTATGAAGGCCCTGAACTCAAGCCACCCGATGAAATCTTGCATGAAAATGAGGGCAAGTGCCCGAAATGCGGCAAGAAACTGTCGTTCGTACCGATTGATGTAAACGTAAAACCGATGAGGTAGTTGCCTGCCGAGGAAGGAGATTTGACGGAAAGAATCCGGCGAACCCAACTTTATGAGGTGCACCGGAAAACCGCGAGACTGACGGTTTTCGCAGGCTTTGAGATGCCATTATATTATAAGGACATAACACCCGAGCATTTAGCCGTTCGTAACAGCGTAGGGATCTTCGATATCAGCCACATGGGTCGAGTGATAGTTACAGGCGCCGATTCTGAACGTTTTCTGAACTATGTCATAACAAACGATGTGACGATGCTTTTGCCGAACAGTGCCCAGTACTCCGTCATGTGTACGGAAAAGGGAGGAATCATAGACGACTTCATTGTGTACCGAATGGAAATGGAAAAGTTCTTAGTAGTCTTCAACGCGAGCAACCGAGAAAAAGATTATGACTGGATAGTAAAGAATTCCAGAGGCTTCAACGTGAAAATTGACGAAGTCTCTGATAGCGTGGCAATGTTCGCCGTTCAAGGCCCGAGCGCCGAGAAAACTCTGCAGAAACTTTCAACAGAAGATTTGAGCAAAATTGGAAGATTCAAATGTGGGCATTCACGCTTAGCAGGTGTGGAGGTTTTTCTCTCCAGAACAGGATACACCGGTGAGGATGGCTTTGAAATTTTCATATGGAATGCAGCATTAGCAAAGCCTGATTACGCTGTGAAATTGTGGAGTGCTGTTCTTGAGTCAGGTAAGGCCTTCGGCATAGAACCTTGCGGTTTGGGGGCGAGAGACACGCTAAGGCTTGAGGCCGGTCTGTGTCTTTACGGGAATGACATAGATGAAAACACAACTCCACTGGAAGCCGCACTTGGATTCGTGGTAAAGCTTCAAAAGGAGAAATTCATAGGAAAAGAAGTCCTAACGCGGCAGAAAGCAGAAGGAATAAAACAGAAACGTGTCGGTGTAAAAATGTTGGATCAGGGGATACCGAGACCTAGCTTCGAAATCTACACCGACGCTGGTGAAAGCATAGGTCACCTGACCAGTGGTACATTTTCGCCTCTGCTCAAGTACGGGATCGGAATGGGCTACGTTCAAGCGTCTCATGCCCAAGAGGGAAATGCTGTAAGTGTTAGGATACGTGAGAAGATGGCCAAGGGAAGAATAGCATTGTTCCCATTCTACGACACTGAGAAATATGGTTTCAAACGAAAGATTGCGATGAGGTAGACGTGACAAGTTTTTTGCTGCTTATCTTCTCTTTGGAAAGGTATATAACCGTGACCCATGTCATGTAAACCATCTTTCAAATAATTACTAACCACAAGTAAAATAAGGGAACTTCAATGGAGTCTGTGTGAGGAGTCGACCAGCATGAAGCTCTCCGACGCTTTGTCCAAAGAAAACGTGATTAACGGCCTGAAGAATCTGGGAAAGTTGCGAATCAAAACCAACCACAGTACAATAATAGCCTACTCAGGTCTGCTGATCATTCTGGTTGTGGCTTTCACAATACGCATATTGCCAATACGTTGGGAGATACAAGCTGGTGCAGTTCATCTCACAGAATTTGACCCGTACTATCAATACAGTCTTACGAATTACATGGTGAAAAACGGTCTGCTTTCGCCTTACTGGCCCAAACTTTGGATAGACACGCAGCGTTGGGCTCCAGAAGGAATAAATATGGGCATTTCTCTGTCATCGCTGCCCCTGACCGCGGCAGTGCTCTACGACATCATCACAGCTTTGGGCATAAATATTGATTTAATGACTTTCTGCGCGTTTGTCCCTGTGATATTGGGCACGTTGGCCGTTCTAGTAATATACCTCATCGGAAAGGACGTGGGAGGAAGAGCAGTTGGAATGCTTGCAGCTCTCTTCTTGGCATTGAATCCAGCTGTCATTCAGAGATCTAACTTCGGTTGGTTCGACACTGAGGTGTGCATGTTCGCCTTTTTGTTGTTCATCTTTTTCTTCCTGAGAGCTATTGAAGAAGAAAGACCTATCGGCTCATCAGTGAAGTATTCACTTGGGGGAGCGGTCGCCTTGGCCTATTTCATAATGGGGTGGGGCGCCGCGTATTATTTGGTTGATTTAGCTGTTCTCTTTGTTTTCGTTCTGCTTCTGATGAAAAGATATTCGCGTCGTCTCTTCTTTGCATACAGCGTCAGCTTCGGCCTCGGATTGCTGATAAGTGCCATCAATCCCGAGATTTCTGCGAAGTACGTGACAAACTCCCCTATCTTGCCTGTTGCAGGCGTGTTTGCTTTGCTTTGTCTAAGCGAGGTTGCCCGTAACCTAACCTCAGCAAGAGAAAAGTTTCTGTCCTTAGCCGCGTTCTTAACCTTATTAGTCGGAGGCTTCGCTGCACTCTGGACGTTGGGATACATTGGAAATGTGGCTGGAAAGTTCATAGAGGTTCTGAACCCGTTTTTGCGTACAAGTGATCCGCTCGTACAGTCTGTCGCTGAACACAGAATATCCGCTTGGGGTTCAATCTATTATGATCTCGGCATAGGGATAATCTTCTTTCTTGTTGGTTTATTCTTTGTTTCACGAAACCTTTCCACGAAAAACCTGTTCCTGGTGATTTTCGGTTTGACCTCTCTGTATTTTGCTTCGTCGATAGTGCGTCTGCTTTTCATCTTTGGCTTTGCGTTTGCTCTCATTGCGTCCGTTGGCATAGTGGGCGTACTGAAACCTTTTGCTACCTTGCTGAAAGAGCCCCCCAAAATCACCACAAAAAGGAAGTTTGGTTTGCAGCATGTTGGGAAAGAGTTCAGCGGAACGGCTGTTTTCTTAATATTCTTAATTCTCATGACAAACCTTGCTTTTTCACCGCAGTCTGGTGGCGTTCCTAGCGTATACGTACAGTCCTATTCGCCATCTACGCTTACTGCAGGAAGTCTTCCAATAGTTCCAAACCAACCCGTTAAGGAATGGCTAGATATGCTGCAATACTTGAACAACTTCCATGACCCAACTATCGTCGTTGGCGCTTGGTGGGACTACGGATACTGGCTCGCTATATTGGGTAATGTTACATCGCTTGCGGACAACGCGACGATAAACTCGACGCAGATAGAAAACGTGGGCTATGCATTCATGGCTAATGAGACGCAATCGTTGACGATGTTGAAAGCGTACAAGGCAAAATACATTCTGGTGTTCACGACGCTGGGTTTTGCTACGCCTTCGGGCGGATCGACTTACGCGACCGGGGCTGGCTACGGTGATGAGGGAAAGTGGACTTGGATGGCTAGGATCTCAGGAGTGAGCTCGTCTGAAAACAAAGCAAAGTATCCGGGTTGGGATTGGACTAATGAGACCGCGTTTGGAGCACTCAACAGCACTACGAACCAGTGGATTTGGAATGACCGAGGACTGAACTCAACGATCTACAAGTTGATGACTTGGGTGCAGTATCGATGGTGCAATGCGAACAATGTCGCGTATGGACCGAGTAATCAAGACGCAGCCAACGTTACGGAGCCGATATACTTCGCAGAGGAATACTTTGCTGGGCTGACTCTGAGTCCGCAGGATGCGTCTAGCAAGTACGGTGGACTGGTCCCGCTCGTCGCCCTCTACAAGATCAATTACCCAGACTGACGAAGGAAGGCGGAGCTTGTTTCCGAAAGTTCCTGACCAGCACAAGCCAAACAAGCCTTTAGTTCCAAACGGTCTAGGCGCCATTTACGTTATGGTCAGCGTCGTATACATTTTTCTTCTCTACTCTTTCAACGTCGTAAGGATTGAAAACGGTGTCTCCCCACCTTTAACATTGGCTGCTTGCATCCTGTTCGGCGGATTTATGGGCCTGCTGGATGATTGGATCGATCTCAAATGGCGTTACAAAGCATTCCTCCCGCTCATAGCCGCTATACCGCTGATTTCCTCATCATATCAGTTGGGAGCGCGTACCTCAATAGCCCTTCCAGTCTTGGGAACCGTAGATTTCGGCTTCTACTACTATATCATCATAATTCCAATACTCGTGACAATAATCACAAACACTGTGAATCAGCTGGGCGGATTGAACGGTCTAGAGACCGTTTGCCCAGCTATAGCTATGGCCGGATTGATGGCAATGTCACGCTATGCAATCCTTCTGCTTTGCCCATTAATCATCTGGGTTCTACTTGCCGCATGGAATTTTCGGGGGAGGATTTTCGTCGGCAACACAGGGTCTTTTGCCATAGGGATAACGTTGGCCTCTTTTGCGATGATTTCAGACCTGAAATTCGATCTGGTCGTCTCTATCCTACCGTACATATTCAATTCTGCACTAATTCTGTTAACATTTTTCTTCTACAAGGCAAAGGCGAATGTCACCTTTGATGGTAAGCGGCTCAAGTCAGATCACAGAAGAAGCCTAATCACGCTTGTCACGTTCCATCGTCCCCTAACGGAGCGCCAAGTAGTTCTGCTAATTTCACTTCTGGTAGCGGCTTCGACCGCTGCTGCTTTACTTTTGCGGCAACTAGTGCATCTGTAGGAGCATTGTCCAGCACCTTTTGCTATCAATACAAGGGTCACGGGCAGGAGGCATAGAAGAAGTACGACTTGAGATGCTTCGAGTGATTTGCAGCAACGCTTAATAACCTTTGACCGTGTGCATATACTTGTTTGGCGGGTGAGTGGGCCTCCACCCGTTCCGCCATGATAAACCCCGGGAGTAGGAGTGCAAAAATGAAGCTTGACAGTAGAGACTTGGCTTTGGCGTCAGTATTTGCAGCCTTGTACGTGATAATTAATGTTGTACAGATGGTTTCTGTTGGCAATCCAACGGTCTACGGGCCAATTCAGTTGCGTGTCGCAGACTGTCTTATCGCGTTAGCCGCGTTGATGGGCTGGCCAGTTGTAGGAGGCGTGACTGTTGGATGCTTTTTGACCAATGCATACTACTTCATCGGGATACAGGACGTGGCCTTTGGACCCATCGCAAATTTCGCTGCGGCAGCCATCGTGATCTTGATGAGAAAACATCATTTCATAGGTTGCGTGCTTGGAGCCTTGCCTATAGGTTTCATCGTTGGCGGTTATCTATGGGTGTTCTTTCCGCCGCCGAATGCCCTTGGCGCTCTACCAGTGTGGGCCGCAATGATGATTAGCGTGACCGCGAGCAGCTTGATTGCGATAGCAGGAATCGGGTACTTGTTGCTTTCGGCATTGAGTAGAAAAGATGTTGTCGAACCTTTGAAATCCCATGGATTGAAAGTAGTCGCCGACAGATGACTAGACGCGGTCACATGAATCTTTCAAGCTTTGTGAGTCCTATTATTTCATCAAAATCCAAACCCAAAGCATCAAGAACCTGATCAAACGTTGAATGCAGATAGGCTACGTATTTGTCAACGTCAACTTCGTTTTTTGTTGTCAACTCAACTGGTTTCACGTGTGGCTCTTTGGTGACTTTGACAAAGCTTATCAAGTCTCCAGCCCTGAGTTCTGCTCCGTTTTCTTTTAGGATTCTTGCTGCTTTAACGTGCTGAGGCGTTGTTTTCGTGTATCGCTCAATGTCTTCGCCTAGAACAACGTTGAATGCCAAGTCGCCCATGTTCTCCCATTCTCGTCTTTTCAACTGCATATAGCAATCACGCACGATGTCAGCGATGTCTTTCTTGGCGTTTTCAAAATCCGGTGGAGTCTTAACCATGGCCAAGCGTGCTTTCATTCTTTCAAAGGCTTTCTTGATGAAAACTGGAATGTGACGTTTCTTACCTGTCAACCCCTTAACGTCAACTGTACCGTCTTCCAGAACTCCGAGATAATTCTTTTTTCTCGAGCTGAAAACTGCATACCTGTAAACCTTGTCTACGTCCAGGCTCATTTTCAATTCATGTTCTGTCCAGTGTGCTAGTTCATCAGTTTGCTGTCTCGATGGGTTTCTCAGAAAGAGACTGTCTGTGTCTCCGTAAAGAACTTGGATGCCAAGCTCCTCGGCTTTGTTGAGTATTTGCGTTATGGAGTGCCTGCCGATGGCTGCCGTTGCTTCAGCCACGGGTGGGCAGTAGAGATCGAAGCTCTCAGCGCCGAAGACTCCGTAGCTTGCGTTCAAGATCACTTTAAGGGCTCCTTGGGTGATGTTGTACCAGCTTCTCAAGTCAGAGGGCAATGCCTTGTCCTTTGATTTCGGTTTGTACCATTGCACCCGCAAGTCTCTCAGCGAACCGATCAACAGACTTTCCAACGCTCGCTTTTTGGTGCAGACCCAGTGCGGTGTGCCTGGAATGAGGTTGGTTCTACATTCTGGGTGTTGACACAAAATCGATTGATAGCCGAGGTTCCAGACTTTTATTATTGATGGATACAGGCTTGGAAAATCCATCACCGCCACGTTGAAATGCACGCCTGGAACCGGTTCAACAACTATTGCACCCTTGTATTTTTTGCCCTTGATTATTGCCTTCGTTGCAGCTTTACCCTTTGTCGCCAAGATGTCCTGTGCGTTCGGGATAAGCATATTCCTTTTCCGGTGCTCACGCTGGAGAAAGTCTCTTATCCATCGAGAGACGCCTTGCCGGCTTACATCTTCCATGGGCATGCTGCTGATTCTTGACAGAACTAGGACTAGTTTCATGACTAACTCGTCTTCAAAACTCGTAAGTTTGAAAGTAATCTCGGAATCTCTGAGGCAGTATTTGGCAAGCTCGGTGTAGGTTAATTCGCCAAGGCCCTTTTCCAGCAGTATCTTTTCCAGTCCGATCAAGGCATTGCCCACGTCGTTCAGAGTGATGTCTCGATAGCGGTTGTTGAAGGCGTAGATTTGGATTGAACGGTTGAAAAAAAACTTGTATAGGTCAATGTGCACGCCATAGTTCAGCAGGCATGAGCGTTTGCCGAGCTCTATTGGGATTTCGTTGTATCTGATGCCCAAGTTCAATGCTCGATGAGTGAGGTATCGCAGGTCAAAATCGTCGCCATTGAAAGTGAGCACGAAAGGATAGGTCCACAAGACGTCGAAAACTGCTTTCAAGAGCTTGTCTTCCGAATCAAACTCTTCAATCTCCAGATCAACTGGCAGATGCTCTATTCCTTCACGAACTCCTTCGCGCTTCAGGAGTAGGACTTTTTTCAGGCCGTCTGAACCGTAAAGCGAAACACAAATGACGTGGTAAGCTGCTTCGCGTGGGTCAGGGACTCGTGTTGGTTTAGGCGCCAAGACCTCTATGTCAATGGCGACGCGGCGGAACTTTGGCGCTGGATACTCCAGCAGTCTAGCCCACTCTTCAATGAACTCCATTTCTTCAGCAGGCGCATCTTTGAAACTTCCCTGAATTTGTCTGACCATTCTTTCTGCATCTTCAAGGGTTTTGGGCACAAGATCGCCGTTTTTCACCTCATAAATCATCCCTGGCAGGAGACTTCTGTCGTAAATGTAGGACTGATAATACTTTATTGTGGACTCCCAGACCTTGATCTGTTCTCGATCAATCGGCGTGTCGGAGATCTTCGGGAAATCCTCTGGAATAATGTCCCTGATACATCCTGTCGGGCGTCCGCCTATGGCTAGTGGATCCTTTGTCACGATTTTCGTTATCTGCACATTTTTGTTTAGCAGTGGATCAGACTTCTCTGCGATTTCGAAATGGTCAAACCCTGGGTGTTGGATTACGCGGGTGATTTTTTCCAGTTCGATCGGTGCCAAGTTGGTCAGGCAATATGGCTTGTGCCCCGTGTTATCTAGCCAGAAATAGATTCGGCCTGAAACGGGCTCGTAAAGCTTGATCAAGGCCTTTGCTGTACGTCCATCATAGGTTGCGGAAACAAAATATGAGGGCGGCAGATTCTCAGGCGCCCAAGGAGGAAAAACACTCCTTTTCAGTTCTGTCCTCGGGGCTTCTTTGACAGCCACGGGTTCAGCTTTCGCTTCCATTTCTTTGGAGGGCTTTGTTTCCTTTTTTGAAAAATCGTCTAAGTGTCTCTGAGCCATTTCAGCTTTCGTTCCTAGCTAGCTTTATGCGTCGGATAGCCTAAAATCTCTTGCTAGTGCCTTTACTCGAACCTGTCAGATGCTTTCGTTCTTGATCTTCTTTGCAAGTTCTTCAGTTCTTAGCAAGCCTATGTCGCCCGTTTTGTGTTTTCTGACAGATATACGCTGCAGCTTCGCTTCTTTTTCTCCGCAGATAATCATATAGGGAATTTTTCGGACCTCCGCTTGTCTTATTTTGTAGCTAATCGTTGAGGTACTGGCGTCAAGTGCTGCTCTTATCCCGTGAGCTAGCAGTCTTTTATGAATCCGCTCAGCGTATCGAACACAATCGGTGCTTACGGGCAGGACTATTGCTTGTGTCGGAGCCAGCCAGGTTGGGAGGTTGCCTTCGCAGTGTTCTATCGATATCGCAAAGAAGCGTTCAATGGCGCCGAGGAGGGCTCGGTGAATCATCACGACTTCGTGTTCTTCGCCGTCAGTGCCTGTGAAGGTGATATTGAAGCGTTTGGGCAGGTTGAAGTCAAATTGAAGTGTAGTGCATTGCCATTCTCTTTTGGAAGAGTCAACTATGTTGATGTCGATTTTTGGTCCGTAGAACACGGCTTCGCCCGGGGTTTCTTGATAGGCAATGTTCTTTTCCTTTAGGGCTTCAGCCAGGGTTTTTTGGGCATTGTTCCATTCCTGTTCTGAGCCCATGTACTTTTCAGAATGTTGCGGGTCTCGGGTCGAAAGGTGCACACGGTATTCTTTGAAACCGAACTTCTGCAGCATGTGCCGAGTGAAATCTAAGGCCCTGAGCACTTCTGGTTTGGCCTGTTCAGGCGCACAGAAAATGTGCGCATCGTCCTGTGTGAATCCTCTTACTCGCAGCAGTCCCTGCAAGGTGCCGGAGCGTTCGTATCTGTACACGGTGCCCCATTCTGCGTAGCGCACGGGAAGGTCTCTGTAGCTTCTAGGTTTGGATTTGAAGATCTGAATGTGGAAGGGGCAATTCATGGGTTTGACAACGTATTTTTCGCCGTCTTTTTCGAACAGGTACATGTTCTGCTCATAGTACTCCAAGTGTCCAGATATTCTCCACAGTTCTTCCCGGGCTATGTGAGGCGTGCAAACGAGTTGATACCCGTTCTTGAGATGTTCGTCTTCCCAGAAATCTCTGATGATCCTGCGAACGACTGTGCCATCTGGATGCCATAACACTAGGCCGATGCCTACTTCTTCGTTTATGGAGAACAGGTCCAGCTGTTGGCCGATTAAACGGTGGTCTGCAGCGTTGAGCTCTCTTTCCTCGTTCTTTTTTTCTAAAACATTCACAGGGTTTTTGGGGGGATATCTACTTTTCAAAACACGTTTAGGATTGTGTTTCTAAATTCCCCATTTTGGAACACCAAGCACGTTAATAACGCATCAACCTATTTATCCCTTGTTCCCTACAACCTTGGTGTGCAAAGGCGTGCCGCATTTAGACTATGATGACCAAGGGTGCCTCTAGTCTTATCTACGTCCTTGCTGTTGTGTCTCCTGTGTGAACGTGTTTGCTTAAAGAAGCTTGGACGCTTGCCATTGAAACCCTCAGCTGGATGGAAATGCGAAGGCTAAGTGAGCCTTTAGCCTTCGCGAGAACGGTTAAACAGCTTGGCGTGGACGACCCTGACTCTTTAAGACTGGCGCACAAGCTGGTTTCTGAAACCATCAGGCGCAAAAACTTCATCGACAGATTCATAAACAACGCTATAAAACCTGCAACTATCGACGAACACAGCCTAGGCTTGCAAGCGTTCCTACGACTCTACGTTTACCAAACGCGCTTGGCTAGGAACTGGTCAAGACCAGATCTCAGAGAAGCTGAAAGCATTGCCGGACTAGCGCGCAGCATCCTAGGATGGAAAACGCTTCTTAAAGTCGAGCCGTTCCTAGGTTTTTTACTAACACAAAAGCGTGAAACCGTGTTTGCAGGCGCAACCGATGAAGAACGCGTTGCGCTTGAGACGTTTCATCCGACTTGGTTCGTGAAATACTGCTTCAGACTCTTCGGCAGAGGTCAGACTCTAGCCCTGCTGGAAGCTAATACGCAGCCCCCGCCAACTTACCTCAGAGTCAACACGCTCAAAGCGGACGAAAACCAGATTCTTGAGAAACTTTCTGAAGAAGGTGTTAGAGTTGAGAAGATTGAACAGTTGGCCCATTTGTACAAGATCACGGCTTCAAGGCAACCTGTAACCACAACGGCAAGCTTCGAAGAAGGCTTGATCTACATCCAGGACACGGCGAGCTGTTTCGTAGTTGAAGCAGCGAATCCACAACCCGCAACGACAGTCCTAGATGTGTGCGCGGCGCCAGGAGCCAAGACTACCTATTTAGCCCAGTTAATGCGTAACGATGGCACGATCTTTTCAATAGATTACTCAAAACGCAGAATGTCAGTATGGAAGAAGGAAGTTGCGCGTGTGGGCGCGAAAATAGCCCAACCAATCATTGCTGATGCGCGAAGCGAACTGCCTTTCAAGGAGGAAGCGAGTGTTCTCAT
>Ga0315268_10004523_pt1 | contig 15095 bp, 12 predicted proteins | sample C1_top_MG_FD_204535 | JGI IMG/M metagenome (GOLD analysis project Ga0315268, IMG submission 204535) | Sediment microbial communities from Yellowstone Lake, YNP, Wyoming, USA - C1_top | ecosystem: Environmental > Aquatic > Freshwater > Lake > Sediment | place: USA: Wyoming | collected 2017-08-01
CGATCTCTTTGGCACTGGCAAACGGAGCTTTGTGGTTTGGGGGCCGCGCGGCGGCGCATCTTAGCGAGGCGTCGAAGGCACCAGAGCGAGGTCGGAGCTCAGGGCACACGACGGGGGGACACGCCTCGTCGGTCTGAGGCGGAGCCTCGCTAAGAATTAGGACAAAGACACCACGAACCATGAGCCAGACGATTACCATGCGCGGGCCTCAGAGAGACTCCCATTGCCAACCGGCTTGCAGCCAGCGTTGCGGCACTATGCCCCAGTGCCTGGCCGGCTTCCTTGATTCTGAAAACGCGCATTGGAGCCATGAACCTGGTAGGGCGGCGCTGCCGCGCCGCCCTGATATTCGGGCCGAGCGGCAGCTCGGCCCTACCAAGGTCACGGGCAGCGCGCTGAGCCGCCGCGAGTTTCTCGGGTGCGTGGGCGGAGCGGCGGCCTGGGGCGGCGTGGCCGCCTGGGCGGCGTTGGAGGCCCACGCCGCTTCCGAAGCGCGGCTGCAGGCCGGGCCGTTGCCCCGGGGCGCCCCTTTGCGGGTCCAACCCGTGCTGGTCTATCACCTCGACCAACCGCGCGAGCGCACCAGTTGGCGGGCCTACGGCGGCTTGCGCACCCAAGCGGACGTCCAAACCGAAGAACAGCGGCTCGGCCAGGAAGTCAAGGCCCTGGCCGCCAAGGCCGAATTCCCAACCGACTTCCTGCCGTGGGCGCGCATCACCAACGATGCTGAGGCCGCCACCGTGGCCGCCGGCTCAGGTGACGTGTTGCTGGTGTTCGGCGCCAGCGGCAGCCAGCAGTGGCTCGAAAAACTGGCCGCGTCCAACAAACCCGTGGTGCTGTTCGTCCGCCACAAATCGGGTCCGGTCTATCTTTGGTATGAAATCGCCCACTGGCGGTTGCTGCGCAAGAGCGAAGACACGATGAAGGAGCCGAACTTGAGCGTGGACGACGTGGTGGTGGACGACTACGAGGAAGTGCTCTGGCGGTTGCGGGCGCTTCATGGGCTGAGGAACACGCGGGGCACCCGGATGCTGGCAGTAGGCGGCTTGGCGGCTTACAGCGCGCCCGCCCACCAACTCGGCCCCGACCACGCCAAAAACGTCTGGGGCTGCGACTACAAGACCGTGAGCCATGAGGAGTTAATCCGGCGGCTTGAGCAGGCCAGGGCCAACGCGCCTTTGATGGCCGAGGTCAGCCGGCAGGCCGATGAACTGTTGGCCCAGCCAAACGTAAGCTTGCAGACGGAGCGCAAGTTCGTGGTCAACTCGTTCCTGGCGGTGAAGGTGTTCAAGGACCTCATGCGGGAGGCGGGCGCCACCAACCTCGGCGTGGCCCAGTGCATGGGCGGTTTGATCCCCATCCTTGACACGCCCCCGTGCCTGGCCACCAGCCTGATCAACGACGAGGGCCTCACCGCCTTCTGCCACACTGACTTCAGCCACACCCTGCCGGGGGTGCTGTTGCGGTGGATTTCCAACCAGCCCTCCTGGGTGTGCAACTCGCATTTCCCCCACGCCGGCCAGGTGACGCTCGCCCATTGCGCCGCCCCGCGCAAGATGAACGGGCACGACTGCGAGCCGACCATCATCATGACCCACTACGAGTCAGATTACGGCGCCGCCACCAAGGTGCGCTATCCCAAGGGGCAGGCGCTGACGTGCGTGATTCCGAACCTGCATTTCACGAAGTGGTTCGGGTTCAGGGCCAAGGTCCTTGACTCCCCGGCATTTGACATGTGCCGCTCCCAAATGGACGTCGCCATTGAAGGCGACTGGCGGCGCCTCCTGCGCGAGATGGAGGGCTTCCACACCGTCGTGTCCTACGGCGACTGGCTGCGCGAGGTCGGCTATGCGGTGCGCAAAACCGGCGCCCTCCGGTGGGAGAACGTCAGCGAACAGGCCTGACCTAAAAATGCAAACGCAAAGCGGCAAAGCCGCAAAGATGAATGCTGCCAGGCTTGATGCCATCCTCTCGCACTTGGCGCTCTCATTGACACCCCGCTTCAGCGGGGTGATCGCGGCGCCACGGTGGGACGGAGCCGTTTTACCGGCTTCTGACGGCGTGGTCGCGGAGGGGAAAGCCGTTGAAACGGCCAAGGCGCAGCCCCGACGCTTTGCACCCCACTGAAGTGGGGTGTGAATGAGAAGCGCTGCTCCAACCAGGCCACAGCCCAGCCGTCCCATTTTCATCGTTTGTGGCGCCGCCTGCGGCATGAAGTCTGACCTGAAAATGACTGCCGATTGCCGATTGCCGCTTGCCGATTGCCCGGCCCGAGACCCGGGCGGCTCCGACCGCGCGCAGCGTTTGGAGTGCGGCGGCTTGCCGGCGCTTTTGGACCCGTCATGGCCGAAAGCGGGAACAAGCTCCCGCGCTCCAAACGCGTCGCGCCAACCACCGCCCGTCCCATTTTCATCGTTTGTGGCGCCGCGTGCGGCATGTGGTCTGACGCCAGAATGAACCGCTAATGAACGCTAATTGACGCCAATGAGATGCGGCATCGCAGTGATCGGGGTGTTGGCGGCGTTGACTGGGCCGGCGGCGATGGTGGCGCTGCGGGGCGCGGAGACCTTTCGTGTGGCGACTTACAACCTGGAGAACTACCTTGACGCCCCGGCGGGTGACCGCCAAGCGAAGCCGCCGGCGGCCAGGGCAAAAGTCCGCGAGAGCATCCTAACGATGCGCGCGGACGTGCTGGCGTTGCAAGAGCTTGGCGGCCGCGGCGCGCTGCGCGAGCTGCAGGCCGGCTTGCGAGCGGAGGGCCTGGATTATCCCCACTCCGACCTCGTGGCGGGGCATGACACCAAGCTCCATGTTGGCGTGTTGAGCCGCTTTCCCATCGTGGCCAGCAGGCCGCATACGAACGAGAACTTTCTGCTGCAGGGCCGCCGCTTCCAGGTGAGCCGCGGCTTTGTGGAAGTGGACATCCAGGTCAACGCCAGTTACACGTTCACGCTCTTCGTCGCCCATTTGAAGTCTCGCCGCCCAACGCTCTCTGGCGATCAAGCCGAAATGCGCGAGCAAGAGGCGCTCCGCCTGCGGGAGAAGATTGACGCCCGGCTGTCTGGCAACCCCAGCGCCAATCTGCTCGTGGCTGGCGACCTCAATGACACCAAGGACTCCGCCACGCTCAGAACCATCATCGGGCGCGGCAAGACCGCACTCATAGACACCCGCCCGGCGGAGCGGAACGGCGACGGCCAGCCCGGCCCGACACCCGGCCTGTGGCGGCGGAACGTTACCTGGACCTACTTCTACGCCAACCAAGACTCCTACCAGCGTGTGGACTACCTGCTGGTCAGTCCGGGCATGGCTAGAGAATGGGACCCGGCTGGCACTTACGTGCTCAGCCTGGCGGATTGGGGTGTCGGCTCGGACCATCGGCCGATTGTCGCGACCTTTGTCGCAGCGGACAGGTGAGGCGGGAAACGTGAAGCGTGACCAATGAAAGTTGAGAGCCGAGATGAGTTGAGAGTTGAGAGACCCGCACTGGCCGTGCCTTCCCGTCTCTCAACTCTCAACTCAAACCCCTCTCAACTCCGCTCAAATTCCTGACCTCTGATTCCTGACTCGTGCCCCCTGCCCCCTGATTCCTGACCTATGCACCGCTTCTACACACAACTGGCCGAGGCGGCAGCCAGTGGCCGGCCCTTCGCCCTGGGAATCATCTCTGCCACCAAAGGCTCCAGCCCGCAGAAGAAAGGCGCCAAGGCGCTCTTCTTCGCGGATGGCACGATGATCGGCACGCTCGGCGGCGGCGGCCTGGAGGCCGAATTGCAGGAGCGCGCCCGCCGGGCGCTGGCGTCGCAAACGCCCGCCGCGTTCGAGTTTGTGCTCGATCAGGATTTTGGCTCGGACTAGGGCCTGATTTGCGGGGGCAAGGTCATGGGCCTGATCCTGCCGCAAGCCGCCCAGGCGGCGCAGATGTGGTCCAAACTGGCGCAGGCCCAGGGAACACTCACTTGGGGAGTCAAGGGCGATTTCTCGCTCGCCTGGGTTGAGCAACCGGGCGGGGACTGGCTCTACCAGGAGACCGTCGCGCCGCCGTGCGCGCTCTTGATCGCCGGGGCCGGCCACATTGCCCAGGCGGTCGCGCCGCTGGCCCTGCAACTGGACTTTGAAGTAACGGTCTTCGACGATCGGCCAGCCCTGGCTAATCCCGAGCGGTTTCCTGGCGGCACGCGTTTTTGCGTGGGGCCTTGGGAGCGGCTCCTGGCCGAACCGATGCCCCGGCAGCCGGCCTTCGGGTTGATCGTCACGCGCGGGCACCAGCACGACGCCCTGGTGTTGCGCCACTGGGTGCGCCGCCCCTTTGTGTTCTTGGGGATGATTGGCAGCCGGCGAAAACGGCAGATGGTCTTTGACCAGTTCATCGCCGAGGACACTGCCAGCCGCGCGGAACTAGAGCGGGTGTATTGTCCGGTGGGCCTGGAGATTCAGGCGGTGGGGGTAAGCGAGATCGCCGTGAGCATCGCGGCCCAACTGATCCAGAAACGAGCGGAGCACTTGACCAGAAAACAGCAGGGGAACGCACCACAGAGAGCTTAACCGCAAAGAGCGCAAAGACCGCAAAGAAAAGACAATCCATGCGTCTTTGGGTTCTTTGGGCTCTTTGCGGTTCACCTTGATCCGAGAAGTGTCCTCGCCGTCCGTCCTCAGCCATCTTCATTCCTTGTGGCGCCGCCTGCGGCATGAAGTCTGACCGGAAAATGCGGACTGCTTCCGACCGCGCGAAGCGTTTGGAGTGCGGCGGCTTGTCGGCGCTTTCGGACGGTCCGGGGCGTAAAAAAGCGGGAGCAAGCTCCGCGCACTCGAAACGCTTCGCGTTCCATGCAGCCCCATTGCCATTTTCATGGTTTCTGGCGCCGCGCACAGTTGCGTAAGGCGGAATAACTGATGAAGTTCGCAACCATCATTCTGGCTGCTGGGGCTTCGCGCCGGATGGGCGCGCCCAAGGCGCTCCTGCCCTGGGGCGCGACCTCGGCGCTGGGCCATCTAATCGGGCAGTGGCAAAAGCTGGGCAGCGAGCAGGTCACGGTGGTTCATGCCGCCGACCGCGCCATCGAGGCGGAACTCGACCGGCTGGCTTTTCCCCGCAGCAATCGCATTCTTAACCCTGCCCCCGAGCGCGGCATGTTCAGTTCCATCCAGTGCGCCGCCAACTGGCCCGGTTGGCAGCCCGGCCTGACCCACTGGCTCATCGCGCTGGGAGACCAACCCCATTTGCGCGAGCGCACTTTGCGGGCCTTGCTTGACTTTGGCGCGGCCCACCCGGAGCGGATCTGTCAGCCGGGCCGGCAGGGGCGTCCGCGGCACCCGGTGCTCTTGCCCAAGGATGCGTTTGCACAACTCCGTGATTCGGCCGCCGCCCACTTGCGGGACTTTTTGCAGGCTCACGCGGACAACTGCGTGGTCTTTGAGAGCGACGATCCCGGGCTGGACTTGGACCTGGATCACCCCGCCGACTACGAGCAAGCCATTAGATCAGCTTTTTGAGCAAAAGTAGAACTAAGCGGCCGGTTCGTTCAAGGCCACCGCCTTTTTCAGCGCCGCGGCGACCGCGGCGAGGGCCTGCTCGGGCGGCATCCGGCGCAACTCCGCACTGAACGGTTCGCAGACCACCGGGCCGTCGTAGCCGATGCTGAGCATCGCGCCGAGGAAGCCTTTGAGGTCAATGACACCCGTGGCGCAGGGCAGCTCGCGGCGGCCGTCATTCTGCTGGTCTGTGGGCACGTCCTTGGGCGCATCGTTAAGGTGGCAAAGCACCACGTCGCCGGCCCGCAGCGACAGCAAGTCAGCCACGGTCTCGTGGGCGGTGTACCAGTGCCAGCTATCGAGCAGAAAACCGACGTTGTCGCGGTGGATTTCGGCGATCAGCTCCTTCATCTCGGCCATCGTGTGGATGAACGGAAACCGGCCCGCGCTCCAGGACGTCTTGGGCCCGACGTACTCCAGCCCCAACCGCAGCCCGTGCTCGCCGAGCACCCGCGCCACCTCACGCAACCGGCTGGCGTGCAACCGCCAGTTGGCCAGGTAAGTGAGGGAATGGTGGGCCGGGGAAAGCCACGTGGCCACGCGAGTGACTCCCGCCCGCTGGAGCCAGCCGGCCCAGCCGGGCAGGGACTTGAGGCTTTGCTGGAAGGCGGCCTCTTCGCCGCGGAACTCCACCGCCAGATTGGCGGCGCCCCAGGCCAGCCCTTTGGCCTTCATCTGCGCGAGGTATTCCTGCAGCTCGGCGTCGGCGAGCCGGCCGAGGAACTGGGGGTTGGGTTCAATCGCCTCGAAGCCGAACTGGCTGGCCCGCGCCACGGCTTGGCGGGGGTCATCGGGCACGCCAATGGGCCCGCAGGCCAGGCAGAGTTTGAATTTGCGCCCAGGTTTCGGCTCCTCGGCGCCGGCAGCGTCCAGCGCGGCGATGCCCATTGCGCCCAGGCTCGCCACCGTTGAGGTCTTGACGAAATGCCGGCGATTCATGGTGATTTTCGCGCAGTTCATGCGCAGCAAATGATATGACCATCGCCCCCGGTTTGGCAAGCCGCGAGTGGGCCGGCCGTTTCGGGTCAGACGCCGTGGCACGGCATCTGCCGCCACAAGGAATGAGAATCGAGGAGGAGAACGAGAGCGAGAGCAAGGACGGTTTTCGGGGCAGCAAGCCGGAGACCAAGACGTTCGTGTCAGCAACCGCTTTCGCGGCGGGCGCGGCGTTGGGCACGGACGGCGTCCGCCTCGGCCTGGATTTCGTCCATCGTCATGGGCTCATCCGGGTGAGACCGCATCTGTTCGACCATTTCCCGGAAACCCCGCACGGGCGCGTCCAACGCCACCTCACGCTCGATGAGCCGCGTCAATCTCGCCGGCTCCAGCAAACCTTTGGCCTTCGCTTCTGCGGCTACGGAATCCGGCAAATCCAGTTGGACTGCAATACTCACAATGCTTCAAGGATGGAGGGATATAGAACCGACCCGGCTGGGCGCGTCGCCAACACGCCGCCGGGCCGGGCTTTATCCCTCGGACCGCCACCAATCTGCCACCAACCTATGAAGCGAGTCAAATACCTCATGCAGGAATCGAGCAGGTTTCATTTCCTCGTTTCCTGACTTCCGAATTCATCTCGGCGGGCGGCTGCGCTCGGTCAGCTCCGCCAATTCAAGCAGCAGGACTTCCAGTTGGCGATAGTAGTCGTCCACGGCGCGCTGCGCCTTGGTGTCGCGGAGTTGCGCAATGGCCAGTTCCAAGGCGTCGCGTTTGGCGCGAAGAGCCGGCGGCAGGGCTTGTTCAGCGGGGCTGAGAAGCAAATGGGTCTGATGCGCGCGCAAGCCGTCGAGCGAAGCGCCTTCCTGGGGCCGCTTGACCGCCCGAATGCCGCGGAACCAGTCAGCCGGCGTGCCCAAGCCGTCGCCGTTGTCGTCCAGCAGGGCGTGCTCGGTCGCCAGGCGCCCTTCGGCCTTGTAGAACTCGGCGGCGTGGTGAGAGGCGGCCAGGAAGGCCTCCAGCAGCGAGGTTTGGCCGTCCTTGTCCAAGTCGCTTTGCGGTTCGGCGAGGGCCTCGGCGAAGTATTGGCCGAAGCGGGCGAAGCTCTGTTCGTTGCCGCTGCGGGTGGCAGTGATGACGATGCGGTTGGTGGCGGAGAGCTTGTTCAGAAACGGGGCGCTGGCCGAGGCGGCGTTGATGACGACCAAGGGGCGCCGGAACGGCTTCAACCAATCCGCCAGCTCCGTGGCCGAGACGTCCGGGCCGCGCAGGTTGAAGCGGGCTTCCGTGCCGTCGTAGGTGCCGTGGCCGGCCAGCACCAGCCACAGGGCTTCGGCGGCGTCCTTGGCTTCGGCCGCGAGGGCCTGTTGGAGGCGGTCGTGGGCGTTCGGCGGGGGCGAGGTGTCCAGGCCGACGCACAGCAGCCGCGCGCCCGCCCGCTCACAGTTCTTCTCCCAAAGGCGCGCCTGCTGAACGAAATTGCTGCCAAACTCCGGCTCGCCCGGCGCGCCAATGACGAGGATGACGGTTGGGGCGTTCGTGGCCGGCGAAGCCTCGGCTAGCGCGGCCCCCGAGACGGTGAGGAGCAGGCAAGCAGTCAGAGCGTACATCAATCGCGAGGCTGAACTGCGGCACGGCCAGCGCGAAGCGTTTGGAGTGGGGGAGCTTGCTCCCACTTTTAGTCCGGCTGGGGCTAGAAGCACCGGCAAGCGGGTGCACTCCAAACGCTTTGCGCCGTCGGGGCCGGTCAGCGTTTTCGGCCAAGCCGGGCCTTCTCCAAAGGCGATTCTACCCACGAACCGAAGGTTGCCTGAGGTGGGGGAGGGCGCAATTTGCAGTTTGCAGTTTCGACTGAGGTTCGCGGCGCGGCCCACGCCAGCGGCGGCGCGCACAGGAGTGCGCGCCCTGCCATCAATCGTCGCTTGGGCGTTCTGCCCAACCGAAAGGCGTCGTTTCACGGCAGTCCTCTCCACCGGCGCAAGCCCCACTCGGCAACCAGGCACGCCAGCGCGAAAGCAAACATGGCCGGCGTGTGCCACGCCGGGGCCGTCCAGGCCTCCATCACCGGCGCCTGGCGCCGCGGCAGGCCGCGCGCGAACTCCGCCAACTTGCCCGGCGGCACCAGTTGGCCGCCCGTCCGCCGCGCGATGTCTTCGAGCAGGGCGACGTTGGGTTGGAGCGAGCGCAACTCCTCGGCGGCCAGGTCGGTGCTCCAACCCGCTTCCGCCCGCCCCACCTCGGCGCCAAGCGAGTTGGTGACGCTGGCCACCGCCAGGTATCCGCCGTTGTGGCGCGGGAGGTAACTGGCCTCGTAAAGACCGGGCTCCTTGAGCGACGGCTCGGCCCGGAGGCGAACCGTGCTCGCGGAAGAACTGCCGGGGCCCGCCAGCACCGGCTGAATCTCCAGCGTGACGGCCGCATCGTCCAGCGGCGCAAACTTGCGGTCGCGCCCGCGGACCTGAAGACGCACGGCGCCGGCAGGGTCGTCTGGCGCTGGCTCCGCGCTGAGTTCGACGTTCTTGGGCGCCTCCGCCACGAGCCAGCGCGCCAACTGCCGCCAGGCCTTTTCCAGATCGCGATGGGCCTCCGGGTTCTGCATCCCCCAGCGCCAAAGGTCGCCCACCAACAGCGCGGCGGTGCGGCCGTGGCCGAACCGTTGCGTGACCAGCGCCGGGTAGCTCTTGCCCCGCGCGTCGGTGGCCGTCGCCACGAGGCTGGCGCCGGGCTTGATTTCGCGCGTTGGATTCATCACCTGAAAGGGCGGCATTGCCTGGAGGCGCGCCTGCTCGTCCTGCTCGTTGTCGCGCAACCGCGCCCAAGGCAGCAGCCAGCCCTCGCGGGCGAGGTTCAGCCGCAGCGGGCCGGACGGCCTGGCGTCATCCGCGCGGTCCAAGTAGAGCGGCAGCATCTCGCCGATGGGCGTGCGCTGGTACTTGCCCTCCCGGAACGACTCCATGCCGCCGAGCATGAGCAAACCGCCGCCGCGCTCCGCGACAAACTGCTGCAACAGCGCCGCCTGGTCCGGCGTGAAAAACGCGGCCTCAACATCGTCGAGGATGACGGCGTGGTAGCCGTACAAGTCCTCCGCCGCGCTGGGGAAGCCGCCGCGCAGTTCGAGTTCATCGCGGGTGTTGAGGCGCGCCAGCACCGGTTGGTCGTAGCGCTCCACCTCCTCACGCAACTGGTTGCCGAAGCCGCGAAACAGCGGGTTGCCCGTCTCGCCCGCCCGCCCGCGAAAATCGAACTTGGGCTCGCGCAGCGCGACGCGGATCAGCGCCACGAGCTGCACCTGGTCGTCGGCCTGCAAGGCGCGGTTCAGGAACTTGTATTCCCAGTTGGGCCGGCCCCCCACGTAAAGGATCCGATACGGCCCGCGCCCCTGGTCAACCGCCACGATGCGGCTGTTGTTGAGGAGCGTCGCTTCCCTTGTGGCGGCCGGCGTCGCCCCGCCGCCGGCTTCATCCCGCAACGCCACGCGCAACTGGTAGAAAGAAAGCCCCGGCTTTTCCGGCCGGAAGCGGAACCGAAACGCCAGCGTCTCGTTGTCCTTGCGGACGCGCAACGCGCTTTCCTGCAACTTGCGGCCCGCGCGGTCGAGCCATTGGGCCGTGATGGTTTCGCCGCTCAGGCCCGTGGCCGCCACGTCTGCCTGGAGCGAGACCGGGGCGTCCTCGAAGGCGCTTTGGCTCACGCGCACTTGCGCGACGGCAACATCGCGCACCGCCCCTGGCCGGCCGATGACGACCGGATAAACCGGCGGCAGTCCGGCCACGTCAGCCGGCGCGCCGCGCAGATCGGTGGCGTTGCCGTCGGTAAGCAGCAAGACACCGGCGAGCGGGCGGCCTTCGAAGCGCGTTCTTAGCCCGCGCAACGCGGCGCCCAGGGCGGTGGCGCGGCCGTCGCAGGCCAGCTCGAGAAAATCGCGCGTGGCCTCGAGCCGGGAGTCAAAGAGGAGCCGCCGCACCTCGAAGTGCTCTTGGAGTTGGGCCTGCCAGTCGCCGCGCTGCGGGCTGAGCAGCGCCTGCAGAAACGCCGCGCGCGTCTGGGCCTCCCCGCCGTCATTGACCTGCAAGCTCTGGCTGTTGTCGGCCACAATTGCGAACAAGTTGGCCCCTGGCCGCGCCCGCTGCCCGGACCGGAGCGGTTCCAGCAGACAAAACGACAGCGCAGCGATGCCCGCGACTTTCAAAGCCGCCCCCAGCCAGCGCCGCCCCCCGCCCGGCCCACGCCGATAGCCCCACCAGAGCATCGCCAACGCGATGGCCATTGCACCGGCCGCGAGCCAAAGCCAGGGAGATGGCGGAATCGAAAATCGAAAATTGAAAATTGAAAATTTCAAATTTGGCGGTCTCCGGGCCTTGGCGAGCTAAGGCGAACATGTCGGCTGCAATCGCAGGTCGGAGCGCCGGCTTTCAGCCGGCTTTGCGTGCCCGTTGGGGGCCAGGGCAGCCTCCAGGTCAGCTCCCCGCCGCCGACGGAGAATAACTTTGGCGCGCGCGCCATGTTGCCTGTGCATAAACTCCACGCCGATGCCAACAACTCCACAGTCACGCGGGGCAGGGAAGACGAATTCCCCGACCCGCATGTAGCGATGTGTAGGGAGCAACCTTCGCTCCCCGCCCGGCCTTAGGGCTCGAAACGAACACTCCAGATGTCGCCGTTCGACATCTCGCCTACAAGGGCTTCGCGGAGCCCAAGCCAGCGTGCCCGCTTAACCGCTCGTTGGCAACTGTTATGAGTTTGAACCCAACAGACCAGCACAGCCCCAAAAGCCCGGCCCCAGTGGCCCCGCCGCAACCCACCCCGCAACCGGCCTTCGCCGCCCTCGTCGCCATTGACTGGGGCGATGAAAAGCACGCCGTGGCCCTGCGGGTAGTTGGCCAGACTAAAACCGAACCCACCACCCTGGAGCAGAAGCCCGAGGCCCTCACCGAGTGGATCGCCGACCTGCGGCAGCGCTTCCCCGGCGGCAGCATCGCCGTCATCCTGGAGCAGAAGCGCGGGGCCTTGCTTTACGCCCTCTAACCTCACGAGCACTTGGTGCTCTATCCCATCAATCCCCAGATGAGCGCCAGCTTCCGCCAGAGCTTCTATCCCAGCGGCGCCAAAGACGACCCCACCGACGCCGACCTCCAGTTGGACATTCTGCTCCACCATCGGGACCGCCTCACCCCGTGGCAGCCCGATGACGCCACCACCCGCCAGTTGCGCCTCCTGGTCGAGGGCCGCCGCCGCTTTGTCGCCGACCAAGTGCGCCTGACCAATCGCTTGCGCGACGCCCTCAAGAGCTATTTCCCCCAAGCCCTCCAACTGGCCGGCGAGGATCTCACCAGTCCCATGGCCTGTGCCTTCCTGCGCAAATGGCCCACCCTGGCCGCCCTCCAGCAGGCCAAGCCGGCCGCCTTGCGCAAGTTCTACTACGCCCACCATAGCCGCTCGGAGCAACTCATCACCCAGCGCCTCAACCTCCAGGCCCAGGCCCGGCCCCTGACCACCGACGCCGCCATCATCGCCGCGCAGAGCCTCCTGGTCCAGTGCCTGGCCCAGGAGTTGGCCACCCTCAACCCGGTGCTGGCCCGCTACGAGCAGCAGATCGCCCAACTCTTTGCCGCTCACCCCGACGCCACCGTCTGGGACAGCTTCCCGGGCGCGGGCCCCGCCTTGGGACCGCGCCTGGCGGTGGCCTGGGGCACCCAACTGGATCGCTTCCCCGACAACCAAGCCATGCCCGCTTTCAGCGGCATTGCCCCCGTCAAGCAGGCCAGCGGCAAACAACTCTGGATTCACATCTGCTGGGCTTGTCCGAAGTTCCTCCGCCAGACCTTCCACGAAATGGCCAAATGCTCCTTGAACCTTTGCGCCTGGGCGCTCTGCTACTACCAAATGCAAATCGAGCGTGGCCACGGCCACCACGCCGCCATCCGCGCCCTGGCCTTCAAATGGCAACGCATCATGTGGCGTGGCTGGCAAGATCATACTCCGTACGACGACGCCAAATACGTCGAGGCTCTCAAATGCCGCGCCAGCGATCTTTACGCCAGAATCCGCGCCGCCAACCCCATCCCAGCCTGTGAATAACTTTATCCAAAAAATGCTTGCAGACCAACTCAGATGTCTCTCCCCCGCTGGGGGAGAGGAGATCCGCAACGCAGCCGCATGAGGTTGGCGCCCCTCTCCCCCGATGCGGGAGAGGAGATCCGCAACGCAGCCGCATGCATTTCGCGCCCCCCTTCGCCGCCGGGGCAAAGGAGATTCCGGGCCTCAGGGGCGCAGGAAGAAATTCCGCTGCTTTTGGCTGATCGGCAGGCCGAGCCGTTCCATGACTTGGAGCATGTCCTCCCACAACTTGCGTTTTTCGCTGGGGGCCTGGTTGCGCAAGAGGTAGGCGGGGTGAAAGGTGGGCATCAGCGGGATGCCCCGCAACTCCAGCCAGTGGCCGCGGCAGCGGGAGATGCTGTCGCACCTGCCGAAGAGGCCCTTGACAGCAACCGCACCCAGGGCCACGATGACTTTTGGCCGGATGAGGTCAATCTGCTCCTGGAGGTAGGGGAGGCAAGTCAACATCTCGGTGGGGGTGGGCTGGCGGTTGCCGGTGGTGCCCGGCGGGGTGTCTGGGCGGCACTTGAGGACGTTGGCGATATAGACGCTGGCGCGGACGAAGCCCATCGCCTGGATGATCTTGTTCAGCAGTTGGCCGGCCGGGCCCACGAACGGCTCCGCCTGTATGTCTTCATCCACTCCCGGCGCTTCTCCGATGAACAGCAGCGGGGAATGGATGTCGCCGACGCCAAAGACGACGTTGCGGCGCGCAGCGGCCAAGTGGGCGCACTTCTGGCAGCCGAGGGCGCGCGCGCGCAGTTCGGACATGGCGGCGGCTTTCGCCGCCGGGTCCAGCCTCTGGGCGGCGGCGGGGCCGAACGCCAAGCCGGTTTGGACGGGCGCGGTCGGCAGCACCCTTGGCGCAGGCGCTGCCGGCGTCGGCTTCTCCCTGTCCCCCATCTGGGGAGAGGGTCGGGGTGAGGGGTCAGAGGTGCCTTTGGCGGCGGCCAAGGCGGCCAGGGTGTCCGGCGCGACGGGAACGAACTCGACCCCGCGCTCCCGCAGTCCCTCCAAGTGGCGGATGGTCGCGGCGAGCAACTGGCGGTAGGGGTCAGACATGGGGTCAGGGGTCAGGAGGCAGGAGGCAGGGATTTCATCGGAGTTGAGAGGGGTTTGAGTTGAGAGTTGAGAGATGGGACGGCACAGCCAGTGGGGGTCTGCCAACTCTCAACTCATCTCGGCTCTCAACTTTCATTGGTCACGTTTCACGCTTCACGCATCACGCATCCGGCCTTACCTGTCACCCGTCACTCGTCACCCGTCACGCCTCACGCCCCTCACCCTGCGAATCTCACCGCCACCACCGAAGCGTTGTGGCCGCCGAAGCCGAAGGAGTTGTTGATGATCGCGGTGACGTTCAGCTCGCGGGCCGTATTGGGCACGTAGTCCAGATCACACAGCGGATCAGGATACTCGCAGTTGATCGTGGGCGGGACCAGGCCGGTTTGGATCGCCTTGGCGCAGATGGCCATCTCCACCCCCCCCGCCGCGCCCAACATGTGACCGGTGGCGCCTTTGGTGGAGCTGACGGCCAGCTTGCGGGCGTGCGCGCCAAAGACCGTTTTGATGGCCTGGGTTTCGGAAATATCGCCCTGGGGCGTGGCGGTGCCGTGGGCGTTGATGTAGGCGACGTCCTCGGGGTTGAGGCGGGCCGAGCGCAGAGCCATGCGCATGCAGCGGGCGGCGCCTTCGCCATCGGGGGCGGGGGCGGTCATGTGGTAGGCGTCGGCGGTGTTGCCGTAGCCGGTCACTTCACAATAAATGCGGGCGCCGCGCGCCTTGGCGTGCGCCAGCTCCTCCAGCACGACCACGCCCGCCCCTTCGCCCATCACAAAGCCGTCGCGCTCGGCGTCGAAAGGCCGGGAGGCGCGCTTGGGTTCGTGGTTGCGCGTGCTCATGGCTTTCATGGCGCAGAAGCCGCCGACGCCCAGCGGGGTGATGGTGGCCTCCGCGCCGCCGGCGAACATCACCAGGGCGTCGCCCATCTTGATGGTGCGCCAGGCTTCGCCGATGGCGTGGGAGGCGGTGGCGCAGGCCGAGCAGGTGGCTAGGTTCGGGCCCCGCAGCCGGTGGTACATCGAGAAAAAGCCCGAAGCCATGTTCAGGATCAGCATCGGGATCATGAACGGCGAGAGCCGGCCGGGGCCGCGGCCGAGCAGAATCTTGTGTTGTTCCTCCGTCGTGCAGAGGCCGCCGATGCCTGAGCCGATGAACACCCCGATCTCATCCCGGTTGCACCGCTCCAGGTCCAATCCCGAATCCAGCAGCGCCTGGTGGGCGGCCATGATCCCGAACTTGGAGAACCGGTCGGTGCGGCGCTCCTCCTTGGGCGAGGGGAACGCCGGGGTGGCGTCGAATTGCTTGATCTCGGCGGCGATTTGGCAATCGAAGCCCGCCGGGTCGAACCGCGAGATGCGGTCAATGCCGCACTGCCCGGCCACCAGGTTGCGCCAGAACTCCTCCGTGTTCAGTCCCACGGCCGAAACCACGCCCAACCCGGTGATCACCACCCTGCGCTCGGTAGAACT
>Ga0315268_10004524_pt1 | contig 15092 bp, 16 predicted proteins | sample C1_top_MG_FD_204535 | JGI IMG/M metagenome (GOLD analysis project Ga0315268, IMG submission 204535) | Sediment microbial communities from Yellowstone Lake, YNP, Wyoming, USA - C1_top | ecosystem: Environmental > Aquatic > Freshwater > Lake > Sediment | place: USA: Wyoming | collected 2017-08-01
CCCCCTACTGTTACCGCTGTCCCTGCAACCGCTCGTTTCCGGGGTGCGGGCTGGAGTGCCTGAGCCGGGTGGAACAAATGATGGCCGCACATCATGACGAAATCGCCGCCCTGGTGATCGAACCCTTGGTCCAGGGGGCCGCGGGCATACTCGTGCAGCCGGAAGGTTTTCTCCGGGGGATCCGGGAGCTCTGCGACCGTTTTGGTATCCTGATGATCGCCGATGAAGTGGCCGTGGGTTTCGGGCGGACGGGAACGATGTTTGCCTGCGAGCACGAAGGGGTGACGCCGGACCTGATGTGTCTGGCCAAGGGGATCACGGGGGGCTATCTCCCCCTCGCGGCGACCCTGACGCGGGAAGAGATCTTCAACGGCTTTCTGGGGGAATACGAGGAGAACCGGACCTTCTTCCACGGCCATACCTATACGGGGAACCCCCTGGCCTGCGCCGTCGCCATCGCCAATCTCGAGATCTTTGCCGAGGAACGGCTCATCGAAACCCTCCGGGGCAAAATCGCCCGCCTGGCCGAAACACTGGCTCCCCTCCGGGAGCTGCCGCACGTCGGCGAGATACGCCAGTGCGGGATGATGGCGGGAATCGAAATGGTTGCGGACCGGGATACGAAGGAACCGTTCCCCGCGCAGTTGCGGATGGGCCACCGGGTCATCCTGGAGGCCAGGCAGAGGGGCGTCATCATCCGCCCCCTGGGCGATGTCATTGTCCTGATGCCGCCCTTGGCCATCTCCCCTGATGAACTCGATCTGCTTTGCCGGGTGACCTATGAATCGATTCGAGCCGTGACCGAAGAAGGGGGAACGGCGCCCCCATGCGACCCCGTTCCCGATCGTCATGCCTGACGCCCCGGAAGTAAAGGAAGGGATCTTCTCGTTCGATCCCGACGATGCGATCTACCGGGACCATTTCCCCGGCTATCCGGTCGTTCCCGGAAGCCTGGTGGTCCAGGCGTTTCTCAATCTGGCGGGTGACGTAGGAGAGATCAAGCAGTTCCGTTTCCACTCCTTTCTCGTCCCGGGCGCCTACCGGTACCGGATGGTCCGCGTGCAAAACGGCTGGGAATGCCTCCTCCTGCAGGGAGAAAAAACCATGGTGAAAGGGAGATTGATCGGCAGATGACCGCAAGATACTCCTGCAAGCGGGGAATCCTCGTGGGAGGCACGTGCGAACTCGCCCTGACGTTGGCCGGCCTCTTGATCCGGCGGGACATCACGCCCGTTTTGACCTATCGGAACGAACGGGGACTCCGCACGATTCAGGAAACGCTGGCCCCCCCCGAGGACCGGTATGAGACCCGCAGGCTGGATTTTTCGGACCGAAATTCCCTGGCAACCCTCTTTGACCCGGACGATCCGTCGTTCGACTTCATGGTGGATTTCGTCCAGGGGGACTATGAAGCCCTTCTCGCCGCCGCGGATGACGCGGCGGTCGCCTCTTTTTTTGCCGAGAACATCTCCTTCCGCGCGGCGCTCCTCAAGAGGATGGCGAGGAGCATGCTGCGCTCTCGGAGAGGGAGACTCGTCTATATCTCCTCGGCCGCGGCGGAGAACCCCGCTTTCGGCCAGGGATTTTATGCGGCCTCCAAACTGGCGTCCGAGGCGCTGTATCGCACGATCGGCCTCGAGATGGGGGAAAAAGGGCTTACCACCGTGATTCTCCGGCCCGGGTATTGCGACGCCGGCAGGGGGCGCTCGTTTCTGGAGAAGAGCGGCGATAGCCTCAAGCGCATTCCGATTGGCCGCGCCCTGATGGCTCAGGAGATCGCGGAGGCCGTCCTGTTCCTCCTTTCCGACGGGGCGGTGGGCATCAATGGGACCGTCATCACCATGGACGGGGGACTCGCGTCGGGAAAAGGAGCTATGCGTTAACTATGGACGTGTTGAACAAGGTGCGGGAGATCATCACAGAGATCATGGATGTCGACGGAGGGACTATCACGGAAGAGACCTGCCTGATCCGCGATCTGGGGGCGGAATCGATCGACCTGCTGGAGCTGGCCGTGGCCGTGAGCCATCGCTTCGGCGTCTTAGTGCAGGACGACGAGATCTTTCTCCGAAAATTCCCCTTGTATCGGCTGGAGGCGACGCAGGCGGGGGTGGACCCCCTGCCTTATCTGACCGAACGGATTCCATTTCTTCCCCCCAACAGGATCGCGGAGATCCTCGCGGAGCGGGACCGGGCGGCGGCGCTGAAGATCGGGGATCTCGTCCGGTATGTCCGTTATCAGCAGGGGGAACACGTATGAGGAGACGGCGGCAATGATCCCCTTCGACGAGCTGGTGGCCAAAAGGAGAAGCATCCGGCGATACAAGGCGGAGCTGCCGCCGGATGACATGATTCTCGCCATGGTCAGGACGGCGCTGGAGGCGCCTTCCCCATCCAACAGTCAACCGGTCCGCTTTATACGCCTGCTCTCGGACCGCCTCCGGGGATTGCTCCGGGAAGGAGTGGCTGCCAAACGGAAAGAGCTCCTCGGGATCGCCGAGAATGCGGGGCGTCCCAAATGGATGCGGAACCGGATCCGATTCTACTCCCGGTACATAGATTTTATGTTTGATGCGCCGGTTCTCATGGCCGTGGCCACCCTGCGGCCACCAGAGAGGCCCGCGGGGCCGGAAGGGCTCTTCGGCCCCCGAACCAACCGGATCCGCGCCGCGAACCTGAGCGTGTCGGCGGGGTTATCCCTGATGAGTTATCTTCTCAAGGGCGAGGAGCTCGGCCTGGGCTCCTGCATCCTTTCCGCCCCCCTCCTCTTCCTCGACGAACCGGAAGCGCTTCTGGAGCTGGAGGAGATGGACCTGATCTGCTTCATCACGACGGGCTATCCCGCGGAGGAACCGCCTCCGCTCCCCAAGAAAGAGCTTGGCGAGCTCTATCTGCGCCGCTCATGAAACGGCGGGTTCTCATCACGTCCCTGGGCGTTATCTCCTCCCTGGGGAACTCGCCCGATGAGATCGCCGCCCATATCGAGCGGGGAGAGGTCTCCTTCGAACGGCCTTCCTGTGATGTCGAAACCGTCGTTTCGCCCGTCAGCGGGTTCGACCTGCGGGCGTACACCGGTCCCTGCAAGGAGCGGCGTTACCTCAACCGGGGGGCGCAGTTCGCCCTGGCGGCCGCCCTGGAGGCGGTCCGGTCATCCGGCATCTCCGCGGGGGAGCTCGATAAGGCGGGCCTTTTCGTCGGGGCGGGGCCCAATCTGGATATCGGCGGGGAGTTCCCCGCCATCGAGGAAGGCCGTATCGACCGGGAAGGGCTGGAGGCGCTCTGGATCCTCCGCTTCCTTCCGAATACGGCGGCATCACTCATCGCCCAAAAGACGGGCATCCACGGGGAGAACCTGACCGTCGCCACCGCCTGCGCGTCATCGCTCGCGGCCATCGGCGAGGCCTACCGCCGCATCCGGGACGGTTACCTGGACACCGCACTGGCCGGGGGCGGAGATTCCCGCCTGAGCCCCGGGGCCCTCCTCGCCTACAAAAAGGCCGACGCCCTGTATCGGGGCGAGGCAAAACCGGGCAAGGCGAGCCGTCCGTTCGATGCCGGGCGTTGCGGATTTGTTGCCGGGGAAGGAGGAGGGTTCTTCCTCCTGGAAGAGCGAGAACAGGCCCTCAAACGGGGCGCGACGATCCGGGGGGAGATCTGCGGTTACGGAAGCTCCCTCGACGGCTATCGCTTGACCGCGCCCTCGCCGGAGGGAGATGCCGCGGAAAACGCCGTCCGGGGCGCCCTCCGGGAGGCGGGGGTTTTGCCCGCCCAAGTGGATGTCGTCGTGACCCACGGTACGGGGACCCTTCTCAACGATGCCGTCGAGGCCAGGCTGATCCGGCGCATCTTTCCCCACCGGGGCCCGGCTGTAGTCGCCCTTAAATCCTGGATCGGCCACCTCGCCGCGGCGTGCGGCGCGGTCGAAATGGCGATCGCCCTTACGGCCCTGAGCCGCAACTGTCTGCCTGAGGTACGGAATCTGGAGGATCCCTGCGAGACGGATATCGATTTTGTCCGGACCCGCAGGCAGGGAGAATGGCCTCTTTTCTTGATCGAGAACTTCGGTTTCGGCGGCCAGAATTGCGCTCTTCTCGTCAGGAACCGGGGAGCGGCCGGGAATGGCATTCCGGCATAATCGGCAGAGTATGGGGGAAACATCCCGCATGGAAAAACCGGTGAGCATACGATCGGAGCTGCAGGGCTTCCGCCTGATCGACCGGATCAGCCGGGCCGACCGGGATGAGATCCGGGGCAGTTGCACGCTCCGGGGAGGGCCGGTCTTTACCCTCATCGAGGCCCTCGCCCAGTTGGGGGCTCTTCATGTCCGCTGGCTCACCGGCTTTTCGAAGCACGCCTTCCTCCTGAAGATCGGCCGCTGCACCCTTCCCGAAGGGGTTCCGGCGGCCGGAGCTTGCCTTCTCACCGGAAGGCGGATCGCGCACAGCGAAACGACCTTCGCCTATCACCTGAAGGCCGAGCGGGGCGAGACTGTCCTTATGGAAGGGGAGTTTGTGTTCACAACGATCGACTACGACGAGCGCTTCGCACAGAACACGCTTGCTCGTCATTATAGGATGCTGTTTTCATGTTTATCGAGCGATTCGAAAACCGCCTGATTCTCCAGGAGCAATCGGGATTGTATCGGCGCCCCCCGGAGATCCGGGAACGGGCGGGGAAGTATCTGTTCCTAGATAACACGAAGTGTTTGAATTTCGCCTCCAACGATTATCTGGGGCTCGCGGACTCCTCTGAATTGAAGCGGATACTGGTGAAGAACATCTGGAAATCCGGGACCTCTTCCTCTTCCTCGCGTCTCGTGACGGGAAACACCGCCCTGATCCGGGAGGCGGAAAAGGCCTGCGCCGCATTTTTCGGCTATGAGGACGCCCTTATCTGCCCCAGCGGCTTCCAGGCGAACCTGGCGCTTCTCTCCGCGATCTTCGAGCCGGGGGACCGGGTCCTGATCGACCAGCGTATCCATGCGAGCAGCGTCAAGGGAGTAGCCCTGAGCGGGGCCGAGGTTGGCGGCTTCCGGCACGGCAACCTGCTGCATCTGGAGAAGAAGCTGCAGCAGTATCCGGAGCGGCAGGCGGCGGTCGTTACCGAATCCCTCTTCAGCATGGACGGGGATCTCCTCGACACATCCCTCCTCGCCCGCCTGAAGGAGCGCTACGGATTTTTAACCATCGTGGACGAGGCCCATGCCTTCGGCGCAATCGGCCCCGGGGGAAAGGGGATCGCCGCCGGCGTCGCCGACATCGCGGTCGGGACCTTCGGCAAGGCCTTCGGCCTCTTCGGCGCGTTCATCCTGCTTACCGGAATGATCAGGGAATACCTCCTCAATTTTTCCGCCCCCGTCCTCTTCACGACGGCCCTCCCCTCTTCCCATGCGGGGGCCGTGCTGGAGATCCTGGCTATCGTCGGGGATGCTCATGAACGGCGGGCACGACTGCGGGACACAAGCCGGTTCATGAAGGAATCCCTCCAGGGAGAGGGATTCAGCGCCTTCGGGGATGCGCACATCCTCGGGGTGGAAATCGGCGACGAGGAAGAGGCGACCCGGGTTTCCCGGGAGATGCGGCAACGGGGCATTCTCGTCTTCCCCGCCCGGTACCCGACGGTTCCCCTCCACCATGCCATCCTGCGCATCGGCATGACCGCCCTCCATGAGGAGGCCGATGTGGTCGGTTTTGTCCGGTCGCTCAGGGAAACGTTCGATCAAAAGGAGTGACTCTATGGAAGATCTGTTTGTCCTGGGGACAGACACCGGCGTTGGGAAGACCGTTTTATCCCTCTGCCTCATGCGATACCTCACGGCCCGGGGATACGACCCGGTTTACCTCAAGCCGGTTCAAACGGGGTGCGCCGCCCCCGACGATGAGGGGAGCGATGCCCGTTTTATCTATGCCCATGTGGATTCGCTTAAGGGGAAAGAGTGCGGCGCATCGGTGATCTACTGCTTCCGGGAACCGAAGGCGCCCCTGTTCGCAGCCCGCAGCGAGGGACGGCAGGTCGACTTCCCCTTTCTGGTTGAGGAGATCGGAAGGCGCGGCGGAAACCGCCGCCCCCGGGTAATTGAGGGCGCCGGCGGGGTGTTTGTCCCCCTGGCGGAGAAGCGGATGATGATCGACCTCGTGGAAAAAACCCGGGCGAGGCCGCTCATCGCCGCCCGGGCGGGACTGGGGACGATCAACCATACACTCTTGACGATCGAGGCCCTGCGGTCGCGGCAGATCGCCGCTCCCGGCGTCGTTCTGATCGACAGCGGCGAGTCCTCCACTCCGAGCCGAATGATCGAGGAGAACATCGAAGCCATCGAGCAGGCGTCCGGGGTTCGCGTCTCCGGCGTCATCCCGCGAATCGCGGATTTTGACCAGCCGCTCGGCTTCCTCGATCCGGTCCTGAAAGACCTGGTCGAACCCGATTGACCGCGGGAAGAGCTAGCCGGTCACCATCCTGGGAGCGTTAGCAGCCGTTTGCCTGATGCCGGTCCGTTCCGTCTCCGTCAGGAGGCAGCCCGCCAGACATTTCTCCGGGCATGTGCCGTCGCAGGGTTCGGTATGGACCGTGACCGTCGCATTGCGGAAGTGCTCCTTGATCCGTTTGACCAGGTCCTGATTGAGGCGGTGGGCAATTTCGACGGACATCTTTGCGTCGACCTGGATATGCACCTCGACAAACCTGAAGTGGCCGGCCTTGCGGGTGCGCAACTGGTGGTAGCCATGAACGGCCGGCAGTTGAGAGCGGATCAGCTGCCGGATCTCCTCTTCCTCCTCGGGCGGAAGCGTCTCGTCCATGAGCCCCCCGGCCGACTGCCGGGTCAGGTCCCAGGCCGCCTTGATAATGAGGCAGGCAACGCCGATGGCCGCGACCGGGTCGAGCCAGTCGATATCGGGATCGGGGAAGAAGAGATGTGCGGTCCAGATGACTGCGAGACTCGCCATGACGCCGGCCGAGGTATAGACATCGGTGCGCAGGTGCCATCCGTCGGCCATGAGGGCAATAGAATCCGTCTCCTTCCCCACTTTGAACAGCATCCGGGCGACCACGCTGTTTGCGGCGGCGGAGATGAGCATGACGACGACGCCCCAGCCGACGGTCTCGAGCGGCCGCGGTTCCAGAAGCTTATCAACGGCCTCCCAGATGATCCATCCGGCCGCAATAAAGATCAGCAGCGCCTCGACAGTCCCGGAGATGTTTTCGATCTTCCCATGGCCGAAGGGATGCTTCCCGTCGGCGGGGAGACTGGAGGTCTTCACCGAAAAGAGGGCGATGACGGCAGCCAAAAGGTCGACGCCGGAATGGATCGCTTCCGAAATCACGGAGACCGACCCGATCACCAGACCCACGATCAGTTTGATGACGACGAGCGAGGTGTTGGAAATAACCGAAAGGAGGGCAACCCGTTCTTTGCGCTCTTGGCCGTCCATCGGTGTGACGATACCCCGTTTGTCCCCTTGAGTCGAAGCGATCATGCGGAAAACCCCGCTTCTTCCAGTTGTGCCCCTCGTGCCATGAGCGCCTACTCCTTATAGTACGGTTCCTGTTAGCGGAACGGTTCACGGTACTTCCCGACAATCTCGGGTGCGACGAATGACGAACCAAGTCCGGCGACCACCCCTCTCACCCGGGAGGAGTGTTAGTCATTAATCGAAACCACGCCGGAAGTCAAGGAGGATATGCACCGGGGAATAGCCAGTAACATTCCATAATCATTCGTTTATAAAATTCCTATTTTTCGCTTGACAACCGATTGTCGACAATGTACGTTCTTCCCGACCAGCGATAGGTTTTGCCGATAACAATGATGCAAGTTCCCTACATCTGCATCGCTGGAACGATTCTTAAATTTCGAATGGAGGTACCTCGTCATGCCAGATTTCACCACGTGTCCCGTTGTAGACGACCATTGCCATGTCCTCGAACCCGAAAAGAAGACCATCGAACCTATCTGGCTTGCCCGGGAGTTCTTCCACGGCATCGCCGATACCCCCATCGAGGGCGTCACCAAAGCCAAGCTCTGGGGCGCGACCGATGACCTCCTATTCCACTTTCCCTACCAAGGGGCAGTCCTGACGATGGTCTGCCAGCTTGCCAAGCTCTTCGGCTGCGAGCCTACGCTGGAGGCGGTCACCGCCGAGCGGAACCGCCGGACGGCGGAGGCGGGACTCGCCGGCTACGCAAAGATGCTCTATACGGACGCCGGGATCGTCTGCTCCGTCATGGACTCCAACCTCCCGATCAACGATCCGATCCTCGATCTCACCCCGGGGAAGAAGATCCGCCTCCTCCAGATGGACCCGCTCCTTGGCAAGCTTCTGGAGACGAGCGCTTCCTACACCGAGCTCCTCAAGGCGTTCCAGGCGGGCGTCGAGAAATCGATCCGCCAGGACGGGTTCGTGGGGATCAAATCCCACCTGGGCGAGCGCGTCGGGTTCGGCGCGGCGCCGGTGGAGGCAGATGAAGCCGAACGGTATTTCTCCGCAGCCAAAGCGGGGGATGGAGAGGCCTTCAAGAAGATCTACATGGCCATCGTCCTGGCCTCCATGATCCAGGCCCAGGAGCTGAAGTTCCCCATCCACTTCCACACCGGCATCACCGGCGGTCTCTGGAACGGCGCGGTCGCCGATTGCGACCCGTTCCTCCTGGTCCCCATCCTCCGTCAACCCCGGTTCCTCAAGACGCGGGTTGTCCTCCTCCATGCCGGCCACCCCTGGTCCGAGCATGCCTCGATGATGGCCCATACCTTCCCCCACTGCTGGGTCGACATGGGGTGGACGACCCCCTGGACATCCCAGCGGATCGTCGAGTTCTACCGCGACGTGATCGCGCTCGCCCCCCTCTCCAAGATGATGATCGGCAGCGGCGGGCACGGCTCTCCCGAGGTCTCCTGGCTGGCCGCGAAGACCGCCAAGATCGCCGTCAGCGAAGTGATGACGGACGCCATTCGCCGGGGACTCATGGCCGAACGGGATGCGGAGAAGGCGGGACGGATGATCCTGCATGACAACGCCGCGCGGATGTACGGCCTGAAGGGATAGCATTGGGGAAAAGGAGTTCCGATTTCATGGACGAACTGATCAAGCAGAAAAGCCTGGCGGAACATATCGTCGAGGATCTGGAGCAGAAAATCATCTCCCGGGCGCTCAGGCCGGGGCAGAGGATCATCGAAGAGGCGCTTTGCAGGACCTTCGGGGTCAGCCGCTCTCCGGTGCGGGAGGCATTCCAGATCCTGGAGAGCCGGGGATTCGTCGTCCGCGAACCCCGCAAAGGGATCTCCGTCGCCAAGATCACCCCGCAGGAGGCGGAGGACATCTACCGCATCCGCGCCAGTCTCGACGGCCTCGCCACCGCCCTTGCCGTCCAGAAGCGGACGCCCGAGTTCGTCAAGAAGCTCAAAAAAATGCACGAGCAGATGATCCGGGCCGCGGAGAAGGAAAACGGAACGACCTATCAAAACCTGAACCAGAAGTTTCACGAGCTGATCGTCACCGCCTGCGGAAACCCACGCCTGATCCATCTGATCGAAAACTTCGACAAGCAGACCATGCGCTACCGTCTGACCGTCGCGAGCGGTCCGGGCTGGATGGCCAACTCAACGCGGATTCACACGTCAATCGTCGAGGCCGTCGAGGCGGGCGACGCCGAGGCGGCCGAGCGGATCCGGAAGGAGTCCATTCTCGGCCAGATTGAACGGTTCCCGGAAATATTCAAGAACGGAGAAGAAAAATGAAAATCGATCCAGAAAAATGTATCGCCTGTTTGGAATGCGTCGACTTCTGCCCGATGAACTGCATCGCGGAAAAAGACGATGGCGTCGAGATCGACCAGGATGAGTGCGTTGAATGCGGTGTCTGCCTGCATGCCGGCGTCTGCCCGACGGACGCCCTCTACCTGCCGGAGGAGGTAAGCCGCTACCCGCGCGCACTTCGGGCGCAGTTCAGCGACCCGGGCGTCCAGCATCCCTCGACGAATCAGGGCGGACGGGGCACCGAGGAGATGAAGACCAACGACGTGACCGGCCGTTTCCGCCGCGGTGAGTACGGCATGGCACTCGAATTCGGCCGCCCCGGGACGGGCGCCCGGATGACCGACCTCGAAAAAGTCCTCCAGGTCCTCGTCAAGATGGACGTGGAGCTGGAGACGAACAATGCCGTCTTTGCCTTCCTCGAAGAGCCGCTCACCGGAAAGGTAAAACCGGAATTCCGGAACGAAAAGGTCCTCTCCGCCATCCTTGAATTCAAGATCCGGGAGGATCAATTGGAACAGGTAATCCGGCAGCTGCAGCCCATTCTCGCCGAGCTCGACACCGTCGTCTCCTGGGGACTGGCCTCCCGCTTCGCCGAGGACGGCACCCTGCCGGTCCGCGCCCGCCTGGCGGCCCTCGGGGTTCCCGCCCGGCCGAACGCAAAAATCAACATGGGGCTGGGACGCCCCATCGTCGAACCTTAAGGAGAAGCTTATGAGTCATGCACTACACCGCCACGGAACAACCGAACAGCTTCAGAACGACTACACCTTTTACGCCCGGGCCTCCCGCTACGTCAACCGCGACGGGTGCGGCCCCAAGCTCCGCAAGATCCTGAGCATCGCCCTCTCGGAGAAGAACCTCGTCAACTACGGCTCAAGCCAGGCGGGGAAGAGTTATGAAGCTGGTCTGAAGCCGGAGGAATACGCGGCCACCCTGGACAAGGCCTACGGCGTCGCCGGCTGCTTCTCCGACAAGGAGACGGTCCGCTCGTTCCTGTTGAAACTCAAGGAGGCGAACACGGGGATCTCGATCGTCATCAGCGGCCTGATCGACGAGATCGTCAAGATCGCCAGGGAGATCGATATCAGACCGCACACGGCCTTCCTCTCCCTCGGCGTTCACGGGAAGAGGGCACTCCTCCCCGAGGACGAGGTCCTGCAGGTCACGACGATGTGCGGCCACGGCATGGTCGGCTCCAAACTCACGAAGGTGGTGATGGACCGGGTAAAGAGGGGAAAGATGACCCCCGAGAAGGGGTCCCATCTTTTGGCCCAGCCCTGCCCCTGCGGGATCTTCAACACCAACCGCTGCCGCGCCATCCTCGAGGAGTGCAAGGGAAAAGACCCCGCCTGAGCGCGGAGATGCAGAGGTTTCTTATCGGGACAGCCCCCCGTGGGGGAAAAGAGACGTTTGAGAAAAAGAATAATGAGCGCGAAAGGAGGTGAGGAGCAAGAGCCATATTGTACCAAGGGCTTGAGAACCACTAACCGAAGGGTCGTCGCTCATGACACCCCTGACATGGAAAAAAGGAGATTATCATGAAAAAGAGTCGTTTCTTATCTTCCCTCGTTGTCGTTTTTTTCCTGTTCGCCTTCACCCTGGCTATCGCTCCGGCGGCCCAGGCCGCGTATCCGGAACAGGACAAGGTCATTGAATTTCTGCACCACTCTTCACCCGGCGGCGCCGCAGGTCTGTTCGTCCTCTCGAGCGGCGACATCCTCAACAAAGCCGGAATCGTCAAGGCGAAGATCCAGACCCAGACTCGCCAGGGCGGATCGTCCGCCGTGGCCCTGAACTATCTGAAATCGAAGAAGGGCGATCCGTACGTCGTGATGCACTGGACGACCGCCCAGCTCATGGCGATGCTTCGCGGCACGACCCAGATGAAGATGGATGAGTGCGTCTGGTTGACGACACTCGTCGAGGACCCGAGCGTCCTGATCGTCCCCTACAACTCTCCTTACAAGACCCTCAAGGACCTGCTCGCCGACGCCAAGGCGAATCCCAAGAAGGTAAGCGTCGGGATCAACAGCGTGGGTGGTTCCGAGCACATCCAGGCGGCCCGAATCGAGCGGGCGGCGGGCGTCAGGTTCAACATCACCGCCTTCGAGTTCAGCCCGACCCAGTTGATCGGCGGCCATATCTCAATGGCCTTCGGAAACACCGCCGAGACATCGAGCCACATCAAGGCGAAGAGGGCCAGGGCGCTGGCAGCGGTTGCGCCGCATCGCCTCCCCTACTACAAGGACGTCCCCACCCTGATCGAGCAGGGGGTCAACGCCTCCTTCACGCAGGTCCGCGGTTTCTTCGGCGGCCCCGACTTCCCCACCGAGGCGTACAATTTCTGGCAAGATGCCTTCCTGAAACTCTCGAAGACGAAGCAGTTCGCCGAGTTCGAGAAGAAGTCCGACCTGGTTCCGTTCTATCTCAACGGGGCGGACACCAAGAAGTGGCTCGTGGACTACGTCAAGGGACTCGAGGAAGACCTCAAATACATGGAAGCGAACAAATAACGGTTACAACCGGGAGACCCCCACTGCAGGAGGACAAGTTATGAGAAAAGCGGATCGTATTTACGGGGTGATCGGGCTGGGACTCGCCCTCTGGTGCTACCTCGAATCCAGTAGATTGGACTATATGACGGAGTTCACCCCCGGACCGGGTTTCATGCCCTTCTGGGTGGGGGTCGTCCTGGCTGTGCTTTCATTCTATCTGATCATCGACTCCTTCGTGCGCAAGTCGGGCAAGAAGGACGAAACGAAGCTCCTCCCCGAAAAGCACGCCCTCTACCGCGTCAGCGCCATCATGGGGATGCTCTTCGCGGTAACATTCTCCATGAAGTTCCTTGGCTTTCCCCTCACGCTCGCCCTCTTCACGACGGCGATTCTGCTGCTCCTGGAGCATTACAGCGTCCTGAAGAGCGTGGGCTACGGAATCGCCTACTCGGCCGTTACCTGGTTCGTCTTCGAATATGTCCTGTCCATGGGCTTCCCCAAGGGATTCCTGGGAATTTAGCGAAAGGAGAATGATAACGAAATGGATGTCATCACTAATTTAATGGGCGGGTTTGCGACCTGCCTCACCCCCTATAATCTCTGGATGGCCGTCCTGGGCGCCTTCCTCGGGACGATGGTCGGGATCCTCCCCGGCCTCGGCCCCTCGGCGACTATGGCCATCATCCTGCCGATCACCTTCGGCATGGATGCGACCCCGGCGATGATCATGCTGTGCGCCCTCTACTACGGGGCAATGTACGGCGGCTCCACCACCTCGATCCTCGTCAACGTCCCCGGGGAGGCCTCCTCGGTCGTCACGGCGATCGAGGGCCACCAGCTCGCCCGACAGGGAAAGGCGGGAACGGCCCTGGGCCTCTCCGCCATCGGCTCCTTCTTCGCCGGCATCATGGGCACGATCGGCCTCGCCTTCACCGCCTCCACCCTCGCCGAGTTCAGCCTCAAGTTCGGTCCGGCCGAGATGTTCAGTCTTGTCCTCATGGGGATGTTCACGATCATCTACGTTGGCGGCAAGGACGTGACGAAATCTCTGATGAGCATGGCTATCGGCCTCGGCCTCGGCACCGTCGGGACCGACATCGTCCAGGGGAAAGAACGTTTCACCTATGGGATATCCGAGCTCCTGGACGGCATCGATTTCGTCATCCTCGTCATGGGGACCTTCGGCATCTCCGAGGTCCTCGAATCCGCCGAGGAGTTCATGAAGATCGTGCCGATGAAGGTGAAGTTCTGGGACCTCTTCCCGTCCTGGAAGGATACCTGGTACTGCCGCTGGGCGATCCTCCGGGGGACCTGCGTGGGCTTCTTCATCTGCTGCGTTCCGGGGTCCGGACCGACGATCGCCTCCTTCCTGAGCTACGGCGTGGAAAAGAGCGTCTCCAAGTACCCCGAACGGTTCGGCACCGGGGTCATGGAAGGGGTTGCGGGGCCGGAGTCCTCCAACAACGCCGCAGTTTCCGGGGCGATGGTCCCGATGTTCGCCCTGGGGATCCCCGGATCGGGGGCCACAGCGGTCCTCCTGGGAGGACTGATCCTCTATGGCCTGAAGCCCGGCCCCATGCTCTTCGTCGAGAACGCCGATTTCGTCTGGGCGGTCATGGCTTCGATGTTCATCGGGAACTGCATCCTGATCGTCATGAACCTCCCCCTGGTGCCGGTATTTGCCTCGCTTTTGAGGATCCCCTACGGTCTCATCTACCCGGCGATCCTCATCATCTGCATAGTAGGCGCCTATGCGGTAGCCACGGGCCTCTTCGAGGTGGGGATGATGCTCATCTTCGCCATCTGCGGCTATTTCATGAAAAAAGGGGATGTCCCCGCCGCGCCGATGCTGATGGCGCTCCTGATGGGGCCGATGATGGAAAGGTCCCTCTACCAGGCTCTGAACCTCTCCCACGGGAGCATGTTGGTCTTCATCCAACGGCCGATATCGGCCACGCTCTTGTCGATCATCGTCCTCATGTCCCTCTACGTCGGCATCAGGAGCTTACGGGGGAAGAAGGCTGCCATCGAGGAGGCGGAGGAGTAACCGCTTCTTTGAATTTTTCTAAAACCGAAAGGCCCCGGACGCGGCAGGAAGGCGGCCGGGGCTTTTTCCGTCCCTAACCATCACCGATACGACAGGAGGGGAACATGCGGGAACCGAGGGAGCTGACCATCGCTGAGGCCGGGGAACGGATGAATGCCGGCAAACTGACGGCGGAAAAACTGATGGAATCGTGCCTGGAGCGGATCCACGCGCGCGAGGAGACCATCCACGCCTGGGTCGAGGTGTACGAGCAAGAGGCCCTCGCGGAGGCGCGCCGGTGCGACCGTGAGTTTCAGCGGGGGGCATGGCTGGGGCCGCTGCACGGGATCCCCATCGGCGTCAAGGACATCATCGATGTCCGGGGGCAGTACACCCGCTGCGGAACACCGGTATACCCGGCGACCGTTCCCTCCGAAGACGCCCCGGCCATCGCCCGCCTCCGGAACGCGGGGGCAATCTTCCTGGGGAAGACCGAGACGACCCCCTTCGCCAATAACGACCCCACGATCACCCGGAACCCCTGGAACCCTGAGCACACGCCGGGAGGATCGAGCAGCGGCTCCGGGGCCGCCGTAGCCGATCGGATGTGTCCGGCCGCCCTGGGGACGCAGACGGGGGGATCGCTCCTCAGACCCGCCGCCTACAACGGGATCATCGGCTTCAAGGGAACCTACGGCGAGGTGAGCACCGACGGGGTCCTCCCGAATTCCTGGAGCATCGACCATGTCGGTTTTCATTGCCGTTCGGCGGCCGACGCCGCCCTTTTGTGGCCGTGCATGCGCGAGAAAGAGCCCCGCCC
>Ga0315268_10004525_pt1 | contig 15088 bp, 14 predicted proteins | sample C1_top_MG_FD_204535 | JGI IMG/M metagenome (GOLD analysis project Ga0315268, IMG submission 204535) | Sediment microbial communities from Yellowstone Lake, YNP, Wyoming, USA - C1_top | ecosystem: Environmental > Aquatic > Freshwater > Lake > Sediment | place: USA: Wyoming | collected 2017-08-01
TAACTTAACACTATTAATTTAAAGGAAAATATCATGAAAATATGGCAATGTTTGGTATGCAGTTTTGTTTACGACGAAGCAAAAGGTGACCCGGAGCATGGCATCAAGCCCGGTACGCGTTGGGATGATGTACCTGCTGACTGGTCATGCCCTGACTGTGGCGTAGCCAAGGCAGATTTCGACATGGTGGAGATTTAATCATGAGCCAACAGCCCGTAGTCATAATCGGCAGCGGGCTTGCGGGCTACACGGTGGCTCGTGAATTCCGTAAGCTTGATACTGAAACACCGGTGTTGATTTTATCTGAGGATCATGGCGGTTTTTACTCCAAACCCATGCTGTCCAATGCTTTTGCACAGAAAAAAAGTGCCGATTCGTTGCTGATGAAAGATGCGGCCAAAATGGCCGCTGAAATCAAGGCAGAGGTGAAGGGAAACTCAAAAGTTACAGCAATTGATCCCCAGCTGAAGCAACTGACAGTGAATGGCGAATCGCTGCATTACAGCAAACTGGTACTGGCATTGGGTGCCGATCCGATACGGCTGCCGTTGCAAGGTGACGGAGCAGAGGCGGTATTGTCGGTGAACAATCTTGATAATTATCGTCTTTTCCGCGATGCTGTCGAAGGCAAGAAAGACATTGCCATTCTCGGCGCCGGCTTGATCGGCTGTGAATTTGCCAATGACCTGGTTGGCGAGGGTTATAACGTGAATGTGATTGATCTTGCGCCGCAGTTGCTGGGACGTTTGTTGCCGCCGGAATCGGCGGCATTCATTCAGCGCAAACTGGAGGAGGAGGGCGTCGTTTTTCATTTGGGTACAACGACCCAGAAGATTGCACGGGCAAGCGGCAGATTGAACCTGACCTTGGCCAACGGCGAAAATATAATGGCCGATGTGGTATTGTCGGCTGTGGGTTTAAGGCCGAGAACGGCTTTGGCTGCAGCTGCCGGCATCAAGGTCAACCGTGGCATTGTGGTCAATAATCTGCTGCAAACCAGTTTGGGGGATATTTATGCGTTGGGCGATTGCGCGGAAGTGGAAGGACGCATATTGCCTTTCGTGATGCCAATTATGCATGCAGCACGCGCATTGGCGCCAATTCTGACAGGCAATCCGACTCCGGTTCGTTATCCGGCGATGCCTGTAGCGGTGAAAACGCCAGCCTGCCCCGCAGTGGTTTCACCGCCGGAAATCGGGGCTGAAGGCGAATGGAAGGTAGAAGGCGGGGTTGACGGTATCAAGGCGCAGTTCCGTCATGCCAATGGCCAACTGCTGGGCTTTGCGTTAATGGGATCAGCGGTGAGTGAGAAAGCCGCGCTTACGCAGCAGCTGTCTGCCTCGTCTTAACCTGCACAATTCAACTCATCAGTTCACCGCAAGCCGGGCTTCAGCCCGGCTTGACCGGTCAGAACCCGGCCTGCAATTCTTTAAATTTCCGTTACACAAATGTTCGCTGAATAGTTTGGGTTATATAATACAAATTGGCAAAGCTGCTCCCGTCTCTGTTATAGTTTAAAAATCTGCCGTAATTTCTTGCGAATTTTAACTTTCTGAATGGATTTAAATATGAACAGCACTCCACGCTTTACGCTCAATCGGACGGTGGTCTTGCTGGGGCCCAAACAGCCCTTTCTGGACTGGTTGAATAGTGTTGATCCTGATGAGCAGACTTTGACCCTGGAAGATTTACGCGAAGACAATGAAGTATTCTTGATCCCCCAGCATAACGATGATACAGACTCAATAAAGTGGATGGAAAGTCGCTGGAGTTTTTTGTTCGAACACATGCTGATGGGTTGGGTTGATGACGAATTGATGTGGCCACAGAATCGCACCTTATCGATGTTCAGAGAGTGGTTTGATATTGAAATCCATACGATGGCCTGGGACTTGTCTGATGAGCCTTTGTTTGTGGAAGACTGGCAAGATGAAGAAAGTGATGATGAAAGCGAAGACGTTGAAAAAATCCATCTACACTAACAGCATGATTTAATTATTAATACTAATTATCAGTAGCATGATTTGCAATATACCCTAGCAGACGTGCATTGCCACGACTCAACAAATATGAGCGATTCTTTACGACTGGCCAAACGTGTTCCCGATCTGGTTTCTTGCAGCCGCAGTGAATCTGCAAAATATATCGAAAACGGTTTTGTCACGGTGGATGGTCTGGTAGTAGAAGAGCCTGGCTTCCGCGTGCAGCAGTACCAAAAAATTGAGCTCCTGCCCAACGCAAAACTTGCCGCTGTTGAAGCCGTGACTATCCTGCTTAACAAGCCCGCTGCCCTTGATATTGAAACAAGTCCCGATGCAGCCTTGAAACTGATCACGCCTGACAACCGGACTCCGGATGATCGCTCAGGAATCCGTTTCATCAAACGGCATCTTGCCGGACTCAAGCTGATTGATCCGCTGGGCAGTCAATCCAGCGGATTGGTAGTATTGACGCAGGATTGGCACGTCTCCCGCAAGCTGATTAGCGACTCGGCAAAAATTGAACAGGAATATATCATTGAAATAAGCGGGGAAATATTGCCGGACGGACTCAAGCTGCTCAATCGGGGTATTCAGGTCAATGGCAAGCAAATTCCAGTCAAGGCCAGCTGGCAAAGCGAAACCAAATTGCGTTTCGCTTTCAAGGGAGTTCATCGGAGCCAAATCGCAGATATGTGTGCTTCAGTTGGACTGACGGTGCTGTCGATGAAACGCATTCGCCTGGGACGTGTGCCGATGTCATCGTTGCAGGTTGGGAAATGGCGATATTTGCTTGGGTACGAACAGTTTTAACTCCGCCGGTATTAAATCCACGGGATTTAATTTCTCATGACATTCCAGATTACATCACCCCTGTTAAGCAACTCGCGCATCCATATCGGTTTTATGCCGGATGCTGCGGAAATTAACCAGCATATATTGGATGCTTATCGACAATTATGCGAGCAGGACTTTCTGCGGCGCAGTCATTTTTTTGGAGGGCGTTACGAGAATCTGTATCTGCAACGTGAGCGCATTTCAGCTATTGGGCAAGTGCTGGAACAGGCGGAGAGTTATGCTTCCAGTCTGCTGGGAAAGACTGGTCCCGAGCTGCGCAGCGGCTTCTGGATTAATGATATGGGGCCCGATGCAGTTACTACCGAACATGACTATGATGAATTGCTGTCGGGAGTATATTACGTTCAGGTTCCGCAAGACTCGGGCGAACTGGTTATAGTGGACAAACATTGCCGTACGCTACTTACACCGCAGGCCGGTATGTTTGTGTTCTTCGCGCCCAGCGTATTGCACTCGGTGACCGTCAATCGCAGCAGGGAGAGACGCATTTCTTTGGGAATGAATTTTGGCCCGGCTGCAACATAATAACTTCTGAAGCGCGTGACAAGCCATCGCACGGGAAGTTTGACATAACACTAGAAGTCCCAGCGGAAACCCAGTGAAAAAAACTGGCGTTTCCCATCGGTTGTCTGGGTTCCGGTATCGCTATGAGTTGTTTCAATCCCCATGTCCATATCAAGACTGAGCGATTGTCTTATTTGATATTCTGTTCTCAATGTGGGCATGATTCTGGTCATTAATGTTCCCGTCCCATAATTTTGCCGATAGAGTTGTAGAGAGGCATCCAGAGTCCATTTGTCCGTCAAATTTCCGCGACCGTAGACGTAAAATGATTGTGCCTTGTAAAGCGGGCTGGAAATGAAACTCAAACTGAATACGGTTACATCACGGCTTGAGAACCAGTTATTTCTAATAAACTGTGGCGAGATAGCCCATTCATTTCCCGTGCCAGATGACTCTGGCATTAAGCCGGTCAAGGTGGGCGAAATTCCCGAAGGTACATTGGGGTCAGACGTCCAGAGTCCGCTGGTAGGCATAGCTTCATATCTTGACAGTCTGACATCGCCGCCCATTTGCCAATTTGCCGATACTTGCTGTGTTACGCCGAGGGATGCCATATTTGAAGTGCCCGTACGAGCTGCACCCAGCGCACGTATATCTTCTTCGCTCATGAATTGCAACAGGTCTGTCAACGAGGTAGTGAGCGCGCCATTCAATGCGTTTCGCGTACTCAAGTAAGGGGTTCTTCGATGATCAATGTACAAGTTATACGTCCGCTCCGGCGTTGGGATATACGTTCCCTGAAGCATTGCAACATTTAATGCGGAGAAAATCGTATCGTAATCCAGCACAGCAAATGCGGTCTTGTTAGGTTCGAAATAGCGCATTTCCGAACCTATGGCCCTGCGATCGAGCAGGCCGTCTATCGTTTGATTAATGGCGTAAATGGTAACAGGCCCCATGTCCAGACTTGCTCCGTAAAATACCGGTTTTGAACCTATGGTGAAGTCGGACAGTTGACCTGCTACAGCATTGACACGTAGAGATGATGTCATTCCAAAGCCAGCCGCAGCTCCATCAAATCTTCCCAGCACCCCGGCTCCGCTGGAAGACTGGCGCCCCAAGCGTACCGAGTAGTCAGACACTCTGTTTTTCAGCTCGAAATAGGCGGCACCCAGACTGTTTCTACTTGTTTGGCCGGGCAAGAAATTAGAATAGCCGGTATCCTGAAAAACGATCCGGCTATCGTATTTTTCACTGATAAATCGCTCGGTCGCAATCACAGTAGTAAGCAATGCGGACTGGTCCACGGCAGAGAAAGTGGACTGACTGAGCGGATTGCCAAACTGCGAAGCTGTGTCCACCGTATCAATTTTGCTTGCACCATGATAGTAGTGCATCGAGAAACTGCCATAAGTTAACGTTTGCGACGACTTCTTCCTGGTTGTGGCAGCCTCAGCAGTCGCAGAAGGTGACGCTACTGGTTTTCTGCCTAACGTTGCAAGACGTAACTTGACCCGCTGTACATCTTCAGGCTCGGTATAGAGCTTCAGGTACAGTTCAAATTCCAGCTTGGCCTTGTCAAGTTGGTCGGCTCTTTCTCTAGCCACACCAACCCACTCCTGCCCATCCTGTGTGTAATCGTTGGGTGGGAGCAGTAATAACTTGTTGAAGGCGTCAATCGCCGCAAAACCATCGGAGGCAGCCAGGGCGTTGCGTCCCTTCAGCATCAGGATTGCCGCTTGTTTATTGATATCAGATGCAGTGGCAGATAAGGGTTTGACTTCCGGCAGAAAAGGCAGCTTGCCCTCGAACTTTGGCAATACCTGATCAATTTTAATGCCAATAACTATGCTGCGACCATCTCTGCCCATCTGCACGGTATATTCAGCCTCACGGCTGAACTGGATGATCAGTTTTGGCTGGAGTTGTTTCAGATTGGTCTTGACGGAAAACGATGGAATCTGACTGGATTGAGGTGAATTCAGAACTTCATTGTCACGCCAATCGTCCGTCGCCAAACCACTGGGCAGCTTATCCAGAAGAATATCCAGTGTGGCGCCATTTTTTGCCGGGGAATAACGAACATTTGCGACAGGGCTACTCAACCTGATGGTCGCTACCACTCTGTTTGATTCAGCAGACAGAGTAATGTCCTCAAGAGGGGCGGCAATGACGCAAGGAGAATAGAACCATTCTATTACGAGAATGAATAAAAATACCCGTTTCTTGTGGGGTATTTTCTTGATTATCACTATGCTTGGCTCCCTAAGCTACTTGTCGAAACAATGAGGAAACAAGGCGTAGCCGCGCTGTTTCAGCTGCTACCCCTTATTGGGAATGGTTGAAAAAAGCGCCTAACCCTGACTTGGTTATGCGCTCAGCAAATTAAGGCGAGTTCCACGCTGTATACGATGCAGCATGACAACTTATACAGTCTTGCGAGGTAGTAGAATTTTCATGATTGCCCAGTGTCTTCTTGGTCATATTTCCCAAGTATGTCGCGGAGGAGTTGTGACAAGTTTTGCAATTTGTAACATTGCTATTGGTCACATGGTCCATCTTTTCTGGCGGATATGCCCAGGAAGTAGTACCGATATGGCAGGCATTACACGATTGCGTGCTGAGTGGAATATGGGGAGTTGCTGACCCTGTCCATTGAGCGCCAGTTGTGCCTTGCGATGTGTACGAACCGTTATGGCAATCTACACATTGATAGGCCGGTACAGCGGCGTGATTCATTGTTGCCCCGGCAAAAGATACATATCCGGTTTTATGGCAAGAATCGCAAGCATTGGGATTGCTCATCTTGGTCATTGGAATATGACCTGCTGGCGCAGTTTTTGCGCCACTGGTGCCTGGTATATGACAAGTTCCGCAGGTAGTTGGCGTTACTCCGGAATGGTCGTATACCGCGCCAGCGAAGGTCATGTATGACGTATCATGATGACAATTGTCGCATGAAGCGCTGGTTACGATATGACCGGATGGCTGGACTAGAGCGCCCAACCCCGGGGTCGTTCCTATCTGCGTCAGGTAACCACCGCTATGACAGGTTATGCAAGTGAAGGTGCCTGTCACAGCAGCATGGTTCATTTTTGCGCCAGCAAATCCGCCAGGTGTGAAAACATTGTTGATATGGCAGCTATCGCAGGCGTTCCCCGTAGTCGGGATATGTGCCTGTGGTTTCGTCACCACAGTGGCAGATTGCCCCAAATGACAAGTACCGCAAATCGTCGCTACCGCCGCAGTATGGGTAAATGCTGCACCGGCAAAAGAAGTATAGTTATTTGCAGTTCCGTGACAAGAATCGCATTGAGCCGTGGTTACGACATGCGTTGTCGGTTTGCCCAACGCCTGGGTCCCATTGTGGCACTGATCGCATCTGCCGGCCACTGCCGGGCTGGCCGTCGCATGGTTAAAGGCAAGACCTGCGAAGGTTTGAAAACCTGAATGACAGCCACTGCTGTTGCATTCTGCAGTGGTGGCAATATGGTTGGCTGGTTTGCCTTGAGGGCCGCCCAGAAAACCGGCTTGTGATATGTAACTTCCGTTATGGCAAGTGCTACAGCTCATAGACGTTACTGCAGGCAAGGTGTGATTCATGGTTGAACCGGCAAAAGATATATAACCAGTACCGATATGGCAAGAATCGCAATCATTACCTGTATATGGAATGTGGCCAGACGGTTTGGTTTTTGCTCCGTAGGTACCGGGAATATGACAAGTACCGCAACTGCCTGGCGTTACTCCTGAATGGTCATAAATCGCGCCGAGGAAGGTCGTAAATCCGGTCTTATGACAGGAGTCACACGCCGCGTTTGTTGGAATATGGTTTGCGGGTTTGCCTATGGCGTTGGTGCCATTGTGGCAGCTTATGCATGCCGGTAATACACCGGCATGATCGAAGCCAGCCGGAAGCCACGCACTTGTCCTGTGGCAACTATCACAGGACAAGCTGGTGGCAATGTGTACGGCCGGTTTGCCTGGCGCTGTTCCGCCATTGTGGCAAGACATACAATCTTTTGGCTTCACACCAAAATGGTTGAAGCGCGCACCCAGAAAGCTGGTTGTGTTGGTATGACAGGTCTCGCATGCTGCAGTGGTAACCATATGGTTAGCTGGTTTATAAGTGGCAACAACGCGACGACCTATTGAATGACATCCTGCGCAATCGGTAGGGGTGCCCTTGAACACTCCTCCTACATGGCAGGTTTCACACTCAACGGTTATATGAACGCCGGTAAGGGGGAAGCCGCTTTTCATATGGTTAAAGTTAATCGAGGATTTGCTGACTTGCGCGAACGCAGACGGCATGAAAAGTGACATGGCACCGATAAAAAATATCGCTGTGCTCATGCCACGTATCAACTTGAAGATATATCTTGCCCCTTTTTTCATTTCTTCCCCCTTGTCTTAACCAGCCGTTAAATAAAAATTCGAAATATTGCTGAATTCTTCCGTCGCCAAAAATTTAATTTACATTAAACATTCATTTGTCACCATAACCGCTCGTCGAATTAAGAAAATCCCGGATAAACGGTAAGCCAAACACGAAAATCAATTGCATGTTTGTAATAAATTAATCTTTTGGCACAAATCGCATGTCATTTAATTGCTCTACCGTCCACCTTAATTGTTTTCCAGGTGCTGCCAATATGACAGCGTTCGCACAGACGACCATAGTCGCCATTATGGATATCATCGCTGAGATGGCAACTGCCGCAGGTGCTGGACACTTTTAATTTTCTGGTCATTGGCCGGTTGTGGCATTCGTAACATCCCAGCTTTGCATGCGGACCATCCAGCTTGAAGCTGGTTTTATTGTGATCGAAGTCCCAAGCCTTCCAGTTACGCGCGTTATGGCAGATGTCACATGCGGTACCCAGGCGACGCTTATGTACATCGTCTTTCGGATGACATGACCAGCAGTCTGATTTTGCATCCTTGTATGCAGGGGTTGCGTGACATTTTTTGCACTCAACCAGGAAATGTTTTCCCAACAGAGGGAAGCTCGCCTTGCTATGGTCAAATTTTGCTTTGGTCCAAGCCTGTTCATTGTGGCAGGACTCGCATTTTTTACCCTCTTGCCCTTTGTGTTTGTCATCCTTTTCATGACAGCTTATGCACTTGGTTTGCAGTTTATCTTTGTACAAATCACCTTTATGGCAGATGGTGCACTTCACGTCTTTATGCTTGAAGAGCAGGGGATATTTGGTTGATTTTGTATGATCAAACAGAATTTCCTTCCAGTCCCTTTCGACATGGCAACTTTCACACTTCTTGCCGAAATTGTCCTTGTGCTTGTCATCTTTCTTGTGACAGGAGTAGCAATCCATGGGAAGCTTTTTGTTGTAATCACTTTTGTGGCAACTGCTGCAACTGGCAGTCAAATGCTTGCCTATCAGCGGATATTTGGTGTTTTTGGTATGGTCGAACAGAATTTCTTTCCAGCCTTTTTCAAGGTGGCAACTCTCGCATTTTTTTCCCAACTGGCCTTTATGTTTGTCATCTTTCCTGTGGCAGGCGAAACAGGCTGTTTGCAGTTTTTCCCTGTGTATATCTCCCTTGTGGCAGCTGGTACATTTAGCTTCATTGTGCTTCCAGCGCAAGGGATATTTGGTATCTTTGGTATGATCGAAAATAATTTCCTTCCAGCTTTTTTCCACGTGGCAGGTTTCGCACTTGGCGCCAAAGTTCCCCTTATGCTTATCGTCCTTTTTATGACATGCGTTGCACAGTGTCGGAGTCTGTTTGAACTTGTCATCAAGGTGGCACTTTTCGCATTTCACTTTGCTATGTTTGCCCAATAACTTGAAGTCAGTTTTGTTATGATCAAAACGGGTAGTTGTTTTCCAGTCTTTTTCTTCATGGCATTTCACGCAATCCGTGCCGAGAGAACCTTTATGTTTGTCATCTTTCTTGTGGCATGCATAACAATCAGAAGGTGCTTCACGGAATTTTTTCTTGGGCAGGTGGCAATCTTTGCACTGAACTTTAAGATTTAAATGTCCGCCTTTAAGCGGAAAATTGGTTTGTTCATGGTCGAATTTATCGCTTGATAAAATTACGATTTTGGCTGCGCGGCCCTTATGATCCGTATGACATTCCTTGCAGTCTTTCTGCTCTTTCATGCGGCCGTGAAAGCCTCTCATCTCAGTAATGTCTTTTGAAATTTCCTTGTGGCAATCCTTGCATAAAGCACTCTGTCCGGCCTTGTCAAATTTCTTATGGCATTTGGAACATTCGCTGTCGAACTTTGCATGCCCAGCGATTAAATTTCCAGGGGATAAAATGTCATTCACCGAGTCGGAATAAGCGGGACTCAGCCAAAAAACCATGCTGCTCAACGCAAGCGTCCTGATCAATGCTAGCGTGTTGTGAATAATTCGCATATTGAACAGGCTCTAGTAATCCGTTAGTACATGTGGACTGAAATAACGTGGTAAATACCGCTAAATACGAGCAAATAAACGAGCGGAACGTGAAAAATATGCCACCAGGAAAACAGCCTCTCGTAGGTATGGAACTGTGCAACGTCACGTACGGCATTGATAAAGTAATTAATATGCTTTAGATCTTGCTCATAGATCAGATTTAGCCGTTGCATTTGTGCTTCATTCAAATTTTTTTCACTCACTTTATAGTACATGACATGGTGCAAGTCTTTTGCAAGTCTACGGGACAGCAGGGTTGCCCTGATGCCTATTGTTATGAAGTGCCAGAATCCAACATTACCACCCTTGGAAACATTCACGGTACGGGCGCGAAACTCATCCAGTCGTTTTTCAACTTCCGGCGCAAGGCTTAATATGGATTTGTTGTTGCCTGTCAGACTCATGTCATCTTGAAGCTCCTTGACTGTCGATTGCCTGCCGTACAAACCATTATGAATTTTGGTATAGAAAAATCGGCCAAATATTCCGCTGCCTGACACCAGCAGCATGGCCACAAGTGCCATTCCGGCATTGATGGAACCGATACGAAACGTGGAGTGAAATAAAATCAGGGCCGGGGCGAGAATGCCGAAAATCATGTGCCATTTAAACCAGTTCGGCAAAATACCTACGTTTCTCAAGAATCGGACGCGTTTGCGCAACGGATATAGCAACAGGCTCAACAACATGATTCCGCCAATCAGGCCCATGTTGTAGCCTATATTGTCACCAGGCTTATAATATTTTTGCGTCGAAATAACGTAGCCAACAAGCATCAGCGCGGTTATCAGCAGCAAGAAAACATTCCAGCCATGCTCCTTGGATCGGACTCTCGGAGTTGGCTTGCGGTGTTCTGCACGCGGTACAGGTATACTTGATTCCGAGTTTGTACTCATCGGGTTACCTTGCCTGGGTAAATTAAATCTACAGAATCCTTGCTTACTTGGATAATTTTTCCAGCTTCGCCCGTATCTCATCCTGATTTTCGTGCGCCATGGTGGCAACATCAGAATTGAGCTTGCTGGCATCGACAAATAATTGAGCGGCCTCATTTAAGTCCTGTTTGTTACTGCCTGCCATCAGGATGGTAGCAAGGGTAACCTTGACTTCAGCGTTCTTTGGTGCACGATTGTTTAGTATTTTCAATAGCTTGATGCCTTTTTCGCGGCTACCCAGCTCTTTGTAGGTTTTTGCCAACAGGAGTTGCTGGTCAATATTTTCAGGATTGTCTGCAACTTTCTTTTCCAAACCGGCGACCAGATCGTTCAGGCTCGACGCCATTGTTTCCTGCGTCATTGACTCATGTGCAACGGGTGTGGCTGGCGTAGCGGTGCCAAAGGCGTGTTCCATGTCGGTAGGAGACAGGGTGTCAGTTGTCTCGACCATACCCTTATGTCCATTGTTGCCTGTTACATATCCCAGCCCGAAACCTATAAGTAGAAGTGCTACCGCACCTGTAACAATCCAAACCCGTTGCGTAATATTTTTCATATTCTAGTGAGCCGCTTTATAAAAAGTTAAAAAAATATCATCCTCAAAATTCATACTTTTCTGCGATGACAATAATACACTAACGATTCAGCAGTGGTATATTTAATGATTCCGCAGTGGTATTATTAAATCTCCAACTGGAATAGTCAACTTAATTATAAACAGCCATTTATATTCCAAATAAACGATTTATCTGACTTTGTATGGCTAAGGATTATTAATTTGATGACGCTAGTACTTCAGGATCTCTCATTGAAAAAGATCGGGTTTAATCATGTTAAAAATTGAAACACATGGCCTTGAAATTTATTTGATTCCACTTGCATTCGTGATGTTTTTTTATTTTCGTAAACGTGGACGCAGGGAGTCTTCTGCTATTGAAGAGCTCAAGGAGGTATTGGAAGCCGGTCTGACTGAACCCTCATCTCTCCATCCCTTGATAGACCCCAATAAATGTCTGGGTTCCGCCTCATGTGTCCCTGCGTGCCCGGAAGGTGCCATCGGTATTATCAAGGGGAAAGCCGTGCTTATTCACCCTACACTCTGCATCGGGCATGGGGCTTGCAAGGATGCATGCCCGCATGACGCAATTTCCCTGGTGTTTGGCACCGAAAAACGCGGAATGGATATTCCCCAAGTAAGTTCGACGTTTGAAACGAACGTTCCGGGCATATTTATCGCTGGGGAATTGGGAGGCATGGGACTCATACGCAAATCTGCGAGCCAGGGATCTCATGCTATTGATTCTATTAGCAAACTCAGAGGCAGCTCCAACCCGCTGGATGTCGTTATCATCGGGGCAGGCCCGGCCGGTCTGGGCGGGACACTGGGGGCGGTTGAAAAAAAATTACGTTATGTAACACTTGAACAGGAGGGTTCGCTGGGAGGTGCAATTTTTCAGTATCCGCGCAATAAGGTTGCGATGACCGCTCCCGTTAAACTGCCAATAATTGGACAAGTCAAGATGGGGGAGATTAGCAAAGAAGCATTGCTGGAGTTCTGGAATAGAGTCGTCCAAAAAACAGGCATAAAAATAAACTATAACGAACGCATGGAATCCATTGCCAAAATTGACCAGGGTTTTTTGGTCAAGACCGGCAAACAAACTTATCAAACTCGTTCAATCTTGTTGGCCATCGGTCGCCGGGGCACACCTCGCAAACTTGATGTACCGGGAGAGGATTTGCCGAAGGTTGTTTACAGATTGATTGACCCGGAGCAATACCGCAACATGCATGTATTAATTGTAGGTGGCGGAGACAGCGCGCTTGAAGCGGCCATTACCATCGCAGAAGAACCTGGAACGACTGTTACATTGTCTTACCGTAGCGAAGCATTTGGCCGGGGAAAGCAAAAAAACCGTGAACGCCTGTATGCCCTCGCAGAAAAGGGCAAAATTAAAGTCATGCTCAAATCAACAGTAAAACGCGTGGAGCCCGATAAAGTGGTACTGAATTTTGAAAACAAGGAAATTACTTTAGCCAACGATGGAATCATCGTTTGCGCTGGAGGCATCTTGCCAACACCCTTCCTTAAAGAAATAGGAGTGATGGTCGAAACCAAGTTTGGCACAAATTAATAAAATCCACTATCACTATGGTTGGAAATCCGTTAGCGCGTGGCTTGCACATGTGATGAACTTATAGTATGTTGAATGATCATATTTTATGATAGATTATTCATAATATGAATAAATCAGGCTACAGTTTAATCTGTCTGCTGCTCGCATCGACCCACTCAACGAGCTTGCTTGCTGAGGAATCAAGGCTGGATGATTATGCAGGGATGCAACTGGCTTGGGTTTTCTTGCCCAGCACGCCGACGCCAAAAGACACCACAGTTACGACAAAGCCCAAACCGGCAACACAAGCTCCCGTAGTCGCCCCAACTCAAGACGCTGTAACAAAGCCAGCTCCGCCTCCTCCAACCCCACCCGTTCAGCCTGCTGAAGTCAAACCCGTACAGGCTCCGGTGGTAACTCCAGTTCCCAAACCAGTTCAAGCGCCTGTTGCCGTGCCAGCAAAGCGCCCTGTGGTTAGCCCAGCTCATCCTCCTGAGGCAGCAAAGGCCCGTGCAGTTGAATGGGTGATTGGGCTGGGTATGGATGTCGGAGGTGAGGAACTGGGCAAGGTTTACTATACCGATGGCTCATCCGCATCCGTAAAGGCTAATAATGGCGTAGCATTGAACTTGGGCGCAATCGTCTCCAATGGTAAACACAGCGACTTTTCAACGCAGTTTACGCTGGGATACAAGATAGGCGGCCCCAGAGGAGCAGCGAATGGCGATGTCACCTGGAGTGCCATACCACTGGAGATTATTGAATATTATCGTGCAAATAGGCTGCGTATGGGTTTGGGCATCAACTACCAAATAAGGCCCCAATTAAGCGTAAATCTCCCTGCTACAAGCTACATCAACAAATATAAAAATGCTGCCGGTATCATTGCACAAATTGGCTGGGCGCCGCCTACAGGACACTACAGCGTTGATCTTCGATATACATCAATCAAATATCAGCTGAGTGATGTTCTGGATGCCCCAACGGTAGACGGCAGCGTAATTGGACTTTATACAAGTTACCGCTTCTAAAATAACATTTCATGTTGGTATAAACGAAATGATGATTCATGTAAGTCATTATATTTAATACAAAAAATGCGGATTATGGAAAGTCAGGGCGGGATAATTCATTTTCAACTATTAATTTTACCGCGCAATGGTTAAACTGAAAGCTATTCTATGAATATTGAGGTGCCATTATGGCTGATGAAAAAATTTCTCAAACTACACTTAAAACTTTGGTAGAGGCTGATGCCATCCAGTCTGCATCAGTAGTAGGGGAGGCAAGCGGATTTTATATTGCGGTAAAGTACGGAGAAACAGAAAAAGTTCTTACTGCCAGAACGGGCAATGTTCGCTTCTTCCGCTCGATGGATACAGTTGTTGATTATCTGCGCAAGACCATAGGCATAGGCCATTTCAATGTTGAAATGGAAAATTATGATCCTGAGCAGATGAAGGATGCGGGACGAAAAAGGCCTGATAGAAAAGAAGCCATGAAGAAAGTTAATCAAGCCGTTGAGCGCGACAAATGGTTCCGCCAGCAGGTTGAAATAGGCTTGAAGTCGGTGGAGGAAAAAAAAACACGCCCGGTAAATGAATTCCTCAATGAATTGGAATCACGCATAGATGACCTGCCAAGTTGACATCACACCAGAAGCTGAACAAGATATTGTTTTAATTACGTCCAACATCAAGTTGCAGGATAGCCCGGTAAAAGCCAGGCATACTCTGTTTGAACTAAAAAAACAGTTTAATACGCTCGCCGAGCTACCCGATAGTGGAAGAGTAGGTGGGTGTGATGGAACAAGAGAGATAGTTATGACAAGTTTGCCATATATTGCTATTTATGAAAAGAATGATGATCTAATTACCATTGTGCGCGTGCTGTATGGCGCGGAGGAACGCAGACAGAGCAAAAGAGAAGATTGAGAAAATCCGGCTGGAATCCGAAAACAGGCTTAATTGCATTAATTCTCTATAGCTTACTGCCAGCGCCTGTTCCGTGCACAAGTACGTTTCGTGATACTTTGCGATATAAACAAGAATGCCCAGCCTTTCGGCTGGGCATTCTTGTTTATTGGTGGGGCGTGTTGGCGGGAATTGAACCGAATACCGATTAATTCATATATTTAATGGTGATTAGCCCTTAATATTTGGGATTATTTTTTATAAGTACCCCCAATAATATCCCCTTTGCAATTGGATCTCTTTGGACTTGGGTGCTCCGTCAAATTATTAAGCTGAATCATGAACCCA
>Ga0315268_10004526_pt1 | contig 15088 bp, 17 predicted proteins | sample C1_top_MG_FD_204535 | JGI IMG/M metagenome (GOLD analysis project Ga0315268, IMG submission 204535) | Sediment microbial communities from Yellowstone Lake, YNP, Wyoming, USA - C1_top | ecosystem: Environmental > Aquatic > Freshwater > Lake > Sediment | place: USA: Wyoming | collected 2017-08-01
AAAAAATGTTGAGGGGGATCATTTCTCAATAGTTGTCTCCCCCTCAACTGACACCCCATTGGAGGCTGGACCGAGGAGGTGGGGTGACCGTGATTCAGGATGAACTTTAGATCTGCCCCCTAGCCTTTTTTCTTGGGCACGTAGCCCTTGGAGGCGGCTTCCGCGCTTAGCCTCTGCCACTCCTTAAGTTTGTCCACGTTTGTGCCAAGCCACTCGTGAATCAGAGTGCGGATTACCTCGCTTCTGGTGTTGCCGTGGCTAGGGATTAGATCGTCTATTATTTTGAGGTGAACGCCGTCGAGAAAGACTCGAACCTCAGCTTTCTTCTGACTCATTTTTTCTGCCTCCACAAGTGCAGTTTAACTGCAGTCTTAATGCAATTTTACTGCTATTTAAGCGTTTCCGCCCTGGCTGAATGTATTCGAAAAAATATTTTGAAAGACTAATCACTATGCTGAAGATCCTTTGGATACCACTAACCTTTGAAAACGATACGCTTGGCATCTCTGTTTTCCCTAACTTCGAGCAGACCCTGGGCGGCCAGTTTCGCCGCGGCATAAGCTGTTGGCCCGCCACCGATGCTCGCCTTAAGACCAACCCCATTAGCTCGCTGCCCTTCCTCAATAACAGCTTGAAGCTCTTTTTCACCTATACCATTAGAAAGGGCCATGAAATTATCGCCCCCGCAGTAGAAAACTAAACCACCGTGCTTTAGCATTGCCGAGATCAGAGAAAGGTAGGTGCGCTGTAGCAATACGTAAGTGTCATAGATCGGCTCGGTGTCCGTCATCATTGTCATCCTATCCACGTCGATGTGCGCTATCTGTACCCAGTCCTCGTCCGGTGCTTCCACGCCAGTTCCAACGAGCACTCCCCGCCTTTCTGGCGCCCTGCTGCTTCCAGCCTTCTGAAGAGCTCGGGTGGCAAGCTGTTGTGCCTCCTGCGGTTTGCCCGACGCTCCCACGCCCATGCTTATCGTAAAGGGATATCGATCGTTGATGCTGTTCTGGATCATGCGGTGTGCTCGCATTCCTACCCCATTTGAAATTGCTAGCATGTTGTCGGAGCGCGTCTGAAAGACAAGGCCACCATGAGCTGCGAATGCCCTCTCGACGTCCGCGAACAGCTCGGCCTGCACCGTCTGCAAATCGGCCTCGCGACGCGGCTCTGGAGTTACCGTCCAAGGGCCATAGTTGTCTATCTGGATGAGGGTTAATTGAATCTTCTTCATTTTTATCAACTTTCGCCTGTTTTATTGATGTGAAGCATAAATAAATTTTGGTGGTTAAATGGAGCTTAGCTGCGAAACACCTCGGTGTGCGATTAAGTTGCCCTGTGCTCTGACGATCGCTGGATCAGACTCGGGGGGAGGGGCGGGAATCCAAGCTGATCTAAAGACCTTTGCAGCCCTCGGTGTCCACGGGCTCTGCGTCATAACCGCGGTCACTGCTCAAAATACGCGAGGCGTTGAGGGAGTCTTCGATATTCCGCCTAAATTTGTGACCAAACAGCTCGATGCGGTCATAAGAGATTTCAAAGTCGAGTGGGCCAAAACTGGCATGTTGAGCAACTCTAATATCATTAAAGCGGTTGGGGTAGGTGCTAAACGATATGGCATTCGCTTGGTGGTCGACCCAGTCATGACCTCCACTACTGGTGCGCCCCTGCTACGAGAAGGAGCGTTCGAGTCGCTTCTCAAGTTGCTCTCTCGAGCGGAGCTGGTCACGCCCAACGTGCCGGAGGCAGAGAGACTTTCGGGCATCAAAATCAAAACATTAGTTGACGTAAGGAGGGCTGCGCGCAAGATCTCGAAGCTCGGCCCAAGGGTTGTACTGATTAAGGGAGGGCACCTACGGGGCCAAGAAGTTGTTGACTTAGTTTACATGGGCGGAAAATTTTTGGAGTTCAAGGGGCCGAGGGTGAAAGGTGAACAGACGCACGGCACGGGATGCTCATTCTCTGCCGCATTAACCGCCGAACTTGCCAAGGGAGCTAGCATTCAGATAGCGATCGACCGCGCTAGGAGGTTCATAGTCTCGGCAATCGAAGGAAGGTTGAAAGTGGGAAAGGGCACTAGTCCAGTAAACCCGATGGCGCCCCTGTTTTTGGACGCGGAAAAGGGAAGAGTTATCGAGAATGTATGGGCGGCGGCGAAGTTGCTCGTGTCCGACTTGAAGTTTTCTGAACTCTTGCCGGAGGTGGGATCAAACATCGCGATGGCATTACCCGGAGCAATGTGGACATCAGATGTCGTGGGCCTTTCGGGTCGCATCGTGAGAGTTGAAGGGCGTCCTTGCTTGACGGGTTACCCAGAGCTCGGAGGGTCCGAACACGTAGCAAATATCGTTCTGACCGCGATGCGCCACAATCCTAGAATTCGAGCTGGGTTAAACGTCAAATTTTCCGAAGAAATCCTGCGGGCATGTCGCAAGTTGAACCTTTCCGTGGTGGGTTTCGATCGTTCGAGTGAGCCACGTGGTGTTAAGACGATGGTTTGGGGAACAGAGCAGGTGATAAAAAAGGTAGGCAGGGTACCTAACGTGGTCTTCGATCGCGGTGCAGTTGGAAAAGAGGCGATGGTGAGGCTGCTCGGCACATCTGCGACTGAGGTGGCTGAGCTTGCGCTGCGCATAGCTAGGAGAATTTAAACATGGTTTTATGGGCACACGATAACCTTATAGGCTGGCCTGCAAAAGCCCAGCGAGCGGAGATAGTACATGGGCAGGATACGACAAAAATATATTAAAAGGTCTGCAAGGCTGCTGCTCGAGCGATTCCCAGACAAATTCACTGGTGATTATGAACAAAATCGCAACGCGCTCGATGGAGTTGCTAGTATAGGGAGCAAGCCGCTCAAGAACAAGATAGCAGGTTATATTGCAACATTAGTAAAACAAAAATCCGAGGAGGCATAAAGTGCCGCCTTCGGTAAGTGCAAAGCTCTGCAACGGTTGCAGCGCCTGCGTCAAGGTATGTCCGGTGTCTGTGCTAGAAAGTAAGAACAAAAAAGCGGGCGTCGTGAAAGCGGACGTGTGCATCGAGTGTAGGGCGTGTGAGGCGTCGTGCCCAACCGGTGCTATAACCTTTGATTAAGAAACGTCAGTCGTGGATAAAATCTTAAAGTTTAGTGGCGGCCTTCAGGGATTTAGCAAATTCATCCAATTCATTCAGCATACGCCGCTCATTTTTTTGATGGTTGGCAATCAAATTAACGAATGCGCTACCGACAATTGCTCCGCTCGCCCCTGATTTTATGACTTTGGCGACATGTTCGGGGCTGGAGATACCGAACCCAACCGCGATCGGAACCCGAGAGACCTTCCTGACATTCGATATAAGAGGTCCGACCGAGTCAGACAAATTTTCTCTTGCACCCGTTACCCCCAAGAGCGAAACCAGGTACAAGAAGCCGCTCGATGTTCCACAAATAAGTTTTAGGCGTTCGGTCGTGGTTGTAGGTGCGACCATCAGGATTAAATCGACGCCGTGTCTCCTTGTAGCTTTCAGTAGCTCGCCGGCCTCCTCAACGGGCAGGTCGGGAACTATTATACCATCCATCCCAGCTGCAGCGTAACTCTTCACGAATTCATCTACGCCGCGCTTGAACACAATATTGTAATAAGTCATCACGACCAGGGGGACGTCGTTTATCTTTCTAACATTTTTGATGGTCTCTCGGACTGTTTCAGGAGTTGTGCCGGATTTTAGTGCCCGATCGCTAGCCATTTGGATAGTCGGCCCATCGGCTATCGGGTCAGAAAAAGGGATTCCAAGCTCAATGATGTCCGTGTGTTTAGCGAGCGTCTCGACTATTTTTGGAGTCAATTCAGGTTTTGGATCTCCTGCCGTCACGAAAGCTATCAAAGCACCTTCACCTTTTTTATTGAGGTTTTTGAACTTCGCGGATATCCTGCTCAAATTTTTACCCCCAGTGCTCCTGCGGCGACCTCGACATCCTTGTCCCCCCGTCCGGAAAGGTTGATTATTACAACCTTATCCTTAAACTTGGACGACATTTTTTTGAGGTAAGCAATGGCGTGGGCTGGCTCGAGTGCTGGTAGGATGCCCTCAGTTTCGGAGAGCAGCTTGAAGGCCTTTATTGCATCATCGTCTGTCACGCTGTCGTAGATGACGCGCCGGCGGAGCTTCATAAGCGCGTGTTCTGGGCCTACTCCCGGGTAATCAAGCCCAGCAGAGATGCTGTGCGTTGGCAAGATCTGTCCGAAGTCATCCTGCATCACATAGCTGTGGAACCCATGGAATACACCCTCAGACCCCGCGGACAACGGTGCCGCATGCTTACCAGTTTTGAGACCTTTGCCCCCCGCTTCTACTCCGTATAACTCGACTGGGTCATCCAGGAAATCATAAAAAATCCCGATAGAATTGCTTCCACCTCCAACGCAGGCAACAATCGCATCCGGCAAGCGCCCCTCTGCTTCCAAGATTTGTTTTCTGGCCTCGCTCCCGATCACCCGCTGGAAATTTCGCACTATCATGGGGTATGGGTGGGGCCCGACCACTGAGCCCAGAAGATAATGAGTGGTCCTAACATTGGTCGTCCAATCCCGAAGGGCTTCATTGATAGCGTCCTTTAGCGTGCAGGACCCACTTTTGACCGGGATCAATTTCGCGCCGAGCAGCCGCATCCGGAACACGTTGAGGCGCTGACGTTCCATATCTTTGGTGCCCATGTAAACATCGCACTTGAGCCCCAGTATGGCTGCTGCCGTGGCAGTGGCGACCCCATGTTGTCCTGCCCCGGTTTCGGCTATCACACGGGTCTTCCCCATGTACTTTGCCAGGAGGGCCTGACCAACAGTGTTGTTTATCTTGTGTGCGCCGGTGTGGGCTAAATCCTCGCGCTTGAGGTAAACCTTAATCCCAAATTTTCTCGAGAGCTGCTCGGCAGGGTAGAGAGGCGTCGGGCGGCCCACGTATTCGTGCAAGTAGTGCTCGAGCTCACGCTTGAACTTCGAATCGTCTTTTAATTTATTGTATGCCTTCTCGAGTTCCTTTAGCGCTGGCATCAGAGTCTCAGGTACGAACTGGCCTCCATATCTCTCGAACTTGCCCTTTACTGGAAACTTCGATTTGTACATCTACTTCCCCTTCGAAGCTTGGATAAATTTCTTAACAAGATTCTGGTCCTTTTTACCTATACGGGACTCAACGCCGCTCGCAACATCCACACCGTATGGTTTTACGAATTCGATGGCCGCTAGCACATTATTTGGGTTCAGGCCACCCGCGAGGATCAAAGGCCTGTCGATGGTCTCACAAATCGCGCGGCTCACGTTCCAGTCATGCACCAAACCTGTCCCACCTGCAGCTCCTTTATGATCGGTGTCGACCAAGACGAAATCTGCTACTTTCGATATCTCCAGAGCTCGGGCCATTATTTCCCGGGGGTTTTCTAATTTTTGGGGCACACCAACAACTGCCATAATTTTCACTCCCGTTGCGTCTTTTATCTCCTTTAGTTCGGCTGCTGACATTGAGGAATGAGTTTGCAGGTAGTCCGGGTTCAGCTCATGCACAATTCGAATCGCATCGTCAACGCTTTTATTAACGATTACAGCGACTTTTAAGACTGATTTTGGCACAACTGCAAAGAGATCGATTGCTCGCTGGGGTGTAACGCTCCTGCGACCGGGAGCATCGATGATCACACCAATCATGTCAGCTCCAGCTTTGCACGTCCCCTCCACGTCTTCCGGCTCCATCAACCCGCATATTTTCACTTTTACCATTATTACACCCCTCGCAGTTCCATGAGTTTTTGCTCTACGTTTTCGGCTTTCATGAGAACCGTCCCAATAAGAACCGCTTTTGCCCCGGAGTCGAGCAAAAATCTGACGTCATCTGGTGTATTGATTCCCGATTCGCTCACGAGGATTCGGTCCTCTGGAACATACTTTGCCAATTCCTTAGTGAGGTTGAGATTGATTTTCATGGTATCTAGGTTTCGATTGTTGATACCTATTAGAGTGGCACCTGAAGAAACGGCCTTTTCGACCTCTGTTCTCGAGTGACATTCAACCAAGGCTTCTAATCCGATGTCTTCGACTAAATCAATGAAATCGGGCAACCTATCCCCTAAACAGGAGACAATTAGGAGCACCGCATCCGCACCATATGCCGTACTCTCAAGAATTTGATAATCATCAATAATGAAATCCTTTTGAAGCACAGGCAGTGTAACGTTTTGCCTGGTCCTTGTGAGGCTCTCCAGATTTCCGCCGAAGTAGTCAGGCTCTGTAAGAACCGATATCCCAACTGCCCCGCCAGCTTCATACGCCTTAGCCTGCGCGCTAACATCAAGATTCTGTCTTAGGATACCCGCGGAGGGCGATTTGGGCTTTACCTCAGCGATCACAGGAGGGCTGCGACTCATCTTTATTGCGTCGATCAAACTTCGAAACTCTGTTTGCCTACTTGGTAGTTTGTCGATTGGGGTTTCTCGCTTCCTAGCTTCAACCCTATTTCGAGTCTTAGCGATGATTTCGTCCAAGAGCATCAAAGCCGCCCCTCTAATGCTTTTAGGTTAGACACGTCGCCACCGGTTTCCTTTATCAGCTTTTGAAGCTTTTCATAGGCCTTGCCGCTGTCGATCGCCTCCCTCGCGGCCTCCACGCCTTCATTAAAATTGGATGCCTTGCCCCCTACCATCACCGCGGCGGCCGAGTTCATTAGAACCACATCTCTGTGCGGGCCACCCTCCCCCTTAAGAAGTTTAATCACGAGAGCCGCGTTGCCCTCCTTGTCGTATCCTCTGATGTCCTCAGGTTTTGCTTGTTTGAACCCAAAGTCCTCGGGTTCAACTTCATAAGTCCTAACCTCGCCCTCCTTCACCTCTGAGATTTGAGTCCTACCTGTGTTCGAGATTTCATCGAGCCCGTCTAGACCATGAACTACCATTGCACGTTCGATACCGAGCCCAACGAGCACATTTGCTAGTACCTCGGTTAATTCGACATCATAAACTCCCAAAACTTGAGCTTGAGCGTTCGCCGGATTGGTCAGGGGGCCTAGGATATTAAAAACAGTTCGGATGCATATTTCTCGCCGCACCGGAGTGGCGTACTTCATCGCCCCGTGAAATACTGGGGCGAACATGAATCCAAATCCTATTTTTTCAATGCATCGCTCGACATCGGGGGGGGCCAGATCTATTTTTACATCCAGGGCTTCGAGGACATCTGCGCTCCCAGCCTTGCTCGTCACAGAACGATTTCCATGCTTGGCGATTGGTATCCCGGCGCCCGCTGTCACGAGCGCAGCCGCGGTGCTGATGTTAAACGTCTTGATTTTGTCGCCTCCCGTGCCACAGGTATCAACGAGGACGCCCTTCACTCTGGGATTTATCCGGGTCGCGAACTCCCGCATGACCCTAGCAAAAGATGTTATCTCCCCGACGGATTCGCCCTTCAACCTCAGAGCGGTGAGAAACGATCCTATCTGGGCCGGCGTCGCTTCGCCTCTCATGATACATTTCATGGTGTTCTCTGCTTCGTCCTCGGTTAGATTTTTTCGCTCGACTAATTTCTCGATTGCGACCTGAATGGAACTCATGTTTCTCACATTTCCAGAAAGTTCTTCAGGATTCGCTTTCCGTAAGGCGTCATCACGGACTCCGGGTGAAATTGGACACCCAAAATCGGGTATCTCTCGTGTTTGATGCCCATTATCTCTCGATCTACATCGTTCGTTTCCGCGATGATTTTTAAACAATCTGGTAATGTCGCACGGTCAACGGCAAGCGAATGATATCGCGTCGCCTCAAATGGGTTCGGCACACCGTCGAAAAGTTTATCGCCCGTGTGCTTTATGGGCGAAATTTTACCGTGCATCAAGCGTTTTGCTGGTACGATATTTCCGCCGAATGCGTAAGCGATTGCCTGGTGTCCTAGACAAACCCCAAGTATCGGGACCTTGCTCCCCAACCTTCTGATCAACTCAACTGAGATACCAGCCTCCCTCGGCGTCTTCGGGCCGGGCGATATCACGATTTTATCTGGCTTCAAATCTTCGATTTCCTGAATCTGCGCGTTGTTCATGAAAGCTATCGGCTCCGCGCCGAGCTCGCCAAAGTACTGAAAGAGGTTGTAAACGAAGGAGTCAATATTGTCTATCAAGACCACGCGCATTCAAACACCTGACGCTGAGAGCAAAGCCCGGACCTTGTTCTCGGTTTCGTAATACTCTTTCCAGGGGACTGAGTCAGAGACTATCCCAGCGCCGACTTGGATGTGGGCCTTCCCCCCCTCCACCACCAAGGTTCTTATTGTAATGGCAATATCGGCTTGTCCGGTGTAGCTGATCGACCCAATCCCGCCGGCGTAAATCCCCCGCCGGGTTGGCTCAAGTTCTTCGATTATTTCCATCGCCCGAACCTTCGGCGCCCCTGTAACCGTACCTGCTGGAAATGTCGCGCGCAGCGCGTCAAATTCATCCCTGTCCTTCCTCAACCGCCCCTCTATCGTCGTCACGAGGTGCTGAACGTGGCCATATTTTTCAACTTTCATAAAATCCTTCATACTAACGGTGTTGAACTCCGAAACGCGCCCGATATCATTCCGAGCTAGGTCAACAAGCATTAGGTGTTCTGCCCGCTCCTTCTCATCCTCGAGCAGGTCTTTCTCGAGCGCTTGGTCCTCAGCGCTGTCCTTTCCGCGACGCCTCGTGCCAGCGATTGGACGCGTCATCACATCCCGGCCATCAACTTTTACCAAAATCTCAGGACTTGAGCCCACAACGCTGCGCTTTGGAAAATCCAAAAAGAACATGTAGGGTGATGGGTTTATCCGCTTGAGGTTGACGTAAAATCGATCGAGGTTAGGTGCCGGGTCAAGCTCTATCCTTCTGGAGAGCACCACTTGTATCACATCTCCAGCACGGATGTACTTTTTTGCTGCGTCTACGTTTTTTTCGAATTCAGCCCTTTGGATGTTGGAGTGCATTGTTATTTTTGGCTGAACTTCGGTTTTAAAAATTGGTTCGATTCTCGCGAGCTCTCGGATGTTCACAGCAGCTCGCTCATACGATAGATCCACATCTGAACTGTCGGTTAGAAACATAAGGGAGCTATAGTGGGTTTGGCGTTCAAGATGATCAAAGATTATCATTCGCTCCGGCAACATGAATTCAATCTCGGGGTGGCGAAGGTCGTCTATGGTGTGATTGCCGATATTGACTAAAGAGCGGATGAAGTCATAGCTTAGGTACCCAACCACGCCCAGCATGTATCGAGAACTCACTGCGGGTGTTTTAGCTGACTTCAAAAACATTGCCTCCTTTAGTACTTCAATAGGATCAGTGACGTGCCTAACCGGTTCGGCGCGCTTCATGGCAAGGTCCGCGATATCTGGTCTTCCTCCGACCTCAAGCACGCCGTCCCGGATCGCAACGTACAGCAGTGCGTCGAAGCCGATGATGGAGTAGCGCGCGGCTCCCCCTGGGCCCTCTGCCGATTCAAGCAGGTAGGAGGGGCAATAGGGCCGCCTGATACCTAGATAAACTCCCGTTGGGTCTGCACATCCCTCCACAGTTTTTACAACCGGGATTAAACATGGTCTGTCGTATTCATCGGCGATTTCCCTAATTTTTTCAATGCTTACAGTGGCATCCATAAATTTCGCTTCCGATACCCTGATTAATTACCTTTTTGCCTTAATGTACTATTTAAAGCTTTATTGTACAAAATTGTTCAAAATGATAAAAGTAGACTAATCAGTAAACTATGACGCTCTGAACGCTCGGCAACTTTCTCAAGGCATCGATAATTTTGCCACCAACGGGTTCATCTGTTATGATAGTAAGTTTCGGCTGCGCAACAAAATATGGATCGTCTGCAACCGCTTGACGGATTCTTATTCCGAACTTCGAAACCACTCTCGTTACATCGCTTATTATACCAGTTTTCGCCGCGTCTTTTGGTATGATCTCAATTACACCAAGTCCGAGCTGCTGGGCTACTCCCTTGAGATAGGCTATTGGCCTCAGGTTAATGAAGATATTCCGCAGTTCCTTTCTCTCAAGTATAACCCTAGCGGTCGCATCCACGGCCCTCCTATCGACTCCTGCTTCCTTGGCTATCTGGACGGCCGGGATGCGGATGTCGCCGCAAGCTATCTCGCCGTCCTCGCGGACGCGGAGCCCGTACCCGAAGAAAACCCGGGCGACGCTCAACTGCGCGGGGTGCCCCTCAAACGCCTTCTGAACTTGAGCCCACATCTTAACCCCGCCAACCCGCTCGAGCTGGGCACCTGCCATCTGGGCGATTAACAGCCTCATCAGGTCTTCGGCGAACACAGGATCTATGCCGCTCTTCTTTGCACGTGCCCTGGCAAGGTCGATCACAGCTCGCTCCCTAGCCTCGTCGCGGATTCCCTTGCCGAGCTTCTTCTTCAACGCCACGATTTCCTTGCCAAGTTTAAACCGCTCGGCCACCAGGCTGATGAGCTGTTCGTCAATGCGGTCAACATCTCGCCTCAACGACTGCAATCTCCTCATATTCGAGCCTCGACGCGCGCCCCGTGTTTTGTGGGCTTAGTAAATATTACCCTGCCAGTTCTACTGCTCCATGCGTCTTTAATGTTTTCGACATTATCTGGTTTGGCTATGGCGACTACAGCCGGTCCGGTACCAGTCAGCCCGGCCGCCAGCGCGCCTGCTTTCATGGCATCGAATGCTATGGTCACATCGTGGCCGAATGCACTGGTGTAAAGCAGGCCGTTGAGGGTAAGCGCACCGAAGATATTGCCGTTCAAGGCGTACTGATGGGCTATGTTGACTAATTTCGCAAGCGGCTTTGTCCGCGAGACGTCGACTCTAGAGGTGTGCAACTTGGAGTGCGGCACGTAGATCAGAACGTCAAGCTTTGGATCCACCCTGAAACGCTTCAATATCCGGCGGTTCAGGTTGTCCGTCACGACTCCCCCGCCCATAAAGGATGCAGAGGCGTCATCGAATGCTCCAGTGATTGTTACACCGGCCTCGAAAGCGGCATCGATGCCCAGGTTCAGGATCGTCATGGGGTCCGGCTTCTTCCCGAGTGCGGCAAATGTTGCCAGGACCGTGGCATTTGCGGCCGCGCTGCTGCTAGAAAGTCCGACGGCTATGGGGAAATCAGATGTCGTTCTTATCCTAGCACCGTAGGTCCTCAAAAGTTTGAACCTCTGCAGGACCTTCCGCGCGGATATTTCGATGAGGTTTGCGGACTCCGAAGGGTCATCGACTATACGACCCACTATTTTACCTGCATCATCAGTTAGCTCGACATCTGCACGAACGCGCAGGTCGACTGCAAAGGCAGCCCCCTTCCCGCTGGCTATCGCGTTGACGACCGTGGCGGAGCCGCAGGCAGAGGCGATACTCCTCACTTTTTTCCCTCGAATCTATTGGGATTGATTTTGCCGGCGCGGAACATTTGGTCCACTAGCACGATCGCTAACATGGATTCAGCTATTGGCACGATGCGGGGGCAGATGTTTGGATCGAAACGCCCTTCTAGCTTGAGCTCTACTTCCTCCATCCGCGCGACATCGATTGTGCGTTGGGCCTTCATTATCGATGGTGTCGGTTTTACAGCTATTCGTGCGATGATGGGCATTCCGGTGCTAATACCCCCAAGAATTCCGCCCGCGTTGTTAGTTGTGCTCATTATTTTGTCCTTCCTGATCACCAAGGGATCATTAACCTTTGAACCGCGCATGCGAGCAGCTTCAAAGCCGGCGCCTATTTCGACACCCTTGACCGAACCTATCGACATCAGGGCATGGGCGATTTCGGCATCGAGCTTGTCGAACACGGGCTCACCTAGTCCAGCCGGCACGTTTAGTGCAATCACCTCAACGATGCCTCCGGTGCTATCACCATCAGCGCTAGCCTCCAGCACGCGCTTTTCCATCTCTTTTGCAACGTTAGGATCTGCACATCTCATTGGATTCTTTTCAACGTTTTCGCGGATCTTATCAGGTGAAATTTCCTGCCCGACCGCGACTCCAGCGGCCTCTTTAGTGTGACCCAAGATCTCAATTCCTTTCTCTGAAAGCAGTTTCTTGGCAATAGCACCCGCCGCAACACGACCTATCGTTTCCCTGGCAGCGGCTCGGCCACCTCCACGGTGATCGACATGACCGAACTTGAGCCAATAACCTAAATCGGCATGGCCTGGTCTCGGCTTTGTCTTAATAGGCTCGTAAGATCTAGAGTCAATGTCGATATTTTTTATTACCATGTTGATCGGCGCTCCCGTGGTCTTGCCATCGAAAACCCCTGAGAGTATTTCAACGCGATCTCGCTCAGCCCGCGGAGTAGTTACAAGTGACTGTCCGGGACGGCGCCTGTCGAGTTCTCGCTGGATATCCGCCTCGCTCAGCGGCATGCCAGCTGGGATACCATCAACAACTACGCCGATGACTTGGCCGTGAGACTCGCCATAAGTCGTGACCCGAAAAATTTTTCCGAAGGTGTTTCCACTCAATTCTACACCGCCTTAAACTCTCAACCTGCGTCTATAAACCTTAAACCTATTCGTCATAATGTTTTGAATCATGGAACTTCAACTAAAGGCCCGAATCGACTTAAAAGTGTTCAATATTTTTGTCTAAATTATAAAAATGTTGGATTTAAGAAATCAACTCGACCTTCGCACCAAGTTTCTTTATATCATCGACAAAATTTGGGTAGGAAACGGGGATGTTCTCTGCGCCATCCACAATGGTTTCTCCTCGCGCTGCGAGGCCAGCCACCGCGAGCGCCATGGCCATTCGATGGTCGCCGTAGGAGTTCAATCTAGCCCCCTTCAATTGTTTTACTCCCCGAATTCGGAGCTCATCCGGTAACTCTTCAACTCTAGCCCCAAGCTTGCGCAGCTCGGTCCCTAGGGCTCGGAGGCGGTCGGTTTCCTTGTGTCTAAGGTGAGGAATATTCATGAGTTTAGTCGTACCTTCGGCCACGGCCCCCAACACTGCTAGGACCGGTACCAAATCTGGGTTGTCCCCACAATCGGCCTCTATGCCCATGAGCTCGGAACTCGACACCACTACATCTTTCCCCTTCACTTTTACTTCCGCCCCGAACTCTCGAAGCAGGTCAACTATGCGCCTATCTCCTTGGACTCCCCGCACGTCCAAATTTTTCACCCTGACATTTACTCCAGCCAGGGCCGCGGCTCCGAGCATGAATGCAGCGGATGAGAAATCTCCGGGAACATCAAACTCTAGGGGTCGAAAGACTTGTCTTCCAGGGATCGTGAATTCCATCAGGTCCGAACTATGCTTTATGTTAGCGCCCGCAAGGTCCAACATCTCCAGCGTCATCTCGGTGTAGGGCTTCGATCGTAACTCGGTTACAACAAGCTCGACATCCTCTTTCGCGTAGGGGCAGGCGAGCAGGAGAGCTGAGATGAACTGCGAGCTGATGGCCCCGCTTATCTCGACACTTCCCCCTTCCAAACCGCCCCCAACGACCACGGGCGGCCTACCGTGCGGTCCCTCGCACCTCGCCCTGGCGCCCAACTTCACGAGAGCATCGATAAGAGGGCTCATCGGGCGAGCACGTATTGACTCGTCGCCCGTCAAACCAATAGACTTGGATGAAATCGAAGCAATCGCAGTCATGAGGCGGAGAGTGGTCCCAGAATTTTTTACATCGATGAGGTTCGAGCTCGGGCTTAATTTTCCCATGGTGCCGTTGACATGCCACAAATTATTCCGCTGGTTGACCTGCGCGCCTAGGATCTTGATTGCATCTATCGTTGCTTGGGTGTCTAAACTTAGAAGTGGGTTGGAAATCTTACTCTCGCCCTTCGCGAGCAACCCCACCGCGAATGCTCGATGTGTGTAACTCTTGGAAGGTGGTGCGGTCACGTCGCCCTCTAGCTTCGAAGGCGTTACCTTAAGCAAAACCATGGTCTTCCCTCTACACCATCTCGAGAAACCCTAATATTACAATAGTGTTTGATGAGTTAATTCATATCCTCTGCTCATCTAAGCAGGTTTCGATACTCTGATTTAAACCACAAAGATCTTGGCTGTTTTCAAGTTTAACAAGAGGAACTGTTCAAGAAAAGAACACGAAAGCATGGCAAAATTTATAGTCTCGAATCTCAGAATATTTAAATGAAGAAAATTCGAGGGGTGAATATTCTACACATAAAAAAATTAAAAATCAAGAGAAAAAAAATGGTTGAAACTGGAGCCCGTTTAGTAATCTACAGTGGGGTGATTATGGAGGGGTGGGAGATCCTTTTGTCCAGGCCTGAGTCAATAGAGAGGAATCATTCAACCTGGGTTCAAAAATCAACTCGAAAAGCGCGGGCCTAGCAATAAAATCACAATCATTTCTGCTGTTTGTTAGCTATTAGAGGCAGTTTTATATGAATTAATTCCTCTCTTTTCAGTCTGAAATGGGCGACATTTATGCTTGATTTCACGAAGACTAGTCCAAGTCTGAGGAATTACTTAAGAAATGTTTAAATATCGCGGCACCGAGAGAGTGGTGATTTTCATGCCTGCGCAGCGACCACTCGATGTCTTGAATCGCGCACTTGGTTCATCTGTTCTGGTTAGCCTCAAGGGCAGCAGGGAGTTTCGGGGCAAGCTGAGCGGTTTCGACATCCACGTGAACCTTGTGCTCGAGGATGCTGAGGAACTTCAGGGCAGCGAAGCGGTGAAGAGATACGGCACGATGATAATCCGCGGGGACAACGTGGTTTTCATCTCCCCAGCTGAGTGATCCCATGGTTAAGGGAACGGCAGCGAGGGGCAAACGCCACAAGGTAGTGCACATCAAATGTCGACGCTGCGGCAGGCGAGCTTTTCACGTCCAAAGGGGCGTCTGCGCTGCATGCGGCTACGGCAGGTCGCGGCGGATAACTAGCTACAATTGGAAGGTCAAGAAGATACACGGCCTGCGGTTGCGTTAGGGACTTAAGGCTTGAGAACAACTATTTTTCGGTGGGCCGGTGGCGAAGCCTGGAATCGCACTCCCTTGGCATGGGAGGGGCCGCGGGACGATGCCAGAGAGATCTGCATCGCGCGAATTCGAATCCCGCCCGGTCCACCTTGGGCCCGTAGTCTAG
>Ga0315268_10004527_pt1 | contig 15087 bp, 12 predicted proteins | sample C1_top_MG_FD_204535 | JGI IMG/M metagenome (GOLD analysis project Ga0315268, IMG submission 204535) | Sediment microbial communities from Yellowstone Lake, YNP, Wyoming, USA - C1_top | ecosystem: Environmental > Aquatic > Freshwater > Lake > Sediment | place: USA: Wyoming | collected 2017-08-01
TCCGATTTTAATTTCGCACAGCCAAAGTATTGGCCAATTAGAATCCCCTGTTGCATCTGGCGGTGAGTCTCGGTCAGGGATATCATCCCACACTACAATATCGGGTTTGCATTTGTAGGTCTTCCCATCAGTATATTTGTATTGGATCGTGGGTTCACAGCAAACTCGATTCCATTTTTGGTTACGTTCAAAACCAGAAACTGCACTACTATAATTTCCTATAACTGTATCATTCCCGATAATTTGATAGACAGAACATATCCGGTTAGCAATCTCCGTCTGAATGTCGATTTCCTGTGACCATCTGTATGGCTCATACTGCCAATCTCTAAGAAATTTCTCTATAGCGTCCCAAGCTATCTGCACTAAATAAGGATAAGATGCCATTTCTGCTTACCTCCAAATTGTACTTTCGCCTAACGGTTCCGTTGCAAAAGAAGCCCGAAGAGTTTGGACTTAAGTCTTTTGCAACGTGTTAGGCGACTGTTTTGCTTGGCTTCTGCCTTCTGTGACACTATATTATCAGCCATCTTTCTAATGCTTCACGGACAGGTTATCGAATCCAGTATTATGCAGTATGTTGGGAGAGGATAAATAGCATATATACCGTTTGTGTCGCAGGCTGAGATTAGAACGTCAACATTGCCAAAGATCTCTGAGGATTCTGCTGCCGCATACATCAGATCATTTGGGTCATCGCTGTGGCCCAATCCAAGAGCGTGTCCCAACTCGTGACGGGAAACGTTTCGAGTGCCAGCATCGCTGAAATTCTGACCAAAGGCCTTACCACTGAGCTGAATTGAGACAGCTTTTAAGACACAACTGAATGGACTTATAGTCTTTGGTAAAGCTTGCCCAAGGACAGCTCCACCGCCAACCTTCATGTGGATGGTTATATCAGCGCTTTTCACACCACTAACCAAACGCAGCCTTGGGGCACCTACGACTGCAGAGAGTGCAATATTCCAATCATTGATAGCCTTTTCAACATCAGCCACAGCTTGTGGAGTTACAGCCTTCGCCGGTTTTATCAAAACCGTGACCTCTGATTTGTTCCAACCAATACCTAAGAGGTCTAACGTAGAAGCAAGAACTGTTTGAGCACCAAGTGTCAATACTGCAATGACAAGAAGGACAAAGAGAGAAATTTTAGAGATTCTTATCATGGTATTTACCTCCTTTCAATTTTTTAAATCTTAGCAATCAAAATGTCGCCTTTTCTTCAATTTTGGAGGTATAGACGACTATGTCGGATATACCTCCCTATGGACTACCCTCCTTTCTTTCAAGTATTTGATCCAACGGATTTTTAATCCTTGCGAAGTCTCTTGTACTTACATGTGTATATATTTCAGTGGTTTTTGAACTCTTGTGACCTAATATTTCTTGAATATATCTAAGGTCAATACCATTTTCTAAAAGATGTGTTGCGAATGAATGCCTGAGACTATGGATGGTTACATCTTTCCTTATCCCTGCCCGATTACAAGCCATCTCAAATACCCTTTGAGCAGTCCTTATGGTAATATACCTTTCGCTATTTGGCCCAGGGAACAACCATTTCACCGGCTTATATTCTCTCCAATATTCTCTCAAGGTCTTTAAAGCGGATTCAGAGAGCAACGAGTATCTATCTTTCCGACCTTTTGCACCTTTTATAAAAACCAACATCCTCTTGCTGTCAATGTCCTCCAGCTTTAGTTTTACCACTTCACCTACCCTCAATCCAGATGAATATACAAGCATCAGGATAGCCCTGTGTTTTACATTATCCACCGATGAGAGAATCTTTGCAACTTCTTCTTTACTTAAAACAACTGGTAGCTTCTTATCCTTACGAGGTCTCTTTATTTCATATAAAAACTTTTTCTTAAGCATTATTCCATAATAGAATTTCAGGGCGTTGATAGCCTGGTTTAAAGTGGAAGTAGCAGATTGTTTCTTTTCTACAAGATAAAGAAGATAATCTTTTATGTCAGAATCATTAATCTCAAGAGGTTTCTTGTCCACGAAGTTGAGGAAATCTCTGTTGTAATATAGGTAACCCTTAACGGTTTTGTAGCTGTATTTTCTTGAAATGAGTTCTCTTCTGAGGTCTTCAAAACCCCCCTCACCCTTACCCTCTCCCGCAAGGGGAGAGGGAATATTTTTCAGTTTAGATAGTCTTGCCTGTGAGGCAGGTCCTAAATGGATTTCTTCATCTTTAAAGACATCTAAAATCTTTTCCAGGGTTCCATCTGTATTGGGGAAGCTCCAGTATTTTTCCGCAGGATGCCATTTGCGGCCTTCGATGGTTTTGACCTTTTCGACAAGTTGAGGATCGTATTTGAAGGAAACCGTTGTCCTACCTGAATCGTCTTTACCTATCACTATTACGTTAGTGCTGGGTTTACTGACCGTTGCTACCCCATTTGAAATAACCCCCGGGGGAGATAGGATTTATGAGTAATTATTGCTTAAACCCCTACTGTATTGTCAAGGATTTTATACAAAGAGAAAAAGAAGGGTACGATAACAGTAAATCCATATAAAAAAACAGGTACCTTTGTAGGGTTACATTTTTCATGATTCAACAGAAGAAATCTCGGTTACCTGGTTAAATGATTTGACACGGAAAAGGCCCCAGGTTTCCCCAGGGCCTTATCAAAAACTGTAACCATTTTGTAACCCTGAGTCTCAATTCAACCCTATCAACTCCAATCAGATGCAACAATGGCTTAAATCATAAGACCTTGACAAATAGGCATTTTCCCAATAAAATCAACCATTGACATAAAGGGGCAATTTTGGCTTTATTGGCCTGTCAAGCCAGAGGTCGCGGGTTCAAGTCCCGTCCACCCCGCCATGACTTCCCTTTAATTTAAAGCACTTACCAAGAAGATAACATTGTCTACTGGAGAAACAATAGCCCTTGATATCCAGTCATTATTGTCATTGCATCCACTATTTGTTCATTAGCAAATATAAATCTCACACGGTGAAAAATTGTCACGGTGAACACTTGATGAAGAATTTGATAAAAGATTAATGCTCTTGATTCTGCGCAGTTGTAGATGAAGCAGCGCCCCACGAAAATCATCAGATGTGCGAACTTGATGAAGAACTTAACGCGTTATCTGACACTGTCGGAAAGGTCAAATCTTATCTTTTGCAGTTGAAACAATATCGATTATCTAAACTTTGCGGCTGTATCTGTGCACTGCCTCAACTAAGGCAATTGCATTTTCAACAGGAGTTTCTGGCAAGATCCCGTGTCCAAGGTTAAAGATATGGCCATTTGCTGCCTCTCCTTTCCACAATATGTCTTTAACCCGTTCCTCAATCTCTTCCTTTGAAAGAAAAAGTGCACACGGGTCAAGATTCCCCTGAACAACCACTTTCTTGCCAAGTTTTTTTATTGCCTCAGCTATGTCAATCTTCCAGTCAATTCCGATAACATCAGCACCTGATTTTTTGATCTCTTTGAGTATCCCTGCACAATCATTAACAAAATAGATTATCGGAATGCCTTCTTTCCTTAACTCAGAAGTTGCTTTCTTAACGTATGGAAGTATCAATTTTTTATAGTCAAGAGGTGAAAGCACACCTGCCCATGTATCAAAAATCTGTACTGCCTGGACACCAGCCTTTATTTGGTAAGAAAGATAGGAGATAACAGTGATGGTTAATTTCTCCATCAGGTAATTAAATAACCTGTTGTTTTGAAACATCATCTTCTTTGTATGTATAAAGTTCCTTGAACTTCTGCCTTCAATCATATATGTAGCAAGTGTGAAGGGGGCACCTGAAAATCCTATGAGTGGCACCTTAAGTTTCTCTCTCAAGATTTTTATTGTTTCAATAATAAAAGGCATGTCGTCTTCTGTTTCAGGTATAATTAGCCTATCAACAGCAGATTTATTTCTTATCGGCTCACTGAGAACAGGTCCTTCTTTCTCCAGGAATTCAAGAGACATACCCATTGCCTCAAGAGGGATAAGAATGTCAGAAAACAATATAGCAGCATCAACTCCAAGAATTTCAACAGGTTGAAGCGTGACCTCTGCAGCAAGTTCAGGCGTTTTGCAAAGCGTAAGGAAGTCAACATTGGCTCGCACTGCCTGATATTGAGGAAGATATCTTCCTGCTTGGCGCATAAGCCATACAGGTGTATATTCAACTTTTTCTCCATGACACGCTCTAAGAAAGATATCGTTCATGTAACCTCCTTTTGTAACTTGCGTGGTATGTATCCACAGAACGGCTCCTCTTCAAGATAATCGCCATACATGGCATATGCCCTTGCACGGCATCCACCGCATACAGCTATGAATTCACAGGAACCGCATTTTCCCTTATATTTTTTAAAATTACGAAGATCCTGAAATAGTTCTGAATTTTCCCATATTTCTTTGAAGGATTGCTCTTTGATATTCCCTGCAGGTTTTGGAAAGTAACTGCATGGAAGCACATTGCCATCAACATCGATAAGGCATATAAGTTGTCCAGCAATGCAACCTTTTGCACCGCCAGTCGAGAATTTCAGTGATCTTCGCTCAAATTTAATATCTTCTTGTTTTGACCTCTGTAAGACAATCCTGTAATAATGCGGCGCACAGGTAGGTCTTACAAGTATATCCTTTTCATCCTTTTCCATCTGGTAGTGCCAATCGAGTATTTCTTCATATTCCTCCTTTGAGATAAGCTCATTCATTATCTCTTCACCCCTTCCTGTGGGTACTATCATGAACATATACCATGCCGATGCCCCAAGCTCCTTTGCAAGTTTGTATACTTTTGGAATCTCTTCCTGATTTCTTTTTGTGAAGGATGAGTTTATGATGAACTCGATACCATGTTTTTTGAATAACCTTGCCGCTCTTATACATCCTTCAAAGGCTCCATTCTGATTCCTGAAGTTGTCGTGGATAGCTTCTTCGGAACCATCAAGACTGAGCGAGACTATCTTTATACCGGATATCTTTATCTTTTCGCATATTTCATCTGTAACAAGGGTTCCATTCGTGGCGAGGCACATCCTGAACCCTTTATCTGTTCCATACTGAGCGATTTCAAAGACATCTTTTCTGAGAAGTGGTTCGCCTCCGGAAAGAACGATAACGGGCTTTGCATAACTGGCAATATCATCAATGATCCTGAATGCCTCTTCAGTAGGAAAATCGGGATGATCTTTGACTTCCTGTTCCGAGGATGACCGACAGTGGATGCAGCGCAGATTACATCTTCTCGTAATCTCCCACGCAATCCATTTTGGGGTAAATTCCATTTGACTTAATCCAAATAATGCAATTGAGATAATGCAGATGTTGTGAAAAAATTTATTTTTTGATACCTTAGCGTACCTTTAACTGATGGTTTTTGGAATATTTTAGTGAGTATAACAAATAAAGATGTTCTCAATAAATTCATCAAGTTAATCCACCTCAGGCGGATTAAATAAATTTTTGAACAATGTCTGCATTATTCGGTTAACCCGATTTATCTTGCCGCTTCTACTAATTTTTCGTTCTCAAGGGTCCGCCATGTTAAAAAGACTCGTTCTTCTACAGCATTTAGAAGAGGCTGGAATGTTGAAGAATCGAGTGCTGATATCGCTATTGCATTATGGCGCAGTGCAAGATTCTTTATCTCTCCTTTTTCTGATCTATCTATTTTATTAAAGACAAGAAGTTCAGGTTTTTGAGAAAGATTGAGCTCAACGAGTATTTTCCTTACAGATTCTATATGCTGCTCAAAACGGGGGTTTGAGACATCAACAAGGTGCAGTAATAAGTCAGCATCTGCAAGCTCCTCGAGGGTTGCTTTAAATGCCATCATAAGATCCTTTGGAAGGTTCTTTATGAAACCAACGGTATCAGTAATAATGACTTCCCTCTCACGGGGAAACCTCAAGCGCCTGCTTGAAGTATCGAGGGTTGCAAACATCTTGTCTTCAACAAATACAGAACTTTTTGTGAGGGCATTGAGAAGTGTTGATTTACCAGCATTGGCATATCCTATTATAGATATAATCGGAATGCCTTTCTGGAGCCTTTTATGCCTCCTTTGTAGTCTTGCCTTGCTCAGAGATTTTAGCTCTTTTTCGAGGAGATTTATCTTCTCTCGAACCCGTCTCCTGTCCACCTCGAGCTTCATTTCTCCAGGTCCTCTTCCTCCGATTCCTCCCATCAGGCGGGACATAGCTGTCCCTTTTCCTGTAAGTCTGGGTAGTCTGTATTTAAGCTGTGCAAGTTCAACCTGAACCTTACCGTCTTTACTGTGTGCATGCCTTGCAAAGATGTCCAGAATGAGCTGTGTACGGTCTATTACCTTTAGTTCAGTAAACTCTGCTATTGACTTTGTCTGAGAAGGACTTAGGTCTTGGTCAAATATAAGAAGAGTTGCGCCCTTATTCATGGCATTGATTATGAGGTCTTTGAGTTTTCCTTCTCCCACAAGATATTTTGGGTTTATCTCTTTGGGTCTCTGTATAACGGCATCGAGGACAACTACATTACTTGATCGAGCAAGCTCTTTCAACTCCTCAATGGAATCCTCTTGCTCATATCTTTGACTTGTTGAAACACTTACGAGTATCGCCCTTTCTCTACGGTCTCTTTGATCAAAAGTAACTGCCCTTTCCATCTCCTCTTCAAGAGAGTGTATAAAGTTTTTAAAATCCAGTTTAAAGGCATAGAAATTTGTCGAAGGTAGAACTTCTATTTTCTTTTCTGAATCCCTGGGCATAAGGTGTGCTACATAAATATTTCCTGGCAGTCCGTCTTTCGTAGATATGGCGGCTGCGAGATCAAGCCTTAACAAAGCAAGGTCAGTAAGATCATCCTGGGTAAGAGGCTCTTCCTTCAGGTGAGTATGTACAAGCCTAAGTCCCCTTAGGGGGCTTCTTCCAACAGGATAATCCTCAAGCGGGGGGATAACGATTCCTTTGGCATCACCAATGATTAGATGTGTAATAGTGCCGTACCTATCAATAAGTACGCCTATCTGACGGCCTGTTTCAGAGGAAAGCTCGGTAAGATATCTTGCGAGTTCGGGGGTAATTACATCGTTATGTACCCTTCTTCGGTAAACCCTCTCGAGGGAGTGAAGGTAGTTGGCCTTAAGACCTGATAAGTTTCCGTAAAGTGCTGGTATTTATATCCTCCGACTTCCTATATTATATCATAACAGGGCTGTTGAGAAACTCATAAAATAGCTTAGGTGTCATGCTGATCCGTCTCAGGCGGACGTTTCAGCATCTGATAAAATTACCCACTATTAGACCATGAACCAAGTTCAGAGTGGCAAAAGTTAGTTGATAAGAGGAGGGACTAATGAAGATTGTTTCAGAGTATAAAATCGGGGGTAAGATTCTACGCCTTGTTCAAGGAGACATTACAGAGAGAGACGTTGATGCAGTAGTGAATGCCGCTAATTCTTATCTTCAACATGGTGGTGGAGTTGCAGGTGCAATCGTAAAAAAAGGTGGGCAAATTATACAAGAAGAAAGTAACAAGATAGGGTATACACCTGTTGGGACGGCAGTTATTACAGGTGCGGGTAGGTTGCCTGCAAAATTTGTTATCCATGCAGTCGGTCCAAGGATGGGTGAGGGGGATGAGGATAATAAATTGAAGAGTGCCGTTTTGAACAGTCTCAGGCTTGCATCAGAAAAAGGCTTAAAAAGCATATCCATGCCTGCGATAAGTTCAGGTATCTTTGGCTTCCCAAAAGATAGATGCGCGAAAATACTTGTTAGTGAAGGGGTAAAGTTTTTGAAGGAAAATAAAATCACCTCTCTTCAAATAGTAGAATTCTGCATTTATGATGACCTTACCATGGGATACTTTAAGGAGGAGTTTAATAGAATCAGTTAGGTTATTATCTTTTGATAGAGCATTCTCCTTACATTCCATGATATGATACCTATCATAAAGCTAAGGAGGTTATATTGGCAAGACATGCTGGAGTATATAAAAGTGAAAAGAGGAGAAAAGAATTAGCCCGTCAGAAAAAGCAGGAAGAGAAAATGAAGCGACGTTTGAGCAGAGGAATCAATGCGCAAAAGGATACTGAGCTGATAGATTCAGAAGTCAAAGACACAGAACAAGAGAATTGAAGCAAGAGTTGAAAGGTTCTTTCTAAAAAAAGGGAAGGTAGTTAGATATTCTATTGTTACACCTCATAAATAACTTTACTCAATGTGTCATTCCTGCGAAAGCAGGTCTACGACTCATAGAAAATCCAGAATAGCTACTGGATTCCCGTTTACACGGGAATGACAAAAGGAAAAATTGTAAAGAACTGTTAGGGTCAGGAAACTTTCGGGTGAAAAGAAAACTTCCATTACTATGTTTAGATATTAGTGGATAATAACTAATGACTGGTGACTAAGGAAAATTTTTTAACGTTTTCACATATCTCTTCTGGGGTTAATACGGCTCCGCCTGGTCTTCCGTAAAAGAGCACTTCGGCTTTGCCATTAATTGCTAATCTCACATCCTCGACCATCTGTCCGGTATTCATCTCTATCGTAATAAACTGCCTGTATTTTTCGGAAAGCATGGATAGTTCTTTTTCAGGAAAGGGGAATAGAGTAATTGGCCTGAAGAGGCCGACTTTATGTCCTTCGCGCCTTAGCTTTTTGACAGAAGAAAGAGCGATCCTTGCTGCAATTCCAAAGGCAACAAATAAAGTCTCGGCATCATCAATATAATAGCTCTCAAATCTTACATCTCTTTCCTTCATTCTTTTATATTTTCTCTGGAGTTTATAATTTCTCTCTTCAAGCTCTCCATCCCCCATGCAGAGAGATCTTACTACACGTGGCTCCCTTCCCTTGCATCCATCAAGTATCCAGTCCTTTTTGGGAAGACCAGATTTCACGTAAGGTGAGGGATAAAAGGGTTCCATAACCTGACCAAGGACACCATCTGCTAATATCATGGTAGGATTTCTGTATTCGTCTGCTTTGTCAAAGGCGAGCATCGTGAGGTCCCACATCTCCTGGAGGTTATAGGGCGCATATACAAGAAGTCTGTAATCGCCATGTCCCCCACCCTTAACAGACTGGAAATAATCTCCTTGACTGCCAGAGATATTACCGAGGCCAGGCCCACCTCTCTGGATGTTAACTATGACAGTGGGGAGTTCTGCTCCTGCAAGGTATGATATCGCTTCTTGTTTCAGGCTTATCCCGGGACTACTTGATGAGGTCATAGCTCGTAAACCAGCAACAGATGCACCATATACTATGTTTATTGCAGACAGCTCACTTTCAGCCTGAATAAAGACACCTCCAACGTCAGGCATCCTCCAGGACATATACTCAGGTATTTCATTCTGTGGGGTTATTGGATATCCTGCATAGAAGCGACAGCCTGCCTGAATTGCTGCCTCGGCAATTACCTCATTGCCTTTCATGAGGGTCTTCTTATTCACGCCTCAAATTATAGCACAAAACTTTTTAATCTGTTCAAAAATTATTTTTGGAGATTAGAATTTATTTAGAATTTATAATGAAATGTTCTAAGGAGGCAGATAAGGAGGCAGAATGGTAAAGTAACTGTCACTGGCGTCACTACCTACTGTATTTCCAGCGCCATCTTTAAGCACTATTTTCACCTTACAATTGTACTTTGCTGATTTCACTGGTGGCACAGTCAAAAGATCATAACTATGAGGACCTTCGGTCAAATAAACGGGATCTGTCAAATTATCCATAAGAATCCAGGTAACGCCCCCATCTTTTGTGTAGAACAACTTTACTTTCGCCACAGGGGGGTTTTTAGTGCCATTCGTTGTCCATGCTATTGTAAGAGGATCACCTGACGTGTATGTTGTTAACGGTCCTCCATTCGGTTCTGTTAACTCTACTACCTCTATGGCAAATGTAGCTGATATACCTGTCCCTTCTTTGATACCCGTTGCATCATAACCTATTACTTTCAATAGGCACTTTTTCTTGGTATTCCATGGAGTAGGTACTATCCAGTCATGGCTTGTGCTTGGTAAATCTTTAGCTATTAAACGCCATGTTAAACCATTATCCAGCGAATACAATAGCTTGAACTTTACAGCCTCAGAAGGTGCTTCCCATTGTATAGGATAGGTTGTTAAACCTGAAGGGATTGTCTCTCCTGTATCAGGTGCAACAAAATATAAAGAGGCAAAATATAGGTAGGTAATTCCGTCAATATCATCCTGGTCTAATGTCCTCTTTTTAGTTTCTCCAGCTGAAACATAACCATACATTGTTTTCTCACTATCGGCTGAATCATAAAGGTCATCTAAACACAATGAATGTCCAAGCTCATGAGTGCCCACATCTTGGACATCATAGGCAATTAAGGACCCATTTGTTGCCCATAGGTAGCTTGTATTAAACCTAATGTCAGTGTCTTTGAATTGTCCGCTGGTTGAATTGTACCAGAAGTAATTTTCTGCTAAAGTCCCATTTGTTCCCATTGGACCAAAAGTCACTATATTAATTCCATCATTACTGCCATAAGCCGTGCTTGTTGTAGTTCCACCATAAATAAAAACAAAAGAAGATGTGGTTACATCAGTCCATGTCTGCATTGCTGCCTGGATGGCGGAAAGGCTATTATCAGGCCCTCCTGATGTATTGACTAAATAAGTGGTAGAAGTGGTTCCCCACTTTATTTCTGCATTAGTGCCAGTTTTGCATACTTGATATGCAGATGTGCTGGAAAACCAAAAAACAATGATGAAGAATAAAACTGCATAATAAATAAGCCTTCTTTCTCCACTCATTCTTTTACTTCCTTTATTTTTTTGATAAGCTCATTAACGGGAATATTATTGGTAACAGCCTCCCGTCCAGTCAAAAGGGAGAATCCGCTTTTCCTTGCAATCCCATCTTTACCGACTACGTATTTACCCTGAGCTTTTCCTACTGAATTGAAGATAATACCGCCTTTTTCACCAATGGTGGATTTAAGAAATAAGATTACTTTCTCACCTTTTTTGGGAAGAGACACATCAGAGACCTTAAGTCCTATATCTCCCACTTCTCCGCCCTCGAATTCTACCGTAATTCTTCTTTCAATTTTCCCACCTTTAAAAACATCACTTATCAGAACAATAGCACTCGTAAAAATGGTTTTCCCATCTTCACTCCATTGCGATTCCGTGTCTTCTATATCTCCTATTATGACTGCTTCTGATGCCCTTGTAAGGTCTTCGGTGCTTAATCCTATCATGATGGCTGATGCGTGAGGTACATATAGGCTTAGATATATCGTCAGAAAACATAGGAATTTGATGGCAATAAATTTTCCCCTCATGGTAGGTTGCCTCCTGCAAGGTTAATTAACATTTCTTAATTTATTATAAGACGAATAAAGCAAATAATGAACTAAAAAATTTAACTTTTTGATTTTTAAAGGTTTTTGAAAACGACTTGGGGTGAAGTATAGATTTTGGGAACAAGGAATTAACCCTTTAATACCTAATTAACATGTTGGTTTGTTTAGCATTAACCAGTAAAATCCGAGTTCTGAAACCTCATTAATAAATTTATCAAAATCTATTGCCTTGACAATGTAACTGTTAACACCGAGTTTGTAACTCTCTATAATATCCTGCTCTTCTGGTGAAGACGTCAACACTACAACAGGAATTACTTTTGTTCGTTCATCAGACTTAACTCTCCGCAAAACCTCTAATCCGTCCACCTTTGGAAGCTTTAGGTCAAGGAGTATAATCTTTGGTTTTTTAGCAATGTTTCTCCCTGCATAGGCGCCTGTTGCAAAAATATACTCCAGTGCCTCCTCTCCGTTATTCACTACATATATCTTGTCGGTAAGATTATGTTTACCCAGTGCCCTGAATGTAAGTTCCACATCAGTCAGATTATCTTCAACCAAAAGGATTTCAATATCATTTAAATTCTTCATACCTTCCCGTCCTCCTCTCATGACTGCCATTCGTTTTTATTCCTCATCTTTTGCCCTTCTCGGAAGTGTAAAATAAAATGTTGCCCCCTCATTTACATTTCCTTTAGCCCATACACGTCCACCGTGGCGGTGAATGATACGTTGAACAATAGCAAGCCCAATTCCTGTTCCTTCAAACTCTTGCTCGCTATGCAGCCTTTGAAAGGCATCAAACAGTTTATCTGCACGCTGCATATCAAATCCAACACCGTTGTCTTTGACATAGTAGACATTTTCTTTACCGTTGCCATTTCCACCGACCTCAATAATTGCGGTCTCCTTAGGCCTTGTGAACTTTATGGCATTAAACAGGAGATTTAAAAAGACCTGGCGAATCATTCCCTCATCACCGTAAGCCGGAGGAAGTGGCTTGATAGCAAACTGTAATTTCCTATCCGGGGTAGTAACCTTGATTTCATCAAAAGCTATCCTTGCTAAGTTATCCATATCTACATCCAACAGCGCAATCTCTTTGCCATCTATTCGAGAGAGGGCAAGAAGGTCATCAATAAGTCCCCCCATTTTCTTTGTATTAGTACGAATGATATTCAGAAGGCGTTTGCCTTTATCATCAAGTTTATCTGCATAATCTTCCAACATTTGAGAGAAGCCATCAATTGCACGTAGTGGCGTTCGCAGATCGTGAGAGACAGAATAGCTGAAGGCTTCAAGCTCTTTGTTAGCAGCTTCAAGCTGTGCGGTTCGTTCGATTACCCTCTGTTCAAGTTCTTCGTTGAGTTTGTGGATTTCTTCTTCTGCCTTCTTGCGTTCTGTGATGTCATTTACAACTACAATTGCATAGCTGGCCGTTTCCTCACCTTTCCTGTATACTTTGGGCAGAATCGGTTTGATCTGTACATGAAGGTAGCGGTTCATTATCACGTCATTGGCTTCACATTCGGTGGATCGGCCATACTTCAATTCCTCCCATGCCTGTAGCCAGAATGTCTTGAGATAACAAGATGGATCAGCGCAACCTGGGTGTAAAAGTTCGTGTACCTTCTGTCCTTTGACATTTAAGACCTGTCCAAGGTTCCATTGTTCAATCACCATATTTGTACGAAGAATATAACCCTGATTGTCAACTAAGCAAATTAGCTGAATGATAGAATCAACTGTTGATTCCCATTCCCGCTTTGCTCGACCAACCAGCACCAAACTATCTTCAATCTTCGTAACAGCATTTTTTGAGGCAGTATTGACCAGGTAGAGGCCTATAACCACAAGTCCTGCCACAATTGAGAGAATCGGTATCATTGAATGAGTAGATATGTGTGCTGAAAATATTTTTTCGATAAAAGTCTTTTCTACGATATGGAGGTTAAAAATATCTGCAAGAATTAAATAGAGGAATTTGATAATTAAAAAGATATGCACAGAGATGATGAGCAGAACTATCCAATTAAAGATTTTTGTATTTCGCTTTATAACATCTATCGGTGATTTTGTGTATTCCCTGGTGCCTATCATAAGTGATCTCATTGTTATATAACTCTTATTAACGATGCAATAATCAGACCGAATGTAATAAATTACCTAAGTGCCTATTGTTTCGAGTTTTTCTGAATAGTAGTAGCTTTTGACTTTTTGCTTTGGTGACATTATTTGTTTACTTTTGGGCTATTTCGCACAGAATTAATCCACCTCATTCTCAGATCGGTATATATCGAGCCTCTGAGGTAAATCCGCTCAATACTAGATCCACCGTGATTTTATGTTATTAATCTCCAAAGATCTTGAAAGTTATTTAAGATCATTTGAGCTATCTTTCGTCATTCCGCACTTGATGCGGAATCCAGAGGCTATGATGCGAATAATATTTCTGGATTCCTGCTTCCGCAGGAATGACAATCATTGGAACAGACTTCGCTATGAACAATACGGCTCAGATGCCTTTCATGTGGATTTATGATGAGGAAATTCGCAGATTTGACAAATCATCAATCCTTCTTTTAAGATTTCTTCGATTCAATGGTGGCTATATGTATTTTCAGGAATTGATTTTAAGGCTTCACCAGTTCTGGTCAGAAAAGGGTTGTGTTATTCTTCAACCCTATGACATGGAAGTTGGTGCTGGCACCTTCCATCCTGCAACATTTTTCAGGGTCTTAGGCCCAGAGCCATGGAGAACTGCGTATGTTGAACCATCAAGAAGACCAACAGACGGAAGATATGGAGAAAATCCAAACAGGCTTCAGCAGTATTATCAATACCAGGTCATATTAAAACCTTCTCCATTAGATAGCCAGGAAGTTTATCTCGAAAGCCTTTCATTCCTGGGAATAGATCCGCTCAAGCACGATATAAGATTTGTTGAGGACGATTGGGAATCGCCAACTCTTGGTGCTTGGGGTCTTGGGTGGGAGGTCTGGCTCGATGGGATGGAGATTACGCAGTTCACCTATTTCCAGCAGGTTGGAGGTATAGACCTTAAACCTGTTTCACTCGAACTGACATACGGGTTGGAGAGAATTGCTATGTATCTCCAGGAAGTGGACAATGTATTTAATCTTGTCTGGTGTGAAGGCATAAAATATGGTGAGATACACCATACAGGTGAAGTAGAATTCTCGAAGTATAACTTTGATTATGCTGATACAGAACTGTTAACAAAGCAATTTGATGAATACGAGAAAGAATCGATTAGACTCAATGAACTCGGCCTTGTGCTTCCTTCTTATGAGTTCTGTTTAAAATGCTCGCATACTTTTAATCTTCTCGATGCTCGGGGTGTCCTTTCTGTTACCGAGAGAACAGGCTATATTGCACGAGTGAGGAATCTTGCGCGGCTCTGTGCAGAGGCATATCTGAAACAGAGGGAGGAGATGCGTTTCCCGCTACTGAAAGTTACCAGTAAAAAATCGGTCGATAAAATCTTACTTAACGATTATTAATTCTTATTCTCTTGAAAAGCTCATAACTCTAACTGATTCTTCATCAAATACGCACAGCAGCTGATTATATTGGGGTGCGACTAATACCTACAAGTCGTTAGTTATAGTATGGTCGGGGAATTAAGGATTACGGTATAAGAACTAAACCGCTACGCGGTAGATCTCTCTCGTCAAGCCTTGCGACAAGACCTTTCAGTTTTTTCCCATCCTAAAGTAATGTCCCACGCAGCTACTTGTTGAGTCAGCATAATCCT
>Ga0315268_10004529_pt1 | contig 15079 bp, 11 predicted proteins | sample C1_top_MG_FD_204535 | JGI IMG/M metagenome (GOLD analysis project Ga0315268, IMG submission 204535) | Sediment microbial communities from Yellowstone Lake, YNP, Wyoming, USA - C1_top | ecosystem: Environmental > Aquatic > Freshwater > Lake > Sediment | place: USA: Wyoming | collected 2017-08-01
TGGTGAAAATGCGAGCGGAGGCGCTGAGCATCAAGGTGGCATAGACGCAGGATGAGCCGAACGCCAGCAGGAAAGCGCCGACTGTCCCCCGGCCGGTGAGCACGTCGCGGATGACCAGGGCGGTGTTGACGATCGGCGTGAGCAGCAGCGGGCGCGTGGTGGGCGGATCGCCGATGCTCACGATCAGCGCCAGCATGGGCAGGAGCATGACCGGCGTGGCGTAGGAATTGGCCTCGCGGAAGCTGCGCGCGAACAGCCCGACGATCATGACCATCGCGGTGAAGAAGATGAGGGTGGGCAGCGAAGCGAGGTAGGTCAGAGCGAGGGCCGAGGGGCTGATGGTCATCGTGCCCAGGTCGCGCGGGGCCATGGTGGAGAGAATCCGCCACATCACCAGCGACATGCTGATCAGGTTCAGGGCGGCGGTGATGAAACTGGAGAGCAGGACCAGCGCGCCCTTGCCCAGAAGCAACTCCAGCTTGGTGGCGGGGGTGACAAGGAGCGTTTCGAGCGTGCCGGCCTCGCGCTCGGTGGTGGTGGCATTGAGCGCCGGGAAGAACGCGCCGAGCATTCCGGTGATCAGCACAAGCATGGGCAGCATCCGCGCCAGGACGCTGCCGAGGCGCTGCGTGGCGCTGGCGAGGTCGATGACCTCGGTGGGGATGGGTCGAAGGACCGCATCGGGCACGTTGTATTTCGAGAGCCGCTGGCGGACGATCCATTTCTCATAGTCGCGCAGCACGGCCTGGACCTTGCGCTCAATGACGGGGGCTTCCATGCGGCTGCGGTCCAGCTCGATGCGTATCGGCAGCGACTCGCCGGCGATGGACCGGGTTTGCAGCTCGCTGGGAATGATGAGCAGGGCGTCGATTTCGCGGTCGTAGAGCGCCTTGGGCGCGTCGTCCGGGCTGACCAGGAGCAGCCCGCTTTTGTCGGATTCGAGCAGCTTGACCAGCTCGGGGGCGGCATCGGGGCTGTTGATGGCGACCTTGTAGTGCTCCTCCTGCGCCTTTTTCGCCCTTGAGCTTCCGAGGCTGGCGATTCCCATCGCCAGAAGTGGATAAAGCAGCAGCGGCAGCCCGAACATGATGATGAGGCTGCGGCGGTCGCGCAGGCACTCGCGCAGCTCCTTCTTGAAAATGGCCTTGACGATCTCACGCTGCATGGCTGTCCCCCGTTGCTGCTGCGGCCGCCTGGCGCGGCTCGGCCTTGCACAACGCGAAGAACGCCTGCCGCAGGCTGGTGGTGTCGGTAAGCTGGCAGAGATCGGCAATCGTTCCTTCAGCGAGAATCCGCCCGGCGCCGATGATGGCGACGCGATTGCAGATTTCCTCGGCCTGCGAGAGCACGTGCGTCGACAGGAGGATGCACTTGCCCGATTTGGCCAGGGCCATCACGGATTCTTCCACGGACTGTGTGGCCAGCGGGTCGAGGCCGGCGGTGGGCTCGTCGAGAATGAGAACCGGCGGGTCGTGGACGACGGCGCGGGCGAGGCCCACGCGCTGTTTCATGCCGGTGGAGAGGCGATCGTTGGGACGGTCGGCGAACTCGCGGATGCCGAAGAGATCGAGCACGAGCTCAATGCGTTCCCGCAGCCTCGGCGCGGGCAGCCCGTGAAGCCGGCCAAAGAGCTCGATCGTTTCCCGCGGGGTGAGGCGGGCATATAGGCCGGTGCTGGAGGAGAGAAATCCGATGCTTCGGCGGACCTGCTGGGGCTGGGTGACCAGGTCGTAGCCGGCAACCGACGCGGTGCCGGACGTGGGTTGGAGGATGGTGGCCAGGCAGCGAAGGGTGGTGGTCTTGCCGGCGCCGTTTGGGCCGAGCAGGCCGTAGATCTCGCCTGCGTTGCAGGAGATGGAGGCGTCGCACACGGCGGGGATCTGCCCCCCGCCGGGGTCTTCGTAGATCTTGGTGAGGCTGTGGACGGCGATCATCGAGCTGCTCATATTGTCGGGAGTGGAAGGAAAAAGGCAAAGGGAAGCCAGCGGCGAAGCGACGAAGCGACGAAGGGGAGGGCACAGGCGCGATGCGAATCGATGACCAGGACGCTCGCAAAGGCCGTGGGGAGGTTTACAATACCGGCTCGAGATCTTCGGGTGCTGGCTGGGGTCATCGCCGTGATCGGGAAATGAACTCAGCGCCGGGGTCGCCGAAGGCAAGAAGGGAGAACACCATGTTCATGTTTATTCGGGCCGCAGAGATCGTTCTGGTCCTGGCCCTGACGGGAGGCACGGGAAACCACCTGCTGGATTACGCATCGACGCCGGCGTACTGGAAGGCCAAGGGGGTTGCGGTCAGTGTGGATTCGATGCTGAAGGAGCTGGCCGTCGCCAAGGCGGAGGACGTTGGGGCGCTGCTGCGCGACCTGGGATCGGACGATCCGCAAGTGCGCGAGCAGGCGGGCCGCAAGCTGCTGCAGAAGGGCGAGAGCGTCCTGCCGCAGTTGCAGGAGGCCGCCAAAAGCACCGATCCGGAAGTAGCCGCGTCCGTCAAGAGCATCATCGAGCAGATCAACGTCTCGGCGAAAGCCGCAGCCGTGCGCCGGCTGATGGCCGTGCGGACGCTGGGCGAGACGAAGGCGAAAGAAGCGCTGCCGACATTGCGCGCGATGCTCGAATCCAGGGACATGTTCGTGCCCGAATATGCCGGGCGGGCGATCGCGGCGATCGAGGGCAAGCCTTATCGGAATGCGAAGGTTGAAGACGCGACGCGCAAGCGGGACCTGTGGCTCTTGCCGGAGGACGCATGCCTCGTGGCGCAGGATGCGGTGATCGGCACTGAGCCGGTTACGTTGGATCAGATCGCCGCCGCCGTTCCCGCTCTGCCGGGGTTGAACAAGGAACAGGTGCTCAGGGAGGTGACGAAGAACGTCATCGAGGTGGCCGAACAGGTGGGCGACGTTCGGCTGGACGCGGTGACGGGCGGGTTGTCGGGGCAGCTCGGGCCGGAGGTGGGGTGGGGCGTCGTGGTGTTCCGAGGACAGTACGACTCGGCGGCGGCGCGGGCGGCGCTGAGAAAGCTGCAGGTCAAGAGCAGCAGGGTGGGAGAGATGGACGTGTTTGAGCCGGACAAGGACATGGCGCTGATCTGCCCGTCGAACGAGCAGGTGGTGCTGATCGTGGGCGCCAAGCCCGAGCAGTTGCCGATCGAGATCATGGTCAAGGCGACCGGCACCGGAAAGGGCACGCTGGCCAACTCAAAGGACATGGTGAAACTTCTGGAAAGCGTTGATACGACGGCCGACGCATTTGCGGTGGTGAAAGTGACCGACAGCTATCGGCAGGCGCCGGTTGTGCAGGGCTTCGACACCGTCACGGCGGTGCTGAGGCACAAGGATAAGCTGGCCGGCTTTGAGGTGAAAGGACAGGGTTCGGATGCGCAGAAGGTGAAGGATGCGGTGGATTTCCTCAACGGGCAGGTGCGGGAGGGGATCAACGAGTTGAAGGGCGAAGTGCAGAATCGCCCGATGCTCAAGCCGGCGCTGGATTTCGTGCAGAGCATCAGGTGCTCAGCCGATGGAAAGAACGCGACGCTGACCGGTTCGATCAGCACGGACGCAGCGCTGATCGGCGGGATGATGGGGGCGATCGTGGAGCCGCGTGGCGTTCCGGACGAGCCCAAGGTGCCGCCGCCTCCGCCGCAGCAGAAAACGCAGTGAAATAACGGAGCGGCCGTGTTCGGATCGGCGGAGATTGTCGTGAAAAGGAGCTGGCGATGCTCGCGGGCGAATTGTTCATGATGGTGTTTCTGGCGGCGGTCTCCGGCAACACGGGCAACCACCTGCTGGACGCGGCATCCACTGAGGCGTATTGGAGAATCAAAGGTGTGGCGATCAGCTTTGAGGCGATGAAGAAGGAGATCGACGCGGCCAGGGGCGAGGATGTGAGCGCGCTGGTGCGCGACTTGGGCTCGGCGGACCCGCAGACGCGCGATGCGGCGTCGATCGAGCTGGTGAAGAAGGGCCCGGCGATCCTGCCGCAGATGCGCGAGGCCGAAAAGAGCGGCGACCCGGAGGTTGCGGCCGCCGCCGGCCTGATCGCCCGGCAGATCACGTTGGCCGGGAAAGCCGCCGGCGTGCGATATCTCATGGCCATCCGCACGCTGGCGGAGTTGAGAAAGCCCGAGGCGCTGCCGATCCTGCGGCCGATGCTCGATTCGAAGGAAATGTTCGTCGCCGAATATGCGCGGCGCGCGATCGCCAGCATCGAGGGCAAGCCCTACAGCTCGCCGCAGGCGACGGCCCAGCAGCGCAATGCCGACCTGTGGCTCTTGCCCTCAGGCTGCAGCGCGGTGCTGCAACTGGCCGGGTTCGCTCAGCGCGTGTGTACGGCCGACGATCTGCTGGCGCTCGTTCCCAACGCGAAGGAGGAACAGTTTGAGAAGCGTGCAGTGCTGGCGGAGATGACGAAGGAGGTTCTGAAGATCGCCGAGCGCACGGGCGATTTGCGCATCGACTCGATCACCGTGGGCGTGACCGGCGACATCGAGCAGGAATGGGCGGTGCTGGTCCTGCGCGGGGAATATGATGCGGCGTGCCTTGCAGCGGTTCTGGCCAAAGCGGGCGACGAAGCTGAGGAGAAGGAACCGGGCGTCGTAAGCGCGGGTCGGGGCGAGCGATTTGTCTGTGCATCCAACGAGCGATTGATCTTCGTGGCGGGGATGGCCGGCAAGGAGCCGGCGCAGGCGATCCTCAAGGCGCTGAAGGCCGGCAAGGGTGCCCTCGGCGAAGACAACGACATGGTGCCGCTGATCAAGGCGCTGAACACCGCGCAGACGGGATGGGCCGTTGCGAAAGTGCGCGGCAATATGCGGGACGTTCCCGTGATCGGTGCCATCGAGTGGGCTTCGGCGATCCTCAAGCGGGATGAGCAGAAAAGCATGCTGGAGGTTGTCGCCAAGGGACGCGACGAACAGGCCGTCAACGCGGCCGTCGGCTGGATCAACCAGGGGATGCAGGAGCTTCTGAAGGAGGCCAGGCGTGCATCGCGCCGTTCGCCGGCCGCCAAACCGATACTCGATGCGATCGAGGGGACCCGATGCGTGGCCGACGGCAAGACCGCGAAGCTCAACGCGTCGATGATCCGGGATCCGGCGCAGGTCGTCATGGCGCTGCTGACGATGGATAGCTTGGCCTGGGACCGCGACGATGATGACGATGCCGCGACAACCCGGCCGGCGGAGTAACCGCCGGCAAATGCGTCGCAGCCGGTGAAGTAGTTCGCCCTACAGATTCGGCTTCCTGAGCACCGCCCCCGTGCCGGCACTTGTGACCTGCGCTGCATATCGACCGAGATAGCCGAAATCCACCTTCGGCGGGGGGCGCTTCCAGGCCGCCTGACGCTTGGCGAGTGTCGCCTCATCGACACACAGCGTGAGCTTGCGCGCGGGGATGTCCACCTCAATCATGTCGCCCGGCTCAATCAGCCCGATCGGTCCGCCGGCGGCTGCTTCAGGCGAAACGTGGCCGATGCACGCGCCGCGGGTGCCGCCGGAGAATCGCCCGTCGGTGATCAGCGCCACGCTCTCGCCAAGCCCGCGGCCCATGATGTTGGCCGTGGGGGCCAGCATCTCCTGCATGCCCGGGCCGCCGCGCGGGCCTTCATAACGGATGACCGCCACATCGCCGGCTTTCACCTTGCCGGCGAGGATGCCCGCCGCGGCCGATTCCTCGCTCTCGAAAATGACCGCGGGTCCGCGATGCTTCATCATGTTCGGCGCGACGCCGCCGGTCTTCACGACAGAGCCCTTGGGGGCGAGGTTGCCGAAGAGCACGGCCAGGCCGCCTCTTTCGCTGTAGACGCGATCCAGCGGGCGGATCACCTCGGGATCTTCCACGACGGCCGAGGCGATGTTCTCGCCCAGCGTCCTGCCGGTGGCCGTGATGCAATCCAGGTGCAGCGTGCCGGGTTTCTGCGCGATGGTCTTGAGAATGGCGGGGATGCCGCCGGCGCGATCGACATCCTCCATGTGATGAATCCCGGCCGGCGCGACCTTGCAGATATGCGGCACGCGTGCGGCCACCTCGTTGAGCTTCGCAAGATCGAACGGGCAGCCGGCTTCGATGGCGACAGCCAGCGTATGCAGCACGGTATTGGTCGAGCCGCCCATGGCCATGTCAAGGGCGAAGGCGTTCTCGAACGATCGCTGGGTGAGGATGTCGCGCGGCTTGATGTCGCGTTTCACCAGTTCGACGATCGCGCGCCCGGCCGCGGCGAAGAGCTCGTCGCGCTTCGGATCGGTAGCGAGTATCGTCCCGTTTCCTGGCAGCGCCAAACCCAGAGCCTCGCAGAGGCAGTTCATGCTGTTGGCCGTGAACATGCCCGAGCACGAGCCGCAGCTCGGACAGGCGTGCTGCTCGATTTCCATGAGCTCGCTTTCCTTCATCGTGCCGGCCGACACGCGCCCGACGCCCTCGAAAACGCTGATCAGGTCGATGATGCGCTTGCTGGAGGGCTGCACGCCCGCTTTCATCGGCCCGCCGGATACGAATACGGTGGGGATGTTCACGCGCGCGGCGGCCATCATCATGCCGGGGACGATCTTGTCGCAGTTGGGGATGCAGACCATTCCGTCGAAGCAGTGGGCGCGGAGCATCGTCTCGACGCAATCGGCGATCAGTTCGCGCGAAGCCAGCGAATATTTCATGCCCAGGTGGCCCATGGCGATGCCGTCATCCACGCCGATTGTGTTGAATTCAAACGGCACGCCACCGGCCGCCCGAACGGCCTCGCGGACCTTCCGCCCGACGACGTCAAGATGAGCATGGCCGGGGATGATCTGGACGAAGGAGTTGCAGACGGCGATGAAGGGTTTGTTGAAGTCGGCCTCCGACTGGATGATCCCGGTTGCACGCAAGAGGCTGCGGTGGGGGGCGCGGATCATGCCTTTCTTGATGGTGTCACTGATCGCCATTTGCATTTCTCCTTGTGCGATGAAGCAGGGGATATTAGCAGAACATGACGCGGAGTGAAGGCGTTTGGAAAGTGCGGCATTGTAATGCGGAACACGCAAGCCGCGGCGCCATGTTCAGGATTGCCCGATGGGAGCGTGGGAAGTGCAGCGGTTCAGTTCGGAGAGGGTCAACACGCGGCCGAACTGCCCCGTAATCTGCGGATCGTGGCTGACCAGCAGGAGCATCGCGCCGACCTCGGCACACAACTCGCGGATCAGCGCCAGCACCTGGCGGGCGTTGGCTCGGTCGAGCGAGCCGGTGGGCTCGTCGGCGAGCACGAGTTTCGGGCGATTGGCCAGCGCCCGGGCCACGGCGACGCGCTGCTGCTGGCCGACTGATAGCTTGTCGGGTTTGTAGTCCATGCGATCGGAGAGCCCGACGCGATCGAGCAGATGGCGGGCCCAGGCGGCGTCATGTCGCCGGCCGGTGAAGCTCATGCCCAGGAGGACGTTTTCGAGGGCCGTGAAACCCGCGAGCAGGTGGTGCACCTGGAAGATGTAGCCCATGTATCGCCCGCGGAAGATGTCGCGCTGCGCTTCGGGGAGCTGGGCGATATCAACGCAGCGGCCTTTGCCCGGCGATGCATCGGCCTGATCGGGCGTCCGCGCCGGGGCATCGTCGAGATAGAAGAGAATCCGCCCGCTGTCGGGCGCCAGAATGCCGGCGATCAGGTGCAGCAGCGTCGTCTTTCCCGATCCGCTCGAGCCCACCAGCGCCACCTGCTGTCCGGCGGCGATGCGCAGCGACTCGATATCCACCACCGACAATGTCGAGCCGTCGGGGGCGGTGAAACTCTTGCGAAGCTGCTCAATCGCCAGCGACATTCGCGAACTCCAGTTCTCCAGGCGCAGCCGAGCCCCGCCGGCAGGCAGGCCCGCTGGCATTGCACTGCATTGTCCTCCAATGCAATGCACTACGAAATACCGCGCCCTTGGACTGTTTCTTCTACTCCGGCCGGCGCAGATTTCAACGGCGCAGGACTTTCCGCCGGCCCACGCCGCCGAATGCCGCCCGCGCGGCGGCGTGCCCAATGCGGTAGCCGTTCATGGCCGATAACCATGAAAGCGCCACCGCCATCGCCGCTGTCGCCGGCAAGAGGTGGTATGTAGGGTCGATTATGATTATCGGGGATATCGCGAATTAGGCGTTTTCGGATGTTCCATCGCGTTTTGCAGTAGCATGAGGCTTTGGATTATCGCATTAAGCGCGATTTTCGGGCGACCGATACTGGTCGGGGCGACGGAGTTGACCCGGAGGAGAGCGCGATGGGGAAACAGCTCGAGAATGGCAATGGGCGGATGACGCTCAACGTGGATCACCTGCTGATTTCCACGCCCAACATTCTGGTCGGCGATCGCGTTCGCGGCCAGCTCGAGGCGGCCGGCATCCGCACCGGGGGCTCGGAACTGGGCCTGGAGGTGCAGTGCGGGATGATGCGGTGGCAGCTCGTGGCCGAATCGATCGCCGCGATGCTCTCGCCGGCGGAGCGTCACGACACGCGCGTGGCCCTGGTCAGCGTGGGGCGCGATCGGGGCGCGGTGCACCGGGCGATCTTTCGGGCCAAGGGGCTGGATGAGCTGCTGAGGGAGATGCGCGAGAGCTGGCTGGAGGAGGTGATGTCGGACGGCGGCTTGGAGATTCATTTTCAGCCGCTCGTGCAATACCCGCCCGGGCGCGTGCATGGCTATGAGTGCCTGATGCGCGGCGTGGATCGGGAAGGTCGGCTGATTTCGCCGGGCAAGATGTTTCTGGCGGCCCAAACGCTCAACAGGGTGCGCGAACTGGATGAGCGGTGCCGGGCCGAGGCGCTGCGGGCGTGCGCGAGGATGGCGGACGATCGGGTCACGTTCTTCGTGAATTTCATTCCCAGCGCGGTGGTCAGCGGCGACGAATTCGTCGAGTCGCTCTTGCGCGAGCTTCAGAAGGGCAGGCTTCGGGCGGGCCAGATCGTTCTCGAGGTGGTGGAGACGGATCGCTCACAGGATCAGCGACACCTCGCGGGGATCCTGCGGCGGCTGCGGAAGGCCGGTTTCAAGGTGGCGCTGGACGATGTGGGCTCGGGTTATTCATCGCTCCTGTCGCTGTGTCGGCTGAGGCCCGACTACATCAAGCTCGATGGCGAGCTGGTGCGGCGGGCGGCGTTCAGCACGCTGGAAGCGAAGATGATCGCCGACCTGGCCGACGCGGCGCGGGAGAACGGGATCATCACGGTGGCCGAGGGAATCGAGACCGAGCAACAGCTCAAGCTGGTGCTGGACTGCGGCATTCGGCTGACGCAGGGCTATGTCCATGCGCAGCCCGAGCCAAGGCTGCTTGGCGCGGAAAGACTGCGGGGGGTGCTGCGAAAGCTGTCGGAGGTGGCGCATCGACGTTCGGGATGTGCCGCGGCCGCCGGGGGCGGGACAGAGAGCTGAAGCAGTCGTTAGTTGTTGGTCATCAGTCATTTGTCATTGGTCAGTGGTAATCAGGGGCGGGCGGCAGTGCCAAGTGACGAAGGACAAATGACATGTGACAAGCGACAAATGGCGGATGACATCGCCGACCGATCTCACCCGTAGCACACATCGATTTGACCGGACCGTCAGTCGAGATTAGAATTCCGGATATAAAGCTCCAAAAGTACTCCTGAGGCACGAAATGATCGCGCCGCTCGATATCCCCAACTCGCCTGTCGATCCCGAAACCCTTCTGCCTGATCTGCTGCGGGCTCATCCCCACGCACGCGCTATCTTTGACCAATACGGCCTTCGCGGCTGCGGCGGCGCGCTTGGGCCCGTCGAAAGCATCCGCTTCTTTGCCCGGACGCACAGCGTGGATGAGGCTCAGCTTCTGGCCGAGCTTGAGGATGCGATCGAGCGGCCGGAGAAACAACCGACGGCGCTCGAAGCCCCTTCCGTGGCCGATACGATCTGCCGGCGTTTCTTCACGGCGGGGATCGTGGTGATCCTGACAGCCGGCGCAAGCTGGGGCGCGTGGCTGCTGTGGCGGATCGGGTTTTCGCAGAGCTTTACCGGGGTCGGCATCAACGATGTGAATGCGCACGGGCACGCGCAGATCTTCGGCTGGGTGGGGCTCTTTATGATGGGCTTCGCCTACCAGGCCTTTCCGCGCATCTGGCACACAACGCTTGCCGCGCCGCGCCTGGCGGTGCTGGCGTTTGCCCTGATGATCGCGGGGCTGACGGTGCGAACGATCGGCATGCCCCTGTCCGGGCATGGAAGCTGGCCGCTGGTGCTGGCGATGGTGGGAGCGGCGATGGAGACGGGCGCGATCGTGCTGTTCGTCGGGCAGATTCTCGCGACATTCCTGCGCAGCGATGCCAGGCTGGAGGCCTACGTCGGCTTTGCGCTGTGCGCGTTGTTCTACTTCGTGGCGATGAGCGGCATGTCGATGTGGCACACATACAACACCATGACGGCCAGTTCGCGCCAGTCGTTGCTCCGGTACGTTGGCACTTACCAGACGCCGCTGCGCGATATCCAGATCCACGGGCTGGCGATGCTCATGATCCTCGGTGTGTGCATGCGAATGCTGCCGCCGCTGTTTGGCGTGCCGGCCGTTCCGCCGCGAAGGGCCTGGGCGGCGCTGGGCATCCTCAACGCCGCGGTGATCGGCGAGGTCGCTCTGTTCATCGCCTACCGCATGACGATGAATCACGCGCTGGCGGCGATGCTGCTGCTGGCCTGGCTGATGCTCATCATCGGCGCGGGCATGGTGGCGCTGCCCTGGCGGCTGTGGCGGCCGATGCCCGAAGGCGACCGCAGCGGCAAGTTTGTTCGCGCTGCGTACGCCTGGCTGGCGATTTCGCTGGGCATGCTGCTGTTGTTCCCGATGTATCAACTGCTCAGCGGCCGGTCGTTCAGCCATGCGTATTATGGCTCGGTCCGCCACGCCATTACGGTGGGCTTCATCTCGCTGATGATCATGGGCTTCGCGGCCAAGGTCGTGCCGACGCTGAATGGCGTTGACACGAAGAAGCTCAGCGCCCTCTGGGGGCCTTTCCTGCTGGTAAACGCGGGGTGCTTCCTGCGCGTCTTTCTCCAGACGCTCACAGATTGGCTGCCGCAGAGCTTCTCGATTGTGGGCATCAGCGGAATGCTCGAGGTGGCGGGCCTGGCGTGGTGGGGCCTCGGCCTGATCGCCATCATGCGGGCCGGCAAGAAACAGGCTCTGGCGGACGGTCCCACGGCCCCTCGGCCGGCGAGCATCGAGCCCCGGCATCGGGTGGCCGAGATCATCGAGTGGTATCCGCAGACCGCGCCCGTGTTCGAGCTGTTCGGCTTCCGGATGCTCAAGAACCCCCTGCTCCGCCGCACGCTGGCGCGGGGCGTGACGGTTTCGGACGCCGCCCGGATGCACGGCGTCGATGTCGACGAGTTTGTCTCCGCGCTCAACGGCGCCATCGGCGGCTGATCGATGCCATCGAGCTGACTCATCTATCTCTTTGCAATATAAGAAATTACGGTTTGACCTGGGCCCCAGCAAGGCACCTATAATCCCTATGTTCTGCGGGGTAATCAGCCAGATGCCCTCTCGCGGAGGTGCCTAATGAGAATCAAGAGACTTCTGCTTTCATCGGTGCTTTCGGCCGCAGTGGCGGCAGTGCCGGTTTCGGCTGCGGCGCAAGTCGTGGAGCCTCAGGGCGACATGCCCATGATCAATGTCGCCGCAACGCCGGACCAGAGCGGTCCCATAGCGGCTATCCGGCAGGCCCCCGACCCTTCGTCGGCGATTGATGCGTATGCCAAGGCCAGCGCGGCCGATCGCAACAGCGTCGCGGCCGAAGAGGCTTACGTCGAGAAGATGGTGAGTTTCGGCCTGCCCGAGATGGCCGAGGCCCAGGCGCAGGACCTCACCCGCAAGGACCCCAACAACGGATTGGCGTGGGCGGTGATGGCCTACATGGATGCGAAGCGCAACCAGACGCCCGCGGCGCTGACGGCGATCGTGGCGGCCGCCAAGCGTAGTCCGGCCGATCCGTTCGTGCAGCGGACCGCGGCCGAGTTGATCGCCTGGTATGACGTCCGCGGAGACAAGGCGAAGATCGACGCTTCGCTGCAACAGTCGGTCGAGGACATGCGGCGCGACCTGTCGCAGCGGCAGCTTTACCTCGATTCGTACGCCCGCGCGAAGGCCGAGTACCAGCAGCAGGTCGCGAACCAGACGAATGAAACAACTCCGCCTAGTACGCCGGGATCAGAGGGCATTCAGCCCGGCGTACAGGGCAGCGTGACGCCCGACATGACGGCCGGTGCCTATGACACGTATTACTCCGCGCCGGTCTACACCGACCCCTACGTCTACGCGCTGTATCCTGACTACGGTTACGCCTACCCGTATTACGCCTACTGGTACCCCAGCGTCGCTTACAGCGATTACTGGTGGTGGCCGACATTTGGCTTCGGGTTCTCTGATTTCGACTTCCACCACCATCACTTCGATCGCGACGATTCCTTCCACCACGATCGTTTCGATCGGGATGGATTCGCCCATCGCGGCAGCTTTGACAAAGGCCACTTCGGACGCTTTGGCGGACGCGATTTCGGGACACGCGGCAACTCTGGCCACCGGCTTGGCCCGCGTGTGAGCAGCAACTTGGGCGAGCATCGCATCGCGGGGCCGCGGGTGAATGTGCCGCGGGCGGACACCGTCCGGCCGAAGTACCTGTCGCAAATGCCCCGAAGCGTGGCGCCACGGGCGACAAGCCCGCGCATCTACTCTTCGGCGCCGAGGTCCTTTGCGCCGCACTATTCGGCGCCACATTATTCCATCCCGCATTACTCAGCTCCGCACTTTGCAGCGCCGCGGAGTTACGGCGACGGCATGCACAGCTTCGGCGGCGGGTTCCGCGGCACAGGTGGATTCCACGGCGGCGGTCGCAGGTAAAGCAGCCGAGTTTCGATGACGATAACCTCTCCCGTGACGCGGGCAGCTTCGGCTGCCCGCGTTTTTGCGCTGATTTCAGGAGCAGACGCCGCGAGTCATCGCCAGAGTTCAGCAGTCAATAGATCCGAAATCCCCCGAGTTCGTCGCGGGTTTTTGCTTGCGTTCGCCCGCTGCCCGAGGGTACGCTGTGACAACTGGCTGGCCCTGTCAAACTGGCTGTTTCGGGCTGGAAGGAGAAGCGGCCATGAAGCGAAGAGCGTTCACCCTTGTCGAACTGCTGGTCGTGATCGGGATCATCGCGCTGCTGATCTCGATCCTGCTGCCGGTGCTGGGCAGCGCCCGCGAGCGGGCGATGCGCGTCAAGTGCGCCAGCAACCTGCGTCAGATCGGCCTGGGGCTGAAGATGTACTGCCACGACTTCCGACACTATCCGCGCGCGGTGGGTCGAAACCAAGGCGGTAGGTTGCTGGCGGCCCAAACCCTGGCAGGACGCCGACGCCAATGACACGACCGCACCGCTGTTCCTGCTGTTCAATAAGAAATACGTGACGCTGGCCACGTTCATCTTCCCGTCGGCGCAGCGCGACCAGGAGGCACTGCTCGTCGCAGGGGCGACGTCGCCCGACGCCATCCGCGACCTGGACAATTTCCATTACGCCAAGCCCTATGCCAGCATGCTCTCCTACAGCTACGCCAACCCATACACGCCCCCCCGGCCCCGAGCTGAGTGATCAACCCCGTCAGCGCCGGGAGCGCTGACTACAAAGGCCCGCCGCACGTGGAGAACGGCTTCGTCCTGGCCGCCGACGCCAACAATGCTCCCTGCAGCAGCGCTGTCCGGGCGACGGACCGCGCCTCGGCCATCCGCGCGCTCAACAGCCGCAATCATCGAAGCGCCGGGCAGAACGTGCTCTACATCGATGGGCACGTAGGCTGGTCGGAGACGAGCTTCTGCGGCCGGCTGGGCGACAACATCTACCTGTCCGGCGTCAGCGACTCGCAGTTCCCCGGCGACAGTCCGCAGGGACGGAACGACAGCGTGCTCCTGCCGCGCGCGGGGCAGTGGTGAGAAGTCGGAGAACGTAGGGTCCACACCGCGGACCACCGCCGCGCCCGGCCCGCGGTGCGGACCCTACATCTGCAGCTTCCGCGCAAAGTAATCCTGCTTCATCGCCTTCTTCGCCAGCGCCAGCGTTTCCTCGGCCACGGCGTTGGCCTGCTGCGTTCCCTTCCGCAGGGCGTCGATCACGTCATCGGGGCGCTGCTCGTAGTGCATGCGCCGACTGCGGATCGGCTCGATGATTGTGTTGAGCACCTCCACCAGCTTGCGCTTGATCGCGACATCTCCGATCTTGCCCTGGCGGTAGGCATCCTCCATCTCGGCCACCCATTTCTGATCAGGGTTGAAGGTTTCGTGGAAAATCCACAGCGGGTTGTTCTCCACCGTTCCCGGGTCGGTGGCGCGGATGCGCTTCGGGTCGGTGTACATGCTCATCACCTTCTTCTGCACGGTGTCGGCATCGTCGGCCAGGAAGATGGCGTTGTTCAGCGACTTGCTCATTTTGAGCAGGCTGCCGTCGGGCCCGGGCGCCCCGGTGCCGACCAGGCGCTTCACCCGACCGAGCTTCGGCTCGATGATCGGAAACAGCCCGCCCTGCCTGACGTAATCGCGGTCTTCGGTATGGGGGTCGATGCCGCAGTAGATCTGGTCAAACCGCCGGGCCACCTCGCGCGTCATCTCCAGGTGCGGAAGCTGATCCTCGCCAACCGGCACATACACCGGCCGAAATGCCAGTATGTCGGCCGTCTGCCCGACCGCGTACAGTGGGAAACCGAAGGGGTAATTGTCGCCAAGCTCCTTGTCGCGAATCTCATCCTTCAGCGTCGGGTTGCGCATCACGCGGTTGAACGGCAGGAGCATGGCGAAGAAGAAGGTCAACTCGTCGATGGCCGGCACTTCGCTTTGGATGAACATCTTGCTCTTGTCGGGGTCGATGCCGCAGGCGAGGTAGTCGGTGGCGATCTCGAGGACCGACTGGCGGATGTCGTCCGGCCACTCGGCGCGGGTGGTGAAGGCGTGCTTGTTGGCGATGATGAAGTAGCAGTCGTACTGGTCCTGCATGGCCAGGCGGTTCTCAACCGAGCCGACATAGTGCCCCAGGTGCAGCTTTCCGGTGGGCGTATCGCCGGTGAGGATGCGGGGTTTTTCGGAGGGATTCATGGGGGGATAGTTATAGATTT
>Ga0315268_10004531_pt1 | contig 15076 bp, 12 predicted proteins | sample C1_top_MG_FD_204535 | JGI IMG/M metagenome (GOLD analysis project Ga0315268, IMG submission 204535) | Sediment microbial communities from Yellowstone Lake, YNP, Wyoming, USA - C1_top | ecosystem: Environmental > Aquatic > Freshwater > Lake > Sediment | place: USA: Wyoming | collected 2017-08-01
CGTCAGGGTTCGAATCAGACGCTTTGAAGATTGTGAAGGACTATGTGTCCCGATTCTCAGATAGGGTGTACTCAGACAAGCTGGGCACACTCATGTTCGACAAGAAGGGGACCGCAGACAGCCCCGTCGTACTGATTCCGGGCCACATCGACGAGGTCGGCTTTATCGTGTCCTCGATCAACAAGCTAGGCTTCCTCAGCTTCAATCCCCTCGGCGAATGGACTGACCAAGTCCTCCTCGGCCAGAGAGTCCGTGTGAGGACCAAGAAGGGAGACGTTGCAGGGGTCATCGCTGCGAAGCCGCCGCACCTTCTGCCACCTGAGGAGAGGATGAAGCTCATCGTCATGAAGAAGATGTTCATCGACATCGGGGTGTCCAACGAAGATGAGGCGAGGGCGATGAGCGTGAGGATCGGAAATCCGGTGGTTCCGGAATCTCGGTTCTCCGCCTTCAGAAAGAGAGTCTTCAGCGACGGGAAGCAGAAGGGCAAGGACGTCATCGCCCTCGGCAAGGCGTTTGATAACAGGGTCGGTGCTTGGGCCGCAGCGGAGGTAGTGAGGAGGCTAGCCGAGAAGAAGATCAAACACCCGAACAAAGTAGTCGGGGCAGCGACGACACTTGAGGAGGAGGGGCTCAGAGGTGCTCGGACGGCGGCCCACGTCGTCAAGCCCGACGCTTGCATAACCATCGACACGGATATCGCGGGTGATGTGCCTGGCATCGAGGAGAGCGAGGCAACGGCGAGGATGGGGTATGGGCCTTCAATTACCACCTTCGACAGCTCGATGATACCAAACCAGGGGCTTCTCGAGCTCGTGATCGATGTCGCGGAGAAAAGCAAGATTCCCTATCAGCTCTCGCAGGTTGTGGCCGACACGGATGCAGGAGTGATTCATATGGCAAACGCGGGGTGCCCGAGTGTCACCCTCGGCGTTCCAGCAAGGCACGTGCACTCACATGCCGGCTTCTTCAGCATGGCTGACGCAGAGAACTGCGTTAGGCTTGTTGTCAACGTGGTGAAACAGTTGGACAAGAAGACGGTCGACGGGTTCACCAACATATAGACGCCATAGCTGGCAATCCCTGGCCACTTCTGTCACTAGGCGTTTGGATGACGGTCGAACCGTCTCCAACACGTTTATATAAGCCGACCCTTTTGGTCTCCCCCGCAGCGGCGAGATCCGCCTGGTCTCGCATGGGGATGTGCGCGAAAGCGTGAACCCGGAAACAGCTGGATGTGAACAAGATGGCTGAAGAGGCGAAGGTAGCTCCCGTCAAGAAGGAGCGCAAGGTCAAGGCGATCGTCGAGGCACCTGTTGTTGCCCCCGCGACGCCGAAGCCAGAAGTAAGATCGCCGGACGCCAAGAAGGGCGCTGGCGCCAGGAACATGTATCATTTTATGGGTGAGGCCTGGAAGGACCCCTCCAGCGACGCCATGCGACAACTAATGTGGCAGAGGCTCGTGGATTGGAGGAAGCAGGGGACTTTCGTCAGGGTTGACAAGCCTCTGAGGCTAGACAGGGCGCGCGCGCTAGGGTACAAAGCGAAGCCCGGATTCGTAGTCGTGAGAGCCAGGGTAAGAAAGGGTGGCCTCAGGAAGCACAGGATCAGGAAGGGACGCAGGCCAAAGAGAAAAGGTATCCTGAAGATTACGATGAGGAAGAACATCCAGCGGATAGCCGAGGAGAGGACCGCCAAGCGTTACCCGAACCTTGAGGTGCTGGCATCTGTGTGGGTCGGGGAGGATGGCCGCCACAAGTGGTTCGAGGTCATCATGGTCGATGTCAACCACCCGGTGATTAGGTCGGACCCGAAGCTCAATTGGATATGTAGCTCCAAGCAGACGAGCCGTGCCAACAGAGGGCTCACGCCAGCTGGCAAGAAGGGCAGGGGGCTCGTGAGATCCAAGGGACACGGAGTCGAGAAGAACCGTCCCTCCTTGAGGGCGCACCACAGGCAAGGGACCTAGGCCATTATCCGTGCCAACAGTCTTCCGATTTCCTCTTCATTCATTCCGACCAAAGGATAGAAGACTGGCAAGTCGCCCTTTGGCGCTCCGTTCTTTTCTATCTCCTTCAGTGTCCACGGAAGAGTAACTCCGATGCATTCGTTGTTGCCCGCGAGCTCGAATAGACTCTTGCCAGGGGGGGTCGCTTTCAAGTTGGGGTACCACTTCTCGAGAACATCGATAAACGCTCTGTCCACCCCGGCCACGAGCACGCTGCAACCCCGCTTCATCATTAGCCATGTCGATGCGATTGCAGGTTCGGAATCTAGGATTGACAAGACTCTCCCCTGGGTCCCGAGCGGCATCCCACCGGGTCCCGAAAGAACCGAGCTGAACAGGTACGCGTCCTTCTCCCGGACCTCAACCGATATCTCGATGTCTGGGCTGTCTAGCGCGACCTTCACTCCGGAAGCAGAATGATCGTCGAGCACTGCCTTTCCGAGCTTCTCGGCCAGGGTCTGGCTTGTGTACGGATGGTTTCCGCTGCGTCTCGATCTGATTGCGAACGTCGCCCCTGGGTATAGTACCGGCCGCGAGAATTCGACTGTCGCCTTCGTGAGTTCATCGATGTTGCTACTCACTCTCTCTACCGGGCTGAAGGAGACGACCCCGAAGGTCCTGGTCAGTATCTCGCAGGATTTGTGCCAGTCATCAGAGTCGACGAACAGCCTTCCCCTCGACTGAGATATTACGCAAGGGGTCTTCGCCAGAGCGTGTCTGCGTCGTATGTCGTCGATGAGCGCGTTCTCGAACCTTCGGCGGACCGACGGGCTCTTCAGACCGAGCTCGCCGTATCGCACGAGCAACTTCGGCATCAATTCACGATGGCGGTTGCTGGATTAAAGGTTTGATGTGTCACGGCGGACATCGCAATATAGTTCTTGTATCCCTGCAGCTGAGTCCCTCTGCTAGCGGTGTTAGTAGAGCGGCTCCTTTCCCATCTTCTGGATCCGAGTAATGGGCCTCGCAGTCCGACACGTCACGTGGTCCACCGTTTGATAGAAAGGCTAAGATAGGTCTTCTGCATTCGCTTTGTCAGCTAACCCAAGAGGGGTATATTGAACACAAATCGAAAGACAAAGGTTTCTTTGAAAAAGGTATGTGAACCCCCTGGACCGAAAGCCAAAGAATGGGTGAAGCGAGACAGTGCCGTTCTGTCACCGTACAACAGGCCATACTACTACCCGATGGTAGTTGAGAAGGGCCACGGCTGCATCGTCGAGGACGTCGACGGGAACGAGTACATCGACTTCAACAGCGGTCTTGGGGCAATGAACGTAGGCCATTGCCACCCAGAGGTGGTCAAGGCGATAGCCGAGCAGTCGAAGCGCCTGCTCCACTACTCGTACACGGACTTCTACTACCGGTACGCGGTGGAGCTGGGGGAGAAGCTCCAGAAGATAACTCCTGGAAGCTTCCAGAAGAAGGTCTTCCTGAGCGGGAGCGGCGCGGAGAGCATCGAGGCGTTCGCTAAGGTTGCGAGATGGCACAGCAGACGCCCGTTGTTCTTGGCGTTTACAGGCGCGTTCCACGGCAGGTCGATGGGCGCTCTGAGTTTCACTGCAAGCTCGATCGTGCAGAAGGCGAGGTACTTCCCGACCATGCCAGGTGTCGAGCATGTCCCGTTCGCCTACTGCTACAGGTGCCCGTACAAGCAGACCTTCCCTGATTGTGACTACTGGTGCGTCGACTTCATCGAGGAATGGGTATTCAGGAAGTTCATGCCTCCCAAAGAGACAGCTGCAATGCTCATCGAGCCCATCCAGGGCGAGGGCGGATACATCGTGCCCCCGAAGGACTACCACAGGCGTTTGAAGAAACTCGCGGACAAGCACGGAATCCTGTACGCTGTGGATGAGGTCCAGTCCGGCATGGGCAGGACTGGGAAGTGGTGCGCGATCGAGAACTTCGGCGTCATCCCTGACATCGTGTGCATGTCAAAGGCTCTGGGAGGAGGCATCTCTCTTGGAGCGACGATTGGCCGCTCGGACATCTACGACTGGGATCCGGGCTCCCACTGCACGACCCTCGGCGGAACTCCTGTCGCGTGCGAGGCCTCATTGGCCACCATGCGCGTGATAGAGAAGGAGAAGCTGAAGGAGAACGCGGTGAAGCAGGGCGACTACATCCTCAAGAGGCTGAGGGAATGGGTCGACAAGTACGAGATCATCGGAGATGTAAGGGGCAAGGGACTCATGATCGGAGTCGAGATCATAAAGGACAAGAAGTCCAAGGCGAAGGACGGCGACGCTGCCCACGAGATCATCCACCACGCATGGAAGAAGGGTGTTGTAGCGATCGGAGCGGGAGAGAACTGCTTCAGGATTGCCCCGCCACTCATGATTACGAGAGACTATGTGGATGCCGGCCTTGACGCGCTCGAGGAGTCCATCAAGGAGGTCATGAAGAAGTAGTCGGCCATCACAGTGATGGCTTGACAAACCCTTTCCCATTCATTTGATTTGAGAACTGGAGTGCGAGAACATGGTGAAATCCTACAAGCTGAAGGGTCCGAAGATCGTGGTGGAGCCGCCAGGACCCAAGTCCAAGAAGGCATTGGCTCGAAAAGAGAAATTCGTGACGAACGGCATCAGAATCGGTCTGCCAGCCGAGCTCGAGATCGCCGAGGGGCCGTTCTTGAAGGATGTCGATGGCAACGTCTACCTCGATTTCACAGTCGGAATAGGCGTCCACAACTGCGGCCACCGTCCAGCGGCCATGGTGAAGGCATGCCAGGACCAGCTGGACAAGTTCATACACATCTGCTTTATGGTCTCTCCGTACGAGTCGTACATCAGACTCGCGGAGGAGATGGCGAAGATCGCCCCCGGCAAGATGACGAAGAGCATCTTCCTCAACAGCGGCTCGGAAGCCATAGAGAACGCTGTGAAGATTGCGCGATCGTACACGAAGAAGAAATGGATCCTGTCGTACAAGACAGCCTTCCACGGAAGGACGTTCCTGGACATATCGTTGACAGGGAAGGAGAAGCCGTACAGGGAGGGCTTCGGGCCGCTCGTGGAATACATACGGCACCTCGACTACGCCTACTGCTACAGGTGCCCGCTCTGTCTCGAATACCCGTCCTGCAACCTCGCTTGCGCTGATACGATCAGGACAATCATGGAAACACCGCCTTTGAAGGACGATGTCTGCTGCCTGGTGATGGAGCCGGTCGAGGGCGAGGGAGGGTTCATCAACCCGCCGCCTGGCTACTGGGAGAAGATTAGGAAGATATGTGACGACAACCACGTTGTCCTCATTGACGACGAAGTTCAGACTGGTTTCGGAAGGACGGGCAAGATGTTCGCCATTTCCCACTGGAAGTGCGAGCCGGACATGATCATCACGGGCAAGGGGCTGTCTCTGGGAATGCCCTTGGGCGGCGTTACCGGCAAGGAGGAAATCATGGCCTCGCCCGGACCCGCAAGCCTGGGCGGGACTTTCGGAGGCAATCCGGTCTGTTGCGCTGGAGCTCTTGAATCGATCAAGCTGACGAAGAAGGCTCTTCCGAACACCAAGATGATCCACCAGGTCGAGAAGAAGAGGCTCGAAGAGTGGAAGAAGAAGTATGAGTGGGTCGGCGACGTCCGAGGCATCGGCGCGATGATGGGCATGGAGCTCGTGAAGACGAAGAAGGGGAAGGAGCCCCTGCCGGAGTTCGCTAGGAACATCCAGCTTAACTGCTTCAGACACGGCCTGTACATCCTTACCGCAGGTCAGTTCAGCAACGTTGTCCGGTTGCATCCGCCACTGATCATCAGCAAGCAGCTTCTCGAGAAAGGCCTGGATATCCTCGAGGCCGCGATGGTCGAAGAGGCGAAGAAGGCCGGACTCTAAGACAAACCGCTTTTCCCCAAACCCCTTTGTCGCGTTTTATTGCAGTCTATTCCTTTCGGACAAGGTCCTCTTCGGCCCACTTGCGCATCACGGTTGACGAGCAAATGCATGCGATGAGCTCGATCCATCTGACCGTGCTCCTGGGAGGAAGCTTTCTGTTCCTCGGGCTAGCCAATTCAATCCAACCGATGATTTCCTTGTTGTAGCCGTACATCCAGAAATCCACGTAGTCGCCCTCGTGGAACTCGTCTGGTAGCTCCCTCTTCTCTTGTAGATCATACTGCCTGTTGAAGAGATGCTGTTCCTCCTTCGGAAGACCTTCCACCGGATTCAGGTCGGAGTACTTCCCCGTCTTGATGAATGGGAATCTATCGTAGCTCACCATGTCCTCATATGTGTAGGCTATCTTCTTGAAGTCATCCACTATCTCGTTTCTGTATCCGAACAGGACCTCGTATCGGTACAATCCATCCTTTCTGTTCTTGAGTCCAATGCCGATTTCGTCGAACTCGAACAGCCGAAATGTGGTTTTGGCCACTTGTTCCAGGATCGTCTTGAGAGTGTTCTTGCGATCTCTCGCTGCCTCGAGAATGCCGAAGATCCCTTCAATGATCTTCTCCTGCTGGTCCCTCGGCAGAGGAGAATACGCCTTCTCTATCAACATCTTGTGCTGGTTGTCGATCGGATCCGTCTTCAAAGGGCTCATGGGTATCCTCGTTCGAGCGCCGGCGATGATGGCGGATAATTGCTGGTTGGCGTATTTTGTTCTTCCCATCCGAGCGTGCTTCCTGAGAATGTCGATTCTCGAACCGAATTGTGCGCCATGGCGGGTTCAAAGTCGATGGCATCGCAAGGCCGGATGCAGACTCCTCGGAGGAAAGTGAGGAGGCTCCCGACCGGATAGACTATTCCGTCCACAAGCTCTCTTGAGTCGTCGATGGTAAACGTTTCGATTTCCCACTATGGAATTCGCAACTCACGAGAAGCGTCCGTTGGGCCTGATTTACCATTGATGAATGTCTTCCTGCCAGACCTACACTTCAATGCGTGCCTCCTGCTGAGGTCGTCTTTCCTTTTTGAACCATAACATATATTATGGGGTAGCACATTCGGGCGAATCAGGCCCAGATTTGCTGATGTATCTGCAGATTTGGGCACAAAAATCTGAATATCTTCCGAATGGAAAGATAGAATGATGCACGAATTGGGGGGCAGCAAGAAGGACTCTGTGATGTTCTTTGTGAACGATGCAGGCCCTCTTCTCGCAGACTCGGCATTGGAAATGCATTCTCAATTCGTGCGGATTCTTGGTCATCGGACCGGACTATGCGAGAAGATAGCTCAGGAGAACAGATAGCATGGCACTCTTGTCTGAAGTGAAGAAAGACTACGGAAAACTGAAGAACTACGTGAACGGGGAGTGGATAGATTCCACCTCTGGCAAGTACATTGACATTGAGAACCCGACTACAGGGGCGAGCATAGGACAGGTACCTATGTCCAGCGCCGATGAGACGAAAGCCGCCATCGATGCGGCAAACGAGGCGTGGTGGGCATGGAGAGAGACCCCACCGATAACGAGGGCCAGGGTGTTCTTCAAGCTCAAGGAGATCATGGAGCAGAATTTCGAGGACATCGCAAGGATAATGGTCCAGGAGCAGGGCAAGACGATCGATGAGGCGCGAGGCGAGACAAGGCGGACGATTGAAAATGTCGAGACCGCCGCTGGAATTCCCACGCTCATGATGGGATACGGTCTCGAGGATGGCGGGGCTGAGGGTATCGATGAGGAAGCAGTGATATCTCCTCTGGGCGTTTTCGCTGCGGTATGTCCGTTCAACTTCCCCGCAATGATACCCTATTGGTTCTGGCCGTATGCCGTGGCAGCTGGCAACACCTATATCATCAAGCCTTCGAGCCAAGTGCCCGTGACCCAGAACTACTTGACAACGCTGGTCGAGAAGGCTGGATTCCCACCCGGTGTCCTGAACATCGTGAATGGCAGTCACGAAGTGTCTGACACTCTGATGGAGCACCCGAAAGTGAAGGGGATATCGTTCGTCGGCTCAACGCCAGTTGCGAAGTACATCTACAAGAAGTCAGCTGAGAACGGCAAGAGGGTCCAGGCTCAGGGCGGAGCCAAGAACTCCCTCGTCGTCATGCCGGACGCGGTCCTGGACAGGACTATCTCGAATATGCTCGCGTCCTTCTACGGATGCGCAGGCCAGAGATGCCTTGCAGGGTCGAACCTCGTGGCGATTGGTAACGTGGCGGAGCCCCTCCTCAAGAGCTTTGTAGAGAGATCGAAGAAGATCAAGGTGGGCTATGGCCTAGATGAGAGCGTAAACATGGGGCCGGTCATTTCCGCCAAGGCAAAGGCGAAGGTCCTCGACTACATCGACGGCGCGGAGAAAGCCGGTGCCAAGGTCTTGCTCGATGGAAGGAAGATCAAAGTCCAGGGCTACGAGAAAGGCCACTTTGTCGGCCCAACGGTCATCGACGGTGTCACGCCAGACATGAAGCTTGCCAAGGAAGAGGTGTTTGGACCTGTCGTGGGTTTCTTGAGGATGGACAGCATGGATGAGGCACTGGACTTCATTCACTCGAGCCCGTTCGGGAACGCCGCCTCGATATATACTCAGAGCGGCAAACTAGCGCGCGACTTCCGATACAGATGTCAGGTCGGGAACGTTGGAATCAACGTTGGCTTGGTCGCTGCGATGGCCTACTTCCCGTTCGCCGGGTACAAGAATTCGTTCTTTGGAGACCTTCACGGACAGGGTCAAGACGCTGTGAAGTTCTTCACCGACAGGAAGGTCGTCATCACTCGGTGGTTCTGATGGTTGAGTGCGATTTCCCGGAATGCAACACATTCGGATCGGTGATCAGGTTCGCCCTCGAGCTTGAGAAAGGAGCCGCAGGAGTGTGCGAGGAGTTCTCAAGGGAGCCGAATGCCGCTGCCGCTGCGGAGACATTCAAGGCGCTCGCAGCTGCTCACAAGAAGCGCGGGGAGCTGCTCGAGTTCACAAGGCAGCAGAAGCTGAACGAGATGATTCTCGAACCCATTCAGGACATGGAGCGGCAGAAGTACCTGATCAACACAAAGACCCCCAAAGGGGCGAATGTCAAGACGGCCGCGAAGTTCGCCGCGGCGATCGAGGATACTTCGGCGAAGTTCTACAGCGATTCCGCCAAGATCGCCAAGATGCTCATGGCTGAAGCCGCGAGAATCATGGACAAACTCGGCAAGGAGAACCTTGCCAACAAGGCGAAGCTCGAGTCCCTCTAGATCTCCCTGAAAACCTTAAAGAAACCCTTTCACCGTTTTCGTATTCCCCGAGAGAGGCTAGAATACTCTCTGATATCGGCTTCGCGCAGCGACCCGTTAATCAGCATCTTGAGAGATTCTCTGACGGATGTGCTGGAGCTGAGACAGACCTTGACCCCTCCAAGGTGCAGCGTCAGGAAAGAACCGGAGGAAATACTCCTCACGACAATCTTATCGACGCCCCGCCTGACAATTGATTCTGCGGAACAGGAACACCCTCCAGTGCATTTCCTCATCTGGGCTTCGTGTTCGATCTTGCCATCAGCGCCTATTGCATAGATGTCCAGAAGCTCGTCATCCTCGAAGGCGCTTGCCAGATTCCCGTCCAGTCCTCCCGGGAACACGCTGTTGACGCAGACCTTCACGGGATTTCGCTATGACTGGTTCCCACTTGAGCCTTTCGCCGTGCCATTCGGGCGATCACTCTCTCGAGAACAGGTCTGGGTAGAGCCTTCTCGATGCGAGCACTCCGCCGGCTATGAGGGCGACAGGTATAATGAGTAGCCACCAGTCTGGCGACTGAGTGGTGCCAACCAGCATGTTTGAGAGGAGCACCCCTCCCTGGTGGAACGGGGAGAACATCGTCACACCAGGCGCGACGTTGTTGTAGATGTTCGTCCACGAATCCGTCCCGAACCATTGGTCGAACAGATACGTCAGTCCCTTGAAGATCGTCAGGGTCCCTAGCAATGACACGTACATGAATGCGCGTGCGAGGGCGGTCGGCTTGATGACCATTCTCTTGGCGACTGCATAGATCATGCACGACCCGTAAGCTGCAGACACGAGCATCACGACGGTCATCACATACGAAACGAGACTGATCATGGCTACGTCGTTCATGTCCTGCTTGAGCGGTGACAGCGAAATCAACAGCAGGGGAAAGATGAACAGCGGACCTATCACCACGGGATAGAGTATCTTCGAGAGCATCATGTTGGTTACCGATATCGGGGCGAAGAAGAGCGTCTTCGCGGTGCCCTTCTGAATCTCGTGTGCGAATCCTTTCGAGAACAGACCGCCGATGTAGATCACGCAGGCTAGGAGCGCTGCCCCGTAAGCGAATGTCAACACATTGAACGGTAGGTCCTGCCCCAGTGGGGTGCTCGTCCAGCTAATCTCGGAGGGCTCCTCCATGGTGGCCGTCAAGGACAATACAGACTTCTCCGCTGTACCTACGTTTCCCCCTGAGTCTCTAACTGCCAGAGTGACGTCGTACATCCCGAATCCGGCAGCAGTGAACGATGCCTGAGCGCCGTTGCGCGTGATCATCGTGTTGTTGAGTTTGATGTACCAAGTGTATGCCGCTATGGGGCCGTTGTCCATCGAGCCCGATGCGTCAAGGTTCACTGTGTCGCCAATGCGAACTGATCTAGGCAGGTCCCCCATCGTGGCATTCGGCCGCTGGTAGTCTCCAGTCGTTGGGTTGACCTGGATGTTCATGTCGGCCCTGTTTGCGTTGCCGGCGGCGTCTCTGACGATGAGCGACACCTGCTGGTTCCCAGCGCTTTGGAAATTGTAGGTCAAGCTCCCGCCGTAGAATGTCTTGGGGATGATATCCCAGATGACCCATGTGCCGTTCTCCACTCCTACGTCGTCGGAGGAGTTCATGCCATCTAGTGTGATGGGTGTACCGTACGCGACCGTCTGGCTTGGCAAGACAGATATCGCCGCTATTGGCGGCGTCGTGTCACTAGTGCTTTGGGTGACCGTGATTCTGATCTCGTCCTGGCTTCCGTGCCACTCGGAGTCCACGATCATGAGGCCTACGCGGAATGTCCCTACCTGTGCGAAGTTGTAACTCTGGAGAGGGCCGTACAGGTTGACATCCTTCGCGCTCATGTAATTGTTGTCGTTCTGGATACTCCATTCGACATACACGATATCGGCTCTATGAGTGGAGGCTGCCGAGGACAGAGTGACGAGTGTCCCAGCGGCGACCGTCCGGTCGTTCCCCGCATTTGCGACGAGTGATGTGTCATTGGTCAACTGTGGCCCGTCGCCTCCACCTCCTCCGTCACCTCCATTGCCGAAATCAGTCGTTACGAACACGTACATCGTGAAACTCCCGATGTAAAAGAGAAGCGTGAGGAACACGAGCAGAATAATCGAGCTGATCAGCCCGTGCTTCGCGATTATCTTCACGTCCTTCAGCAACAGGGCTCCTGTGCGTTTCGCCGCGGCTCCCAGTCCGGGTTTCCTTGTCTTTAGAGGCGGGTAGCTCTTCGTCATCTCGGCGATGTCGCTAGGAGGGGGTGGGAGTTCCTCTTCCTTGGAGACAACTGGCATAACTGGAGCGGGAGGTATCTCGACAGGTTCCGGCAGGGGTGAAGTCTCGACCGGTTCTGGCGGGGTCTCGGCGGGTGAGGTCTCTACAGGCGGAGGCACTGGCGGTGCTTCTTGGGGCTTAACCTTTTTCTTCCTGCTCATTGCCCCTCACCCCTGACAGTCCTCTCGAAGACCTCTTCCATTGTGCCGGTGGTCCTCATCTCGAACATGTCGATACCCTCCTGGAGTAGTATCTTCGGAATCTTCGGGGCATCTTGCCTCTTGAGAAGTGTCAGCGCTACCTCGCCCTCAATGATCTTGAGCATCTGCAGGTTGAGATTGTTTGCGAGGACATCCTTTGCCTTCTGCGGGTCCGAGACCCGCAGCGCATAGGTCGGCGCGAGATACTTGTCCTTGAGTTCGTCGGCCGTTCCGACCGCAATCAGCTTCCCGTGGTGTATGAACGCGAACCGGTCAACGATGTACTCGGCCTCTATCAGGTTGTGAGAGGTGAAGAACACCGAATTGCCCCCTTTGACGAAATCGCGGAAGTACTCCCGCAGTTTGCGCCTGTGGATGATGTCGATACCCTCGAATGGTTCGTCGAGGAAGAACAACGGACAGTCGGCCATCAGGACCCTTGCGAGCGACACCCTCTGTCTCTCACCCTGCGACAGGAAAGAAATCTTGCGGTCAATGAACCCTCTGAGGTCTGCCAGGTCAGCGGCCTTGTTGATGGCGGCAAGCCTGTCCGAACCGTTTGTTGTAATCAGTCTCGAGAAGGCGGTGAGGTACTTCCTTGGAGTCAGTTCTTCATAGAACCTTGCCTCCTCGGACATTATGGCGATGTTCTCTCTGACCCAAACCGGGTACCTGACGGCATCGATGTCGAGGACCTTTGCCTCTCCTCCTGACGGCCTGGTGAGACCACACAGAACCTTGATACATGTGGTCTTGCCAGCTCCGTTGGGTCCGAAGAACCCGAATATCTCTCCTCTGCCTACCTTGAGGCTTACATCGTCCAGCGCTCTGACTGACTTGTAGTCCTTAGACAGTCCCTTGGCTTCGATCAGCAAGACCACCAGCGAAAACTAGGCGTCCAGAGGTTCTTATACCCCAGAGGGGCGGATATCAAACTTGATAATCCTAACTGGCTAGGTCTTCTGACGCTTCGCCCACCTACTGCTTCTTCTTGACCGGCATCAACACCTTGGCGTACAGAATCGTCTCTCCGCCCTTGACCTCTGGCTTCTTGGAGTATATCTCCATCGGCGGACCCGTGATCTCATACCCGCTCTCCTTGATCCACTCGGTCAGCTTCGCGTAGGTATTCTTGAACTCGCTCCCCGGGCCCTTGTGCGATATCGTGGCCACCTTCATCGCAGGGAGCTTCTTGACCTTGATGTCTCCCTGACCATCCACGTCTCCGTGGATGGGGATCGCGATTTCGCTCCTCAGCTCCTCAGGGGGAGTGCACGCGGGGCTGTTCGTGTAGGTCGCCATCGGATAGAATCCCGGCATGACCTTCTTCTCCTTAGCGAACCCGTAGAGTCTCTCCATATACTCATTCCACGGGACCTTGTCATACGGGCCCATGTGCTCGATGTACGCAAGAGTCGTTGCCTTTCTCGTCTCCACCTTCACATTCGCCATAATCTCACGCGTGCGCGTAAGCGCATTCGAGTGTATTTCTAGCCTTCGGGGACGGTTGGGCGTAACTGTCCGCGAGCCGATTGTTCAGATCCTTATCCCGAACTTGTCCAAGGTTTCCTTCGTCGGGACCCCATCAGCGTTCCAGCCCCAGACTTTGTAATACTCCTGCAGCTCGTTATCGAAGTCGGCCTTATTGACCACGGCGCCCTTCGATGGACCGTCGTGAATCGGAGTTGTGAACAGTCTGTCGGGCAGCGTGTCGTCCTTCTTGGACAATCCCTCGCGCAGGTTGAACAGCCTCTCCATGGTCCATGATCTTGCGCCGATCTGCTTGAGCTCGTCTACGGTGTATCCTCGGCCAGTGGCAGCGTTGACCAGCATGACCATGTTGTCCCAGTTGTTCGCGAACGCGTTCCTCCCGCCGAACTTGCAGAGAATCATACAATCCATGACGGTGAAGAGCTCCTGAAGGTCCTTAAGCGGCTGGGCCTTTCCCTTGATGGTGAACCTGTCGAGCACTCCCTGGAACAGCTCGGGTACGTACATGGTCGCCCTGAGATGGCACGCACCCCTTGTCGAGGTAGCGAATGCGAGCGCCATCCCCTGGATGCCTCTCGGGTCGTATCCTGGGAACTCCATCCCCTTGACATTCATGGCGTACTTCTGAGCCTCCGGCCCGTACTTCGCGGCGAGTCTCCTCGAGCCCTCGCCTATGATTTGGCCGAACCCCTCTCTCTTGCCAGCCATTTCCACGAGCTTGACCATCGAGGCGTGGTTGCCCCAGTTCAATTTGAGCCCGCCAGTATCCTTCTCCGAGATGATGCCCTTTTCATAGAGTTCGAACGCGCACGCTATGGTGTCGGCGCATGATATGGTGTCTATTCCGTACTTGTTGCACAATGAATTCGCCATGATGATGGATTCGAGGTTCGAATTGCCAAGGTTGGAGCCGAACATGGCGAGAGTCTCGTACTCCGGGCCCTCAGTCTCGGCCTTGTAGTCCTTCTCCGCCTTGGTCACATTTCCACAGTGAAGTGGGCATCTTGCGCACGCAGTGTCCTTCGTCTTGTGGTTGTTGACGAGCGCATCTCCCCCAATCTTCTCGAACTCCGGGAAGAACGCCGTCTGGAAGTTCCTTGTCGGGATCGTACCAGCCTTTCCCGTTATTGCGACCACAGACGAAGTGCCATACTTCATCATCGTCTGGGATTTCTCCTTGACGGTCGCCGTCGCGGTCTTGAATGTCTCCTTCAGCTTCTCGGGGTCGGCCTGTGGAACTTCTTTCGTTCCGTGGACCACGACTGCCTTGAGGTTCTTCGAACCCATAACGGCGCCCACGCCTCCTCTTCCTGCGGCTCTGTGCATGTCGTTCATGATAGCCGCGTACCTTACGAGCTTCTCGCCTCCGGGGCCGATCACAGTGGCCTTGGCCTTCTCGTGTCTCTCTTGAAGAATTCTCGTTGTCTCGAACACATCCTTTCCCCATAGGTCCGAGGCATCCTTGAGCTCCGGACCCTTGTCCGTGACTAGGAGGTAGACTGGCCTAGCCGCCTTGCCTTTAAAAATGATGCCATCGTAACCGGTCTTTCGCAGCATCGGACCCCAGTGACCGCCTGAGTGCGCAGAGAGTATCGTTCCAGTGAGAGGCGATTTTGTCGTGACGTTGTAGAATGCCGTGAACGAACCCGAGGTTCCAGTGTACGGGCCGCTCATGATGATCAGCCTGTTCTCGGGGTCGAATGCGTCAATCCTCGGCTTGTTTTCTTGGTAGAGGATCTTCGCCGCAAGGCCCCTGCCGCCCAAGTATTGAACCTGGTCATCCGTAGAAATGTCCTGGTCTGCGAATCTTCCCAACGTCAGATCGACTCTGAGCACTTTCACGAAATCAAGCTCCCAGCTGTGCAATGTGAACGAATTGCTACACGATATAAAAGCATTTGGGGAGATTCAGTTTTCGTACCAAGTTGTTCGCACGGCGT
>Ga0315268_10004532_pt1 | contig 15072 bp, 10 predicted proteins | sample C1_top_MG_FD_204535 | JGI IMG/M metagenome (GOLD analysis project Ga0315268, IMG submission 204535) | Sediment microbial communities from Yellowstone Lake, YNP, Wyoming, USA - C1_top | ecosystem: Environmental > Aquatic > Freshwater > Lake > Sediment | place: USA: Wyoming | collected 2017-08-01
AATCGTTTTTCTGACCTTTTCAGCCGAGGTTCGCATTGACATCCGCTGTCTTTTAGACTAGGCCGTCCTCTGCCAACGTAGAGGCAATGTTGACCATGATCACCAAGATTCTCTGCTGCGCAGTGACGGCGGCCGCGCTCGGCTCTATGGTCGCCCGGACCGCCCAGGAACCCCCGCATCAATTCGAGGCGCGCACCCAATGGTGGCGCCAAGCCAAGTTCGGCATGTTCATTCACTGGGGCATCTACGCCGTGCCGGCGGATTGCACCGACCTCAACGGCAATCGCGGCGGCGCGGAGTGGTATCTGTCCAACAAGCACATGCAAGTCAAGGACTATGAGAAGTTCGCCGCGCAGTTCAACCCGGTCAGATTCAATGCCGCGCAGTGGGTGCAAATCGCCAAGGACGCCGGCATGAAGTACATCGTCATCACCAGCAAACACCACGACGGCTTCTGCCTGTTCGGCAGCCAGTTGACCGACTACTGCATCACCAAGGCGACGCCGTTCAAGCGCGACCCGCTGCGGGAGCTGGCCGCCGCCTGCGAAAAGGCCGGGCTGAAGCTTTGCTTCTACCATTCGATCATGGACTGGCATCACCCGGACTACTTGCCGCGCCGGGGGTGGGAGAAGGAGACCCGCCCTGCCGCGGGCGCCAGCCTGGAGCGCTACCTTGATTACATGAAGGGCCAACTGCGCGAGTTGCTCACCCACTACGGCCCCATTGGCGTGCTTTGGTTCGACGGCGGCTGGGAACACAACGCCACGGAACTGCGCTCCGCAGAAGTCAACCGCATGATCCGCTCGCTCCAGCCGGCCATCATCATCAACGACCGCAACCAATTGCCCGAAGACCACGCCACGCCCGAGCAGGGCATCCCCGCCGGCGCCATGCCGGGCGGTCGCCTTTGGGAGACGTGCATGACCATGAATGACACTTGGGGCTACGCCAAAAATGACACCAACTGGAAGTCCGCCGAGGACCTCGTGCGCAAGCTCTGCGACATCGCCCACAAAGGCGGCAACTTCCTCCTCAACGTGGGGCCCACGGCCGAAGGCGAAATCCCGCCGGCGAGCGTGGAGCGCCTGGCGCAAATCGGGCAGTGGATGAAAGTGAACGGCCAGAGCATTTACGGCGCCCAGCAAAGCCCCTTCAAGAAGCTGCCGTTTGAAGGCCGCTGCACCGTCAAAGGCAACCGCCTTTACCTGCAGGTCTTCAAGTGGCCAGGGGAGGGACTGAAAGTAGCGGGATTGCGCACGCCAGTGAAGGGCGCCTGGGCGCCGGCGGGGCGGCAGAAGCTCAAGGTGACCGCCGCGCCTGCCGCCGAGGCCGGCCTGCCGCCTGTAATCAGCATCTCGCAGCCAAAGCGCCTGGACCCGATTGCGACGGTGATTGAACTAAGGCTGGCTGGGCCGCCGGACGTGGCTGCGGTCACACCGGCCATCAAGGCCGGCGCCGATGGCGTGCTCGTCCTCAAAGCGGCTGACGCGGAGATTCACGGCCAGACCGCCCAGTACGAACAAGGCGGCGGCAGGGATAATATCGGCTTCTGGACACGCCAGGACGACTACGTGACGTGGCCGTGCGAAGTGTCCAAGGCCGGGCGATACGCGGTGGAAGTCACTTATGCCTGTCCGGCGGGGAACGAAGGCAGCGAATTCACCGTGGGCCTGGAGAGCGGCGGCAAGGTTGGCGGCCAAGTGAAGGCAACCGGTTCGTGGACGGCCTTCAAGCCGGAAGCGCTGGGCCAAATCGAATTGCCCGCCGGCAGGCAAACCGTCGCGGTGCGCGCCACCACGATGCCCCGCGGGGCGGTGATGAATTTGCAGCAAGTCAGGCTCACGCCGGCGCCTTAGGCCGCCGCGCGCGAGGATGGGCACACCCCAACACGCCATCACGAGCCCGAGAAGGTCCCTCGCTCCGTTCTCATCGTTTGTGGTGCCGCGGGCGGCATGCAGTGTTGTTAACCATCCGGCGGATTTCACCTTGGCAAAGGCCAGTTTTTGGCTAAGTTGCGGGCATGAATAAGACACGGCTGCTCTTGGCGGGCCTGCTGCTGGTCATCGTCCTGGTGATGGGCCTGGCGACGGGGCTGTTTGCCGCCCGGCTGCTTGGCCCGCCACCGTCGCCCAGGCCCCTCAACACGGCCACTGTGCTCACCCAAGTCCAAGGCCTGGCCCAATTGGTCACCGTCAAGTACGTGATGGAGAAAGTGGTGGTGCTGGAGGACGTGAAGTTCTATGGGGAGAACCGCGTTTTGTTGGTCGCGCACGGCGTGGTCAAGGCCGGGGTGGCCCTGGCCAAAGTCAAGCCGGGCGACATCCGGATTCGGGGCCAGAAGATTGTCTTCACCCTGCCGCCGGCGACGCTGACAGATGCCTACCTGGACGAGGACCAGACGCAGGTGATCGAACAGAGCACCGGCGTGTTGCGGCGGTTTGACAAGGACCTGCAACAGAAGGCCCGCGCGCAGGGCTTGGAGGAAATCCGCCGCGCGGCGCGCAAGAGCGGCATCCTGGAAGACGCCAGCGAACGAGCGAGCCAGCAACTTCAGTTCCTCCTCCACCAACTTGGGTTTGAAGAAGTCGAAATCCGCCGACCTTGAGCCGCGGGTTGTCGAGCCCTTCTCTTAACCCCAGCCAAACGGATGCGAGATTCTGAAGCCTGCGGTACAAATCTCAGACAGGATGAACAGGATTGACAGGATGGAAAGGCCAGCGGCGCTGAATCATGCTCATCCTGTTCATCCTGTCATCCTGTCAACAATCCGCTGCCCCGAAAACGCTGACCTCCGCTCCTAACCTAATCTTAATCCCAATCCCCGCTCATTTTCGTTCTTTGTGGCGCCACACGGCGAACCAGGAAGTCTGGCCCGTGGAATAGACGAGCCCCAAATCAAGCCTCCGGGGCTGCCGCAATGGAGCCGCAAAGGTGCCAAATCGGGCTGCGTCACGGGCCTCCGCCCCCAAGCCTTTCTGGCGCAAGGCGAGTAAAAGAGGCGCCTTTGAGGCCCTTGCAGCCCAGGAAAGCCCGGACTCCGATGTTGGTCACGCTGTTGGGGATGGTCACGCCCGTCAGGCCGGCGCAGCCGGAGAACGCCCCGACGCCGATGCTGGTAACGGGCGGATCCGGCGTGCGGTCGTCAAGCGCCTGCGGTGACTGCCGCGAACATGCCGCCGCAAGAGAGCGGAAGCGAGGACCGAAGGTGCCCATCTGCCTTGCTTGACCCAAGAGCGGACCAGGCTTAACCTGCGGCCATGCAGAGACAATTCACGGCGGTCATCAAGCAAGATTGCGGCTGGTGGATCGGTTGGGTCGAAGAAGTGCCTGGTGTCAACAGCCAGGGCAAAACGCGCGCCGAATTGCTTGAGAACTTGCGCTCGGCCTTGGAGGAAACGCTTGAATTCAACCGGGAAGATGCCTTGAAAGCTGCGCAACCTCACTTCGAGGAGGAACCAATCCTGGTGTGAAACGGCGCGAGCTAGTTCGCCACTTGAACAAGCTGGGTTGCCGATTCGTGCGCGGCGTATTGCTGGCGCCGCTCGTCACGCTGCTTTCGGGCGTGGCAGCCGAGCGCGGGGAACTGATCATCGAGGCCCTCAGCCCCGGGGCCACCTTCGAATACGAGGAGCGCACCGGCACGGTCACGGACCCAGCGGGTGTGGTGGTGAAGTACGAGGAGGCGGAATTGACGGCACGGAAAGTGCGGATGAACCGCGCCACGAGCGAGGTGCTGGCCGAAGGCAACGTCCGTTTGCAGCGCGGCAACGAAACATGGACCGGCGAGCAAATCCGCTACAACTTCATGACGCGGCAGGTGGGCGCCGAGGCGTTCCGGGCGGGCCTGCCGCCGTTCTTCGCCGGCGGCCATGGGTTGGCGGCCAACCTAACCAACCAGACCCACACCGCCACCAACGTCTTCGTGACCACCGATGACTTGGCCGAACCGTTCTACGTGGTCCGCGCCAAGTCGCTGAAGGTCATCCCGGGGCAACTCATTGAAGCCCGCCACGCTACGCTCTACATCGGGAAGGTGCCCATCATGTACCTGCCGATCTATCGCCGCCAACTCTATCGGCATCCGAATTACTTCGTGGTCGTGCCGGGCTACCGCAGTCTCTACGGGCCCTATCTGCTGGGCAGCTACAACTGGCGTCTGGGCACGAACGTGACGGGGGCGATTCTGTTCGATTACCGCCAGCGGCGCGGCGTGGGCGGCGGGCACGACTTGAATTACGACCTTGGCGCCTTGGGCCAGGGCGAGTTGCGCGGCTACGTGGCCCATGACGAGGCGCCAGGAAAAGACCCCAATGGCAACCCAATTCGCGCGGACCGGCAGCGGGTCAGTTTTGCCCACTCGGCGACGCTCCGCAGCAACCTCACCGCCAAAGTGGTCGTCCGCGAACAGAGCGACGCCTGGCTGATCCATGACTTCATTGAGCACGAGTACCGGCTTGACCCGCAGCCGAAGTCGTTTTTTGAGGTGAACCAACTCTGGCCAAACTTCAGCCTTGACTTCCTGGCGCAGCCGCAGGTCAACGACTTCTTCCAGACCGTCGAGCGGCTGCCGGATGTGAAGCTCACGGCGGTGCGCCAGCAGCTTGGCATTTCACCGTTCTACTACGAAAGCGAGAGTTCGGTGGGCTATTTCCGGTTTTGCACGCCTGAGGCCGGCGGCGCCAACTACGCCGCGATGCGCGCCGACACCTTCCACCAAATCCTCCTGCCGCAGAACCTCTTTGGCTGGCTGAACCTCACCCCGCGGGTGGGCGGCAGGTTCACCCATTACGGTGAGACGGAAACCACCGGCGCGCCGCTGGCCGAACAGAACCGCGGCGTGTTCAACACGGGCATGGAAATCTCCACGAAGGCCTCGCGGGTGTGGCCGGGCGCGCGCAGCAAGTTCTGGGACGTGACGGGCGTGCGCCACATTATCGAACCGTCGCTCAACTACGTCTATGTGCCCTCGCCCAATTGCGCCCCGCGCCAACTGCCTCAATTCGACACGGAGCTGGGCAGTCTGCGCCTGCTGCCCATTGACTTCCCGGACTACAACTCCATTGACTCGATTGACAGCCAAAACGTCCTGCGCTTGGGCCTGCGCAACAAGCTCCAGACCAAACGCAAGGAGGCGGTTGACAACCTGCTCAACTGGGCCGTCTATACCGATTGGCGCATCCGCCCCCGCCCCGATCAGAGCACTTTTGCCGACCTTTACTCCGACCTGGACCTGAAGCCGCGCTCCTGGTTCACGTTCAGTTCCGAAACCCGCTTTGACCTCGGCCACGGCCAATGGCGGATGGCCAACCACAGCGCGACCCTCGAACCGAACGAGACCTGGAGCTGGAAAATCGGCCACCGCTATCTGCGCTCCGATCCGGCGCTTGGCCCGGAGTCGGGGAACAACCTGATCCTGAGCAGCTTCCACTACCGGCTCAACGAGAACTGGGCCGTGCGCCTGACGCATCAGTTTGAGGCGCGCACCGGCACGATGGAGGAGCAATACTACACGCTCTATCGCGACCTGCGCAGTTGGACGGTGGCACTGACGCTGCGTTTCCGCGACAATTACCATGGCAAGGAGGACACCACCGTCGCCATCACGTTCTCGCTCAAGGCCTTCCCGCGCTTCAAGCTCGGCCAGGACCGGGACGAGCCCTCGCTGCTGCTGGGCGGGTGACTCGATTGCCGATTGGCGGTTGGCGATTGCTGATTTGACCTAAGAATCGTGCTCGTTCTCGTGCTCGTTCTCCCTCTCGAACCACTTTCATGGCTCATGGCGCCACGCCCAGCGTGTGGCCTGACCAGAAAATGGCGGTTGGGCGCCTGCACGCGAGGCGTTTTGGACTGCGGCAGTCCTCTGCCGCTCCTCGAACCAGTGCGCGGGCGAAAGCGCCGGGGGAGTGGCGCACTCCGAGACGCTTCGCGCCAGCGACCGTTCGCCTCATTGTCATGGCTTGTGGCGCCGCCTGCGGCATGGCGTCCTACCGGAAAAGGCGGATTTCCAGTCCAAATCCTGGGCTTAATTCAGCCTGCGAAATTCCTTTACACGGCGGTCGCCGTGAGGTAGTTTTGCGGCTTTGTTGAGCAGCTTGACGGAAGAACATGGAAGCCAAGAGCAAAACGATAGCTGAATTCCGGCTCCACGAGAAGGACACCGGTTCAGCCGATGTGCAGATTGCGTTGCTGACGCAGCGGATCAACCAGCTTACCGAACATCTGCAGAAGCATAAGAAAGACCACAACTCACGCCGTGGGCTGTTGATGATGGTCGGGCAGCGGCGCCGCTTGCTGGATTACTTGCATAACACGGACAACGCGCGCTACGTGGCGGTGACTAAGAAGCTGAAGTTGCGCAAGTAGGAAGCCGCCCACACGAGCTTGCACCTGATGATTTTGAGCCATCCGCGTGTTGAATCTCTCGACGCGAGGGCTGGGAAGGCGCGAACCGGCCCGTCGGAAGGCTCCCTAAACCTCGCGCCGCAATAGTCGTCAGACCCGTCGGCACAGGGAAATTTCATCCAACTCCTCCGCCGGGGTGGTTGGCTGAAGTTCCTCCGGGCCGACGGGCCAAAGCCCCTCGTTCTATGCCAGAAAAAGCAACCGTCCAAGTAGGCGCCAATCAAATCCACATCGAGACCGGCCTGCTCGCCAAACAGGCCGACGGCGCCGTCACCGTCCAACAAGGCGAAACCATTGTCATCGTGGCGGCCGTGGCCGCCACCGCCCCCAAGCCGGCCCAGGAGTTCTTCCCGCTCACGGTTGACTACCGGGAGAAAGCGGCGGCTTCGGGCCAATTCCCAGGCGGTTATTTCAAGCGGGAAGGGCGCCCGACCGAAAAAGAAATCCTCACCTGCCGGATGACCGACCGTCCCATCCGTCCTTTGTTCCCCAAAGGCTGGTTCAACGAGGTCCAGGTGCAAAGCATCCTGCTGAGCGCAGACATGGAGAACGAGCCGGACATCCTGAGCGCGCTCGGCGCTTCGGCGGCCCTGACCGTCAGCGACATCCCCTGGGCGGGGCCGCTGGGCATCGTGCGCGTCGGCCGCGTCAAGGGCCAGTTTGTCGCCAACCCCACCCACAGCCAGATGGAGGAAAGCGACCTGGACCTGGTCTATGTGGGCAGCGAAACGGAGTTGGTCATGTTCGAGGGTTCTGCCGAGGAGATCGGGGAGGCGGACTTCATCGCGGCGCTGCATTTTGGGCACGCCTGCTGCCAGCCGCTGATCACGGCGCAAAAGGAGCTGGCCGCCAAGGCCGGCAAGCCCAAGCGCGCCATCACCGTCAATGTGGCGCCGGAAGAAGTCCTGAGCGAGGCCAAGGCGCTGGCCGGGGAGCGGATTGTGCCGGCGCTGGTGACTCCGGGCAAACTGGCGCGCGAGGCGGCCTGGAAGGCCGTCACTGAGGAGGTGGGCGCGAAACTCGTCGAAAAATACGGCCCCGAGAAAGTGACCGAATTCGTGCTCAAGGACGCCTTCTACCAGCTTCAGCGCGAAGCGGTGCGCGCGTTGATGTTGGACGAGCACCGGCGGCTGGATGGCCGCGCCTTTGATGAGTTGCGTCCGATCTCCTGCAAAGCCGGCTTGCTGCCGCGCGCCCACGGCTCGGCGCTCTTCGCGCGCGGCGAGACCCAGACCGTCAGTTTGGCCACGCTGGGAACCACCGAGGATGCCCAGGAATTCGATTCCTACACGGGCGGGACCAGTGAAAAGCAGTTCATTCTCCACTACAACTTCCCGAACTTCTCCGTGGGCGAAACCGGACGCATCGCCGGGCCAGGGCGGCGGGAGATCGGGCACGGGGCGTTGGCCGAGCGTTCGCTTGAGCCGATGCTCCTGCTCAAGGACTTCCCCTACGCCATCCGGGTCACCAGCGAAATCATGGAGTCCAATGGCTCCACTTCGATGGCCGCGGTCTGCGGCGGCAGCCTGGCCCTCATGGATGCGGGCGTGCCCATGACCCGCCCCGTGGCTGGCGTGAGCATTGGCCTGTGCACGGAGCGCAACCCGCAGGGCCAGTTCGCCCGTTACGAACTGCTCACCGACATCATCGGTTGGGAGGATGCCTTCGGCGACATGGACTGCAAGATTGCCGGCACAGAACGGGGCATCACGGGCTTCCAGCTCGATCTCAAGCTCAAGGGCTTGCCGCATCACCTGATGGCCGAGGCAGTGGAGCGGGCGCGGGTGGCCCGGTTGGAAATCCTCAAGCACATGGCTGAGACGTTGCCGGCCTCCCGCAAGGAACTCAGCAAGCACGCCCCGCGCATCTTGAGCCTCAAAATCAACCCGGAGAAGATCGGCGCCCTCATCGGCCCGGGCGGCAAGAATATCAAGCGCATCGTGGACGAGTCGGGCTGCGAGATCAACATCGAGGACGACGGCACGGTGCAGATTTACTCCAAGAGCCCCGAAGGCATGGAGTTGGCCAAGCGCGAGATCGAAAGCCTCACCGCCGAAATCGAGCCGGGCAAGCTCTATCGCGGCAAGGTCGTCACCATCAAGGAGTTTGGCTGCTTCGTGGAAGTCTTTCCCGGCAAGGACGGCTTGGTGCACATTAGCGAACTGGCCAACTTCCGCGTCAAACAGACCGAGGACATCGTCAAGCTTGGCGACGAGATTTGGGTCAAATGCCTGGGCATTGACGAGAAGGGCCGCGTGCGGCTCTCCCGCCGGGCGGCGATGGAGGAACGCGACCGGCTCGAACGCGAAAAACACGCCGCGCCCAAGCCTGAGCCGAAGACGGCATAAGCGAGCCGGGCGCTTTTCGCCAAGCTGGTCCAGGCGCGGGTGGGCGGCGTCGGAGGGCGGAATTCATTCCGGCCAAAAGCGTTCAATGCTGGCCAGAAAGCGCTGACCGGCACCGACAGCGCGAAGCGTTTGGAGTGCGGCGGCTTGCCGGCGCTTTTGGATAATCCGGCACCTAGAAAAGCGGGAGCAAGCTCCCGCACTCCAAACGCTTCGCGCTCAAGGGAGGTTTGGTGGTGGATTATCGTTTTTGGGCCTCGCGCAGCGTCGCATGTCGCCTGACCCGTCACCGGCCGGGCGCTTTTTCCATTGCGGTCCGGGAGCGCGTTCGTAGTCTGATGCGCAGAAGGTATGCAATACCGGATCTCAAAACAGGCCGCCGCCCTCACCCCGTCGCTGACTTTGGCTGTTGACGCCAAGGCCAAACAGATGCGGGCCGAGGGCGTTGACGTGGTCGGCTTCGGCGCCGGCGAACCGGATTTCGACACCCCGCAGCACATCAAAGACGCCGCGGTAAAGGCGCTGGCCGAGGGCTTCACCAAATACACCCCAAGCAGCGGCATCCTGGAGTTGCGCGAGGCCATCGCCCAGAAACTCAAGCGCGACAATGGCCTCAGCTACAAGCCCTCGCAGATCATCGTCTCCTGCGGCGGCAAGCACTCCTGTTACAACACGATCCTGGCCACCTGCCAGGAGGGCGATGAAGTCATCATCCCGGCGCCTTACTGGCTGAGCTATCCCGAGATGGTCAAGCTCGCTGGGGCAACGCCCGTCATCCTGCGCGCGAGCGACGCGACCGATTTCAAGGTGACGCCGGCCCAACTGCGCGCCGCCATCACGCCGCGCACCCGGCTCTTCATCCTCAACTCGCCCAGCAACCCGACCGGCGCGCTCTACGAGCGGGCGGAGCTGCTCGCCCTGAGCCAGGTTTGTCTGGACCATGGCCTGCTCATCATGAGCGACGAGATTTACGAGAAGCTCATCTATGACGGCGCGACCCACCACAGCGTGGCCAGCTTCTCGCCCCAACACTACGACCACACCGTTCTGGTGCACGGCTTCTCCAAGACCTACGCGATGACCGGCTGGCGGCTGGGCTTCCTGGCCGCGCCCGAACCCATCGCCAAAGCCATTGACGCCATCCAGAGCCACTGCACCAGCAACCCGACCTCCTTCGCCCAAAAAGGGGCGGTGGCGGCGCTGACCGGCCCGCAGGAGCACCTCCGGGGCTGGATCGCCGAGTATGCCCGGCGCCGGGCTTTTGCCCATCAACGCCTCAACGCCATGCCGGGGGTCACTTGCGTCAACGCCAAAGGCGCCTTCTACCTCTTCCCGAACGTGTCGCGGCTGGGATTGAGCTCAACCGAGTTTTGCGCCCGCCTGTTGGAGCAGGCCAAAGTGGCCGCCGTGCCTGGCATCGCCTTTGGCGCCGACGACTACATCCGCATCAGCTACGCCACCAGCATGGCCAACCTCCAGAAGGGCCTCGACCGCATGGAACAATTCGTGCGGAGCCTGGCCAAGCAGCGCAGAACCTGAGCGCGGCATTCATTCTGCCACAGCTTGGGCTGGTGTTGGGGCTGGGTTTGTGCCAGGATGAGGCGTGCGGCGGTTCCGGACAGGTCAGGCAGTAGCGGCGGCGGTTTGCTTGGCGTGGCTGGCGAGCGGTTGCGCTGGCACCTCTAAACGCGCTGCCCAGCCGGCCAGCTCCGCGCAGCCGTATCTGCGCAAGGCGGACGCCACCAACGGGACGGTCGCCTTGCAGACGGCCTTGCGGGGGTTTGCGCCCGCGAAGAAACGCGCGCCCGTGGTCTGGCTGGCGGCGGTGACGCACCTGGGCACGACCAGCTACTACGCCGAGCTGCAGCAATTCCTCGATGCGCAGTCGCTCGTCCTTTTCGAGGGCGTGGGCGCGACCAATAAGAGCTTTGAACTGAGCCAACCCGAGGCCTACTCGTTGCAGGACGCGCTGGCCAAGGCGCTTGGGCTGGAGTTCCAGCTCAATGCCCTGGCGTACTCGCGGAAACATTTCCGCAACAGCGACCTGACCCTGGCCCAACTCGAGGCGCTCTTTGATGGCCCGGCCAAAAGCGTCCAGACCGGCGAGGCCGCCGCCGCTGGCCTGAGCCGCCGCCCGGACGAGTTGGGCCAGGTGGTCGAGGTGATGCGAGGCACAGGTTTGCTGGGCGGGCTGGCGCGGCTTGGGGTGGCCATTCTGGGCGCGAGTCCACGGCTCCAGGCGCTCACCAAAGTCACCTTGATCGAAGTGTTGGGACAGGTGCAAGGCGACGTGTCGCAGATGGCCGGTTTGCCGCCCGGCTTTCAGCGGTTGCTGCAGGTGCTGGTGGGGGAGCGCAACCGGGTGGTGGTGCGGGACGTGCGTGCCGCCCTGCGCCAACGCCCCCCGCCGCGCTCGGTGGTGGTGCTCTACGGCGCCGGCCACATGGCTCACTTGGAACAGCAGTTGTGGCGCGAGCTGGGCTATCGGCCAGTGGCGGAGCGGTGGCTCACCGCCTTTGCGGTGGACGTGCGCGCGGCGGGTTTGTCGGCCTTGGAGCTGGAGGTGACGCGCCAAATGGTGCGGCGTCAATTGGAGGTCTTGCAGTCTCCCGTGGGCGAGGGAGCCGCGCGGGAAAATACGAATTAGGAACTCACAAAGCCAGGAACTCAGAAGGCCAGGAAGCGGAGTTTTCGTGAGTTCATGGGTTCCGAATTCAAGAGAATTTGATTTCCGAAGCTTGAAAAACAGGTTAAACGATGGCTGTGGCTGAGTTGGCCAAAACGAGTGAGCAGGTGTACCAGGGCATCCCCGTCTCGGACGGGATTTGCCGCGGCAAGATCGTGGTGGTGAGCCGACCGTCCGAGACGGAGGTTCCCAAGTACGCCATCGCCGAAGCCGACTTGCCGGAGCACACCAACCGCCTCGAACAGGCCCTGGTCAAGACCCGCCACCAGATTCAGGAAGTCCAGCGCAAGGTCAGTGCCGCTATGGGCGCCGCCGACGCCCGCATCTTCGACGCCCATTTGGCGATGCTGGATGACCCGGTGTTGCTGGATGAGGCGCTGCGGCTGATGCACCAAGAGCGGGTCAACGTGGAACATGCCTTTTCGGTGGCCAGGGGCAAGTACATCGCCATGCTGGAGGCGGTTGACGACGAATACCTGCGGGAACGGACCGCCGACGTGCGGGATGTGACGGCGCGGGTGCTCCACAACCTGCTGGGCGGGGAGGGGCCCCACCCCCTGCCTCCATTGCAGGAGCCGTGCATCCTAGTGGCGTATGACCTGGCCCCGTCGCAGACGGCCGTGCTGGACAAGAAGCTGGTTTTGGGGTTTGCGATTGACCAGGGCAGCAAGACCTGCCACACGGCGATCCTGGCTCGCGCCCGCCAACTCCCGGCAGTGACCGGGCTGCAAGACGCCAGCCAGCGGCTCCAGAGCGGCCAGTATGCGCTGCTGGATGGTTTTGGCGGGGCGCTGATCATAGATCCGACCGACCAGACGCTTTTCGAGTATGGGCAACTGGCGCGCAAACAGGCCGCCGTGCAGGAGCGGCTCCAGGAAGTGCGCGATCAGCGGGCGATCACGCTCGACGGAGTCAGCATCACGCTCTCCGCCAACGTGGAAAGCCCCGAGGAAACCGCCGCCGTGCAGGCCAATGGCGCCGAGGGCATCGGCTTGTTCCGCACGGAGTACCTTTTCTTGAACCGCGAGAGCCTGCCCACCGAGGAAGAGCAATTCCAGGCCTACTACCAGGTGGCGGACGCCTTGAAACCGCAGCCGGTCGTGATTCGCACGCTGGACTTGGGCGGCGATAAGGTCATAGGCGGCAGCCACGCCCAGGCCGAGCACAACCCGTTCCTGGGCTGGCGCGCGATCCGCATGTGTTTGCAGGAACGCGGCCTGTTCCGCAGCCAGCTCCGCGCCGTGCTCCGCGCCGCCGTCCTGGGCAACATCAAGCTCATGTACCCGATGATCTCCGGCGTGGACGAGTTGCTTCAGGCCAATGCCTTGGTCGAGGAATGCCAGGCCGAGTTGCGCCGGGAGGGCATCCCCTTCGCGGAGAAGCTGGAGGTTGGCGCGATGATTGAAATCCCGTCCGCCGCCGTGACGGCCGACGCGCTGGCCAAGCGGGTCAGCTTTTTCAGTCTCGGCACCAATGACCTCATCCAGTACTCGTTGGGCGTGGACCGGATGAATCCGAAAATCGCCCATCTCTACGAGCCGACCCACCCGGCGATCGTGCGGCTGATCAAGACCACCGTGGAGGCGGCTCACGCGCACGGCATTTGGGTGGGCGTGTGTGGCGAGATGGCCGGCGACCCGGTCCTGGCCCCGCTGCTGCTGGGGCTGGGCGTGGACGAGTTGAGCGCGGCGCCAGGGTTGGTGCCGGCGGTCAAGTTCCTGATTCGCCGGCTCAAGATGTCCGAGGCCGAGGGCTTGGCTGAGTTCGCGCTCAAGTGCGAGAACGGGGCGGAGACTCTGAGCCGCGCGCAAGCCCTGGCCAATTCTATTGCCCCGAGCCTGTTTGAAGGACAGCAGGCTTAATTGGAAAATGCACTCAATTGGCCACGAATCTCCCCCTCACCCCGTCGCCTCTCCCCCAGTGGGGGAGAAGGTGCCCGCAGGCCGGGTGAGGGGGACGGGTGTCGTGGGGATGCAAGCTAGTATGAGAGGGTCGTATGCCGCCGACTGAGCCTGCCCCTTCCGCTCGCTGGCGCGGAGCCTGGGTTGTCGCGGTGTGCGTCTTGGTCGCCGCCGTCGGCCCGGCGTTCTGGTGGTTGAAGTCGCCGGGCAAAGAAAAGGAGTACGTGCGCCTGATGAACGCCGGCAAGAGCCTTTTGGATGGAGGCCAGGCCACGAACGCGATTCCGCTCTATGTGGCCGCAGTAAAGCTCTTCCCGGCGCGACCGGAGGCGCACCTGAATCTGGCCAACGCCTATTTGCTGGCCGGCCAGAGCGAGAACGCCCTCAAACACGCCCAGGAAACCCTGAACTTCGACCGCAATTGCGCGGCGGCTTCCTACGTCGCGGGCTGCGCCAACCTGCGGCTGCGCCGCTTTCAGGAGGCCTTGCAGATGTTCCAAATGTCGCACGACCTCGACGCGACGGTGGCGGCGGTGAGTTACCAGTTGGGCCGCGCGCACCAGGAGTTGGGGCACTGGGATGAAGCCATCGCCGATTACACCGAGGCGGTGACACTGGAGCCTCTGCATCCGGTGGCCCATTACGCGCTGAGCCAAGTGTTGGTGCGCGTGGGCCGCCAGGACGAGGCACTCAAGTGCATTGAAATGCACAAGCAGATTCTGGCCAAGGCCGCCGGGGGCTTGGCCACCGCCGCCACCTATGAACGCTGCAAGCACACCCAGGCGCGCGCCCCCGCCCAAGTGGAGACACCCAGCAAGCGGGGCATCCCGGTGGTCTTTGTTGACGCCACCAGCGCGGCCTTCAACGGCGAGGCCGCCAAGTACCACGGCCCGCTGGCCGTCCTGGATTACAACCACGACGACCGCAACAGCCTCTTTGTGGCCGAGGGGACAAACGGCTTTCGGCTCCTGGGCAACACCAAAGGCACGTTCGCTCCCAGCGGCGCGGTCTGGCCCGTCCCGCCAGGGGGCAAGTACCGCCAATGCCTGGTCGGCGACCTGAACAACGACCGCCTCGATGACGTCGTGGCGCTGGGCGAGCCGGTCTCGCACGCCTTCCGCTTCGCCACTAACGGCGCCGCGCGCGAGGTCACGGCCGCCGCCGGGCTTCGGAGCCTGTCGGGCTTTGCCGGCGGCTTGGTGGACCTGGACTTCAGCGGCAACTTGGACCTGCTGGTTGTCTCGCCCGAAGGCAAGGGCCTGCGGGTGCTCCGCAACTTGGGAAACCTCTACTTCAAGGACATCACTGCCACCTCCGGCGTGCCCGCCAACCTGACCGGCCTCGGGCAGTTGGCTATCGAAGACTGGAACAACGACGACCTGATGGACGTGCTTGTGGCGCGCGCCCAGCAGCCGCCGTTGCTGCTGCTCAAACAACGCGGCGGCCCGCTGGTGCCGACTAGCCTGCCCCCGGGGCGGCTGGAGGGCAGCGTGCTGGCGGTCGGGGACGTGAACAATGACTCACGGGCAGACGCGCTGGTGGGCGGGCCTAATCACGTGGACCTGTTGCTGGGCGGCGTCAATCGCTTCATTCGGCTGCCGCACGACCTGCCGGTGCTCAACAGCCTGACGTTGGTGGACTACGACAACGATGGCTGGCTGGACTTGCTGGTGGCGGGCCAGGGCCTGCGCATGTTCCGCAACCTGGGCGATGGCAACTTTGTGGACATGACCAAAAA
>Ga0315268_10004533_pt1 | contig 15071 bp, 13 predicted proteins | sample C1_top_MG_FD_204535 | JGI IMG/M metagenome (GOLD analysis project Ga0315268, IMG submission 204535) | Sediment microbial communities from Yellowstone Lake, YNP, Wyoming, USA - C1_top | ecosystem: Environmental > Aquatic > Freshwater > Lake > Sediment | place: USA: Wyoming | collected 2017-08-01
CTTCCAGCAACGTCCCCCAGATCCCCATCGCGTCATTGCGTGCTCCCGCTGGCAACGCCGCCACCAAGAGGCCGCACGTCGAGCACATTACCGTACGCGCAGAAATGAGTCGCAACTGTAGTACTAGCCAGCCCAATGTGGCAATTGCGCGGCGCCTGTGGCTCGGCGACCAACCTCCGATGAGGCACCTCCTGCACTCGCTGCGGTCATCGTCTCCGGCTGTTATCGGGTCGACGCTCGCCGTACCGCCTGGCTTTCAAACCGCGAATGGATCGACGTCTCGGGGTCCCCGCTTTCTCCGTCAACGCGTTTCTGGATGACATTTCGTGGGCGAGCGCGCAGGACTGGCGACGACGCAGGCCGAGTTTACGAGTTGCGCCAAGCATGGCCAAGGACGTCTCTCCCCGCACCACTCGGGCATCGTGCTAATGACCCCTGCACAAACAATGTCCTAGCTGTATATTGCACCCCGGAGGTGCGCCATGCGACCACCGGGGAGTCCGCAGGAGCTCGAGCGTCGGCGCCATCGGGCGTTGACGATGTTGGCCGCCGGCGACCAGCCGGTCGATGTGGCACAGCGGCTGGGGGTGGATCGGCGCAGTGTGCGTCGCTGGAAGGCGGCACACCGCGCGCAGGGCATGGCCGGCGTGCGCGCCAAGCCCGCGCCCGGTCGTCCCCCGAAGTTGACGGACCGACAGCGCGACCGACTGGAGCGGGTGTTGCTCAAGGGGGCGGAAGCCGCCGGGTTTGCCACGCCGTTGTGGACGTGCCCGCGCATCGCCGCGGTCATCGAGCGGCACTTCAAGGTGCGCTATCACGTGGATCATATCGGCCGCGTGCTCCATGCGTTGGGCTGGAGTCCGCAGCAGCCGGCCCGGCGGGCCATCGAGCGCGATGAAGCGGCGATTGCCCAGTGGGTGAAGGCGCGCTGGCCCGTGGTAAAAAAAACGCCGCGCGCCGCAAGGCCGCGCTGATCTTCATTGATGAAGCCGGCGTCCTGATCACGCCGCTCGTGCGGCGCACCTGGGCGCCACGGGGCCAGACCCCGGTCCTCTATCAACGCGGTCGGTCGCGGCAGAAAGTGTCGGTCATCGCGGCGCTCGTGATTCCGCCGCGGCGGAACCGGGTCCAGTGCTTCTTCCGGCTCGCCCCGGACGCCAGCATCGACGCCCACGGGGTGCGTGCGTTTCTCGGGCCCTTGATGCGGGCGGTCCGGACACCGGTCACGATCATCTGGGATCGCAGCAACACGCACCGTGGGACCGTCATGCAGCGCTGGCTCGCGTTCCATCCCCGCGTGCGGGTCGAGCTCCTGCCGCCGTACGCGCCCGAACTCAACCCCGTCGAACTCGTCTGGAGCCACACCAAAGCGCAATCCCTTGGCCAACTACGCGCCGCCGGATCTCGACGCGCTGGTGCGCGCCACGCGGACGGGCACCCGCCGCCTGGCCCGCAATCAACCCGTCCTGCGCGCCCTGATTCGTCATTGCGGCCTTTCGTTACGTCTTAAATAGGACATTATTTATACAGGAGTCATTAGCACGCGAAGCAGTAGCTCGACATCGAGACCAACGTTAGGCGGCGAATGTTCGCCGCCGTCGTTCCGGTCCGCCGTCGTGTCCATTCCCAACAGCAGAGCCACGTCTTCCCAACTCACGCCGACTCGCAGCAATTCGTCCTCAGCCTTGCGGCAAGCCACCTCCATGGAGGCAAGCCACTCCGCCGGTGGATCACCGTCGGGGGTTCTGCCATCGTCGCTTGGACCGGTCACGCCGTCCCCCTCCAGAGTGGGGTAAGTGCCAAGTCTGGTCGAAAAACAGGTGGTGCCGCGGTAGTAGAATGTGAATCCCGCCTAGGATCTCCATTCATTCCCGAGGACACCACCCATGCCAAGAGTACGCCAGAACGCGACGAAGAACCAGCCACGCGCGATGACATACCATGCGTACCCGATCCGCGGATGATGCCGGATTCGCGCGCGCGACAGCGTTCCAACGCACCGCCGCGCGGCGGCGCCCTACGGCTTCACCCGGCGCAGCTCGGGATGGCGCGCATAGAGCAGGGAGTCGTTGATCTCCCGCTGCCGCCGAACGCCCAGAAAGCGCACGAGCAACCTCGCCACCCGCGCGCGCTCCGGCGTCGCCTCCCGCCGCCGCGTGCCGTCCAGCTCCCAGACCGTGTCGGCCAGCAGCAGGAACCGCATTCCCGGTGCACCCGATGGCCCGGGCAGGGTCACCAGCGTGTCACCCTGCAGGCGCATCCGCAGCTCCGGCCGGACCGCGGGGGCGGCCGCGGGGGCGACCGCGGGCGCCGACGACTGCGCGGCGCCCACGCAAGGCAGAAGCAGCGCGCTGGTCAGAAGAAGGGACCTCATGGCAGTCAGCCCCAGCATCCGGACTGGGTATACATGTCCAGCAGACTTCCCGCGTACCACCCCACCAGCTCCAGTACGGCACTGTCGTACTGGTACTGCGACACGGCGTCCTCGACACGGGCATACGCGTACAGCGACTGTTCGTCGAGATACCGCTGGTATGCGTCCCACACCGCCGCTTCGTCTTCGTTCACGACTTCCTGCTGGCTCTCGTAGTCCTGCACCGTATCGTAGAAGGCGTTCGCGATGTCCTGGCACGAGACTTCCGCGAGCCGCACCTGCCGGCCCGTGAACGGCACCACGTCGCCAGCCGCGGTCGCGTTGATGCGCGCTCCGCCCGGAGCCGCCGCCCGTTGGCCGTGCGACGCGAGAAACTGCGCCACTTCCTCCCGGCTCATGGAGCGCCGGCCGGCGCGCAACGCCTCGGCGATGCGCGCCACGCTCACCGGCGATGCCACGAACCGCGACACGAGGGCATGCACCGCACGATCGCCGTCGCGCACGCGCTGCCAACTGGCCCGCGCCCGCGACAGGTCCATCCCGCGTGCACCGCCAAACGGATCGACCACCGCGCCCGCGGCGCCGGCATGCGCCCGCGTCGCCGCCAGCACCTTCTGCAGCTGAATACGCACCGCCGACTCGGCGGTCGACGCGAGTGCGTCGATCGCCGTCGGCGGGCGATCGCACGCGGCGACGAGGACGAGTGCGGCCACCGTGGCCGCGCAACTGAACCTGACTGACCTGCGCATGGTACCTCCGATGCAAGGGTGAATTCGGGGGGCGGAAAACGCCTCGACGCCACGAACGGCGGAAAAAAACGTGGCGAGCATGCGCTACGCTGCATGCTCGCCACTTCCGCTCCATCACCCTTCACCCGCGCCTGCCATCCTTTGCCCGCACCTGCGACGCGTCAGCGTCAGCGTCAGCGTCACTCCCTCCCTCACGGCGGGAACGGCCCCCGATACACGATCTCCTGCACGGCCACGCTCCACGCTTCCTTGCCCGTCGCCAGGTTGATCCCCCGCAGCTTCGCCGGCTGCTCGGGCTCGCTGCCTAGCGCGTACGGCGTGGTCTCGTAGATCAACATCGACCCGCGCACCACGAACGGCGTGAACGACAGATGCGTCCGGAACGTCCCCAACTGCCGGCCGCTCGCGCGCTCGTACACGGTCCACCGATACTTGGCGAACACGCGGTCGTCGTCCAGCCGCTCGCTCACGGCCACATGGCGCGCATCGACACTCTCGTACTGCGTGCCCGCCGCGCCGGCGCCAGCGGCACCAGCGGCGCCAGCAGCGCCGAATCGTTCCCGCTCGGGGAGCTTCCACCGCGGCGGACGCGGTGGCAGCACGGTGGCGGTGTCGATTTGCCGTAGCGCCCCCGATGCCACCGTCATCCGCAGCGCGCCACGCGTGACCGCCGGGCCTGCGCGGCTCTTGAACTCGCGACCGACCAGCGTGTCGTGCACCTCGGCCATCCCCTGAAGCGGATGCGTCATGTACCGCCAGTCCACCAGCACGTCGCGGTCCAGCGGTCGCGCGTCCACGAGGAACGTGCCGTGCAAGGTCTCCCCGACAGAGACCCGCACGCCGCTTGGAAGCGTCATGCGGTTTCGGGCCGTTCGCGTCGCTCCCTCCCGCGTGTCCAGCCCAACCAGCTCCAGCACATTGCCGCCCCCTTTCGGCACGGCCAGCGCAACCAGCACCGACCCCGATACGGCCAGCGGCCGGTCGCCGACGCGGGACGTCCACCGGACCGCGCCGGTGGCAAGGTCCACCGCCGCGATGCCACCCCCCACGGCCATGACGTACGCCACGCCTTGGCTGGGCTGAATCACCAGCCCGCCACGGAGATTCACCGCGGCGGTCGTGTCCTGCCGGGCGCTTGCCGTGGCGGGTACTACCACCCCCGCCGCGAACAGCGCCAGCGCCGACACTCGGCAAAGGATCGTTCGATGAGTTCGGACAGTGCTGATGGTCATTGGTCTGTTCCTATTTGGGACGCGAAATGCCCGAGAGTGTTCCTTCGTACAGCAACCGTCCCATCACCGTCATGGCAACCTTCACTTCCGTCGGCGGACGCCGCGTCGCGAACCGGAACGCGTAGCTGCCGTCCAGGCGGTCCACCGGCGCTTCCTTCATGAGTACCCCATCCACGCGCACTTGCAGCGCCTGGCCGTAGTCCGGGCCAAGGTAGTTCCCCTTTTCGTCCACCGGCCGCACCACGAGATCAAAGCGGTCGCCGCCAGGCCCCCGACCGACGCGGGCGAGGCGCAGGCCGGATGTGGCAAGCATCGGCATGCCAAAACGTACGCTCACCGAACGCGACTCCGTGCGGTCGTAGCTGCCGATGCCGGCGCGCTGTCCCTGGACACGGAAGATCACCGTGTACGCCCCGGTGACGAGCGTGGTGGGCACGGACGCCGTGTAGGTGCCGTCGCCATTGCTCTGCAACGTGACCGGCGTCTCTACCGGCTTGATGTCGGCCCGGAACGCGGCCTGGTCGAGCAGCACCTGCGTCCGCTTCTGCGCAACCGTCACGCCGGGCTCGAACTTGAACCCGACGGGCACGACCGGCGTCGGGCGCGTGGAGAGCAGCGTGGCCGCGCTCTTGCTGGGCGAGAGCACGCGGGCCGTCACCCGCGCATCGGTGACCGGCTGGCCGTCGAACTTGAGCCGCACCAGCAGCGGCAACGGGGCACCGGCCAGATGCCTGCCCTCGCCAACCGAGAACTGGTAGTCCAGCCGTTCCTCCTCGACGATCGCCGCCGCTTCGTACGGCGCTCCGGCTTGTCCCATGATCTGCATCCGCCAGACGCCGGCTGGGGTAACGGGCGCTCCGGACGACTTGCCCGGCACGTCCATCACGAAGATCGCGTAGTAATCGCCCCGGATGATGCGCCCCGAGCGCGTGACGTCCACGCCATCCTTGAACACGGCGAGGTCCATGCCGATGCCGCGCTTCCAGCTCAACTTGAGCACCACGCGGCGGGTGCCGCCGTCGGTGGTGAACGATTCGCTGGTTCCGGCGTTGCCCACCGCGCCATAGCGGTACGCCACCAACTGCGGGCTGAACTGCCGCAATACGTCGACCAGCTCTTCCACATAGAAGCGGCGCAGATCCTCGTCCGGCGCGGTGGTGAGCTTGAACAGGCCGTGGGTCTCGGTGGCGATGTCGTCGAGCAGGTCGACGAACGACGGCGTCGCCCCGACCCCGATGGTGTTCACCTTGATGCCGAGCGCCGCGTTGAGATCGGTCGGCGGCACCGTCGGGTTGACGTTGGAGTTGGTCCATCCCCCCCCGTTCTCGATCACGAACGTCGTGGTGTTCACCATCGGGTTCACGTTCTGCATCCCGTCGGTGAAGACGAGGATGTTGCGCGGCCGCGTGGCGTCGGTGAGGCGGTTGATGGCCTGCTGGATGCCGCCGCCCATGGCGGTGAGGTTGCTGCCGACGGTCGTCTGCGACCGGAGATCGGCAATGGCGGCTGCGGCGTTGGCCTGCGCCGGAAAGAGCGCGCTGCCGCCGACGAGGAACTCGTTGATGGTCGTGCGGAAATAGTTGAGGCTGAAGCGGTCGTCGGGCAGCGTGAAGACCGTGAACAACTGCACGAACAGCTCCACCGCGTCCTTGAGCACGTCGAGCTTGGGACTGCACGTCGCGCAGGCCGGGCTCAACATGCTTCCCGAGAGGTCGAGCACCAGCGCCACATCCACCGGGTCCCGTTCGTCGAGGTTCACGGTCCACGCGCCACGGCCGAACAGTCCGGCGGCGAGCACCTGGTCGGTGGCGTCGTACTCGATATCGTACACCGGGGCGCGGGGGAGTCCGCTCGCCACCGGCAGCCAGGCGGTGAACGTCGGCCCGCGGGCGATGAAGACGCCATTGGCTGCGCCCACGATCACGCTGCCGTCGGCGTTGCTCGTGCTGAACGCCGTCGACAAGATGGCGCCGGGCGTTTGCGCCATCAGGTCGCCGGTAACGTCGGTCCATGCCCCGCCGGAATTGATGGTCCGATACACGTGGGTCGCGTCCACCGCGTACGCGCTCTGCGCATCGCGTGGATCGATGACGACATCCACCACCTGCCGTCCGGTGCCAGCCCCGGGATACGTGGCCGACGCGGTGAGCGCCGCCGGGGCGGCGGCCGTGCGCACGAACACGCGGTCGCCCGAGCCGAGGTAGATCGCCTCGGCGTTCCCCGTCGCGCCGTAGGCCAGCGCGTTCGCCACGCCGGCGTTGACCACCACGCCAGCGCCAATCTCGGTGATCGTGGCACCCTGGTCGGTCGATTCATACACCGAGTTGCTGCCGCCGATGAGCAGCCGCGTGCCGGTGACCCCGTTCACCGCGATGGGTGTGCGGAACGATTTCGACAGCGCCGCGCCGCCGCCGACCACCGTGAGGGCGGGATAGACCGAAGCGGTCACCGCGTTGGTGGAGCTGATGGTCCGGCGGCGAAAGTTGCCGAGATCGTAGTAACTGGAGTAGCGGATCGAGCTGCCCGCGGTGCTGATGTCGTCGACCGCGACGTCGCCGCCATCTCCGGTGGACACGCTGCGCCATTTCGGCGCGGCCGGCGTGATCTCCTCGGGGGTCCCGGTGTCCTGCGCTCCGCCGATGAGGATCTTCGAGACGTGGTCCCAGGCGATGTCGTGGAACTCGGTGACCTGCAGGTCGCCGTTGACGGAGGTCCAGTCGCCGGCATTCGTCCTCGGCGCACTGCGCCGGTAGATTCCGCCGTCGTCCGTTTCCAGCAGGTCGCCATTGGCGTCGATGGCCATCGCGCGCGAGTCGGCGTGCGGACTCGAGCCGCCCGTCGTGTTGGTGTGCGTGATATGCACGGCCTGCGTGCCGGCGGCCAGCGAGGCGTTCACCCGGAAGACGCGCCCCGAATAAGTGTTGGCGCCAATGGAATTGGGCCAGCAGGGGCAGATGCCGGTCGTGAACTCGGTGAGGGCGGGCTGACGGTCGCCGGCGATGTAGACCACGTTGGCATCGGTGGCGTCAGCCGCGAGCGACAGATTGTTGCTTCCTTGATTGCCTGGATGAATGCCGACGACGACGCCGCTCTCGGTGGTCGTCGGCACATCGAGGGCGGCCCACGTCGCTCCCGCGTCGGGCGACCGGAAGAGACTCGACAGTCGGCCACCGATGACGATGGCGACGTACACGTTGTTGCTGCTGCCGACCGCGATATCGACGTTCGAGGCGCCGACCAGCGCGGCATCCACCGCCGCGTCGCTCACCTTGGCCCAGTTCGCGCCGGTGTCGATACTGCGGTAGATCCCCGTGGTGCCCGCGTTCGTGAACAAGCGTGCGGTATTGGACGGATCGCTCGCCAGGTCGTACGCCTTGCCGCCCGGCAGTCCGGTCCCCGCCAACCCCGAGATGCGCGTCCACGCGCCGCCGGTGTTGGTGCTGCGCCAGATGCCCGTGCCGGCCGCGGAGCCGGTGGCGTTGGCGGAGAGCACCAGCGTGGCCCCGCGCGGTGCCACGCCGGAGACATTGAGCCCCGTGAGCGTGCCGCTGCCATCGAGCAGGGTCCAGGTGGTGCCGCCATCCGTGGTGCGCCACGTGCCCACGCGGTCGCCGCCAACCGAATAGAAATTGCTGAACCGGCCGGCGCCGGCCAGCAGCGTCTGATGGCCGGCATCCGTGGGATCGAACTCGATGGTTCCGATGGACAGCGCCCGCGTGAGCCCGAGCTGCTCCACCCAGGTCGGGTGGGCCGCGGTGGCGTTGCCGGTGCGCCAGATGCCGCCGTTGACCGCGCCCACAAAGACGACGTTCGCATTCGTGGGGTGCGCCGCCACCGCCTGCACTGCGCCAACGACTTCCTGGTCGGTCATCCCCTCCACCTGGCCGAGGGTATTCGGGCGTGGGCCGTGCTGCACCCAGGTGCGCTGCGCGCCGGCACGACCGGCGAGGACCAGCGAGAGCACGACCGCCAGGCCGGCAAGGCACGCGCCACGCAACCGTCTGATCGGCCGCAGGACAGGGACGCGCCGCTCGATGAGATCACGCATGAGCCATAGTCCTCGATCTACTCAGGGAAGTCCTGTCCGCGCGCGGGTCGTCCTGTTCGCCGACCTTCATGGCGGCCACGGACGCATCGGGTGCGGGCCACCCGGCCACATGGGCGCCACGCTAGGACGGCCATGCTGGAATCGCAATACGCAGCGCGACGCGCCACGACGCGCGGTTCAGGCGCGCGACAGGTTCGGCGTTTCCGAGCGCAGTGCGCGCAGCACGCTCATGCGCGCTAACCCGTTCTGCACCGGCTTGTTACACCAAGTCACGCTTGGCGCACACTTCTTGCATCTACCCGGAGGGGGGCGCCGATTGAGGCCGTACCAATCGGTTGCAGAAGTCGCGTGCAACCAGTGCCGTTCGACGAGCGCGGGACCTTACGGGCGCGCCGCTCATAGTGTGGCGAGCGTGCCGCACCGTTGCGGTAGGCATCTGCTCACGTGGCGCGTCGGCCGATTCGCCGCGCCACCGACGATCGCTCAGACTCATGAGATTCCTACTTGCCTCAAGGTTGAGACGAATCACCGGCAACAACGCTCTTTGTACCGTGCCTCGTCGTCCCGGCGTGACTCCCGGATACGTCGATTCATTGCTCCATACGACGCGCGCGACGACACGCGTCTGTTCAGGTGAAAAGGAGCCGAGGAGCCGTCCAGTCGCAAGGCCACCGAGAGAGTAGCGGACCCGGACCGTTCTCTCCGCGAAGCCCGGAAAGTTGTTGGCGACCTCGTTCCTGCTGTCATCAAGTTCACCAGGCCGCGAGCGCATCGATGCTACGGGCGGATTCGCGCCAGCTCAAGTCGAGCCTCGTCCCGATCGAGTACACCCATGAATACGACGCCGACAGCAAATCCAGCGATATAACGATTAGGAGGAACAGCGATTCGGTCAATCAGTAGCCCGGCTCGATCAAACACGTCGTACACCGCGCCGCCGTTCAAGGTAGCAGACGTTCGCACCCACAGTCGCCCCTCTGCATCTCCCCGCGCCGCCCCTGAGACAAAGGCCGGCACATAGTCTGGGAGTTCACTGGCGGGGGTGAGCTGAATCGTCGGCGCCAAGCTCTTGCCTGGCAGACCGGGACGAGTTGCCGCATCGCCTCCGGATGCAACCGCGCCCACCATCGCCGCCGCGCGCTCTCGGTCGCGCTGCACCGCGCGTTCGGCCGAGTCCAGCACGGCCCGTCGCCGTTCGTCGGTGAACCGTTCCCACGGGAATGACACCGGTGGGGTAGACCGCCACTCGCCATCACGCCCCAGCCAATCGATGTGATAGTCGCGTCCGCGGACGAAGGCGACCGAACCATCATTCAGCATCGCCCAGTCATCCACCACCGGCACAGGATTGATCGTCATGACAATCGACAAAGCGCCACTGTTGCCTTGCGATACCTTCGTGTCGACGCGGGTGACCTTAAGCAAACCGAGTGTATCGAGCCGTCGCGTGTCAAAGTCAAACCGCACGAGTGGTGCAGAATCTGGCTCGACAGGCAACTGCACCGGCACTCCCGGAGCGAGCGGGCGCAATGCCTGTGTGGCCTTCGCCATCCCTCGGTACACGAGTCGGCTCGTCCCGTCGAATGTCGGAGTGCCGAACGGTCCTCCGAGCAAGAACATCACCTCCGCCTAGCGTGGCACTGCCTGCACCCGCGTGAGCTTGGCATGCGAGTCCAAGACGAGCAGAGCCGACGCGGCGGGATCTACCACGATGGTCGAATCACCTCGGTACGCGATCATGCCGAGTGTTCGAATCCCGAGAGGTCCGGGGGCCGTGTTTGTCGAATCGGCGATGACGGATACACTCGCGAACGCCGAGTCAAGCCACACCACTCGCCCGCGACGCAGGTCATTCACTATGACGCTCCCGTCCGGAAGCGACCGTACGGCAGACACACTGCCGAATAGGCCCGGCGCAGAAACGCGCACCACAGGTCCGAGTGGTCGCACCGTCGCCGCCGCCTGCGAAGAAAGCTGCGCGGGCGCCAGCGAGAACAGAGCGAGGTACGATATCTTGCTCGGCCTCATCAAGAATCTCCTTCGTGAGACGCCAGCGCGTCGAGAAACATCTGTTCCAGTGAAAATTCTTCGACTCTCAGCAGCTGAGCCCCGCGGGCGTTGTGTGGCAACCTGCCGAATAATGTCTCGACAGTCGGGCGATCATCGGCCACCCAAGGCACTCGGAGTACATCGCCCGCCATCCAGCTACCCGGGAATGCAGTCTGAAGTGCGACCGCTCCATCAGCATCGAGAGCTTCCACCCCCAGCACAACGCAGTTTTTCGCCTCGAGGACACGCGGTCCGGCATACCGCGCCACGCGCCCGGCGTTGAGTACAACAATTTCATCAGCAAGCCGCCCCAACTGATCAAGTTGATGCGATGAGACAAGCACCGCCGCGCCACGCGCCGCCTCGTCATGCAGCAGCGACCGTAGCGCCACTTGTGCCACCGGATCAAGCGGTGCGAACGACTCATCACAGAGCACAAGCGCGGGTGATGGTACAAGCGCGCACGCAATGCTGAGGCGCTGCACCGTGCCACGCGACAGCGTACCGATACGCCGCGAGAGGCTGTCTGCCAAGTCAAGCCGCTCGACGAGATAACTGACCCGGCGTGAGACGGCGGCCATAGTCAGTCCGCTGAGCGCAGCGAATACGCTGATTGCCTCTGAGGTCCTTAGGGTTGCTGGCAGAAGTGCCACGTCGGGACAAAAACCGATCTGATCCTTGGCTCTTGCCTCGAGCCGTGCACGCCCAAACCACTCCACCGCTCCGGAGGTCGGACGAAGTGCTCCCACACACAGCTCAATCAGACTCGTCTTGCCCGCACCATTCGGCCCTGCCAATCCAAGAACCTGGCCAGCAGCAACAGTCAGGGACACGCCACGGAGCGCCTTCACCGGTTGCGCTCCCCGAGCGGATGCCGCGTAGGTGACGGCAACGTCACGCAACACAAGCGCAGGAGCATTTGACACGCGCTAACCCTCGGACCGAGTGCGCGCCAGTAACGCCGGCCGATTGAGCAGCAGTCCGCACGCCGCTAAACCAACGCCTGCTTGCAACAACATTACCGCCACATTCGATACGCGGGCGTGACCCGCCGCGAATTGACTCAATCGGTAGGTGGTAGGAATACTCGACCACAGGCCATGGACGAGGGCCCGTACGGACTCGGGCGTTCCCGGAGGCAGCCACCGATCAAACGCCGACGCGCCGAACACCAGCGCCAGTACGCCGAGAACGGCAGCCGTATCCTTCGGCAGAACCAGCGACATGCACTGCGCGTACGTGACGGTCCCCGCTGCCGCCACGCATCCGCCAGCCAACACGATCAACGTGTCCGCAGACACGACCGTCCTTCCGGTCAACAGAAGAAACATGACAGCGAGGGCCACCGCGAGCAGCGCGGTCGCGGTCGCCGCTCCGGCGAAGCCAAGCGCGATCCCCAACCGCGGAGCGCCTCGCAGCACAATCAGTCGCAGAGAGCCATCCGACCGCAATCGCTCGTAGGTGTCGTAGCCTGCCAGAAACCCACTCCACGCGGCGAGGAATACCACGATGCTCCACCACGGACTAGGCGTGTCGCCAGCCTTCGCGGACGCATCGTAGAAGCAGAGTATGCCTGCGAACACCAGCACGGCCAACGGATCGCGCGACCGTATCCAACGCCTCCAATATATACGCCCCGCAGCAGCACTAGTTAGCCAGAGACGCTGCGCGCGATAGGCCGTCATCGACCGGGCTCCTGCATGATGCGCAACTCTCCACGGTGTGCGTTGAGCAGATAAATTAGGCTGCCATCAGGAGAGACCGCAATGTGCGACGCGGATCCCGCGAAGCGCCGTCGTCTGACGGGCATGGTATCGCTGGCATCGAACACATCTACGACCATGTGCGCGGGCAAGGCGCCATTTCGCGGAATGGCGCTCTCCGCCGTGAGCACATACGCGCGGCCCGTCGAATCACAGGCGATGCCGTACGAGATGCCGTCGAACGGTATCTTCGCCGCGGTTGTTGGTCCGACAGGTCGAAACGACTCAGGAATCCGCCGCCAAGGAAACATGATCCTACGGTGGAATATTCGCGTCTCGCCACTGGCAACATCGTAGCGCGCGATTTCGGACCGATTCAGGAATGCCAACCATACGTACCGCCCATCCGCGGTACCTGCCGGCAAGACAAAGTTCCTGATATGTGAAGCGAACGGGCTCTTGGCGATGGCGCGCCCGCGAATCTCCGCAATCGAGTCGCCTTCGAACGACATGATGCGAGCGAGCGGCCACTCGCGCCTCCCGCCAATTACTGGCCCGCTCCACTGTGCATTCGATGCCAGAATGACCTGATCATTCCCCAGCATGCCGAGAACATCCTCTCGACCACGTGCCGGCACGACTGCTATCTTCCCCCGGTTGCTCAACCGCAGGAAATGCCTCGCGCTGTCCAGCACCAGCATTCCTTTGCTCGTGGCGATGAAGTCCAGCACGGGTGCACCGCCGGCAGGCAGTTGGACATTGGCCGCTTCAAGTGCGCTCCCATGCGAATTGAAGGCACGAATGCTATGTGCCCCGTCGTCCGCCACGAACACTCGGCCATCACGCGCTGCGCGGATCGCGACGGGCGTGCGTAGTCCTTGCCATGGTGCTCGGACCTCCACCTCCACCAGCAGGGGGGGCGGCGTTCCAGCGGTCTCATTCGGGCGATCACACCCGAGGACTCCGCATATCACAAGTAGTCGCACAACGTGGCGCATCGTGGTTCCGTGTTTGCGTAATGGGGGATCGCGTTGCAACGTCCCGCTTGTGTTCGCCAACAGCCCGGCGGTGATGTCCGGCTCTTTTCGGACATCACCGCCAGCCTCGCAACTACGGCTCGCTTCTACTGTGGCTCAGCGAGACAGTTGCGGATGATGTAGCACCAGCCGCGAATGCTGACGCTCACCGGATCACTGCCCGGAAAGTCCGCCTTGCATTCGTTGATGCATGCCTGGTCAGCCCGAGCAGGCTGCGCCAACGCACCGACCGCTAGCACTGCGAGGGCCGCCGAAAGTACCGTGCGACGCATTACCCACCTCACCAAAGATGTGAACGAAACAGTCAGCGACGCGTTGTCGCCGGGTGAACGGTCTGCGCTTCCCGCCGGCAGGCACGCATCCGCGCCACCGGACAGCATCGTAAGTGCCCGGTTGAAGCGGGACAAGAGCCAATTGGGAGCATGCAACCAACTGTACTCCCAGCAGTTGTCCGCGCGCTGCGGGCCATGCCTCTTACCTAACGCGGATGATCGTGACGCCACGCGTGCACATTCGACACCCTTGCGATCAACCTCACTGACAACGGTTTCGCAAGCAGCTCCAATTCACTCGCGCACTCGGTCGTCTAGCCAAATAGTTTGCGCTGGACGGTCGACCCACTTGCGCCATCCTGGTGGAGATCATCGGCACTTTTCCTTGGTAAGGCGATTGCCGAAAGCAAGAATGCAACATGTCCGGGATACCCTTATTCTCATCACCGGTTACTTGATGTGATAGTTTTGCGACAATGCCCGCACATTCCTGCTTCGCACCCATCCCCGTTCGCATCGCACGAGCGATGCCTGCGGCTGCGCAGTCGAGCGCGTTCGCATCGCCGGTTTCTGGGACAGCCAACGAATCAGGCGATCATGACGGCTACGCGATTTAGGTCCGGCACGCCATGGGATCGTAGTTCTTGTCAATAACGGCTGAAAATGTCCCACCTGGTACCGGTTGAAAATGTCCCAGGGGTGGGGGGTGAGCCCTACTCCGCGGGGTCCTCCTGGCGGCGGGGCCGACGGCCGGGTGGTTGTGGCGGTGGCTGGTGCAGGCGACGGGCGAGTTCGGCGTGTTGCCGGAGCCGGAAGCTGTTGCCACGGATGTTGACGATGTGGCAGTGATGGACGAGGCGGTCGATCAGCGCGGCGGCCATGAGTTCGTCGCCGAAGACCTCGCCCCATTCTTCAAAGCCCTTGTTGCTCGTGAGGACCGTGGACGCATGCTCGTAGCGCCGACTCATCAGTTGGAAGAAGAGCATCGCGCCGTTGCGCGTGATCGGCAGGTAGCCGATCTCGTCGATGATCATCAGGCTCGGGAAGACGAGCGTCCGGATGCGCGGCAGCAGGCGGCCGGCCGTTTGCGCGTCTTCGAGCGAGTGCAGCAGGTCGGCCAGCGTCGTGAAGTAGACGCGCCGTCCACTCTCCGCCGCGGCCACGGCGAGGCTCAGGGCGAGATGCGTCTTGCCCACGCCCGGGGGACCGAGCAGCACGACGTTCTCCTTGCGCTCGATAAAGCCCAGCGTGTGCAGGCTCTCGAGTTGCTCACGCTTGACCGACGGCTGGAAGCTGAAGTCGAAGTCGGCGAGCGTCTTGATCGCGGGCAGTCGCGCACTGCGCATCGCCGTCTGCAGTCGGCGCGCATTCCGCAGGGTGATGTGGGCCCCGAGGAGCTGCTCGATGGCCGTCGGCGCGCTGAGTTCGCCCGCATCGCTGCGGCGCAGCACGTCGTCGAGCGCTTCCAGCGCGCCCGGCATCTTACTCACCAGTCGGTAATTTAGGAGACATTGCGTGACGCCCGGCGATGTGCGACTATCCTGTGCATATGAAACGCGACGGACGCACGCTGGATCACCCGACCTTGGAAGCGTTGCGCCGGCTTG
>Ga0315268_10004535_pt1 | contig 15070 bp, 16 predicted proteins | sample C1_top_MG_FD_204535 | JGI IMG/M metagenome (GOLD analysis project Ga0315268, IMG submission 204535) | Sediment microbial communities from Yellowstone Lake, YNP, Wyoming, USA - C1_top | ecosystem: Environmental > Aquatic > Freshwater > Lake > Sediment | place: USA: Wyoming | collected 2017-08-01
AGATTGAAGATCATCTGCATCCGTTCGAGGTTAGTTTTCTCTATGGGAGCGTCATATCCCTGACCGGCGTTGTTTATCAGGACATCTATCCTCCTGAAATGGTATTTTATTTGCCTGACCAGTTTCTTTATCTCCAATGGTTTGGTCATGTCTGTAGGAATCGCGATTGAGCCTGGGATCTCCCTCGCCAGCTTCTCAAGTTTGTCTCTTGAACGGGCCACAAGAGCCAGTCTAGCGCCTTGTTTAGCGAGTAGTTTCGCCGTCGCAAGCCCTATCCCAGAGGATGCGCCGGTGATGATGACGACTTTGCCCATCAAATCCATATATTATCACAATTCCAGCATTTTCTTTTATCCAATTGGCATATTCATTTTCCTTTCATGGCCGAATTGACAACGTCATAAGCCAGCATCGTCGGCTCAGCGCCCGCATACCTGAACATCAGCACCCATTTCGGCGTACCCTTGCTCTTCATGGATGACAGGGCCTCCCTGCTCTCCCAAAGCGTGATGATCTTGCATTTGCTCTGGTTCTTGACGAAGAATGACTGGACTAACCCTGGATCTTGGGTCTGAACGCCATCTGCAAAATTCGCCTCTAGTTTCGATGCCTTGTCTGGAGTCAGATCCCCTTCCAGAATCAACATGACCATATTCATAAGATGTCCTTAGGCAGCAAAGGAAGATAAACATATCCGATTCGCCGTCAGAAGAAGCAGAAGTTATAGTTAGAAGAAGAAAAAAGTTAATTAGCCAATCCTTAAATTCTAAGAAGAATTTCAGAATCGGGATTTCGGCTTGTAGCAGTTCCTGCAGTAAACAGGTCTTCCTTCCGTTGGCTTGAAAGGAACCTGGCAAGCCTGCCCGCACTTCGCGCACGTCGCATCAAACATTTCTCTGTCGCTGTTGTCTCCGTATCCCATAAATTACACCATTTAATCTAATCAATAATTCATTTTATTCTGTTTAGATATCATCATTATACATCTTAAATACGTAAGGTGGAGGGGGAATGCCCATAAATCTCATAATTCTATCAAAACAGCCCCAAAATCTATCGAATCCTCGAGATAGCTATCGAAGTCCTTGCCCTTCGATCTTACTTATCGCCCTTCACCATCTTCTGGAATTCCTTCATCCCCATCTCCACGGGAAGGCCGATATATCCGCACTGCGGGCATTCTATCTTCGTGATGATGCTGTCGTCCATCGGGTTCGTGAGCTGGTTGATATAATCGCCTTCGGTAACAGGCCTCTTGCATTTCGGGCAGATGATGATGTCCTCGCTTTCGTCGTTCTTGTTCGATTTCTCGATTTCATCATCGAGCTTGTCGACAGCCTCATCGACTTCTAGGTCCTCTTTTGATTTAGCCATAGGATCACATTTCATTCACTGTATCTGTTCCAAATATCTTTATATTTTCCGAAAAAGCCTGCGATAGGGCTGATTCGATGGAAAAAGGGAAAAACAGAAAAAATATGGCGTAACTCCGGTTCTATTGAGCTGTGCAGTTCTCTTCCCATGGCCTGATGCACTTCTGCGACGCTTCGCACCAAGAGTAACCTGCTGATGGTATGCAGCCATGCGCATCGCGATCGCTTCCTGGCATCTGGTTGCATATTATCTCCTGTTCGACGCAATTATTGCCAAGGAGCAGGACCCTGCACTGGTCGCTCATCGAATCAGGGCCAACAACCGGGCATTGCGTGACGAGCTGGTTGTCTTTGTAGAACTTCGATCCGCCGCCTATCAGCGAACTGACGACACGGATATATTCCCCGCAGATGAAAATACTAGCGACATCTTCGGCTCCGCAATAAGTGCGAGCCGCAGCCACCAAAGTCTGGTTGACAGTCTGGTTCTGAGGGTTGGACGAAGTGCAGTTCTCTTCCCAAGGACGTATGCACTTCTGTTTCGCTTCGCACCAGGAATACCCTGCTGACGCCTTGCATCCATGGATGTCAGAGTCATTCCCTACCAAAATGGGAGCAGTGCAGTTCTCTTCCCAGGTGCGTATGCACTTCTGGGACGCTTCGCACCAGGAGTACCCTGCGGAAGCCTTGCATCCGTGGATATCCGAGTCGTTCCCCACTATGATAGGCGCAGTGCAGTTCTCTTCCCAAGGACGTATGCACTTCTGCGACGCTTCGCACCATGTGTATCCTGCCGAAGGTATGCACCCATAGGAATCAGTATCATTCCCGACTAGATGGATGGGTGGTTGCGGCTGTATGCAGCCGGAAAGCAGTAGCAATGAAACCAAAACCAATATTCCGATGAGAATCTTCATGATATCACCTGAAAAGATTCAGGATTTACATTTATAAAATAGAGGATATTGTCCACTAATGGGCGAAAAATAGCATATCAGGCGCTTGAAAATGGCATGGATCGTCAAGGAACGATCGAGATGACGGCCTGCCCTTCGCCGAGGATCAGGGATCTTGTCCCCCGGATGAATTCCTTGGCAAGTGTTAAGCTGCCGCGGACGAATTCGAAGGCATTGACAAATAGCTTGGCCGGCCCTTTCGGATATACGCGATAATCCAATTCGATGAGCGTTGCGATGGTAGAAACTTGATTGGATGCCTCAGGCACGACGACAGCGTTCGAAACGCTCCGGGCCTCCTTCTCCTCATCGACGATACCGAGGCATGCGAATTTGATGATATTGATGCGCCTGGCCGCCACTTCAGCCGCTCGGATGAGTTTATCCCGGCTAAGATTATCTTCTATTCTAGGAATAGCACCCTCGATCTCTTCAAGTCGTTCCCGGTAATCAGCTACAACGGATATCATAGCGCAATGGATCCCTTTGATACGAGTCTCTATAGACTGATCCAGTAGGCCATCTTCGAGATAGGGTCCGAGGCGGCCGACCACTATGCCGTTCCTCAGCGACCTGGTATTGGAGATCGAATCATTATCTTCGACCCAACCGTTCCCTGCCATTCCGTTGATCGGCACAGGGATGACGATCCTAGGGCCTTTGGATGAGAACGATACAGGGCCTGACGATGGATCATCAAACCGCGCCTTCCCGAATGCTGATTCTATCGACACTTCTTTTGGTATACGATCCGAGAATCTCCTGAGGAGATGCGATAAAGAGCCTACATTCTCCATCTTCCAAGCAGTGTATCTCGATTCCGGGCCGTGGCGGTTGAATTCCACTATCCCTCCATTCATAGTATTGAATATGGATGGATATGGTTTAAAAGTGTAATATTATATTAAAATGCGGAATAAAGGCCAGAAACTCTGCGAGCCCTCCCTTATGGCTCTTGTTCCATTCCTCTGCGATTTTCCTATATGATTCGAGCTCTTTTTCATATCGGGCCAAATCGGCCAGATATGCATCTTTCTCCTCTTCTTTCGGCGACCATCTGTTTGGGCATGCACGCGATTTCATGTCGCAGAGACCACGCCCTATCTTACGGAATGGATACGATCGGCATAATAGCGGGCGGGAATCATAAATCGAACATCCGTTTCCCAGGTTCGGGCATCCGCTTTTGTTATCGTTCTCTCGATAAAAAATACAAACCCGAGCGTTCGGATTCTTTTTCCATTTCAAGACGATGAGCGAGCGTTCGTTATTAATCAAAATTGTTGGTTCGGTACGCTCTCGATTCGGTGGTTCGGGAATAGAAGAGACGAAACTGGCTGGGTCGAGCCCTGTATCCTCTGCGATCCGCTTGATATCCGATGGCGTGATGCAGACCCCGAAACTTGTGCAGCAACGGCCGCAACGGAGACAAGATGAGGTACTCATATTGATATTATTCTCCACAGAAACCATATAAAAAGCGCTCGCTGGATAAGGAAATCCATGGATGAAGCAGCATTCCGGGACTGGCTGTCGTCGTACACTGATTATGATAAAGCGATGGCAGCTTTCCACAACCAGAAGCGTTTCTTCAGGGTCAACACCATTAAGATCACGCTCGATGATTTCAAAAAAACAACAAAAATCTCTTGCGAGCGCTCGCCATATTATGAGGCCGCTTTCGAGATCAAGGAACCAGCATCATACCAGATCGGAAAGACCTGGGAATACTTCCTTGGCTTGACATACCCGCAGAGCCTTCCATCCATCCTTGATTCGCTGGTCCTTTCTCCAGGTCCGCAAGATAATGTCCTGGATGTGGCAGCCGCACCAGGCTCGAAATTCTCTCATATGGCCATGCTGATGCAGAACAAAGGGGTTCTTGTCGGAAACGACGTGAAAGGCCAGAAAATATCCGCATTGTACTCGACGATAAACCGTATGAATATCCTGAACAGCATCGTGACAATGCGGGATGGGAGCGATTTGAACTGGAGATCCCGCTTCGACAAGATCCTTCTCGATGCGCCCTGCACTGCCCTTGGAAGCGGAGAGGGCGCATCTGCGCGTTGGGACCCTACACACTCATACCGCATCTCGACCCTGCAACGAAGGATGCTTTTCTCTGCTTATGACGCCTTGAAGGAAGGCGGAGAGCTGGTGTATTCCACTTGCACATATGCCAAAGAGGAGAACGAGGCTGTCGTGGCGAACCTTCTCGACAACGTAGCTGGCGCGAGATTAATGGATGTCGGGGAAGCATTGAGAGCGAATGCCAGCTTAGAAGTCCCCCATGAATCTGGCTTGTCGGATTTCGGCTCTGAATTCAGGAAATGCTGGCGCATATACCCCCAGCATCTCCAGAGCGAAGGTTTCTTCATCGCGAAGATAAGGAAGGGCGAAAAACGAAGCGAAGAGAGCGATAATGAAAAAGAAAATACGAAAGCGAGCGAAAAATCGGGCGGGATTGGTGGTTGATCCTCATGGGTTTCATTGCGAACAAGGAGAAGAATTTCAAAAAATACCTGGAGAACCATTTCGGGCTAATCCTTCCGCAGGATATCGAGATATTCTATGCCAAAGGCGTCAGGATAAGCGCCCTGGGGCTCAAGAAAAGCCATCTGAACGGCGAACTGGGTTACGCTGCATGCGATGCAGGCTTCAATCCGACAAACGCTTTGATCCAGAATTTCGGCCATCTTGCGAAGAAGAACGTGATCGACCTGGAACCAAAGGAAGCCTTGGATTTCGCTTCAGGCATGAATCTCCCTGCTGAGATCGGGAACAAGGACAAATATGTCATCCTCAGATACAATGGCTATTCTGTCGGCCTGGGATTCTATAACAAGACAAAGAAAAGGATAATCAACAAGATCCCTGAAAAAAGAAGAAGGAAGATAGTGGATGATATCGGCCCGCTTTAATCGCTGATATTCACTCCATATATGCCTTGGTTATGGTCACTGGTTCAAGGGGCCAGTCGGAATACTGGCCATGGACGCCGGTGGCTACCGATTCGATTGCCCGGATGACATCCATCCCTGATATCACTGTGCCGAAGACAGCATAGCCGTCGTTTCCCGGAGCGTAGTCCAGGTCAGGATTATCGACAGTGTTGATGAAGAACTGGGCTGTCGCGCTGTTCGGATTTGATGTCCTTGCCATCGCGATCGTGCCGGCCACATTCTTCAGGCCATTGTTGGATTCGAGCTTTATCGGCGCTTGGGTGAGCTTCTCGCTTCCGTCTGCGGTGAATCCGCCCCCTTGGATCATGAATCCTTGTAACACACGGTGGAATATAGTGCCGTCATAGAAGCCTGATTTCACGTAGTTCTCGAAATTCTGGACGGTTATAGGCGCTTTTGAGCGGTCCAGGAGGATTTCGATATTACCTTTCGATGTCTGGAGCATCACCACTTCCCTTGTCCCGCTTGCTGTGGCGGAGGTCGAATTGTTTGATGCGCCCGCACCCGTATTTGAATTTTGGTTTTGGGTCTGGTTCGCTATAACTGAACTGCTAGATTGGGTTTTGTTGGATCCAAGCATGAATAATAGGGCCAATGTCAAAATGATGAATGCCGCCATTATCAGCGCTGGTTTTGGGATTTCCATAATTTCCACCTGAAATTTTTCCTTTTCCACTATTTCCGCTTCTCAAAGGCCTGCTTCGCTCCGGAGCTTCTTCGCCATGTCAGTCTTTTCCCATGTGAAATCAGGGTCATTCCTTCCGAAATGGCCGTAGCAGGCAGTCTTGCGGTAGATCGGACGCAGGAGATCGAGCTTCTTGATCATATCCGCAGGTTTGAACGAGAAATTGTCCAGGATCACCTGCTCGATCTTCTCCACAGGGACCTTGCCGGTGCCTTTCGTATCGATGAATACGGATAATGGCTTGGCGACACCAATCACATACGCGATCTGGACTTCGCATTGGTCTGCAAGATCTGCAGCAACGATGTTCTTCGCGACATACCGCGCCATATATGCGCCTGAGCGGTCGACTTTGGACGGGTCTTTCCCTGAGAAGCAGCCGCCGCCATGATGGCCCCGGCCTCCATAGGTATCGACGATTATCTTCCTTCCTGTGACACCAGTATCAGCAGCCGGGCCGCCGAGGACGAATTTCCCTGTCCCATTGACATGGACAACAGTCTTGTTATCGAACCAATCGCCGCAGACGGGCTTGATGACATGCTCTGTGACATCGGCCCGTATCTTCTCGAGGCTGATATCAGGGTCGTGCTGGGCCGCTATCACGACAGTATGGGCCCGTTTGACCACATCATCTTTGTATTCGACTGTCATCTGCGTCTTACCGTCGGGGCGGAGATAAGGCAATGTGCCATCCTTGCGGACATCAGCGAGCTTTTTCGCGAGCTTATGGGCTAGCATTATCGGGAGGGGCATGAGTTCAGGCGTCTCTTTTGTAGCGTATCCGAACATGATTCCCTGGTCGCCGGCTCCCTGTTCGTGCTCCTTCGATGTATCGACGCCTTGCGCGATATCAGGTGACTGTTCGACGATAGAGGCAAGGACGCCGCAGGTCCGGTAATCGAAAAGGTATTCTGGTTTTGTGTATCCTATCTCCCGGATGACATTCCGGACAGTCTTCTGGAAATCCACGTAGCCTTTGGTGGTTATCTCGCCCATCACGATCATGAGGCCTGCTGTGGCTGCGGTTTCCGTAGCGACCCTGGATCTGGGATCCTGTCTCAAGAGCTCGTCCAGGACCGCATCCGATACCTGGTCGCATATCTTGTCAGGATGGCCTTCCGTGACCGATTCCGAGCTGAAAAGGTAATTCTTCGAAGTCATCGTTTCACTCCAGATAGTATCCTATGGAGAACAATAAAAAGGCTGAGGGTTAGGAAAAAAGAAAACAGAACGAAAAGGTCCGATGGAGGAATAACTCACATCTTCTTCTTTCTCTTACCGCCCTGCTTGGATTCCCCTTGCATCGGTATGCCGCCGCTAGATTTGCCGGCTGTGCTCATCCCTAGGATCGAGTATACAATGCAGCTTCCAGCAAGACCTGTGAACAGGAATACCATGCCGAGCAAGAGCGCGATGAACATCCATATCCCTGTGACGTATCCCGCTGCGACTATCAATAGAACTACACCGAGAATGATCCTGACTATCCTATCCAACTTTCCTACGTTCATTTCAAACTGTTTCATCATTATCGCCGATAAACGCCTAATAAGACGTCATTTATAAATGTTTCTAGTGCGCCAAGAATTCAAGCATGTTGTAAATAGGGGGGTTGCGGGAGATATTATAAACAGTTCACACCATCATCACCCCCATATCGAGAGGAGGATTATGAGATATGATATTCACGCAACCGCCGAAGACGCTTACCCTTGATTTCGGGTCCACCAGCTTGCCCGGCGCGCGCGGAGAGGCATCCCACCTGATCCCCAGATGCCGGCTTGCCGGTATCGAAGCGTTCAGCAGGTGGAAAAAGGATGGTAAATCCCATCTCGATCTTTTCGAAGAATCGGTTGCCAATAGCATGGGGAGGGAATGCGCAAGGCTAATCGTCAGCGCTATGAACGAATGCGGAAGGAACAGGATCCAGATTCTCAAGGTAATACTGGAAGACCGGGATGATATAATTCTACCACCGAAGATCTCGTATCTGGTGAAGAAGACCCTAGAACAAGCTGAAAAAGTCAATAAAGGTAGGGAAACACTCCATTCCATGATGAAGGATTTCACGGGGATCTTCGAATCCGAAGGCCTTGTGGATATCACTGCCGATATCATATTGGGGGATGTAAGAACCCATTCCATCTCATGCTGCGAGCTTGATTCAGGATGGGAAAGGACGATGGTGGTCTATGACCCTGCAGCCATAGTCTATGAGCTTTTACTGCACAATGCACCATACTCTGTAGCGGATCATGATGCTTACCAGGATGTTCGGAACAGGGTATCTAGCCATGCGCTGGACAAAGGGGCATCAGGCCTCGAGCGTCTCCTAGGGCTAGCGAGCGGCGTGATCATGGATGAAGGAACGGACCCGGATCTGGGAGAGGCCAAGCAGATAGTGGAAGAGCTCCGCGACTGCAGGAAAAGATTCTCGGAGCCCGGGTTTTTCTGCAAGAGCGAGTTTCTGGTGCCCATAGGGATCAGATGCAGGGGATCGTTCGGCCTGGGGCCGATAACATACCCCGACGACATCGCATGATAATTGGAGCATGGTGAATAGGAAAAAAGACCGCGCGTTCGGATGGTCGCTCTGACGCTTTGTTCAGCTTTTTGAGTAGCTTTTTGAAAGCGCCTTCTTCATCGCTTCGTAAGGAAGGAGGGCGCACCGCATGCGGGTCGGATTCTTCGAGAGATCGATCTTGATGAGCGCCAGGACATCCTCTGCGGATATCATGTCGAGCTCGGATACTTTCTTGCCTTTGAGGAAACCTGTGAACAATGAGGCGCTTGCCTGGCTTATCGCGCAGCCGATACCTTCGAAACTCGCGTCCTCTATAACCCCTTTTTTTATCTTGAGGAAAAGATGGATCCGGTCTCCGCAGGCGCTGTTGTAAACCTCTGCATCCTTATCTGCTCTCTTTATCCTCCTGAGGTTGCGCGGGTGCTTCCAGAGCTCGATTATGAATTCCTGGTAGATGTCTTCTGATGCCATAGGTGTTGACCTGCCCAAGAGTTTCCTCACGAAAAGACTTTCCTGACTCGTTTAAGCGAGCTGCATAGCGCATCGATCTCGGATTTCGTGTTGTAGATATAGAAGCTCGCCCTTGTGCTCGCCGGGATGCCGAAGCGCTCATGCAATGGCATTGCGCAATGATGCCCGCTGCGCACAGCGATTCCATCCTCATCCAGGATAGCGGCGACATCGTGAGGGTGCACATCGTCAAGTGTGAATGATACGAGGCCGACGCGTTTGCCAGGGTCATGAGGCCCCAGGATGGTGAGCATATCGATTTCACCCATCCTTTGAAGGGCATATCGTGCCAGCTCCTTCTCGTAGGCGCGGATATTCTCCATGCCTATCCTGTTCAGATAATCTATTGCGGTGCCAAGGCCGATCGTAGCAGCCACATCAGGCGTTCCGGATTCGAACTTATATGGAATATCGTTCCATTCGCTCGTTTTCATGCCGACCTTCCTTATCATCTCGCTTCCATAGATGAACGGGTCCATCCCTTCCAATAGCTCCCTCTTACCATACAGCACCCCGGAACCGAAAGGCGCGAGCATCTTATGGCCTGAGAACACCAGGAAATCGCAATCCATGGATTTCACATCAGTAGGCATGGACGGCACGCTCTGGGCGCCATCTATCACGATTATCGCGTTTTCATGGGAGAGATCGCGGACCATACGGGCGATCTTCCTGACATCGCTGATAGTACCGATGACATTGGATGCGGCTGAAAGCGCTACTATTTTCGCGCCTTTTATTTTTTTCTCGAAATCAGTCATATCGAGCTCGCCTTCATCGGTTATCCCTACGACCTCGAACTTCGCGCCTTTCCATCGCGCGAGCTGCTGCCAGGGAACGAAATCGCTGTGGTGCTCAAGGATGGTGGTCACTATCTTGTCGTTCTTCTTGATATTCTTCTCGCCCCATCCGCGCATCACTGTGTTGATGCCTTCTGTGGAATTCTTTGTGAATATGACCTCTTCAGGTTCTCCTGCATTGATGAAGGAGCGGACCTTGCCCCGGACATCCTCGTATGCGCTGGTCGCCTCTTCAGCGAGCTTGTGCAGGCCTCTTGCCACATTGGCGTTCCGGTGCATGTAGAAATCAGAGACGGCATCGATGACTTGTGTAGGGCGTTGCGATGTCGCGGCTGAATCAAGGTAGACTAAGGGTTTTCCGTTTACCTTCTCCCTCAGTATCGGGAAATCTTGCCTTATCTTTTCCGTTTCAAGCATCTTGAGCACTCCTTCATTTCACATACGACGAATAGCCTTTCTCCTCTATCTTGTGGGCGAGCTCAGGGCCCCCGGAAGCGACAAGGCGCCCCTTGCTCAGTATATGCACTCGGTCGGGCGTGATGTACTTGAGGATACGGGGGTAATGGGTTATTATGAGGAAGCAACGGGTCCCATCTTGAAGGCTTTGAATAGCATCTGCGATGAGCCGGACACCATCCACATCGAGGCCGGAATCAGGCTCGTCCAGGATAGCGACTTTCGGCTTCAGGGTTATCATCTGCAGTATCTCCAGGCGTTTCTTCTCGCCTCCTGAGAATCCGAGGTTGACATCCCTTGTGATAAACCCCTCATTCAAGCCCAGCTTCTTGCATTCTTCTATCATCTCATTGCGGTCTTTCACCATGGAATCGAGATCAGGTTCCTTGCCAGGGTTTCTTGCTTCCTTGGCTTTGCGCATCAGATTGCTGACCTTGACCCCTTCTATCTCTTCCGGGTTCTGGAATGCAAGGAACATGCCTTTTTTCGCCCGGATATCGGCTGGGGCCATTATCAGCTCGTCAGTCCCTATCTTTATGCTTCCGGTTGCCTTGAGACCAGGATAGCCCATGATGGCAAGGGCGAGAGTGCTTTTCCCTGCTCCGTTCGGCCCCATAATCACATGGACTGAACCGGGTTCGAGGCTCAAGCTGAGTGAATGGATTATCTCCTTTGATTGGACAGAGACATCGAGATTCTTTATCGTCAGCAGAAAATTCACCTATCTATTGCCCTTTGGCAGCAGGTAATTAGGTTTTTGCCTATCAGATATTAAAAGATAAGCACATATGAGCCAAGATTGGGAGAGGAAAGAAAGCCAGCTTATGAAGGGGTTGCCGAACAATGAGACCGAAAGCGAACGCAGCCGTAGACATGGGTTTCAGCCATGCACGCTATGATTTCCATGATGATATTCGATACGCGCACCTAGCCAAGCCAGGCCTTGACGAAAAGATCGTCCGCTCGATTTCAGAGATAAAGAATGAACCGCAATGGATGCTCGATTTGCGTTTGAAGGCCTTGAAAGCGTTCTGGATAAAACCATTCCCCAGATGGGGGCCGGATCTCTCAAGACTCGATTTCAAGAAAATCAGGTATTACGCCAGCCCGACAGAACAGAAGACCGATTCATGGGAGATGGTGCCCAAAAGCATCAAGAAGACATTCGACCGCCTTGGGATTCCTGAGGCTGAGAGGAAATTCCTCGGCGGTGCGAGCGCCCAATACGACAGCGAAGTGGTCTATCATCATCTTCGCAAGGAATGGGAGAGCCAGGGCGTTGTTTTCCTGGATATGGATTCCGGCCTTCGTGAGTACCCGGAAATAGTGAAGAAGCATTTCGGCTCGATAATCCCGATAAACGACAACAAGTTCTCTGCGCTCAATACCGCAGTATGGTCAGGGGGAAGCTTCGTCTTCGTCCCGAAGGGAGTGAAGGTGAAGATACCGCTCCAGGCATATTTCAGGATAAACACAAAGAACGCAGGCCAATTCGAGAGGACGATGATAATCGCCGAAGAAGGGGCTTCGGTCCATTATGTGGAAGGTTGTTCCGCACCGATATACTCTGCTTCTTCGTTGCACGCTGCGGTCGTGGAGATACTCGCAGAAAAAGGTTCGCACATCCGCTATACTACCATCCAGAACTGGTCGAACAATGTCTATAATCTTGTTACGAAGCGCGCTGTCGCGCATGAAGATGCGTTTGTCGAGTGGCTGGACGGGAATATCGGCTCGAAAATTAACATGAAATATCCTGGAATAATCCTGCGTGGGAAAAGGGCGCGTGGCCAAGTCCTGTCCGTCGCATATGCAGGGAAAGGCCAAGTCCAGGATGCTGGTGCTAAGATGATACACGAAGCCCCGAACACGACGTCGCAGATAATCTCGAAAAGCATATCGCAAGGCGGGGGCAGGACATCCTACCGTGGCCTGGTGAAGATAGCCAAAGGCGCAAAAAATTGCAAATCGTTTGTTCAGTGCGATGCGTACATGCTGGATCAGAAATCAAGATCTGATACCTATCCGACTATCAAAGTGGATGATGATTCCGCAACGGTCGCGCATGAGGCGCGGGTCGGGAAGATAGCGGAGGAGAAATTGTTCTATCTGATGAGCAGGGGGATTCCTGAGAAAGAGGCACTTGCCATGATCGTACTCGGATTCATCGAATCGTTCACCAAAGAACTGCCGATGGAATACGCAGTGGAATTGAACCGGCTGATAGAGATGCAGCTCGAGCATGCTGTAGGATGAAAGAGGGAAGATTAAGGCCCCCTAGCGGTTCATTTTGATAAATCTATACATTTATTATCGTTTATGAACACTAACTATTTATGAGGTTGGCGAATAAGAAAGCGCTCCAAGCCGATATTCCAAATTCTGGGCGAAACCTCCCATTACTAGACGAAAACAGGATAGATCGATTTGATAGGGTCCTACGATCGTTCGGATGGACTGGCAGGATGGGTGTTCCAAACCCCCTGATGAAGAATTATAATCTTGTCATCGAGGCGGCAAAAGCATATAGAGATATATTCGAGATAGCCCCATCATCCAATATTCTACGGGAACAGGGATTCTGGGCATTGGATCATGCCGTCAAAGATAATGGCGGATATGGGAAGCTGAAGAAGGAGATAGGAATCGTAGAGAAAAAACGGCCTAAAAAATCTGATTTTACTGATCCAAAAGAGCACGTTATCAAAGTGGTAAAGGACCTGATGGCTGAATTGGGGCATTTTCCCACGAAAAAGGAGTTTTTTGAACGGAAATTATGGTATGTGCTAGATTGGGCAAGGGAAGACTTTGGCGGGATGCCCGGATTAAGGGCGGCTGTCGGGGCAAAAACGAAAAAAAAGGGAAGCGTCGACCTCAAGATCTGGGAAAATTTCCAGAAGGAATTGATATCCTTCAAAGAGCAAATAGGCCATGAACCCACATGTACTGAATTAAGGGTTATGGGGAGATTTGATCTCCTTAATGGCGTTGGCCATTTCGGCGGGATGATAAAGGTCCGCAAGAGGCTTGGCTGGAAAATATTGATGGAAGAAGATGGCGAATTACAGCGATTAAGGCAATGGCCGCATCTTGAGGATGAATTGAAGAGGATAATCGCAAAAAACAATAATCGTTTTCCAACCCACACGCATCTTTGCTCAATCAAAAAAAGCAGGATACATAGGGCCGCAGATGCGTTCGGCGGACTTGCTGCATGCGCGATCATCATGGGGTACAAACCCAACTATAGGGCGAGGGAAACTTCATTGCGCGATTGGAAAAATGTAAAGAAGGAACTGGAGGGGATAGAAAAAACGCTCGGCCATCCGCCCAGCTCAAATGAGCTGGAAACCATGAAAAGAAGCTATCTCCTTGGAGCCATCTTGCGGCATCATGGAGGTATGGTCGAAACCAGGAAAAAAATGGGATGGCCTCTATTAGTGGAAAGAGAAGCAATGCCCGCCAATTGGATAGAATTCGAGAGATACGCCCGCTCGATCATTGATATTTTTGGGGAGATTCCAAATTCAAGAACCCTGACGGAATTGGGATATCGCCGCTTTGAAAAGTCGGCAGTAGAATTTGGCGGCCTGGACGCTGTGAGAATGCGGATGGGCTTCAAGGCATTAAGAAGGAGCGGCGAGCGATCCTATAGGCATTGGGAAAATGTCGAAGCGAAGATCTCGGAGCTTACCCATCTTCTCGGCGTTTATCCGACAAGCGATATCCTGGCACTTCAGGGATTGGAAGGTGCCATAAAAACATACCACGGCGGTTATCAGGAGGTGAAAAATAGGATCCTCGGAAAAACACCCAAGCCCAAGAATAACCTGCTCATTGATGCTGAGAGACAACTGCTATTCACGCGTGCAAAAGAAGGGGACAATGCTGCCCAAGGGCAGATTGTGGATGGTTTTCGTAGGATGATAGAGAGAATGGCGCATCGAATAAATCCGTCTTCTTCACCGTCCACCTCATTCAGCAAAGACCTTTATAACGACGGTGTGGTCGCTCTTCTACGATACCTAGATATCTGCGAGACTCCGGGCAGATTCTATGGGGGGTCTTACCAATTCATCCGGCGGACGATGCTGGATGCGACAGGGGGATACACTGACGGAGGCAGAAGCGTGAACGGAAGACTAAAATCCAGGCAGAGCGCGGTACGACAGACACAGCGCCTGTTGAGGAATAAACTGGGCCGGGACCCGAATGTCGATGAGACCCTAAAGGTGCTAGGGATGGAAGAGTGGGAATTCGCTGAAATTTTGAAATCAATGGCCAGGCCACTTTCATTCGAGGATCTACTGTATACGCCAGCTCGAAAGACAGAGAAAGATGAGGGCCGGATCGAGGAGCGGTGGCTGAAAAAGACCTTGCTGAAAAAAGGGAAAAGCGAGACCGAAGCGACCATCATCGTCGAAGCGTTATGTAACGGGAAAAAAACGAAGGATATCTCGGTTCGGACAGGCTTGTCTAGCAGATATATCCAGGCAGTCATCAGGGGTTGCCTGAAAAACTCTATATTGTCTGCGAACGTTCGCGGATCTGGAACAAATAAGGGGATGCTTTAAAATAGAAAATGCCAACGCTATTCGTCATCGACCGATTTCGAGGTCATGGGAATGAAAAACCAAAAAAAGCGCTTGCCGAAGCTCCGCGGGGCTGGCATCCATGTCCGGGACAGCGAGAGCATTGAAGTGAAGGAGACGGCCTCGTTGACGGTAGATGACGGAGCGCGCGCGACCATCCTGATATCTCCGAAAAAAGATTGCAAGGTTGTTATCCATACAGGAA
>Ga0315268_10004536_pt1 | contig 15069 bp, 13 predicted proteins | sample C1_top_MG_FD_204535 | JGI IMG/M metagenome (GOLD analysis project Ga0315268, IMG submission 204535) | Sediment microbial communities from Yellowstone Lake, YNP, Wyoming, USA - C1_top | ecosystem: Environmental > Aquatic > Freshwater > Lake > Sediment | place: USA: Wyoming | collected 2017-08-01
AAACTTACTTGTTGAAGCTTAGAAGAGATTTTATTTTCGTTTTCATAATTATACCACAAAATCCCGCACAATAGAACGCTGTGGATAACTTTTCCCAAACAAAAAAAGCCCCCAGCGCCTTGTCGTAAGCTTACCGACAAATGAGCGCTGGGAGCATGCCTTTCCCCTAATCCCTAATTACCACTTTATGCGGAATCCCAATGCGGTCCTCCGCACTTTTTAGGTAGAATTCCGTCCGTCCGATTTCGGCGGCAAAGAATCCTTCCTCGGGATCCGCCAATAAAGGGCCCGGTCCAAAATCCATCTGGGAGTATTTCCTATATTTCTCTCCCAGGAGAATAGTATCCCCGACATTAATGAAAATGTCCGAGGATACCTCAAAACGGATAATATTGCCGTTTCTCTTCCGGACTTGAATTATTTCTCCACCCTTTGCCGGAAGCGCGGCCGCTAAAAAGAAAAGAACCAGAAAGGTAAACGCCGTAATTTTCCGCTTCATTTTCTCCCCATCCTCCTTTTTTTGGTTTCCCGACAATCTACCCCTTTTTTGCTTTTTTGTCAAGTCCCGCTTTATGAGATATAATTTGGATAGAAAAATAGCTATTTTTCTGAACTCAATGAAAAAATTGAGAGGTTTGATATTTCACGGAAAATTGACCGAACGGCTTTCACTCCGGAAAAAACATCTTTATTTTTTCCTGGGCCTCTTGATTGTTCTTCTTGCCATCTTTCTTCGCACCCATCACTTGTCATCTCTCCCCCCGGGGATTTATCCCGACGAGGCGGTCAATGGAACCGACGCCATCCGCGCCAACGAATCCGGACACTATCGCCTTTTTTATCCGAATAATTACGGGCGCGAAGGACTTTTCATCAATCTGATTGCCTGGGGATTTTTATTTTTCGGCGTGAGCGTTCTGACCCTTAAAATGTGGGCGGTTTTTTTTGGAGTTTTGACTATCGTCGGGATTATGCTTCTCGCACGCGAACTTTTCGGCACGTGGCGGGCGGGTCTCATTGCGGGATTTTTGTATACCACGTCATTTTGGGCTTTGAATTTCAGCCGCATTTCTTTTCGCGCCAATATGCTGCCCTTTGTCCTGGTTTTTTCGTTCTATTTCCTCTGGCGGTGTTTGCGAACCGGAAAAAATTCAGACGCGGCTCTGGCCGGTTTGTTTTTGGGGATCGGGGCGCATACCTACATCGCTTTTCGAGCCGCGCCGCTGATTCTTCCGCCGCTTTTTCTCGCGCTCCTTCTTTCGCGGAAAGATTTCTGGAAAAAATATTGGCGCCCCATGGTTGTTTATCTCGCAGTAGCTCTCATCATCGCTTCGCCAATTCTCATTGATTTTATTCTTCATCCCCAGTTTTTTGAGACCCGGAGCGTGAGTGTTTCGGTATTCAGTCCGGTCGTCAACAAGGGCAATCCCTTGAAAGCCCTGACTACCAGCATTTCACTGACGCTCAAAATGTTCACTGTGCGGGGCGACCAAAACTGGCGGCATAATCTTCCGCGCTATCCGGAGCTTGAGTTTTGGGCGGGAATTTTTTTCTTGATCGGGATTTCCTGGTCTCTGGTGAGGTTCATTTATAATCTTTTCTTGCGGATCTTCCGAAAAAAATATCACGAGGAACTCGCTCTCGACACATTGCTCCTCGCTTGGTTTTTGGCGCTACTCATCCCTGAAATTTTGGCTTATGAGGGCCTGCCCCACTCCCTGCGGGCAATCGGGGTTTTGCCGGTTGTCTATTTGTTTGCGGTTTTCTCGATTGAAAAAATTTTTCAGATAGTGCGAAAAATCCCCATAGAATTCCTCCAAATTCCCCTATATTTTGGGGTAATAGCCATAATCGCCTGGAGCGGATATGTTTCAGTAAAAAGATATTTCGTCGATTGGGCCCAGAGCGTTGAAATTCACGGCGCTTTCAGCCAAAATCTGAAAAATATCGCCATTTATCTCAACAATCTTCCATCGAACACGAACAAGTATGTGGTCGCCAACGCCGGTGGGCAAATTATGGACGACGGATTTCCGGTCGCGACGCACGTCATTGAACTTCTGACTCACTACCCGACACCCGGGATCGTTTACCTCCTGCCCAATTTCGATGCGGCTGCCATAAAGCCCCATGCCAAAATCATGATGATGTATTATAATGGGGAAGTAGTCGCGAAAATCAAAGACCGCTTTCCAAGCGCCTCTGTTCAAAAGCTCGATCCGCAGCCCGGCAATGGAACTGACTCTTTCATAATCAACATAAATTAAAACACAAAAATGCTCGAGAAATACCAAAAATATATCGTCGCTGGAATTCTCCTTGTCATGCTCGTCATTTCCATTCTGGTCGCGCGGTCCGACGCGGCCGTCATGGACGAAGTTGCCCATATCCCTTCGGGATACTCCTATGTCCATTTTCACGATTACCGCCTCAATCCGGAGCATCCGCCGCTTCTCAAGGATCTGGCGGGAATTCCGCTCCAATTTCTGCACGTGACCTTTCCGGCGAATGATGCCTTTTGGACCACGGACGCGAACGGCCAATGGGACGCGGGCTGGAAATTCATCTATTTTCCGGGAAACGACACCGAAAAAATTATTTTTTGGTCGCGCTTTCCGATCATTTTGCTTTCTCTACTCTTGGGTTTTGCGATCTTCAAATGGGCTAAGGAACTTTTCGGCGCAAAAGCAGGACTCTTAGCTCTCGCGCTTTATGCCTTCGACCCGAACATTCTCGGTCATAATCACTACGTAACCACTGATTTGGGCATTGCCGCTTTCACGGTTTTTGCTTTTTATTTTTTCCTGAAATATCTCAAAAATCCCGGCTGGAAAAATACGCTGCTCGCCGGTTTGTTTCTGGGCTTCGCCCAGCTCGCGAAATTCTCGGCTGTTCTCATCTTTCCAATCTTTGGCGCCTCGCTTCTCATTTATATTTTTTCCCGCAGAGATAAGCTCTCATTTTCTATTTTGGGATCAAAAAAGTTAAAAAAATTCTGGCTGCAAAAATTTTATCATTACGCGGTTTCTTTTATCTTGGTTATGGTCATTTGCTTCACGGTCATCTGGGTAGTTTATGAGGCTAATATTTTCAAAATGCCGGTCGAAAAAGTGAACCAGCTGATTAATACCCAGCTCTATGGCGGCTCGGTGAAGATTGTTGGCCCGATGCTTCACAAAATGGCCGCGAGTCCCGTTCTGCGACCCTTTGCCCAGTATTTCACCGGCTTCTTTATGGTTTTTGGGAGAGTTGAGGGCGGCAATACTACCTACTTTTTTGGACAGGTGACCAACCAGAGTTTCCGTGAATATTTCCCGCTCGTGTTTCTCATCAAGGAGCCAATCCCCACTCTCCTGCTTTTACTCACAGCCTTGGCCATGGGAATTTATATGATGTTTCGAAATAATTTGCCGAACTTCCCCAAAAACCTTTGGAAAAACGCGAAAAAATATCTGGCGGACCATATTACCGAAACCGCTATGCTCCTTTTCATCGCCCTTTACGCTTATGTCAGCATTACCGGAAATTTGAACATCGGCTTTCGGCATCTTTTTCCGATTTTGCCGTTTATGTTTATTCTGATCTCAAAACAAATCATTTCGCTTCTCGCGAGGCTAAAGGGTCAAATGAAAATTGTTCTCACATCAATTGTCGCACTCTTGGTCCTCTGGCTCGTGGCGGAAACCGCTTTTGCTTATCCCTATTATCTCGCCTATTTCAACGAAACCATTGGCGGATCAAAAAACGGTTACAAATATGTAACCGATTCCAATGTCGATTGGGGACAGGACTTGAAGCGCCTCACGAATTGGGTCAATGAAAATCAAATCTCGAAAATCCGGGTTGATTACTTCGGAGGCGGAGACGTCGAACATTATCTAGGAGACAAGGCTATTATTTGGCACGCCAATCGGGGACAGGAACCAGGCTGGTATGCCATCAGCGCGACCTTCCTCCAGAATTCGCTGTATTACAAGATCACCAAGGGAGAAGCGGATTACCAATGGCTCCGCGAGCGCCAGCCTTACGCCGAGATCGGGCACTCGATCCTGGTTTATAAAGTAGATTAGCTTACCTTATCTCAATTTATAATAAATTTTTCCTCTGACACTTAAATCCAAGTAGTCGAGGCTCTTCAGCTTGTCCCCGGCCAACTCACCATCCAAGACTGTCTGGATTACTTTTTTCGTTTCCGCGGGAGTTATGTCGCTGTTTATCTTGAGTATCCAACCGTCGCTTTCGGGTTCGCCGATTTTTACATATATTTCTTGGGAAGCAATGGCCGGCGTATGATAGACGTCAGCCAGCGTGAAACTCAGATCGTGCGTCAAAATCGCGTCAATTTGTTTGAAATTCTCAACGAACTTTTGGCCGATATTGGTGAGCCCGATGTCAACCGGCCTTGAATTATCGTCGACGATCGTGAGATATTGGGTGTTCTTGAGTTCATCGACAGAGAGGTTCGCTCCTGCGTAGATCAGTCCGCTTTTATCTACGAGGTAACAGACTCCTCCGCTGCACCAGACAATTTCCGGTTGGCGCTCTTTGACTTCGATATATAGGGTGTCGGGAAATTTTTTCTTAATTGAGGTCACTTCCAGGCGATTGAAATTCCGCTTGAGATTGGCGCTGATATCTCCCGGCCTCGCGAAAAAGAAATTGTTTTTCGCGAAAATTTTCAGATATTTCCCGACGAGAGCATCACTAGCTCGAGCCGCAATTTCCGAACTTGGTATTTCCTGGTTTCCGGTGACTACCAAAGAATTTATTTCAATTTGGGAAGAAAACAACAAAAAATAGATCACTACGCCTGCAAGACCGAGCAAGAGTACCCAAAAAAGAAACCGGCCAAACCTGCTTTTCTTTTTGGGTTGGTTTTTTGGGACTGCTTTGGCCCAAAGGCGAGGATTGCGGTCTTGCCAATTTTTGTTTTTTTTCTTGCGACGAAAGAATGCCATTTCGAAACTATAAAATGCTCTTTATGATTTTTGCGATCGCCCAGGCATAGACAAAATGCCGGCCGTATTTCTTGATCTCGACTTTTTCATTTTGGCCTCGGAAAGAAAATTCAAAATTTTGGCCCTCAATTCCCGTTTTAAGATCGGTGATTTTCGCATCGGCCTTCTCGGAAAAACCGTAAGTTATCACTTTGGCTTTGGCTTCTTGCTGAAGCAGGGCGACCCTTTCATCATCATGATTCAAGACAACTGTTCCATCAGTCGGAATGCTCCCCACTAGGACCTTAAATTCTTCAAAAATTTGCTCCAAATTATTGTCCGCGTCGGAATAGTTGCCTTCGATATTGGTTATGACCGCGATTTGCGGAGTCACGATCCCTAGAAGATATTTCATATCCCCCTTTCGATCGACTCCCAGCTCCAGCACCAGTTTTTTGGGAAATTTACGCTCGAAAAAAGCCTTCCATTTGGCGCTCACCAGAATTTTCAGCCATTTCCAGGGTGAGGATTCTCCCGATTCGAGATAAAGAATAGCCAGCGGCAAGCCGATTTCGGTGTTGTAGCTTCTCGGATTTCCTCGAACCTCGTGTTCGCCGTATTTTTCTCTCAAAAATTTCAGAATATACTCTTTGGTAGGAGTTTTGTTGGTGGAGCCGGCAACCGCAATGACAAAAGGCCGGTGGCGCCAGAGAGCGATTCTGGTGAATAATCGTAAATAGAATTGGACGATCGATTTCAAAATATTTCTCATCGCATTTTTTCCCATTTACTTTTGGAGATTTAGCGGCTAAAAAATTTTTCCAGCCGGTCGAACGCCTCCTGGATGTCTTCTTCCGATCTTCCAAAACACATCCGAATATGATTTTCCCCGTTCGGTCCGAAAGCCGAACCCGGAACCGTCGCGACCTTTGCCTGTTCCAGTAATTCTAGGGCAAATTGACGTGATCCGCCACCCGCGGCGACTTTCTGAAGATACTCTTCTTGGATTTTCGGAAAAACAAAATAAGCGCTATCGGGTTTTTGATATTGGAAAACTTTCTCTAATTTATCAAGCCTCTCGCAAATTAGGTCTCTGCGTTTCTCGAAATATTTTCGGAAATTTTCGACTTCTTCTCCCGCCATTTCAAGAGCGGCTCTGGCCGCGAATTGTGAAACTACCGGCGCGCAAGTGACCAGCGCGTCGTGGACCGCCAAAATTCGCGCGGCGAGCGCTTGATGGGTTGCCAAAAACGCGATTCGCCAGCCGGTCATGGCATAAGCCTTGGAAAAAGAAAATATATATATCAAGCGATCCCGAATGCCTCGCAATTCAGCCAAGGAATACGGCTTTTCATTGGAGTCGAACACGAAGTCCTTATAAACTTCGTCCGAGAGAATATAAATATTATGCTTGATGGCCAGTTGCGCGAGCGCGTGCAGCTGGTTGCGGGGAAAAATTGTTCCCGTCGGATTGTTTGGATTGCAAAAAAGAAAAGCTTTGGTCCGGGGCGTAATCAGTTTTTCGAATTTATCGACATCCAGCGCCCAGCGGTTCTCTTCATCGAGGGGCAAGAAGACCGGAGTTCCTCTCGCAACCTTGACGGCCGCCTGATAGGAAGTATAAGTTGGATCAGGGATCAGAACTTCGTCCCCGGGGGAAAGAATCGTGAGCAGGGTTGCCGTTATGGCTTCGATCGATCCGGCAGTCGCGATAATTTCCGTTTCAAAATCAAAAAATTTGTTTTCCCGCTCGAGATGGTGGGCGATCGCCTCGCGAAATTCCAGAGTTCCGGGCACTAGGGAATATTTCGCTACTTTCCCCGCTTCGATCGCTTCAATGGCTGCCCGCTTCACCGGATCGGGGGTGTCAAAAGACGGCACGCCTTGGGCTAGCGAAATAACTCCGGGGATTTTCGATGCCCGGAGCTCCATTTCTTTTATTGGTGAAAGGTTGATTTCTCTATTCAATTTTTTTTGCTTCAATAATCTTTTGCTGTCCCGGCATCCATTGGCGAAGAACCTCCGGAATCATAACAGACCCGTCGACTTGCTGGCAGTTTTCAATAATCGCGATGAGAGCTCTTGAAGTCGCGATAGCTGTGCCATTGAGCATATGCAAAAATTCTTTTTTGCCGTCCGCTCTTTTTACTTTTATATTCAACCGGCGCGCTTGATAGTCCGTCGTATCCGAGGTTGAGGTGATTTCTCCCCACCCGTCGCGACTGGTCATCCAGGCTTCAAGGTCGTATTTTCGATAAGCCGGCCCGCCGAGATCGCCCGTGCAAATATCAACCACCCGAAATGGTATTCCCAGCACTTTGAAAATCTTTACCTCCAAATCTTTGAAATAGGCGTGCATTTCTTCGGATTTTTCCGGCAACGTGTAGGCGAACATTTCCACTTTGGTAAATTGGTGAACTCGATAAAGTCCGGCGCTGTGCCGGCCGTAGCTTCCCGCCTCGGTGCGGAAACAATGCGAGAGTGCGACATATTTCAGAGGCAATCGCGATTCTTCCAGAATTTCGTCCTTGTGATATCCGCCCATCGTGATTTCCGCTGTTCCGATCAAATTGAGATCGGTTTTTTCAATACTATAGACTTGGGTTTCTTCCCCGCGCGGGTTAAATCCGATACCCAGCAACACTTCGTCTTTGGCCAGATCAGGTGTGACAATCGGCGTGAAACCTTCTTTGAGACAGATATCGAGAGCATACTGGATCAAAGCTTGCTCCAACAGCACCGCTTCATTTTTGAGAAAATAAAATTTCGCGCCTGTTACCTTTGCTCCCCGCTCAAAATCAATAATATCTAGATTTTTCATCAGCTCTTCGTGTCCCTTAGGCTTGAAAGAAAATTCCGGCGGATCACCATATCTTTCAATTTCTTTATTTTCGCTGTCGTCCTTTCCGACTGGAGACGCTGGATGCGTCATATTTGGGATTTGAATCAGAATATTTTTCCAGGCCGTTTCCGTTTCTTCAAATTTGGGAGCTAATTGCTCTAATTTATTTTTTATTTCTTTTCCTTTTTCAATTAATATATTTTTATCTTCTCCAACTACGACCGTATCTGAAACATTAATTTTTAATTCCTCGTTCAATTTATTTTTTTCATTCTTTAGCTCGTCTACTTTTTGAATTAAATCCCGCCTCTGCTCATCCAATTCTAAAAAGCGATCAATATCGCATTTGATATTGCGGAGTTCGCAATTTTTCTTCACTACCTCTTTATTTTCTCGAATGAATTTTATATCTAGCATAAATTTATTTTTCTCTCATCGGCGGGAAAATGACCGTTTCCCGGACCGATTTATTCATAACAAAGGCGAACAGCCTTTCGCTGAAGCCAAAACCGAAGGCCGGCGGCAAGCCGTATTCAAGAGCTTTGACAAAATCTTCGTCGAGCATTTGGGCCTCTTTATCGCCCGCCGCTCGCAGTTTCATTTGTTCTTCAAACCTTTGCCTTTGCTCGATCGGATCATTGAGTTCGGAAAAACCGTTTCCCAGTTCCGTTCCGCCAGCGACAACCTGGACTCGCAAAACTTTTTTGGGATCTTTGGGATTGCTCTTGGCCAGCGGTGAAACTTCCACTGGATGCCCGACCAAAAAACACGGCTGGATCATTTTCGGACGGATGACTTTTTTGAAGAGCGTGTCGATCATCTTGCCTGTCCCGAAGCTGGGATCGTATTTGACCTGAAGTTCATCCGCCTTTTTCCGCAAATTTTCGAATGTTGCCTCTCGATCGAGATCAATTCCAATTTCGCTTTTGAACAATTCGAAATAATCGTTCTTCGGCCACTTGGCGCCCCAGCTGATCTTTTGTCCGTCATACTCCGTTTCCAAGTTGCCGGCAACGCTCTCGATGAGCGTTTTGAAAAATTTTTCGACAAATTTCATCCCGCCCTGCAGATCCTCATAGGCTTCGTAGGTTTCGATCATGTCATATTCCTGCAAATGCTCGCGGTCGATGCCTTCATTTCGAAAAACACGGCCGATTTCAAAAACCTTTTCATAGCCCCCAACCAACAAGCGCTTGAGTCCCAGCTCGAGTGAAATTCTCATATAATAATCGCGTCCTAGCGCCTGATGATGGGTGACAAACGGTTCGGCTTCGGCTCCGCCCGGAATATTTTCGAAAACCGGCGTCTCAACCTCCAAGAATCCCCGCTTCGTGAGATATTTTCTAGCGGTCTGCCAAAAAAGGCTTTTCTTTTCAAAAATCTGGCGGGTCTCAGGATTCACCATCAAATCCAGATATCTTCTTCGTAAAAGCTCTTCCACATTTTTGAGTCCGAAATATTCGGTCGGAACGGGACTTAAGCTTTTGGCGAGCATTTTCCAATCAGAGGCTTGCACTGTCGATTCTCCAGTTTGAGTTTTGAACAAAGTTCCTTTGACTTCAACGAAATCTCCAATTTCGACGGAATCAGTAAATAGTTTATATTTTTCATCACCGACGTTTATTTTATTGAAAAAAGCCTGAATTTTTCCAGATACATCTTCGAGATGCAAAAAAGCCGAACCGCCCATCAGCCGCAAAGACCGCACTCGTCCAACCACAAAAATTTCTTTTCCTTGAAGCGATTCGAATTTTTCGAGTGCTTCGCGATTCGTCATTGAGCGCTCGGTTTTTTCAGGATAAGGATCAATACCAGAACTTCGCAGGTTTTCGAGCTTCTTGAGTTTTATTTCTTTTATTTCGTCGAGCATAGGTTTAGATTTTAGATATTCGGCATAATTATTCTATCTTTTTCCCCATAAAAAAACAACCCTGGCGCCTGCAAGCAGCTGGGTTGCTGATAATATAAAACTTACTTGATTTCGAGGATCTTATACTCTTTTTCACCGCTGGGTGTCGGAACTTTTAGCTTATCCCCGACGCTTTTCCCCATCAGCTCTTTGCCAAGCGGAGATTCGTTCGATATTTTTCCCTGGAGAGGATCGGCTTCATTTGTCCCGACAATGTCAAAAAACTGTTCCTCGCCGTTGAATTTCAGCTTGACTTTGGAGCCCATTTGCACGGCTTTACTGCCCTTCACGAAGCTTGCCACTTCCGAAGTCCGGATTTGGTTCTCGAGCTCCATAATTCTGCGCTCGTTGTCAGCCTGCTGGCGCTTGGCTTCCGTATATTCGGCATTCTCGCTCAAGTCGCCCTGCTCTTTGGCTTCCTTGATGATATCCGCTATTTTCTTGCGCATTTCGGTTTTTCGCATCCCGAGCTCTTCTTCCAGTTTCTTGAGACCTTCAGGGGTAAGAAGTTTTGTCATACGTTTTTTAAGATTTATATAAAAGCACTCTATTCCGCGAGCACTTGAAAAATTCTATTAACAGCCGAAATGATATACAAAACGGTTTGAGTTGTCAACAGAGATCATTTCCGCCCCCCGAAATACCATTGATAAACATCCTTGGTCACCGGCTCCGCGGTGCTGAAACCTTCTCCCCCGCCTTCGACCAAAACCGCCATTGCGATTTGGGGATTATCATAAGGCGCGAAAGAAACGAACCAGCCGTGAGTCTTGTTTTCGCTGCCGAACTGCGCCGTCCCTGTTTTTCCAGCCGCCGCGACCGGCAAGTCTTTGAGCGGCTGCGCTGTTCCGGAGATTACCGCCTGCCGCATTCCTTCTCTCACAACATTGAGGTTGGCAGCTGAAATAAAATTACTCGCGAGGATCTGCGGTCCGATCTTTTCTTCTGCTCCGTTATTTTTCTTTATCCCGGTGACGAAATGCGGCCGATAAACCGTTCCACCATTGGCGATGGCCGCGATATAATTTGCCAGTTGCAGCGGCGTGACGGTGTCAAAACCCTGGCCGATGGCGCAGTGATAATCGTCACCGGTATACCATTTTTCGCCGAATTGATTTTTTTTCCAAGCCTGATCAGGAATCAGGCCGGTTGCTTCACCGGGGATATCTACTCCCAGGGTTTTTCCCAGCCCGAAATTGGTGGCATATTTTTTTATATTATTTATTCCGAGTGGAGATATATTAGCCCAGCCCCCGCCGACCGCGTAGAAAAAAACATCGCAACTCTCCGCAATCGCTTTCCTGACATCAGTGGCTCCATGCGTTTTCCAGTCTGGAAACTTATAGCTGCCGATATCAATTTCTCCGGGACAATTCAGGGTTGTGTCCGGCGCGATTGTCCTATCTTGCAGAGCGGCGGCCGCGACTAAGGGCTTAAAGGTAGAGCCTGGCGGATATTGGCCGCTGACTGAACGATTGAACATCGGCTTGTCAGGATCGCTGATTAGGGAATTGTAGTCCTCGACTGAAATTCCCTGGGCGAACAAATTGTTGTCATAGCTCGGCAAATTGACGAGTGCTAGAATTTCCCCGTTTTGCGGATTGATGGCCACGGCCGATGCCGTTTTTGTCCCCGTTTCTTCGAGTTTCTTGGCTAGCACGTCTTGGATTTCCTTCTCGAGGCCGGCATCAAGTCCGAGCTGGAGATCGTCGCCGTTCGTGGGCAGGTCTGTTCCCAAATCTTTTTTGATGTTGCCAAGCGAATCGACTTCGACTTTTTGCCTTCCGTTTATGCCCCGCAGATACTTTTCATAGCTGAACTCCAGTCCAATTTTTCCAATATAATCGGTAATCAGGTAATCAGAATTTTTTTCGAGATCTCCTTTTTCTATTTTCCCAGTATAGCCGATGACCGGTGAAAAATAATTTCCGTCCGAATAGCTTCGCACGGCTGATTTGTCAAGTTGAAAACCAAGCAGCTTATTTTTATTTTCCGAAAAAATCAAAGATTCATCCTCGCTAATGTTTGCTTTGATAAGGACCGGGTTAAGAGAATTGATATTTTGCGAAGCTACCAAGGCTTCGAGGCTTTGATCATTCAGATTGAGAATGGCCGCCAGGTATTTTATGTCATTTTCTTTCGCTACAGCTTCTTGGGGCAAGTCGGCCGGGATCAAAATTACGTCAAAACTTGGGACGTTTTTAACCAAAGGCTGGCCATGGCGATCCAAAATCAATCCGCGCGGAGCCTTGACAGTGATATAGCGAATCCGGTTCTCTCTGGCCAACGCTGAATAATAATTGCCCTTAATAATCTGGAGATAGAAAACCCGAGTCGCCAACAGCAGAAAAATGCCCACAGCCAACCAGCGAAAAAATTTCAAGCCGGAATTCGGCACTGTTTCTCCAACCGTAATTATTCCATCTTGCGCGCTTTTCACGCCGGTTGTCGCCACGTCTTCGATTTCCTGGCTGTTCTTATATCTTCGGCTATGAAAATATTTGCGGATATTCATAAAAAGAAAATTATTTTCCCGAGAAAAGTTCCGAGATTGGCTGAAAGCGCATTTTTCGAATCACGGCATAAATTCCCAGTCCGGTCGCGCTGGCCCAGAAAAGTTTCAACCAATAATCCGCTGACATCTGGAGAATAAAGCTTGAAAATTTATTCCAGCCGATTTGGTGTTCGAACTTGAGTAAAAATTGTATCAGAAAATCAAAAAGAAGCGATGAAAAAAAGATAAGAATCGCGAGATACGTCACAAATAAATATCTTTTTGCCCTCAGATCAGCGAATATTTTCAGTTTTTCAACCAACCAGCTCACAACAACAATGATCAAGAGGCCCGTTCCAATCGGCCAACTGGCGCCCGCGTCCATCAAAAAACCAGCGGAGATTATCCAGCCAATTGACCTCCAAAAACCAAATAGAATGACGAGACCTATCGCGAAAGCAACGAATAAATTCGGAATTCTCCCCGGCGCAAAAAAAACATCGAGGACTGCGAGCTGAATCACAAAAAGGAAAAGGACGAAAATTACTGGCAATATCTTTTTCATAAATTGAAACTTTATTCAGCTCAAAATTTCTTGACGATAAAAATTATTCGAAGACTTGAAGGGTCAACCGGCGAAACAAGCTCGGCCTGCTGAAAGAGTTTGTCAGTCGACTGGCTGACAGCTTCAACTTTTCCAATGAAAAGCCCGCGCGGCATGCCTCCTCCCAAACCGGAAGAAATGGCTGAATCGCCTTCCTTAATAACCTCCGTTTGAGAAATCATGTCCATTGAGAGACCCAACCCATAGGTGCCTTTGATTATACCCTTGGCACCCGATTCCAGAATTTCTCCGTTAACGGCGCTGTCCTTGGCGGTGATCAGCGTTATCTCGGCATTATTGGAAAAAACCCGGCTAACCTTACCCACCAGAATTCCGTTTGAGACAATCGCGGCCATTCCTTCTGCAACGCCCTGATTGCTTCCCTTATCAATAATTATTGACCCAGGAGAACTGATTGAATCCTCGCCGACCACGAAGGCCGCCTCGAGACCAAACTTGTTTCTCGGCGCCAGGTTGATTTCCTGCCTAAGGAGTTCGTTTTCTTTTTCAGCGTCTTGGAGCCGGGCAACCTGGGTCGTGAGCTCAAGATTCTTTTTTATCAAATTCTCATTTTCGTTTTTCAGCCTCCCGATTGAACCTAAAAAAGCCAGGAAGCCGTGAAATCCTTCCGAAAAGCCCCGAAATATTTTAAGAAAAGGATTGGCGACCGTGAAGACCGCACTTTTCACCGGATTGTCCGCCCCCCGCACGCTGATAAAAATCACCAAAACTATGAGGAGCAGTATTCCGATAAATTTCAAATTTTTTTTCAGGAAAGAAAATTTCATAATCCTAGAAACTGACCTTATCGTATTGGGTTTCAGTCAGAATATCTTTGAGCTCGTCCAAATGCTCAAGAATTATCCCAGTTCCCCGGACCACAGCCGTCAGCGGATCATCCATCACGCGAACCGGCATATCGGTTTGTTCAGCAATCAATCGATCAATCCCGCGGATGAGACTTCCCCCGCCAGCGAGAATAATGCCGCGCTGCATAATGTCCGAAATAAGTTCCGGCGGAGTTTCTTCGATGGCGGCTTTGATATTGTTTACAATTACTTTTATCGAACGAAAAATTGCTTCGCGCACGTCGCTGTCGTTTATTTTCACTTCCTTAGGGAGTCCGGTCACCAGATCTCGACCGCGCATCGGCATCTCGAGCGTTTCACTCAGCTCATAGGCGCTGCCAATCGCAATTTTTATGTCCTCGGCTGTTTTTTCTCCCAGAAGCAGATTGAACTCGTCTCGGGCAAAGCGAATAATGTCTTCATTCATTTCATCTCCAGCAATCCGCAGACTTCGGCAAACCACGACCCCGCCCAGCGATATCACGGCGATTTCCGTGGTTCCGCCTCCGATATCGACAACCATGTTGCCAGCCGCCTCTTGAACCGGCAGACGGGCTCCAATGGCCGCCGCCATCGGTTCATCAACCAGAAAGGCTTTTCTGGCCCCGGCGTTGATGGCCGCGTCAACCACGGCTCTTTTTTCCACTTCGGTCACGCCTGAGGGAATGCCAATTACGACCAAAGGCCGCGGCATGAAGGCATAGCTTTCACGATGAACCTTGTCGATAAAATACCTGAGCATCTGCTCGGTGACCTCGAAATCGCTGATAACCCCGTCAACCAGCGGCCGAGTGGCGACGATGTGCGACGGGGTTTTGCCGACCATTTTTTTGGCTTCGGATCCGATAGCCAAAATCTGACCGGTTTTTTTGTTCACCGCCACCACCGATGGCTCGTTGATGACAATACCCTTATCACGGACATAAACTAAGGTATTAGCGGTCCCTAAATCGATTCCGATATCCTTTGAAATTTTCCCGAAGATTTTTGAAAGCATGAAAAAAATGTAAAAGTGAAAAGCTAAAAAGGAAAAACAACATTTAAAAGCCAAGAACTTCCTAGTTAAAAAAATTTTCAGCTTTTAGCTGTTGTTTTTAAATTTTCCCGCCTACCAGCGGGCAAGCCTGTCTGCCACGAGGTAGGTATTTTTTGTTTTTAGCTGTCTTATTCTACAGAAAAAAAGGGAGCGTGTCAAAACGCGATCCCTTGAATCACTAGTCTACGAATATTCCGAAGAAACGATCAAAAAAGATGTTTCACTTTTTCGATAATATCAAATTTCATAAAATCCCTTACGGTCACAAGAATAATGAGGCTTATCAGCAGCGCGAAGCCGATATTATGAACCCTAAGCTCGGTTTCGCGCTTGATCGGCGATCCCTTCAATTTCTCGATCAGGACAAAAAGAATTCGGCCCCCGTCAAGCGCCGGGATG
>Ga0315268_10004537_pt1 | contig 15068 bp, 10 predicted proteins | sample C1_top_MG_FD_204535 | JGI IMG/M metagenome (GOLD analysis project Ga0315268, IMG submission 204535) | Sediment microbial communities from Yellowstone Lake, YNP, Wyoming, USA - C1_top | ecosystem: Environmental > Aquatic > Freshwater > Lake > Sediment | place: USA: Wyoming | collected 2017-08-01
CAAGGTCACCAGCAACGACCCGGCGATGCCCGCGGGAATGAATCCGGCCCAATTTCAACAGTCGGACGCCTTTCGCGAAGGCCGCGAGGTCATGAATCGCCACCTTGAGGCCGTGCCTACACTGCCGCGTTTGCTGGCGGAAAAAGGTTACGTGAGTTTGCAAACGGGCAAGTGGTGGCAGGGGCATTTCAGCCGGGGTGGATTTACGCACGGCATGACCAAGGGCCAACGGCACGGCGACGAAGGACTCGATATTGGCCGCAAAACGATGCAGCCGATTTACGATTTCATTGAAACGGCGCGCAAAGAGGACAAGCCCTTTTTCGTCTGGTATGCACCAATGATGCCGCACGACCCGCACAATCCGCCGGAACGATTGCTGAACAAATACAAGGACAAAACGCCCTCGCTGCACATCGCTAGGTATTGGGCGATGGTCGAGTGGTTTGACGAGACGGTGGGCGACTTGCTCGGCTACCTCGACAAGAACGGTCTGGCGAAGAACACGATCGTTGTTTACGTGGCCGACAACGGCTGGATACAAGACCCGGACTCGCCGCGGTACGCGCCCAAGTCCAAGCAATCGCCCTACGACGGCGGGTTGCGGACACCGATCATGATACGCTGGCCGGGCCGGGTGAAGCCGCAACGGTCGGAATCGCTCGCCATGTCCATTGACTTCATGCCGACGCTATTAAACGCTGTCGGCCTCAAGCCCACGCGCGACATGCAGGGGATCAACTTGCTGGATGCGAAAGCGATTCGCGCCCGCAAGGTCATTTACGGCGAATGTTTCACTCATGCTGCCGTGGACTTGAACGATCCCGCAGCCAACCTGCGTTGGCGGTGGGCGATCGAGGACGAATGGAAGCTGATAGTTCCAGCAGAGCAAAACGAACCTGGCAACAAGGTTGAACTCTACAATCTCGCAAATGACCCACGTGAGGGAAACAACCTCGCGACGGTTGAGCCGAAAAAGGTGCAGCACCTCACGCAGCTGTTGGACCGGTGGTGGAGTGGAACACAAAGCTTGCAGCAGCAACGTGCGCGCTAGTATGACTGTCGCGTGAGCAGCGGACAAACATTCCGGTTGGGCGTGCTGGGTTCGGGCAAAGGTTCGAACTTCGTCGCCATTGCTGACGCCATCGCCGCGGGCAAAGTGCCGGCGCAGGTCGCGCTGGTGTTAAGCGACGCGGAGAACGCAGGCATTCTCGAGCATGCGCGGAAGCGAAACCTACCGGCGCGGTTCATTCCTCCGGGTAAATTCCGCACGAAGCTCGACGAGGATGCGGAACGCGCCTACGTAAGCGCCTTGCAGGAAGCGAAGGTGGATTTGATCGTGCTCGCCGGTTTCATGCGCGTGCTCAAGGGCGATTTTCTGCGCGCCTTCGAGGGGCGCATCGCGAACATTCATCCGTCGCTGCTGCCGTCGTTTCCAGGACTCGAAGCGTGGAAGCAGGCGCTGGATCACGGCGTAAAGGTTACGGGTTGCACCGTGCATTTTGTGGATGCGGGCGTGGATTGCGGCCCGATCATCGGTCAACAAACCGTACCGGTGCTGGATGACGACACGGCGGAGACATTGCACGCGCGGATACACGCGGCGGAGCATGAATTATATCCAAAATGCGTGGCGGCGATTGCGCGGGGAGACGTTTCAGTGCGGGGTCGGCGGGTGGTGTGGAAGAAGAATTAACCACGGAATACACGGACTTCGCGAAAGGATTTTTGTTCTCGTGTGCTTCACGGATTTTGTGGTTTCTCATGAAGTCAAAAAAGAAAAAGTTCGCGTTTCCACGCCGGATTTGGCAGATAAACCCCGCCACGCGCGTGAAGTAACCCGCCCGGAAATATTCCCGTGTCTGCGCGCGGCAGGCAGATTTGAAGTCAATTTATGAGTAAGAAAGTTCTGAGCTTCGGCTTGCCCAAAGGCAGCTTGCAGGAAGCGACCATTCAAAAGATGGCCAAGGCCGGATGGAACATCTCGGTCAGCAGCCGTTCGTACGTTCCTTACGTGGACGACGATGAATTGAAAATTCGTGTCATCCGCGCGCAGGAAATCAGCCGCTACGTCGAGCACGGCTACCTGGATTGCGGCATCACGGGGCACGATTGGATCGTGGAGAACAGTTCGAAAGTTCACGAGGTCGGCGAGTTCCTGTTCAGCAAGGCAACGCGGCAGCCCGCGCGGTGGGTTTTGTGCGTGCCGGAAAATTCGCCCATCAAATCGGTGAAGGATTTGCGTGGCAAACGCATTGCCACGGAAGTTGTGAATCTCACGAAGAAATATCTGCGGAAACACGGCGTGAAGGCGGAAGTTGAGTTCTCCTGGGGCGCGACGGAGGTAAAGGCGCACGAGTTGGTGGACGCGATTGTGGAATTGACCGAAACCGGCTCATCGTTGCGCGCTAACAAACTCCGCATCGTGGACACGTTGCTGGCTTCAACGCCGCGATTGATTGCGAATCACAAGGCGTGGAAAAACCCGTGGAAGCGGCGCAAAATCGAAACCATGGCGCTGCTGCTCAAGGGCGCGCTGGAAGCCGAGGCCAAGGTCGGCCTCAAGATGAACATCGCCGAGAAAAATCTGGCGAAGCTGCTGGCGTCGTTGCCCGCGTTGCGCAATCCAACGGTTTCCAGCCTGAGCCAGAAGGGCTGGGTCGCAGTCGAAACGATCATTGACGAGCAGGTTGTTCGCGAGTTCATTCCGAAACTCAAGGCGGCGGGCGCGGAAGGAATCATCGAATATCCATTGAACAAAGTGGTGTATTGAGAGCGCAACTGAGTGCCGGCGTGATGGAGCGTTGATCAATTGCCTGGAAGATTTCAGTTGCATTACTCCACCACTCCATTACTCCATTAGCAACCTATGGGTTCACTGAAAAAACGCCGCAAGGCAAAAATCAACAAGCATAAACGGCGCAAGAAGCTGCGCCTGCATCGTCACAAGAAGCGCACCTGGCAGCAGTAGTTCGCCAGGAGTCTTCAGAATACGGCCACGCCGGCGGCTCGCTTTGCGGGCCGCTGTGCGTGGTTTATTGTTCAACATGCGCCGTTGTTTATACCTTTGGATCGCAACGCTGGTCTTGAGCGAAGTGCTATTGACCGGTTGCCGCACCGCGCCCGCGACCAAATCCACGCCGGGCACAAAATCGGTGGAGAAGGCCGGCGCGCGACAAACAGCCGGGGATCGCACCCTGATGACCGAAGCCGAAGCGCACGCGCACTATGCGGCTGGGGTCATTCACGAGTTGAACAACGAGACCGACGCGGCCCTCCAGGAATTTCATCGGGCGGCGCTTAAAGATCCCGGTAACGATGTACTGATCCTCGACGTCTCTGGGCGTTTTCTCCAAAACAAGCAGCCAGAGAAGGCGCTGGAACTGTTGCAATCGGCGGTCAAGCGACCCAACGTCTCGGGGGCGATTTGCGCGCGGCTTGGCTTTGTTTACGCGCGTCTGGGCCGGAACGAGGAGGCGATGGCCGCGAATCGCATGGCCGTGAAGAAAGCGCCAGGCTTGCTCGCCGGTTATCACAATCTGTTCTTCAATTACCTTCAAACCAAGGAACTAGCGAAGGCGCTGAACACCCTTGACGAGGCGGCGAAACAACCCAGCGCGGACGCCGGGTTTTTCATCGGCCTCGCCGATCTGTATGCTAACTACGCACAACAATTTCCCAGTCAGCGTGAGACGGTGAACGCTAAGACTCTGGCAGTCCTTGAACGTGCCGATAAACTCAAGCCGGCCACTCCGCAACTGCGCCTCAATCTTGCCGATGGTTTCTACGGCGCGGGGAACACGGACAAAGCGGCGGTGCATTACCTCAGCGTGCTCGACCAACTGACCGATCTTCCGCAGGCGCGCGAAGTCGTACGCGCCCGGCTCGCGAACATTTACCTGCACGACCGCGATCGCAAACGCGCCGTTGAGCAACTGGAAGCCATCCTTCGCGACGATCCGTCGAATGCCCAGGCCTACTACTTTCTCGCCAGCATCGCTTACGACGAGCATCGTTGGGCGGACGTGGCCGACTATCTGGGAAAAACGTTGTTGTTCAGTCCGGACTTCGAACAAGCCTATTACGACCTTGCGAGCGCGCAGATATCGCTGGGCAAAGGAGGCGAGGCGCTCGCCACCCTGGGCGCGGCCAGGAAGAAATTCCCACAAAACTTCGTGCTCGAATACCTGTCTGGCATGGCGCAGGGCCGGCAAAAGAACTACGCGGAAGCCATCGAACGTTTCACCGCAGCGGAAGTCATCGCGCAGGCGACCGACACCAACCGACTTACGCAGGGTTTTTACTTTGAAGTCGGCGCGGCGTTCGAGCGCAGCGGCGACCGCGCGCAAGCGGAAATCTATTTTGAAAAATGCCTGAAGCTGCAACCTGATTTCGCGGAGGCGCTGAACTATCTAGGCTACATGTGGGCTGAACGCGGCGAAAAACTCGACCGGGCGCGCGAACTGATTGAAAAAGCTCTGAACCTCCAGCCAGCCAACCCAGCCTATCTTGACAGCATGGGCTGGGTCTTGTTCAAGCAAAACCAACCGAAGGAAGCGCTTGATTATGTTCTCAAAGCCGTGGAGTTGAACAAAGAACCGGATGCAACGCTTTACGATCACCTCGGCGACATTTACGCTGCGCTGAACGAAATGGACAAAGCCCGCGAAGCCTGGCGCAAATCATTGGCCGTGGAGAAGAACGACGCCGTCCAGAAGAAACTGGAAGCGCCAAAGAGAGAATGAATTCCCAGTATCCCAAGGTAGGACGCGTCCCTTCGTGCGCGCCTCACCTGCGCCACGTCCGCATCGCAACCCCCAATTGAAACTCATGGTCTATCGCTTTGAAAAACATTACACGGTCGAGGCGGCGCGGGCGTTACTGCCGCAAGTTCGTTCATGGCTCAAGCGGCTCAACGAACTCCGCCACGAACTGGAGCGTTACGACAAGCGCCTCTCCTCGCTGATGAATCCCGGCCACGACGTTGGCGGCGACCTGGTCAACACCTGGATCCGCGCGCTGGCCGGGATGCAGGAAGTGCTGGCAGAATTTCAGAAACGGGAAATTCAAATCAAAGACCTGGAACGCGGGTTGGTTGATTTTCCAGCCATCATCGCTGGCCGGGAGGTTTTTTTGTGCTGGGAGCAAGACGAGGAGGACATCGAATTCTGGCACGACCTCGACACCGGCTTCGCCGGGCGTGAGCGACTTTAGATTCGCAAGACGAACCATGAGTTTTGTTTTCCCAAAAGCGCGCCATCGTATTCGGACGCGTTGAATCGCTCGCCGACCGCGTGGATCACCTGCGGCAACACCGACAGCGTCGCGTGCTCGCGCTGGCGGAGTTGCGCGCGTTGCAGGTAGGGCGCGGCACTCCGTGCGCGCCGACGTTCGTCCCCCGCAGCAGCGGCGCGCACGGAGTGACGCGCCCTACCCGTCTGTAACTTTCCCTCGACAAACCGTTTTGGCAGGCACAAGTTCAAAACCGTGAAACGAGATAGGTTGCAAAATCCACGGCGTAATTCATAGTTAGCAGGCTTGCTCCGATCAAATGAGCGCTCAAGACTCATTACATCAGATTGAGGATTTTCCGTGCCACAATTTCAAGCTTCTGGCCGGAGGCAGCTTGATTCTTTACATCGGCACGGTTGAGCCTCCGTCGAGCATTACCGAGTGGCGACTTCACATTGACTCGGCGTGGAGGCTTGACGGCGTTGACGGTCCTCTCCTCGGTTCATTCGACACGGTCGCTTGCGAGCGGCAGGGAGAACCCGTGACGGAGCAGTGTTTGTCGTTTTTACGGTCGCTTGTTGGACGCAGACTCCTTGCTGTAGCGTGTGCACCGCTGGCGGGAGATTTGACTTTGGAGTTCGACGGCGGCAGCACGTTGCGGACGTTCAGCCATTCCACTGAGAGCGACGCTTGGGAGTTGCGTCACCGCAGTGGACAGAGGTGCGGCTTTTGTGACTGCACTTACCAAGAATGGCAGGAAGATGCAGATGACCCGCACGCTTAATACTAAATTAGGCTACAAAGTTTTTTGGCGCCTTACTTTCCCAAAACGATTTCGACGCTACTGCGCCGACGGTGAATCAGCGACCCAAACTTTCAAGCAACTGTCGCGCCTCTCGGAAACTCGGGTTCAACTCCACGGCCCGCTGCGCGGCGCGGCGGGCTTCATCCATCCGTCCCAGCCTGGCCAGAATTGTCGCGCGCGCGTAGGGAATTTCCGGCGTGTTCGCGTCCAGCGACTCGGCGCGGAGCAGCGCTGCGAGCGCCGGGTCATTTTTCCCCTGCGCTGAAAATGCCAGGCCGAGGTTGTACCACGCGCGCGGGTATTGCGGATCAAGTTTGACCGCTTCCTCCAACGCGGCGACCGCGTCGGCGAGCCGGCCCGCCTCGTTCAACGCCAGGCCAAGCTTGAAGCGATATTCCGCTTCGCGCGGCGCGAGGCGGCAGGCGGTTTGCAATGCGTCCACGGCTTCGGCGCTTTTGCCGTCGGCGCTCAAGGCTACCGCCAGCGCGTGGTACAGCGGCGCGGAGTGTGTGTCCCACTTCACGGCGCGGCGGAAATAATCCAGCGCTGCGGCGAGGTCGCCACGATCCATGAGAAACACGCCCATTTGCAGCGCACCCGCCGGCTGGTCGAGATTGTGGCACAGGTAGGCCAGCAAATCCGCGCCCGCCGGTGAATTGGTGTCCACGCTGTGATGCAGCGCCCACGACGCCTCGACGCGCACTGCGCGCACCGGGTCGTTGAGCCGCGCCTTGAGCGCCGCGAGCACCGACGGGTTGCCGGACTGCGCCAAAGGTTCGAGGCCGCGCACGGCCATGGTGCGGACGAGATCGTTGGTTTCGCTCACGCATGAGAGCAACGCGGCGGTCACTGCCGGCTCGGCGGACCAATGTTTCAACAAGTTCGCGGCGACCGCGCGCCAGAACGAATTCGTTTCGCCATGCACCATTTTCAACAGCGGTTCAACCGCCGCGCGGTCACCGGCGCGGGCCTTGGAAATCGCTTGGGCGCGGAGCCGCACCGCATCGTTGGTGCGCGGGCCATACCATTTCACGACGGCGTCAAGCGACCAGTCCGCGCTGCGCTCGGTGTGGCAGCGATTGCAGGCGTTCGGGATGCCAAGTTCCCTGGTCAACCGTGGGTCGGGCACGGTGAAACCGTGGTCATGCCGCGCGTGACGCTGCATATAAACCGTCTGCGGCATGTGGCAATCCGTGCAAAAATCACCGCGCCCGCCGACTTTGTGACGGCTGTGGGTGGCGAGGTCAATCTTGGGCGCGGTGTTGGTCGGCGCGCCGTGGCAGACCATGCAAAGCAGGTTGCCGGGCACGCGCACCTTGGCCGTGTGCGGCTCATGGCAATCGCCGCAACGCACCCCGGCCGCGTACATCTTGCTGCCGAGAAACGCCGTGACCTCGTAATCCTCCTCGCGGATCTGGCCATCGGGATAAAACAAGTCTGTTTCGTCGGGAATGGTGAGGTGATGATGATCGAAAAACTTTTCGCCGGGCTGGAAATCGCCGGTCAACTCGGCACGCCGCGAGTGGCATTGAGCGCAGGCCGAGAACATTTCCTCGCGCGTGATTTTGCGGACGGTGGGGTCGCCGGTTTTGTTCGGATGCTTCGCCTGCCACGCGTTGTGGTCGGCCATCGGACGGTGGCACGCTTCGCAGCCTATGCCCATTTCGGCCATCTTCGTCGAGTAGGCATCTGTGCGTTCGTCGTAATTTTTCCGCAGGCGCGTGTTGTGGCAGGCGGCGCACATGTTGTTCCAGTTCATGCCGCGTCCGGTCCAATGCCCCCACTCACCGGGCTGGCGGTCCTCCTCGCCGTAAACGTCGAACCAACCGGGATGATTGGGATCGAAGCAAAGCTCACTCGCCTGCAAACGTCCGCCTTCGGTTGGAATCAGGTATTGCAGCAGCGGGTCTACGCCAATGACGCGCGCGACGTTGAAGGGTTGATTGGTTCCGGCCGGTCCCCGCGTGACGAGTTGGAACTTGCCGTCAATCAACCGGGTCTGCGAGTTCTGCGAACCATGCAAGATGCGGTGCGGCGGATCGAACGCGGCCTTGTCCAAAGCCGCATCCACCTTGCGTTCCGCCAACGCGTGATGGGAACGTTCCCAATTCTGATACGCTTCCTCATGACAGGTTTTGCAGGTGGGCGACGTACCATAAGTGGCGAAGAGCGTGACGTCGTCTTGCCGGCCGGCAGATGCCGGTGCGCGGGACTCTGATTGTTCGGCTCTGGCCTTGTCGCGCTTCGCAGCCCGGTAAACGCCGGCAATGCCCAGCACAAACACCGCAGCGATGAAAACGCCGGCGAGAGCGTATTTCGCGACTGGTGGGGCGTTTTTTTGAACAGATCGCTTGGACACAGCGGCGGATTGTTAGCAGACGGATCGTGATTTGTGGACAAAGAATTTCCCGATGGAAAAGCTTCCAAACGGCAAGGCGACGTTTGAGCGCAACTCTCATTAGCGCCGAGCTTCAACCCGGTGTTAATGAGATGGCAGCCGTAGTCAGTCTGTTGCGCTCCGTCACGCCGGCTTCATCAGCGTCAGCAGCATGGAGAATTGTTTCGTGGCCTTGACCGCATGCGGCAGGTTGGGCGGCATGTAGAGCAGGTCGCCGGCTTTCATCGGATGCGGCTTGCCGGCGAGGAAGAACTCACACTCGCCGGACAGAATCTGGATGACCGCCTGCTGCGTCGAGGTGTGCTCGGTCAATTCCTGGCCCTCGGCGAATCCGAACAGCACCACGCGCCCGTTGGGCGCGCGCAGCAAAGTGCGGCTGACGATGCCGTTGGGCGCAAATTGCGTTTCGCGGGCCAAGGAGATGATTTTTTCCCGGTCCAGTGACAATAGCGGTTGCTCACTCATGGATTGAATTTAGGCCAGAACCCGCCGCCGCGCATTGATGCAAATCAAGAAAGCAAAGGATTGAAAACCGCTGCCGGACGACGCTCACCGTCGTTGCGCGCGGGAGAATGCAATGAAATAAATACATCCCCGGCACGGCCATACGGCTGATGAGCAGCAATGCGATCACACCCGTCAACCAGGAAATCCCGAGGTCCTGAATATGCGGTCCAACAAAGTTGTGGAAGCATAAAACACCAGCTCCAGACTCACTGCACGACAGCCACCAGCAGCTGCGATGCAGGCTGGATCAGGTTCACTTCGGAGGCTGCGACAAAACCAACACCGGCACTGGCGCGTGGCGCAGGACCAATTCGGTCGTTTCACCGAACAACACCGATGTGAGCCGGCGGCGGGCTGGAGCGCCGAGCACGATCAGGTCCTGCTTCTCGTCGCTGGCAAACTCGACGATTTGCTCGGCGGCATGACCGCGGCGCACCAGCGGTTGGACTGCGCATTGAGCGGCGACAGTCTTGGGAATCCAGGAGCAAAGTCTCTCCGTGGCCTTGGACACACCTTGCCGGTCGTCAGGTTCGACGATGTGGAGCACCGTCAATGCGGCACTGAACCGCTCGGCGAGCGCGGCGGCTTGGGCGAGGCAGGACCGCGCCATTTCGGTCGAGTTCACCGGGCAAAGGATGCGCTCCAACTTGGGCAAGGTGGCTGGGTTGTTCACATCAATGAAAGCGTGTTCTTTCTGTCGCACGACGAACACCGGCGTCTGCGCTTGGCGCACGAAGTTTTCGGTAACCGAGCCGAGCAGGAAGCGCGAGGCTGCGGTGCGGCCGTGCGTGCCCATCACGACCAAATCGTGCCTGCCCTTTTCCACCGTTTCAAGGATGGCGTCCGCCGGATGCCGCTCCAAAACGAGGTAGCGAATCGGGATTTCACGGAAACCGCGACCCAGCGTCCGGCTCACGTGGGCAACGAGGTGGGCGCGCGCTACGCGCTGGGCTTCCTTCAATTGACGTGTGAAGTGGCCGCTTTGAGCGCGGGTGAAGTAGGGCGGCAGATCGAAGTGAATTGCATACAGGATCGTCAGCTCAGCCTGAAACGCTCGCGCACCCACCGCGGCGTATTTCAGCGCCAGCGTGGACAGGTCGCTGAGGTCCATGGGGCAAAGAATCCGGCGGGGATTGAAGGCTGTTGTAGTTTTCATGCGGGTGTCTCCTCGGTAACCGCGTCGCACTTTGTTCGGGTCAATTTCAATCTTTCTTGTCGTCCGTTGCAGCCGGCTCGCGCGCTGCGGCGGTGGTTTGCGGCGCAACGACCGGCTTGCGATCGTAGGCCATGAAGTAGAGCAACGGCACGACGACCGGCGCCATGAGCATGGAGATGACGCCGCCGGCCATCAGTGAAATTGCCAAGCCTTGAAAGATCGGATCGAACAGGATCACCGTCGCCCCCACCACCACGGCCAAGGCCGTGAGCATGATCGGACGGAAGCGGATCATGCCCGCTTCCACGACGGCATCCGCGAGGCATTTGCCTTCGGCCAGACGGATTTCGATGAAATCCACCAGGATGATCGAATTGCGCACAACAATGCCGGCGCCGGCCATGAAGCCAATCATTGAAGTGGCCGTGAAAAATGCGTGCAACACCCCGTGCGCCGGCAAAATGCCCACCAGCGAGAACGGGATAACCACCATCACGATCAGCGGTGTCAGGAACGACCGGAACCAGCCGACCATCAGGATGTAAATTAAAATGAGCACCGCGCCGAACGCCATGCCCAGGTCGCGAAACACTTCGATGGTGATGTGCCATTCGCCGTCCCATTTGAGCGACGGTTGGAATTCGGTGAATGGTAGCACGGCGTTGTAAATCTTGAGCTGCGCGTCGGTGCCGCCGAACTGGCGCATGTCGAGCTTGCGCAGCGCCTTGTTCATTTTGAGGATGGCATAGACGGGGCTTTCGATGGCGCCCGCGACATCCCCGATGACGTAGGTCACCGGCATGAGGTTTTTGTGATAGATGCTCTTGTCGCTGATCGTTTGCTCGACTTTCACGAGTTCGCGCAGCGATATCAGCGGCGGCATCGTGCCCGCGGCGAGCGGTTCGGGCAGGGCGTTGGCATCGCCGGAGCGTACCCGCAACGCCAGCAAATCCTCCGGCGACGTGCGGCTGGCCAACGGCAGTTGCAGCAAGATGTCCACGTCTTCCTTCTCGCGCGGTTTGTGAACGAGATCCACCGGCACGCCGCCCACCGCCAGCCGCAGCGTGGTGGAAATCGTCTCGGCGCTGATGTCGTTCAAGGCCGCCTTTTCCTTGTCTATGACGAACTTCGCCTTGGGCTGGTCGGCTTCGATGTACCAATCCGTGTCCACGACACCGGGCGTATTCGTGAAGATGTTGGCGACCTGCCGGGCCAGTGCAATCCGGCTCTCTTCAGTCGGCCCGTAGATTTCGGCGACGAGCGTCTGCAACACCGGCGGGCCGGGCGGGACTTCGGCGACGGCGACGCGGGCGCCGAACTTGGCAGCAATCTCGGCTACCCGCGGACGAACCCGTTTGGCGATGTCGTGGCTCTGGGCCTTGCGATCGTGCTTGCCGAGCAGGTTGACCTGAATATCCGCGACGTGCGGCCCGCAGCGCATGAAGTAATGCCGCACCAGCCCGTTGAAATTGAACGGCGAAGCAAGGCCGACATAGACCTGGTAATCGGTGACCTCGGGTTCGACACGCACCGCGGCGGCGATTTCGCGCGCGGCCTGGGCGGTGCGTTCGAGCGAGCTGCCTTCCGGCATGTTCAGGATGATCTGGAACTCGCTCTTGTTGTCGAACGGCAGCATTTTCACCTTCACCCAGCCGATGCCCACCGTGGCCATTGCTCCAACGAGCAAAACGGCCAGCACTCCCAGGAACAGCAAACGCCGACCGCGATGCGCAATCAGCGGTCCCATGATCCCACGATAGACTCGCGCGAACAGACCCTCGCCGGTGTCGCCGTGCGCGCCGATTTCATGGCCGCCATTCCTGCGCCCCCATTTCAAGATGCGGATGGCCGCCCACGGCGTGACGATGAACGAGATCGCCAGCGAAAAGACCATCGCCGCGCTGGAGCCGATCGGGATGGGCCGCATGTACGGCCCCATCAAACCGCCCACCGTGGCCATCGGCAGCACAGCCGCAATCACGGCGAACGTGGCGAGGATCGTGGGATTGCCGACTTCGCTCACGGCTTCGGCCGCGATGTCCGACCACTTGCGGCCATTGCTGGAAGGCAGATGAAAGTGACGGACGATGTTCTCGACAACGACGATGGCGTCGTCCACCAGGATGCCGATGCTGAAGATCAGCGCAAACAGCGTGATGCGGTTGAGCGTGAAGCCGTAGAGATAAAAGACCAGCAGCGTCAGCGCGAGCGTGGACGGAATGGCGATGGCTACGACGCCGGCTTCGCGCCAGCCCAATGCAAGCATGATGAGCAGCGACACGCTGAGGACCGCGATTCCCATGTGCAGCAGCAGTTCATTGGACTTCTCGTTGGCGGTCTCGCCGTAATTGCGGGTGATCGTTACTTGAACGTCGCGGGGAATGACCCGCCCCTTGAGCGTCTCGACCTTCTTGATGACCTGGTCGGCAACCTCAATGGCGTTGGCCCCGGGCCGTTTGGCCACGCTGAGTGTAACCGCCGGTTCCTCCGTTTGGGAAGCGCGGACCGGTGCTCCCAGAACCTGATTCGCCGCAGGCACGCCCGCCCGGCCTTCGCCAAAAAAGACGTATTGCGACGGTTCTTCGGCGGTGTCCTGAATGTCGGCGACTTCGCGCAGGTAAACCGGCTTGCCGCCAAACACGCCCACCACGACGTTGCCCACATCGGCGGCGTCCTTCAGAAACGCGCCGGTTTCCACGGCCACGCTCTGGTTGTTGCTGGTGAGTTCGCCGGCTTTGAACTGGCGGTTGGCCTGCGTGAGCATGGGCACGAGCCCGGCGGGACTGAGGCTGCGCGCCGCCAGCTTCACCGGATCGAACAACACGCGCACCTGCCGCTTCGCCCCGCCAATGAGCGTGGTCTCCGCCACGAGCGGCACCTGCTTCACGGCGTCGTCCACCTGCGCGACGAGGCGCCGCAGCGTGTAGTGATCGTAGCGGTCACTGTGGAAGGTCAGCGCCAGGATTGGCACGTCGTCAATGGATTTCGGTTTGATGAGCGGGAAGGTAACGCCCGGCGGAATCCGGTCGAAGTTGGACTGCAACTTCTGGTTCAGTTTGACGAGGCTTTTCTCGATGTCTTCGCCGACCTTGAATCGCACGATGACAATGCACTGGCCCTCGCTGGAGGTCGAATAGATGTATTCGACGCCCGGGATTTCCCAAAGCAGCTTTTCCATGGGCCGCGTGGCCCGCTCTTCGACCTCCTTGGCGCTGAAGCCCGGCATCGCCACCATCACATCAATCATCGGCACTTTGATTTGCGGCTCCTCCTCGCGCGGCAGCAGAACCACGGCCATCACTCCCAACAGCACCGAGGCGATGATGATCAGCGGGGTGAGCTTGGAATCAATGAAGGCGTGCGCCACCCGGCCGGCAAAGCCGACGGAGGCGGAATGGTTGGAATTTGAATCGGTCACAGGATCGGAAACGCGAAGTTGTCTTTGTCCCGTTACTTCGTCTCAACCGGCTGTCCATCCAGCAAGATCGCCGCGCCTTCAACGACCACTTGCTCGCCCGGATCCACGCCGGAAACCAGCTCCACTTCGTCGTCGTAATGTTTGCCGGACTTCACGAGGCGCATTTGAGCCTTTTGATCAGCCACGATGAAAACCATCTCCATTTGACCCCGCTGCACCAACGCGCTGGCCGGCACGCGCGGCAGCGCAACTTCGCCAAGCGGGATGGCCACCCGTCCAAACAAGCCAAGGCGCAAGCCCGGGGCGTCCGGCAGTTCGAACTTCACGCGAAACGTGCGGCTATTCGGGTCGGCGGCCGGTGAGATTTCGGAAACCATCCCCTCGATGGCCTCTTTCACCGTGCTGATGCGGATCGCGAGTTTGGCGCCAGGCTGCACGTGGCCGATCAGCGCCTCGGGAATGTCGGCCTCAAGTCTCAGCGCCTTCGGATCTTCGATTTCCACCAGCGGACGTCCCGGCGTTGCCAGGTCGCCCACGTCGGCAAACTTGCGACTTACCACGCCATCGAATGGAGCGGTAACCCTTGCGTAGCCCATCATGGTTTCGGCTTCCAAGACGCTGCCTTCGGCCACGCGAAATCGCGCATCCATCCCGTCGTATTCGGCCTGGGTCACGGCTTTCTGTTGGAGCAACACTGCGAACCGGTCATGGTCGCGCTTCGCCTGATCGAGCATGGCTTTCGCCTGGTCGAGTTTCGCCTGAATCTCGCGCACGTCGAGCACGGCGATCAATTCGCCGGCCTTCACGGCCTGGCCTGCGACGACCGGCATTTGTTCGATGCGGCCGGCGACCTTCGCTTCCAGGGTGGCGTGCAGCTTCGCGCGCACGGTGCCCACGACTTCCTCAGTGGCCAGGTGGGCCTTGCTCACGATGGGTTGCACTCGCACGCTCGCGGTCAGCAGCACCTTTTCCGCGCGTAAGCCTTCATGCTTCTTGCCACAGCCAACCACAAACACGGCCAGGCCCAAACCGGCGGCGATCATTTTCAACACAGTTTTCATTTTCTCTCCCTCACTTAAAATCCAGTTGGGGCAGTCCGAGCGCCTTGCGCAACGCGGCCACGGCGATGCGCTGGTCGGCCTTGGCTTCGGATCGGTGCATCCGCGCCGCCGTCAACGCCGTCTCGGAGTCTATCAGTTGTGTCGCGATGGCCAGCCCCTGCTCGAACCGGGCCCTCGTCAGTTCCACGCTCTCCGCAGCCTGCGACACCACGGCTTCGGTGACGCGCAAGCGCTCGGTCGCCTCGTTCAAGCTGAGCTGCGCCTGCTCAACCTCAAGATCCAACCCCAAACGCAACTTGCGATCATGCTCGCGTGCGGCCTGCAGATTGGCCTGGGCCTCCTGCACTTTACCTCGGGTCAGATTGCCGTCCCAGATATTCCACTGCAACATCACGCCCGCGGTGTAGCTCTGACCATCACCTTCACTCCGCCAGCCGCGATCATAATCCAGACTGCCAAAGGCACCGACGCTGGGATAATAGCCGCCTTTC
>Ga0315268_10004538_pt1 | contig 15067 bp, 10 predicted proteins | sample C1_top_MG_FD_204535 | JGI IMG/M metagenome (GOLD analysis project Ga0315268, IMG submission 204535) | Sediment microbial communities from Yellowstone Lake, YNP, Wyoming, USA - C1_top | ecosystem: Environmental > Aquatic > Freshwater > Lake > Sediment | place: USA: Wyoming | collected 2017-08-01
ATAGGAAATGCAAGAATAGTCTGGGCTGTTATCATTGCCGACGGCGTATAAAGCAACCCAAAGAATCCAAGCGGCCCGCTTCTTGATAATATGAGATAAAGGAAAAGTCCGACCACAACAGGCGGAAGCCCCATAAAGGTATTCATAAGACTTATCAGTATCCCTTTTAATGGAAATCGTCTAAAAGCTATATGAGCGCCGACTAAAAGACCTAAAACCGTTGCAATAATCAAGGCTAGTCCTGAAACCTTGAATGATAAGAAAATAATACCGAGCAGCTCTGCATCAAGATTGAATATGAGGTGGAGTGCTTTTCTAAAGCCCTCAGTTATTGAATCCATCTTTGGACAGTAGAAGGTAAACAGTACACCGTAAACGAGAAAAAAGGAGAGGAATACTGACTACTGTATTTACCTAGCATTAGGAATAAATAATTGATTACCATGCTTATCCTTGAAAGAGGCTATAGCCTGCTGTCCCTCTTTTGATATCAGCCAGTTAATGAATTCCATAGCCTCTTTATATTTCACGTGTTTGTGCTTTTGAGGATTCACAGCCATCACACCATATTGATTAAATAGAACAGGATCACCTTCAAGAACTATGGCTATTTCGAGTTTGTCCTTTTCCTTTGTGGCAAGCCAGGTTCCTCTGTCAGTCAAGGTGTATGCCCGTTTTTCGTTGGCAATTCGCTGTGTCTTTTCCATACCCTGGCCGACTTCAAGATACCACTTCTGGCCCTTTGGATCTATGCCAACCTTTTTCCAGATAGATAATTCCTTAGTGTGTGTGCCTGAGTTATCTCCCCTTGAGACAAATATAGCCGACCCTGCTATTTTCTTGAACGCCTCAATCACAGATTTTATGCCTTTTATCTTTGCAGGGTCATCGGTTGGTCCTATAACCACAAAGTCGTTATACATGACATCATGACGATTTACGAAATACCCTTCCTCAACAGCCTTTAATTCCTGTTCTTTTGCATGGACAAAAACAATGTCTGCATCTCCCCTCTTGCCTATCTCGATAGCTGCTCCTGTACCAACAGCAACGACATCAACTTTGATCCCCGTTTTCTTTTCAAACATAGGCAGGATGTAATCAAATAATCCAGAGTTCTGCGTGCTTGTAGTCGAAGCACAACGGATTCTTATCTCAGTAGACTCAACCAATGTCACTGAAAATATCATAAGTAGAATTGACAACAATATTTTCTTCATACTTCCTTTTAGGTTTGTTTAAAATTTCAATCGTTTTTCCTCTTGTTTCAGGAAATCCTGGAAGTCAGCATAAAACTTCCAGAACAATTTAATTGCTTTCTCACCATCTTTAGTAAGATATGTACCTCCACCACCTCGACCACCAGTTGTAGTCTCAACAAGAGGTCTCGCTGCCTGGCTGTTCATGGAGTCCACAAGCACCCAGGCATGTCTGTAAGACATTTTCATTGATTTTGCAGCCTTAGTTATAGAGCCATATTCCCGTATTTTTTCAAGCAGGATAATCCTTCCATATCCCAGAAAGGTTCCCTTCTTCCCGTCAATCCAGATACGTCCACGAAAACCAGGAGATGATATCTTTTTTTTGCGCTTATGTATGCCATTTTTATGCATGATCGTAATATACAGAAAGGAATAACGGAAAATCAAATATTGATTGGAAAATCTATTTTATTTGACAAATACTCGTTCCTGTGATAATTTTAATCTTAGATAATATAGATAAAGGAGGGATAACCTATGCCTTGCAAACCGGGACACAAAGAATCTAAAAAGACTGCTAAAAAACCTGCGAAAAAGACAAAGAAGTAAAACGATTACTAAAAAACCATAAATTCGAAATCCTAATTTCTAAACAAGCTCGGATGCCCAAAATACAAAATTCGAAACAATCTTGAACTCCTGAATTTAGGATTTTGAATTTGTTTAGAGTTTGGTGCTTAGGATTTTTTGAGGAGTAGAGGGGTATTTTTATCTTCTCTTAATACCCTCTCGGGCAATAGCTATCTTGCCTGTTCTTACAAACTCCTTAATTCCCATTGGTTTAAGGAGTTCGATAATCGCCTCTATTTTCTTTTCATCACCTGTAATCTCTACTGTATAAGTGTTCTGACTCGAATCAACAACTCTTCCCCTGAATATCTCCGCAAGCCTTAAGACCTCTGCCTTATATTCCTGTTTAGGCGCTACCTTTATTAATACCATCTCTCTCTCGACATGGTCAAGCTCTGTCATGTCAACAACCTTTATGATATCTATAAGTTTATTGAGCTGTTTTGTTATCTGTTCTATTATCTGGTCATTACCACTTGTAACTATAGTCATGACTGATATCTGCGGGTCTATCGTCTCGCCAACAGAAAGGCTCTCAATGTTATATCCCCTTCCACTGAAGAGGCCTGCAATCCTTGAAAGTACCCCGAACTTATTTTCAACCAGGAGCGAGATCGTATGACGCATTTACTTCACTGCCTTTAGTTTTTTCTCGGCTTTTTCTTTGGGTTCTTCAAAAAGCATCTGGTCTATTGGCGCACCTGCTGGTACCATTGGATAGACTTTTTCTTTCCAGTCAACCACAAAGTCCATAAAGACTGTCCTCCTTATTTTGAATGCCTCTTTCAGCAGAGGCTCCACCTCCTCAGGTCTTGTTGCCTTGAATCCTACAGCGCCATAAGCCTCCGCTAACTTAACAAAATCAGGTACAGTCTCAGTATAAAGATGGCTATATGAATATCTTTCTTTAAAGAAAAGCTCCTGCCATTGTCTTACCATACCGAGATATCGGTTGTTAAGTATGGCTACCTTCACAGGAAGCTTGTGTAGAACAGCAGTTGCAAGCTCCTGGATATTCATCTGTATGCTTCCATCCCCTGCTATATCAATCACAAGCTTATTCGGATGTGCAAGTTGTGCACCGATTGCAGCAGGAAAACCGTAACCCATCGTCCCGAGACCTCCTGAAGTAAGCAGGGTTCTCGGTTTTTCAAACTTGTAGAATTGCGCTGCCCACATCTGGTTCTGGCCGACCTCAGTTGAGATGATCGCATCACCTTTTGTAAGTTCATAAATCTTTTCGACAACAAATTGGGGTTTTATGACTTCATTGCTATAGGTATATGTCATCGGCCGTTCCTTCTTCCATACATCTATCTGCTTGAGCCATGCCTTGCGAACCTCACCCCATTGTTCCTTCACATTCTCCTTTAAAACCTTGTTTAAAACTGTAAGAACCCTCTTTACATCTCCTACTATCGGAATATCCACACGCACATTTTTCCTTATCGAAGTCGGGTCAATATCTAAATGGATGATCTTTGCATGCGGTGCAAAGGCATCAATCTTACCTGTTACCCTATCATCAAATCGCATCCCTATTGCGATTACTAGGTCAGACTCCTGAATCGCCTTATTTGCATAATAGGTTCCATGCATACCTGGCATGCCGAGAGATAATGCATGGCTTCCGGGAAAAGAGCCCAGACCCATCAAAGTCATCGTCACCGGGATCTCTGTATACTCGGCAAGTTCTCTAAGTTCTTTTGATGCGCCTGAGAGTATTACGCCCCCGCCGGCAATTATGACCGCTCTTTTTGATTTCGCAACCGCATGGGCTGCCTGGGTTATCATCCACTTATTGCCTTCATAAGTAGGGTTATAGCTTCTGATCTTCATTTCCGGCCAGGTGAACTCCGCCTTTGATGCCGTTACATCTTTTGGAAGGTCTATGAGCACCGGCCCCGGACGACCTGTCGTTGCGATATGAAATGCTTCTTTCACAATCCTTGAAAGGTCTTTTACGTCTTTTGCAAGATAATTGTACTTTGTACAGGGTCTTGAAATACCGACTATATCAGCCTCCTGAAAGGCATCATTGCCTATAAGCATAGTCGGGACCTGTCCGGAGAATACAACAAGCGGGATGGAATCCATCGAGGCAGTAGCAATACCGGTAATAGTGTTTGTTGCACCCGGACCAGAGGTTACAAGCACAACTCCGTGTTTACCAGTTGACCTTGCATATCCATCCGCTGCATGAACAGCCCCCTGTTCGTGCCTTGTGAGGATCAATTGTATATCCTTTTCGTCATAAAGAAGGTCAAATATATTCAGAACAACACCACCAGGATAACCAAAAATATGCCTCACACCTTCTCTTTTAAGGCTCTCAATAAATATCTCAGCGCCTGAAATCTTCAAAAGTAGTATTACTCCTTTAAAAATTGCATAATTTTAACATAAAACATAATCAATATGTCTATAACCTTTAATCATAATAAACAAGCCTTCTTGACAAAAAATCAATTCCTTAGTAAGATTTTTATCAGATGCCTCTTTGAATTGTTGAGTTTTTAACTCATATAAACTTTTTAAAAGGGGCTTTTAGATAATTACCTCAACACAAAATAAGAAATCTCTGAATTGCTTCATACCATCGTTTATACTCTGGAAAAAATAATATGAGAGATAAAGAAAAGACAAAAGAACAACTTATAACGGAATTAGTGGAATTGCGCCAAAGAATTGATGAGCTCGAAAAATCGGAAAAACTACACAAAATAACAAAGCAGATGCTTAATGAGAGTGAACAGATGCTCAGGAGTATCATTGAACACAGTAACGAGATCTTTTATATTCATGATACCCATCAAAAACTTTCTTACATCAGTCCGCAATCTAAGCAGATCCTTGGTTACACTCCCGATGAAATGATGGTGGAGTGGACAAATCTGATCACCGAAAATCCAATTAATAAAACGGGTATTAAAATCACTGAAAAAGCATTGAAGACAGGCAAAACGCAGAAGCCCTACCTTTTGGAGTTGTACAGAAAAGACGGCGGTAGAGTTTGGCTTGAAATTGACGAGTCTCCTTTAATAGACAAAGAAGGCAATGTAATCGGTATTGTCGGAGCTGCAAGGGATTTCACTGAGAGAAGGCGAGTAGAAGAGGCATTGCGAGATAGCGAGGAAAAGTTTCGTACCCTTACGGAAACTAATGCTGCTGCCATATTCATCTACCAGGGAAATAATTTTCGCTATGTTAATCCTGCTACAGAGGCAATAACTGGTTACTCAAAAGAAGAACTTCTGACGATGAAATTCTGGGATGTCGTTCATACCGAGTTTAAAGAATTAGTAAAAGAAAGAGGTCTTGCACGCCAGCGCTGGATAACGGTACCCATTCGATACGAATTTAAGATTATTACTAAAAGCGGCGAGGAACGTTGGGTTGATGCTACTGCAGGGCCTATTGAATTCGAGGGGAAGCCAGCAGCGATAGGGACAGCCTTCGACATCACTGAGCGCAGGATAGTAGAGGAGGCGCTTCGCGAGAGCGAGAAAAGATATCATGCCATCTTTGAGGATTCAAGAGAGGCAATATGCATTACAACACGGGATGGAAGATTCGTTGAGGTTAATCAGTCTACACTGGATCTTTTTGGATATACCAGAGAAGAGATATTAAAATTGAATGTGCTTCAGATATATGCTAATCCTTCTGACCGAAATAAATTTCAGCAGGAGATTGAACAAAGTGGTTCTGTAAGAAACTACAGTGTTAAGCTCCGCAAGAAGGATGGGACAGAGATAGACTGCCTTCTCACATTTACTATCTGGAAATCCATTGATGGAACCATTTCTGGATACCAGGGTATTATACGCGATATTACAGAGATCAAAAAGGTGGAGGATCAACTGAGATACTTAAGCATGCACGATCAGCTTACAGGCTTATATAACCGTGCTTATTTCGAAGAGGAGATGCACCGTATAGAAAGCGGGCGCCATGATTCAGCAGGTATAATTATGTGTGATGTGGACGGACTTAAACTTATTAATGATGCACTTGGTCACCCTGCAGGAGACAATCTTCTTCTATCAGCAGCAAATGCATTAAAGGAATCCTTTCGTGAAGGCGATGTTGTGGCAAGGGTTGGAGGTGACGAATTTGCTATATTGCTCCCTGATAGCGACAGGGTCACCCTTGAAATCGCATGTAACAGGATTCGTGATAATGTATTAAAGTGCAACTCATCAAAACCAAAAATCCCTTTAAGTTTATCCATAGGATTCGCTATCAGCAACGAATCACCTATAATTATGAGCAACATTTTTAAAGAAGCTGACAATAACATGTACAGGGAAAAGTTAGATCATGCCCTGAGTGCGCGCAGTACAATCGTTCAGACCCTCATGAAAGCACTGGAGACGAGAGACTTCATTGCAAAAGGGCATGTAAATCGTTTACAAAAACTTGCTGCAGCTTTGGCTAAAGCTATTGGCTTACCAGATCATAGGATAGCTGACCTGCATCATCTCGCCGAATTTCATGATATCGGTAAAGTAGGCATACCTGACAGCATTCTCTTTAAGGCGGAACCCCTAACACCAGAAGAGATTATTGAAATACGGAGGCACTGCGAAATCGGCCATCGCATTGCCCTGTGCACACCTGACCTCGTTCCAATTGCCGATCTGATTCTTAAACACCATGAATGGTACAATGGCAAGGGCTATCCCCTCGGCATTAAAGGTGAAGAGATTCCATTGGAATGTCGCATACTATCTATAGCCGAGGCATATGAAGCCATGACTAACGATCGCCCTTATCAAAAAGCAATGTCTCACAAAGAAGCTCTATCTGAACTCATAAGGGGTGCCGGAACCAAATTCGACCGTGATCTTGTATCTAAGTTCATACAGGTATTAGAAAATATAAATGAGGGTTTTATAAAATCATAAAAGAACAAAATGTCATTCCGAACGAAGTGAGGAATCTTTTAAAATTAATGTGTTTAAAGATCCCTCGCTTTGCTCGGGGCGACAAATGGGAACTCCTACAAGAGTTCCGAATGATAAAAAGGTAGATACGGAGTTTGAATATTAATGGAAGAACTCAGAAAGACTCTAAACTTGCAGGACTCACACTGGATAAGTGCGGAATCGGAAGGGATCTGGGAATCATAATCGTAGCCATCAAGCACTCAAGCGGCGACATGAAACTCAATCCCACATTCAACAGTATCGTAAATGAAGGTAATACATTAATAGCAGTAGGTGAAACCTCAAAACTGAAGATACTCGAAGATACGGCAACAGGAAAAAAATAAAACCATATTAATTCCGGTCATATCATCACAGCGCCGCTTCCTGCAGAACTGACCATCCTTGCATACCTTGAAAGATAGCCCTTTGTTATCTTCGGCCTCAGCGGCTTCCATTTACTGAATCTTTCTTTTATCTCCTCATCAGATAAAAGAACATCTATCTTTCTGTTTGGGATATCAATCCTTATCCTGTCCCCATTCTTAAGAATAGCTATCGTACCACCTTCCATTGCCTCTGGTGAAATATGTCCTATGCAGGGACCTCTTGTACCACCTGAAAACCTCCCATCTGTTATCAATGCAACCGACTCGCTTAAGCCCATCCCTGCAATAGTTGCTGTCGGGGAAAGCATCTCCCTCATCCCGGGCCCCCCTTTGGGGCCTTCGTATCTTATAACAACAACATCTCCTGCCCTTATCTTTCCATTAAGAATCGCTTTCATGCCCTCTTCCTCTGAATTAAAAACCTTTGCTATGCCTTCAAATCTCATTGTATTTTTTCTTACAGCAGACTGTTTGACCACAGCGCCATCCGGTGCAAGGTTGCCCCTGAGTATAGCGATGCCACCTTCTTTATGATAAGCCTTACTAATTGGTCTTATGACATTCTCATTTATCACATCTGCAGAATCAGCAATCTCAAATATTCTTTTTCCACTGACTGTCAAATTATTATACAAGCTCCTCCTCAACCTTTTCATTAAGGCAGGAATCCCGCCTGCCCATTCAAGGTCTTCGAGGTAATGCTCACCGCCCGGCAGCATATTGGCAAGATGAGGTGTCTTTTTGCTCAAAATGTCAAATGTCTCAAGCGGAAGCTCTACACCTGCATCATGGGCTATTGCAGGAATATGGAGAACGGTGTTCGTTGAACCCCCAAGTGCAAGGTCAACCATTATTGCATTTTCAAACGCCTTTCTCGTCATTATTTTTTTTGATGTAATATTTTTCTTTATCAATTCAACAATACGCTCACCGCTTTTAAAGGCAATTCTTCTCTTATCAGCAGAAATCGCAAGCGAAGTAGCGCATCTTGGAAGGCTCATTCCGAGCGCCTCCGTAACACATGCCATAGTATTTGCTGTGTACATCCCCTGGCAAGATCCTGCACCGGGACATGCGCATATCTCGAGGGCCTCAAGTTCATCCTCTTTAATCAAGCCTTTCTTAAATTTCCCGATTGCCTCGAATGTGTCATTAACAAGGGATAATCTCCTCCCCCCGAGACGGCCTGAAAGCATAGGACCGGCAGTAACTACTATTGAAGGTATATTTATCCTTGCTGCAGCCATAAGCATTCCTGGTGTAATCTTGTCGCAATTTGTAAGAAGCACAAGACCATCAAACTGATGGGCCTCGGTAATCGTCTCCACCATATCTGCGATCAACTCTCTTGATGGAAGTGAATAGTGCATGCCTTTGTGTCCCATTGCAATACCATCGCAAATGCCGGGAAGCCCGAAAAAGAAAGGATAACCGCCGGCTGTATGTACCCCTTTCTCTATAAATCTTTCAAGGTCTCTCATCCCTATATGACCGGGAATAATATCTGTAAAACTCGTTGCAACACCGATAAATGGTTTTTCCATCTGACTTTTTGAAATGCCTGTCGCATAAAGAAGAGCCCTGTGCGGAACACGCTCTAACCCCTCTTTTACTATTTTACTTCTCATAAAAAACTCCAAAGATTATGAATGAGTTATTAATATACCCGTAAGGAAAGCCATTTGCATGTCATTCCTCCGCCTGAGGCGGATCGGGAATCTTTCTGAAATCACTCGCTTAGGAAGACTTCCGGACAAGCCGGAATGACAATACCTAACACATAAATATGGTTTCACCAATAAACTTCTTTGTCAATTTACGTTTCTAAAAAAATGTTCTCTCTCAAATGCTGTCAGTTTTTAATTTGCTGAATGACTTTTTTTGTATTGTCTTACCAATTCTGCCATCCTGTCTTTCCTGAGAAGTTTCTGTTTCTGTATTTTTTTCCTCTCGATCTCCTCCTCAGGGGTAAGATAGCGTTTGTTGTCCATCTCCGAAATAATTGCATCAAGACTCCTGTGTTCATCACTTAGCCTTTTGAACTCCTCATTTTCCTTTTTTAAGAGTTCAACAATCTCCTGTTCCTTCAATTTTACCTCCTATTTTTAGAACAATAAAAATTTTTATTATACTATTAAAAAAATATTAAAAATTGCTTAAGTTTTTCATAATATCTTTTCATAACACATCCCAGCCTCTCTTTTTAGAGGGGAGCTTCCCTCTTTTTTCCCCCTCTATCAAGAGGGGATTGATGGGTTGTGTCTTTTTGAGGTTTTCCAATTTACAAAAATTATATCTCCTTAACAATCCTTTCTGCAAGTTTGTATGAATTCTCTATACAATCATTAACGCCGATTCCCTTATAAGCGTTGCCGGTGATATAAAGGCCACGGAATCTGCTGACAATTTTACTGATTATTTCAAGCCTCCGCTCGTGCCCTATAGAATACTGCGGTATCCCATTCTTATGTTTATAAACCTTCACAAAATCAGGCTGAGCCTTTATAGTTAGGATACCCCTCAGTTCGTCCAGAACCATGTCTGTCAGCCTTTTCTCATCCTGCATTGCGAGTTCCGACCTTCTTGCACCTCCAATCATGCTCCTTAATAATACATAACCTTCGGGCGCCCTGTTCGGAAAGATACTCGAATCCCATAGTGTTCCGAGTATCTTTCTATCTTCCCTGTAAGGAATAAGAAATCCAAATCCGTCAAGGGGATGTTTTATCTTATCGCGCTTATATCCAAGGCACACGACAGAGAGCGACGGATAGAAGATTTCATTAAGGGTCAGAGATAGGTTTCTGTCTAACTCCCTCACAATCTCTGAGGCTGCATAGGCAGGTGTTGCAATAATAACCGCATCTGACTCAACATTTGAGCCATTAGATAGATAGATGATATAGTTGTCGCCCCTTTTATCTATTGAGACTACCCTGCTGTCTGTCTTGAGTCTTTCTCTTAAATAACCCTTGAGCGCGTTTATGATCATCTCCATGCCATCATCGAATGAAGTAAGAACTCCGCCAGGCCCTGGACCTACTTTTTTGCCTGATCTCTTAGTCTCTTTCTGGAGTTTTATCATGGCCTTTATAAGGCTCCCGTATCTTTTTTCAAGTTCAAATATCTTCGGAAAACAACTCTTAAGACTCATCTTTTCAGGGTCGCCTGCATAAATGCCTGATGCCATTGGATCTATTAATTTCTCATATGCTTCTTTACCGAGCCGACGCCTTGCAAAGTCAGCAAGTGTCTCATCATCTTTCGTCCCCTTTGGCACAAGGATTTCATATAAAATCCTCAGCCGGCCATAGATGCTCAGGAGGTTCGAAGAGAAAAATGAAATGGGTGATTCGGGCAGGAGATGAAGTTTACCTCCTGAAAATATATACCTTTTTCTTGCCTTATCGCTACTTTTTAAAGGGCTGATCGCAAGCTTTGCTGCAAGTTCAAGCGTCTTTGGCCTGTTATCTAGGAAACCGTTAACACCGCTTTCACATAAAAAACCATTTACCTTATCAGTCCATATCTTGCCGCCGGCCCTTTTCTCGGACTCAAGGATAACGATTTCCAGAGAAGTCTTTTGCCGGAGTAGAAAATATGCCAGAGACAGGCCCGAAATACCCCCGCCGACAACAACCAATCTCATCTTTATTTAGATTTCATTCCACCCGGAATCTGGAATTGAAATTTCTGATACCCCGCAGGAACTTCAAACAGGCTGTTAGACTGTGAACCAAACTTAATATTCTTGAATTCCTGGGCCCACGATCCGTCAACTGCTGATGTCTTTATCGGGAAGTTTATATCTGTTGCCAACCACTGGTAAACCTGATGTTTCTTGTCACCCAACCTGTAAGTAATCATGTATTTTTTTGTAGGGTGTCTGTCTATGGTCTCATTGCCAACATGCTTCCTCTCTATCTCGCCTTCAAACTTTTCTTCCACCATTGGTTTGTTTTTAAGGTCAAAGGGCATCTCCATATACGTCTTCTCCTTATGCATGACATTCCATACAACCTTTTTGTCCATCCTTGTTATCATGCTTAACTTTTGTGGAGACTCCATATCCATCCTGAACCTATCAGCCTTATAGTAGATTTTTCCTGCGGTCTTGCTTTTTCCGTTATACGTTGTGATTGTATCGGCAGAGAACTCTAAGGCTGAAGCCGTTCCTGAAAATAAGAGGAAAAATAATAAAAGGACAAAAAACTTTTTAAACATAACTACCTCCTATCTTATTGATTAATCAGACTATCCATAAACGTTGATTATTCACCCTCCCCTCTCCCCTCAAGGGAGGGGATTATTTATTAACCCTCTCCCCTGGAGGGAGAGGGCGAGGGTGAGGGGGATTTAATAGTTTATGGATATAACTAATTAGATGAATTTTATGTTTTAAAATTATTTTTGTCAAATTACGTGACGGCCATTCCAGAGTCTGTATGTGTTAAGATATTCTGTTATAAATATTTAAGAATGGGAAGTCTTTAAGTGTCTTAGATTCTGGCTTTTAATTCTGACATTGAGGCATGAATGAAGGGATATAAAAAGAGAAAAAAGATTTTTTATCTTTTAATTTTTGCTGTAATTATCAGCCTCATTATATTCATTTCGAGAGGTCCTTACATATCAAACAGCCTTAAAAAGATTATATTCCCTGAATTAGAAGCCGCACTTGGAAAGAAGGTCATGGCACAAAAGATTTACATCAATATATTCCCGTTATTTATAGAGGCAAGGTGTCTGAAGATTTTTGATGAGAACGGCAACAGGATAGTCTTCGCTAAAAAGGTAAAAGGTTATTTAGGACTCTCAAAAATTTTAAACAGACAACTTTCAATTCAGAGGCTTGTCATAAAAGACCCTGATATTACCACAAATAGAGCCCAACTCGACGAAATTATAAAAAATGTCAAGACATATCTTGAAAAGGAAAAAGATATGGTATTTAAGGTCAAGATAAAGGTAATAGAAGTCGTTAACGGTATTGCTTATATCAGGGATGATAATTTAAAAGGCAAGATTGCCGTCAGAGGGCTTGGGGGTGAGTTAATCATAGGAGAAAACCACAGACTCAGGACATCTGTAAAAGAATTTAGTATCGAAGGAGAAGGTTTGCCTGATATTAAATGTGATGTAACCTTCTCGGCAGTATTAAAAGATGACAGACTTGAGATAAAGCGCCTTGAAGTCGGTTCCTATGGCTCCAGATTCAAGGGAGAAGGTTTTTATTATGAAGACAAGGGCACCTTGAAAACTGAGATAGCTATGATCACTGATTCAGTAAAACGTATTTTTAATCTGAAGCAGAGGGGTGACGGAAGAATCTCTGCAAGTGGTGAGGTAAGACTTGACAAAATTTCAAATTTCAAATTTCGGACTTCGAATTTAAAAGATATCTTTATAGATTTAAAACTTAATGGTGATTTTTACATCCAGACTTTAATGGAGCTGTTAAAGGTGAAGGAACGGGTGGAGGGGCTTGTTGATTTTAAGGGCGAGGTAGAAGGATATATTTCTGATATCCATGGAAAGGCAGATGCAAGATTCAGGAATGGAAACCTTTTTGGGGTTGATATAGATTCAATGAGTTGTGAGGTCCTCTACAGCAATAGAGTAATGAGATTCGAAAAAGGTGAAGCATTGTTGTATAACGGTACAGCCCGGGCCTACGCATCTTTAAATCTTCCAAAAGTTGAATCCTTTACACTGAATGTAAAGTTCAACTCTGTAGATAGCAGCGCTGCATTAAAATTAATAGGATGGGAGCCTGAGATTCCTGCGGGCAAAGTAGATGGAGAGCTTTCAACATCAGGCAGACAATTTAGCCCGGATGGATGGTTTGTCTATTCCGCACATAAACCCTCTACTGAAGATGTCCTCGGCAGAATAAAAGGCATTAAAGGAACCTATTCATTACGTGATGGCATTCTGGCATTGTCAAATCTGCAATTAAATACACTCCTGTCTAATCTTAGTGTTAATGGTACTGTTAATATCGCAAACAGGACTCTTAACCTTAAAAATATGCTTCATTCAGATGATATCTCAGACCTTACACTGCCTTATTACAAAGGTGCTAAGGGCAGGGGATTTTTTTCCGGCGAAATAACAGGCTCATTCGATAATACGGAGATATCCGGAAGGACTGAAATATCTGATGTCTCATTAGAAGGTTATAAGGTAGAGAGAGTTATATCTGACTTCTCGTATAATAAAAATCTTCTCAACATCCATGAAGCTGTTTTCAGGTCACAGGGCGAAGAACATGGTATTAAAGGCAAGATATTCTTCCCGGAAGCAAAGAGGATCTTTGATCTCTCAATGCCGGTGTATAACCTCAGGGCATCGCTCAAGAATGCGGAGTTCGGACAGACTGTGAAGATTTTCTTCTATGAAGGCTTTCTTGCAAAAGGAAGGCTGAATGCCGACCTGAAGATAGGTGGAAAGAATAATCCAGATATTTCCGGGAATGCATTTATAGATAAAGCATCAGCATATAACATTCCTTTTGACTCTGCTTCCGTCGCCTTTTCATATGTAAATAAAGAACTTTCTTTAAAGAAGATTATGATCAAAAAGGGCAAATCCACACTCTCAGCAGATGGCAACCTTTCACCTGATAAAAGATTTTCTTACAGGGCATCTTCTGAAAAAATCTTGATAAAGGATATCGGATTGGATCGCATGCCTGATGACGCTGTCTTGAGCCTTCAATCCGAAGGTCACGGTACTTTTGAAAATCCTTCTATAACACTGAATGCCAGGGTTTTCGGTGGTACATTTAAAGGCAGAAATATGGGTAGCAGTATTGTAAACGCTGCGATTAAGAACAGAGATATCTCATTAAATGCTGTTTTGTTTAACGAAAAAATGAAGCTCAGTGGAAATGGACATCTTGACGATAAGCTGCCATGGAGCGCTGAACTTCAGATTAATCCGGGCAGATATGATTTCATTATCAGTCCGATTGTGAAGGATGTGCCGGAAGATTTGCGGTTTGATCTTGAGGGCCGAATTGAGATGAAGGGTGACAGAAAAAATATTGCTGCCTCTGCAAATATAAAACGTTTGACACTTTCTCTTTTTGGACAAACTTTTTTAAACGATTCGGATATACGTCTTTTGGTTAATAACAGAAATATTTCTTTCCAAGCATTTGCGATCAAAAGCGACTCAACTTCATTTAAGGTCAAAGGAGGTTTAGAAATCAGAAAAGAATACGATATTTCCCTCGAAGGGAACTCTTCTCTATCACCATTAAAAGTCCTTTCGAACAAGATAGGATACCTTAAGGGAAATGCCGAGTTTGTTCTTACAGTCTCGGGCAGATGGGAAAAACCTGATATAAAGGGGGATGTGAAAATATCGAATGCCTCCTTCGGGTTAAGAGATTATCCTACTTACATAAGTTCGATAGACGGCTATCTAACTATAGATGAAGACAGGGTTACTTTAAGGAATCTCTCCGGGAAGATTGAAGGCGGCAATGTAAACATGTCAGGGGTTGTCTACCTCCAGGCATTTCGCTTCAAACGATTTTACGTCGAGGCCGATCTCGATAATATAACAACTTCGATTTCAAGCGATTTCAATATAAATTTCGGTGGTAACTTACTCTATAAAGGGACATTAGATGCCCAGATCATTACTGGTGATATAAAGATTAACAGGGCAAAATATAAAGAGCCTTTACAGTGGAAGAGTCTGCTTTTGAAGACACGAGCAAAAGAGAAGCCCAAGGCCGTGATATCTGCATTTGAGAAGGCAGAACTTAATGTAAGGATTTCAGGCGGTAAGAATATTTTTATTGATAATAATATTGCAAGGGCTCCTGTAAAAGTGGATATGATATTAAGAGGGACAATAGCAAGCCCTGTGCTTTTTGGCAGGCTCGAATCCAAAGAGGGTT
>Ga0315268_10004539_pt1 | contig 15065 bp, 11 predicted proteins | sample C1_top_MG_FD_204535 | JGI IMG/M metagenome (GOLD analysis project Ga0315268, IMG submission 204535) | Sediment microbial communities from Yellowstone Lake, YNP, Wyoming, USA - C1_top | ecosystem: Environmental > Aquatic > Freshwater > Lake > Sediment | place: USA: Wyoming | collected 2017-08-01
CTTGACTGGTCGCGATCGTTCCGACGTTGACGTTCGTCTGATCGATAGTCTTATTGGCCTTCAAGACAATGGCGCTCAGCGCAGGGACTGTGAATTTCAATTTCGCCCCGGAGGCGGTCACTTTTGTCGCACCGAGAATTGTCTTCCAACCACCCGTTGACGTTGCTGTATTGATGGCGGCGCTCACCGATTTGTCGGAATTATTGAATGCGACCACGTACTCTCTATTCTCTGTCGGGTCTTTTTTCGATACAACATAGAGAGAACCTTTGGAGAGTCGCTGCTGCATTATTCCGTTGGCAAGTCCCGGGTTGCCGCTTCGGATCTTCGCTAAAGTCACTAGATACTTTGCGATCGGATTGGTAGCTGTCGCCGCAAAGGAGTCGCCGTACCCAATCGGTTTTCCACCTACTCTTGGCTCAGTTCTCCACATATCGACCTTGGTCGCGAACATGTCTTGACGAGCCCTCTGGTCGGAACCATCGCCACTGCCGGTCATGCCGACCTCGTCGCCGTAATACACCGCCGGAATACCTCGGGTTAGGTATAGGACGGCGTAGCCAAGTTCGGTTCTTGGCAGCAACTGATTGTCCGGGTTCATCCTTTTGGCTTGAATAATGAAACCTGCGCGGCCCATGTCGTGATTTCCGAGGAAGGTCACCAAATTGGAAGCTGACGAAGTAGGGCTTGTGTAATAGTCGTCATTGAGAAAGAGATCTTGCAAACTCGATGCGCCAGAGCGTCCTGAGGCGAAATCTGTGGCACTCGCCTGAAAAGGGAAATCCAAAACCGTCTGAATCTTATTTTCGCGTACATAGGTCATCAAGTTGAACGGATTATTCTCCGAGACTTCACCAAAAATTGTGAAGTTGGGAATACCAGCGCTGGCTGCAGTCTGCTGTATGAGAGGTTGCCAATTCTTGAAGAACTGATCATCGACATGTTTGGCGGTATCTACGCGGAAGCCTGCGAATCCATAATTCTTGATCCACTGGCCGTACACATCTGCCCAGCCCTGCCAAACAGATGGCTTCTCTGTGGCCAGATCATCAAGTCCGTAGAAATCTCCGAGGGTGGTGCAATCGCCCTCACCCCAGCAGTGGGCGATATCGCCGACGTTGTGATAATTCGAGAGATCGTTAAGCCACGCAGGGTTCTTTATCGTGGCCATGCTCGTTGGAATGTACGGAATCTTTCCATTGTATTTAATAACGTCGCCCGTGTGATTCGCGACAATATCCAGGATCACTTTCAACTTGAGTTTCTTGGCGCAGGTCATGAAGTTGCTCAAGTCTGCGTTGGTGCCGAGGTGCGGATCAACGTTGAGAAAATCAACGCCCCAGTATCCGTGATAGCCGGCGCCAGCTCCCGTTGACGGTACTTGAGTAACCAACGGAGTAACCCAGACGGCGGTGAAGCCCAATGACTTTATGCGAGCTAAACCTTTATCTCCCGGCGTGCACGTACCAGTGAGGCCCTTGAGATCGCCACCATGCCAGAAGGCAGTGTCTCTCGGATTAAATCCTCCACCGATCGCGTCATTGCTCGGGTCACCGTTTAAATATCGGTCCGGCATCACAAAATAGATGACGTCGGAGGCCAGGCCAACACGAACGCTAGGAGCGGGACTAACGGCTGCGCCTGCACCAGCAGAGGAAAAATAGGTCAAGCCCAAAAAAAGCGAGGTGAGAAGCGCGACAACGCTTTTGTGTTTCAAAATTAGCCCTTAACCGAACCTGCCGTTAAGCCATTAATAATATATTTCTGCAACGACAAGAAGATGATGACGATTGGGATCGAAGCCAGAATCGATCCAGCGGCAAAGGGCCCCCAGTTAGTTGAATACTGGCCGCCCACAAATTGTTGGAGTCCAACCGCCACGGTTCGGCCATTCATCTCGACTAAGAAGAGTCGAGCAAGAATAAATTCATTGAAGGTTCCGATAAAAGTTAGAAGGCAAACCACGGCTAGAACCGGAGTTGCAAGGGGAAGGAAGATCATCCAAAAGATCTGAACTGGACTCGCGCCATCAATTTTCGCCGCTTCGTCTAGTTCGACAGGAATCGTATCCACGAACCCTTTGAGCAACCAGACATTGACGCCCAAAGCCCCGCCGAGATAGACCAATATGAGGCCGGCTTGGGTACCAAGACCAATCTTTGGTGCGAAGGCATAAACGCGCTCCATGATGACGTAGATCGCCGATAGAGCGAGTACTGCTGGGAACATCTGAACCAATAGGAGCAACTGAATGCCAAACTTTTTGCCCCTAAATCTCAGGCGACTGAAGGCAAACGCAGACGATGCACCTATAACCACCGAACAGACCGAGACGGTGGATGCAATGATCATCGAATTCTTGACCCACAAAAGGTACGGAGTCTTTGGAGAATGGAAAAGGAATTGGAAGTTACTCCACGAAATCTCATGGGGAACAAAGGATGTCAATGCTAGACTTCCGCCGGTTTTTACCGCGGAAAGGACTACCAAGTACAAAGGAAAAAGCGAGAAGAGGCACATGAAAATCGCAAATGCATGTCGCCACAAATTTTCTCTCACCCATTTGTTCATGCGAAGGTCTCCAATACTTTCGTTCTGCGCAACCCAAATATCGAAATTGATCCAATGAGGATAAAGATGAGGACGGAAATCGCACTGGCCAGGCCGAAGTCTTGAATATTCTTGCCAAAGGCAATCTGATAGGTATAACTGATCAAAATATCAGTCGCCCCCGCGACGTGGCCATCCAAAGTATCGCGAGGACCACCACCTGTAAGCAGGTAAATGAGGTTGAAATTATTGAAGTTGAAGGCAAAGGAGGCGATCAAAAGAGGAGAAAGAATCTGCAACAGAAGGGGCATAGTGATTTTTCTAAAGACCTGCCGCGGATTTGCACCATCAATTGCCGCTGCTTCAAGTAATTCAGATGGGATCGCCTGCAAGGCTCCGGAACAGATGAGATAAAAATACGGAAAGCCGAGCCATAAATTGACCAAAAGCACTGCACCCCGGGCCAGACTGGCATTTGAGAACCAAGCAATGTTGGTATGCAAGATGCTGTTTATTGCGCCGAACTGAGAATCAAACATTCCTGCCCAAATCAAAATACTCATGATGCTGGGCATCGCATACGGAAGAATGAGGATTGAGCGATAAACCTTTCGGCCGCGCATACGCCTATTAAGAGCCATCGCCAAAAGCAACCCGAAGGCAAAGGTGCTTAGAACCGAGAATCCGGCAAAAAAGATGGTCCAAATGAATACGCCGATGAGAGGCGTGCGAATTCGGTTATCAGTAACCAGCCTGGTGTAATTCTGGAACCATACGGGTGCACGCCAACCGGGGGAAAGAATTTGGTCTGGAGTGCCTCCAATTTTCGCGAAGTTACCCTTTCCGTTGTCTTTGTACTTGTCTCCAGTAAGGAGATTCGTCATGATGCCCGTAGATTCGGAATACGACAACCCTTGCGTGAAAACCGCGCCGACGGTCTCGCTTTCAATACTTATGTAGTACTTACCTTCGTAGACGTATCTAATATTCGAGTAACTAGTGTTCGATGCAAGAACATTCAGCGAAATTGGTGTAAAGCCTCTCGCTTCTATAGCCACCTTATCCGCGTTTAGTTTGACTTCCGAAACTGGAACCGCAGTCCTCGATGTTTTGGTGGAAATAAAGTATTTGTTATTCGTGATATCTGAAACCAGAATCGCGTACTGATTCGAGGAATTCTTACCGACAATTATGTCGAATGTAGTTCCCGCGGCATCTGGCTGGGCTCCAAGAATCAAGACTTGTTCGATCGCGGCTGGTTTAGAAAGGTAATTTCCAGTTTGGTATTTGTATATGGACATCGTGCCCGTATAGAGAATCGGCGCGATTACAAAGGCGAAAAAGAAGAGAATTCCAGGTATGAAGAACTTGAGGGGGATTGAAAATTTGGTCAGGTAAGCAAAGTTTAAGGCGAGGATTGCAATCAAAATGAAAGATCCGATTAAATACTCTTTTTGCGCAAAAGCACTCTCTGTCAACAAAGCGAGGACGGCAGTAGTTATTGCAAGCAGAACCAACTTGAGACCAAAAGCAAATTTTCCTCTGACGAATCCGCTCACTCCTCGTACCGCTCCTTCTCGCGTCAACGCTTCAGATTATGAAAATAATAACGTGGGCGGGAAAACCTTCCCGCCCACGTTATTCAGATAGTAGGCAAACTGAGTTCTACCAACAGAACTTCTAGTTTCAACCTATTTAGAGATCGCCCTTACCGGCGGCAACGTTCTTGGCCCACATTTTAGAGAGCTTCTTAGCCTCTACTAGTGGATCTTTTCCGTTGACGAGTACAGCGGTCCAATAGGCACCTGATGAATCCCAGTAGTTAGCTCCGCCTGAGTTGTTGCCCAAGAAGGCACCAATCTGTGGCATGCTCGAAAGACTAGCGGCTCGGCCGAAGCCCTTCTGTGCATCAGAGACCAATGGGCTTGACTGTGCGCCGTTTTCTGCTGGTGGGCGACCTTCAAGTGCTTCGTAAGCAACCTGTCCTGCAGTTGATGCGAAGAAGTTGACGAGAAGTGACTTCGCGCCGACTGCAACTCCATGCTTATCTGCATATGCGGTCAAGAATGCGCCGCTTACGCTTCCAAACATCTGTCCGTAGGTGCCAGCCTTGACTCCTGGTACTGGCATGAGGTTCATGGCGAAGCCCTTGTCTACGAAGGTCTTCCAGTGCCAGTTACCAATTACTGAGTAAGGAACAGTTCCGGCAAGGAAGTTATCCATGCAGCCAGTGTCTGTTGCTGGGTAGAAGCCGTTGCTCTTGCCGCTTGAATCAAGTAGGTACGTCTTGACGTTGGAGGCAAATGCTGCAGGATCGAATGTGTAGTGGTAGTTAGGACGGCCGTTATACATCTGATATGGGTTGGCGCCTAGAGCAGAAAACACTGAAAGTCCGCCCCATGCCATTCCGCCACCGGAGATGCAAAGGCCTGCCTTTAGACCAAGAGCCGTCTTATTGGCTTTGTAGAAGTTGACCATTTCGCCGAAAGACGTTGGGGCAGTCTTGACAAGCTTGGTGTTGTAAATCATCGATACGTTATTAATATCGACTGGAATTCCATAAAGTTTTCCCTGATAGGAAAGGTCATAGAACTGTGATGGCGTGAAGTGTGACTTCTGACCGGCGGTCAACGTAACTGGTGCAAGCTTGCCGCTCTTGGCTGATGCGACAACCCAGTCATTTCCAGCTACGAGAATGTCAGGACCGGTCGTTCCGGAGGTCTTGTCAAAAGCAGCGCCAAGGGCGTCGTAACTTGAGAAAGTAACTACCTTGATTGTGTAACCGGGAACCCAGTCACCTTTAGCTGCAAATACTGAAGTTAGATGGGGTCCGCGCGTTTCATCCGCCCAGATAACGATCTCATTTGCGGCGTGTGCACCAGGCACCACCGCAACTGTTACTGCTAGGGCGGCCGCGGTGAGAGCACCGAGGACGCCCAGACGCTTACGATTCATACTTTTCTCCTTGACGAGATCAGGCCGCGAAAATGCGACGTGAAGGCAATCTTGACCAGTGAAGGAAAGGCGGTCAAGCCAAAGAGTCAAAAGTAGAGGCTTTTTATACGATTGTTATCAAGTTGACGCGCTTGCAGGAAATCCTGCAAGCGATTTAGGAATGAAGTTGAGCGACCGTTTCGTCCCATCCTGCAACGGTTTCGGGTTTACGAGGACCCTTGCCAATGTATCGAGCCGATGGACGAACCAAACGGCCAGTGCGCTTCTGCTCCAAGATATGCGCCGACCAGCCAGCAGTGCGAGCGGCAGTAAACATCGAGGTGAAGAGGTGTCCTGGTACTTGCGCGAAGTCCAGAATAATCGCCGCCCAGAACTCAACGTTCGTCTCAAGAATGCGCTCTGGATGGCGCTCGTGCAATTCAGCAAGCGCGGCCTTTTCGAGTGCAAGAGCAACTTCATAACGGGGTGCACCAAGTTCTTTCGCAGTGCGACGCAATGTACGAGCGCGTGGATCCTCTGCGCGATAAACACGGTGACCAAATCCCATAAGACGTTCGCCGCGATCCATGATGCCCTTTACATACTCACGCGCATCACCGGTTTTTTCAACTTCTTCAATCATGTGCAGTACTCGTGAAGGAGCACCACCGTGCAAAGGTCCTGACATAGCACCGATCGCACCTGACAGCGCGGCCGCGACATCTGCACCAGTTGAGGCAATTACTCGCGCCGTAAATGTGGATGCATTCATTCCGTGTTCAGCGGCAGAAACAAAGTAAGCATCAATTGCACGAACGTGTAACGGATCAGGTTCACCACGCCAACGAATCATCATTCGCTCTACAACGGTATGTGCTCTATCAATTTCAGATTGTGGAATTGCTAACTTCTCGGCACCTCTTGCAGACTGAGCAAGATATGACAAGACCATCACTGATGCGCGCGCCAAATTGTTTCGCGCTTCTTCATCAGAAATATCAAGCAGCGGCTTTAGACCCCATGAAGGCGCCAGCATCGCAATGGCTGATTGAAGGTCGACGCGAACATCTCCTGTGTGAACTGGTAACAAAAATGGTTCGGCAGCAGGTAACCCTGGATTGAATTCATCGTCAACGAGAAGTCCCCACACATTTCCGAATGAGACTCTGCCAACGAGATCTTCGATATCTACTCCGCGGTAGCGAAGCGCACTTCCTTCTTTATCTGGCTCAGCGATTTCCGACTCAAAAGCAATTACGCCTTCGAGACCTGGTTTAAATTCGTCAGACATCTGTACTCCTCTTACTGCTGGCCCTGTTGCGCAGAGTGGACACGGGCAATTCTGCCCCTTCCGCGGATCCTTCTCGACCAGTCCTTGGCTATAGGCAACCCCATTTACGCCAGAGATGCCAATTGGAGGGAAGTGACGTTAGATACATCTATGGACGAACTAACTCGGGCAGACATAGCGGCAATGAGACGCTCCTACAGCGAAATCCCACTGGACGGTTTGTCTGCCGACCCGTTCAAAGCGTTCAACCAGTGGCTACGTGAAGCGCACACCAACCCCGTTATTGTCGAGGCAAACGCGATGGTTCTTTCAACGGTCGACCACGCGGGAGAAATTACTTCGCGCACAGTTCTGCTCAAAGATGTCTCACAGCATGGATTTACTTTCTTCACTTCCTACAACTCTAGAAAGGGACGAGCAATTCATTCCCAACCGCACGTCGCTCTTCTCTTTCCTTGGTATGCCATGGAGCGTCAAATCTCAATTAGTGGAATTGCCGAGCAAGTTCCTCGGCAAGAATCCGAGGAGTACTTCGCGCAGCGCCCATGGGCGAGTCAAATTGGAGCGTGGGCAAGCAGGCAATCAGACCATCTCGAATCAAGAGATGTACTACAGGAGCGCTGGAATGCTGCTGCTGCAAAATGGCCAGAGGGAACAGCAGTGCCGACTCCTCCTGAGTGGGGTGGATACAGAGTCTTCCCACTCTCTATCGAATTCTGGCAAGGGCGTCTCTCCCGCCTGCACGATCGCATCCGATACGAACGAGCCAACGGTTTAGCCGAATGGGAGATTAACCGCTACTACCCATAGGCTTTGGCCCGTGACTGATATCAAAATCCCCGAAAATCTCAAGCCATCTGACGGTCGTTTTGGTTGCGGCCCGTCCAAAATTCGTCCAGAGGCGCTCGCCGCCCTTGCCGCCACCGGCTCCTCAATTCTTGGCACTTCACACCGCCAAAAGCCAGTGAAGAATGTCGTCCACCGCGTTCGAGAGGGCCTTTCCTCTTTATTTGAACTTCCAGAAGGGTATGAAGTCGTTCTGGGCAACGGCGGATCAACCGCGTTCTGGGACATCGCCACCTTTGGACTCATCGAGTCGCGCTCGCAACACCTGGTCTTTGGAGAATTCTCCTCAAAGTTTGCAGCAGCCGCCAAGGACGCGCCATTTCTTGGCGAGCCAACAATCATCAAGTCCGAACCAGGCACTCATCCCGTAGTAAAGACCGAAGAAGGAATCGATGTCTACGCGCTGACCCACAACGAGACAAGCACAGGCGTTTCGATGCCTATCAGTCGTCCCGCGAGCGGTGCGGGCGCACTTGTCCTTGTTGACGCGACAAGCGGTGCGGGCGGATTGGCAGTTGATGCCAAGGAGTTCGACACCTATTACTTTGCTCCGCAGAAGTCATTCGCATCCGATGGGGGAATCTGGCTTGCGCTGATGAGCCCGGCGGCCATCGCGCGAGTAGAGAAGATCAAGGGCAGCAACCGTTGGGTTCCTGCATTCTTCGACCTGACCATTGCTATTGAAAATAGCCGTCTGGACCAGACATACAACACTCCAGCACTTGCCACCCTGATTCTGCTTGCAGAGCAGATCGAATGGATGAACCAGAACGGCGGCATGAAGTTCTCTGCGGGGCGAAGCGCTGATTCTGCATCACGCCTCTATGGATGGGCCGAAAAGACTGCCTACACCACGCCTTTTGTAACCGACCCTTCGATGAGATCCAATGTTGTGGGAACAATCAACTTCGACGATTCCATTGATGCAACAAAGGTTGCCTCAGCGCTTCGCGCAAACGGCATCGTGGACACAGAGCCCTATCGCAAACTCGGTAAGAACCAGTTGCGCATCGGCATGTTCCCCGCCGTGGAGCCAAGTGATATCGATGCACTCACTGCGTCGATCGACTTCGTCGTCAACGCGCTTTAACCACTGAATATACGATCCACAGACATGACACTCAAACGTGATCGTGTCTTCTGGGCGATCGCGCTCCAGGTGACGGTTATCAATTTCTACCTTGGTGGCTTCGGTCCCGCCCAACCATTACTTCGCACCCAGCAACATACTTCCCTCACTGTTGCTGGACTGCATGGAACGGCGTTGGGAATTGCAGCTATATTGGCTGGCTTTATTTCTCCCAAATTGGTCCACGCTTTAGGTCGGGCGACAACATCATGGCTCGGAATGGGAATTTTCTCCATCGGCATTCTAATGTTTATATTTTCTCCACCCGTTCAACTCACACTCCTTGCTACCTTGATTACTGGCCTTGGAACATCGACCGTCGTAAACGTCATGGTGACGCAACTTTCCCATCGCTTTCCTAATCATCAAGCCTCCGCAGTTTCACAGGCAAGCGGTGTTGCATCGGCTGGCTACGTCACCGGAACACTTGCGGTAGGCGCTATTGCGGGGACAAGCCTGAACTGGCGACTCGGTCTTCTTCTTGCAGTGCCAGCAAGTTTTATTCTGTATTTCGTAACGCATTCGACAATCGCATCCGAACACGTTCCTGACGCAACAGGTCCCCAAAAAGGATCGCTGAGTTGGAAATTTTGGGTCTCCTGGGTTGGGTTTATAGCATGTATTTCAAGTGAATTTGCAACGACTTTCTGGGCCGCAGCTCTTCTGCGTGATCGAATCGGCTCGAGTGCAGCCATTTCAACAATTTGTATCGTTGCGGTCGGCAGCGGAATGGGACTAGGAAGATGGTTCGGCCCGAGACTTTTACACCGTGCGACCTTGGATGCACAACTCAAAACAGTCATACTCGTGCAATTTATCGGCTTTGCAACACTCTGGTTTTCTCACACACTCTGGATATCAGTAATTGCACTACTGGCTGTGGGATTGGGGCTTTCGATGCAGTTCGCTCTCGCATCTCTCCGTCTAATCAATTTCAGCGATGGACGGCCCGACTTGGCAATCGGTAGAAGTTCTTTGGCGGCAGGACTGGCCATAGCCGGTGCTCCATTTCTTCTTGCCGTCTTGGGTGATCACCTTGGAATATCGCGTGCATACCTCATGGTCCCTGTTCTGATACTCATTGCCTTTGTAACAATCATCGCGATACCTTCTGAGCAATCAACGCAAAATGATGTGAGTTTGGCGGATTGAGTATGAACTACAGAACTAGACGACTGATTACTTTGGTTGCTCTCTTTGGCGTTCTAGCTCTTATTCTCATATGGGGGCGGTAGGACAACATCGACGGAGAAATCCTTGGGTACTTCTACTTTGTGCCGGTACCGTTGAAAGGCGAATAAGGCCGCAAGCACCGTGATTGCCCCACAAGATGCCAAAGTTGGACGGACCCCGATCTTCTCTGCGGTCCAGCCGATGAGCGGAGATCCAACCGGCGCACCACCAAGAACTACAAGAAGGTAGATCCCCATAACGCGCCCGCGCACCACCGGGTCGGAATTGATCTGCATTAGTGAGTTTGCACTAATCAAAGTAGTTAGTGCCGTAAAGCCGCATACTGGTAGCCAGATCGCGTAAGCCATATAGGTAGGCATAAATGCGAGGACAAAAATGAAAGCACCAAACGTGAGCGCGCCATATACAACGAACATTGTTCGGCGAAAACTTTCTAACCTTGCAGAGATGATGGCTCCACTGAAGGAACCGATGGCAACAAAAGTTCCGAGTAGGCCGAAAGACATTGCTCCACGATGGAAGACTTTTGTCGCGACAAGGGCATTGAAAATCTGGAAATTCAAACCGAAGGTGGCCATAAAGAAAATGACAATCATGATTACATAAAGGTCTGGCCTTGCCTTGACGTATCTCAAGCCTTCACGGACATTTGCCACTCCCGAACTTCTAGGCAAGATGTAGAACTCGCTTTTTCGTAAGTACATCAGCGAAATTATCACCAAGACATATGAGCCGCCGTTTAGCAGGAATGAAGGACCCGTGCCAAAGGCTGCGATCAGTGCGCCCGAGACACCCGGACCAATGAGACGTCCCGCATTGAAATTTGCTGAATTAAGGCTTACCGCATTGCCTAGATCGCTATGTCCGACCACCTCTGCAACAAAGCTTTGGCGAACGGGTGCATCAACTGCATTGGCTACCCCAAGCAAAAAGGCAAGAAGAAAAACGTGCCACAGCTTCACGTGATGGGTCGTCACCAGAAGACCAAGAATTCCGGCCGAGAGCCCGCCAGCAATGTTGGTACCTATCAATACTTTCTGTTTATCAAAACGGTCAGCCAACGCTCCACCGTGAAGGCTGAGAAAAAGCACAGGCGTGAACTGCAGCGCCGTCACTAATCCCAAGTATGTGCCGCTATGGGTTAATTGCAGAACCAGCCAGTCTTGAGCGATGCGTTGGGCCCAGGTTCCGATATTGGAAACTGCATTTGCCGCGAAAAGTATTCGGAAATTACGATGTCGGAAAGCGCGCCAATTGCCAGTCTCGTCTATGCGCACCTATCGACCTCCTATCAGCACCCTATCGCCACTTCATGGGTGCGTGCTCTGCACTACTATTCGCCTCATGGCTCAAAATGTGAGATCGGTTGTTCTTCAACTATCTCTTGGCGTGTGCGCATGGGTTGTCGCAGGTGTGGTTGCCATACTCGCAAACGCGCAATCCAAAATCATCTGGACGTGCGTCTCCGGAGCCACCCTCGGAATACTGGGTATTTATTACACAATTAGACGAGGGCGAAGAAGCGGAATTTAAGCCTCTAGTTGCGTAGCAATTCCTCGAAGAACTTTTCCAACTCGCTCGGCTTCTACCGCAGATGGGTGACGCCCATGGCGTAGACCATTTCCAACCTTGTCCAAGATCTTGATCGTGTCTTCGATCATCGCTGCAAGGTCATCGCTGTTTACGTGAGCCTGAGCGGCCAAAGAAGGGGGCGCATCAATGATGCGAACAGAAAGCGCCTGAGGTCCACGACGGCCGTCAGCGACCCCGAACTCTAATTTTGTACCCGGCTTAACGGTGGTAACGCCTTCGGGCAGCGACGTAGCTGCTAAATAAACGTCCTCGCCTTCGTCGGAGGCGATAAAACCAAAGCCTTTTTCCAGGCTAAACCATTTCACGCGACCACTAGGCATGGGAACTCTCCTTTAAATTGCTTGAACTCGTTTGAGCCGTGGGATTTACGGGCAGAGGACGAGTTTACAGTAGGTGATCAGTTAGAGGAACAGGGATTAAAACGTAGCTTCGGAGTGAGCTCCGCAGCCATGATCTACCGAAACAACCCGTGCATCCTCAGGTGAGATGGCGTTTGCACACACGCCAAAGGCGCCACGTAGTGAGCCTGAAATAGGGATAAAGAAGCCACAAGACGCACACGGTTTTGGTGCAGCTTTTGCGAGGGGCGAATCAGGTCCACGATCACCCGTGTACCAACGCTTACTCGCCTGATCGCGACCCTCGATCGACATGACTCGTGGGCGACCAAGTCCCAACTCCCACAACTGCACTGCATCTAGCTCTTCATCAGCTGGCAGGGCAGCGAAGCCAGGAACCAAGCGGGTGTCATCGGGGGTGCTTGGCAGGATGTCTCCCACGCTGATATCTCCTGGCTGAATGCGCTCCACGTATGGAATCCACTCGGGAGCCAATAGAGAATCAGGCCCTGGAAGAAGAACCACATCGCAAATAGTTGGCTCGGATTCCTCATCAACTCTTACAGCAGTAACAACCCATCGCCAACCCTTGTAGCCAGGCAGAAATGCCTCAAAGAGGTAACTGGCCAGTCGAGCCTCGGTATCGAAATCCACGTCAAGATAGTTGCCAACAAATTTGGCCTCCCCTGCATCGGCCAGAATCGCTTGCCGAGCCAGTTCTAAAGCGTCGAAAGTCCCTGCAGATTTCTTAGGCATGGGGTAAGGGTAAAGCAGAAAGGACTCCCGAGGTAATCGGGAGTCCTTATCTGTTTCTCTATTCGCGGCCCTTTGGAGATCAGGTCGTTTATGGAGACGGGGTAGGACTTGGGGAAATGCTGGTACTTGGGCTCGGAGAGGGGCTAGTACTTGGACTTGGACTTGGGGCAGATGCCTGAAGCGTGCTCAGTGCCGTTTTTAGGGCAAGAGTGGCTGCTTGCATCGCGGCACTAAAAGCTTGATGTGCGGCGGTGATGGCTGCTGTATACGCATCCTTAGCACTCTGCTTTGCAGTATCTGTAGTAGCCGCATCCAATGCACTCTTGTAAGTGGTTCTAGCAGTCTTAATCGCAGTCTGTAAGGTCGCGGTTGCGGAATCCATGCTGCTAATAAAGGTTGCCAAGACTGAAGCAATTGCCGGATTGGCCGATCCCAAACGAGTCAACTTACTCGCCAGCGCTCGTGATTGCGCTCCAAGTGCATTTCCATCGTTTTCAAATTTCTTACCCTGTCCATTTGCAAGAGGCGAAACTGAAATAGCCTTGAGAATATCGTTAGTCGTCTTGCCTATCGCAGTATTACCGACATTCTTTCCATGGTCACCGCTCTTGCCTGGGCTTACGGGTTTTCCGTGGTCGCCACTCTTACCTTGACCTGCACCAAGTGCAAGCGGTGAAACTGCAGTTATTAGTACGAGAGCTGAACTCGCAGCGAGGAAGGCGCGCAGTGCCGTTTTAGCTTGGAATCTTTGGCGCGACATGTGATCTCCGTTCTCTTTAGAAGGGCAATCCAATCACATCCACCAAAAAGCGGAAAGGACTCCCGAGGTAATCGGGAGTCCTCTCTTTATATGACTTTAGTCGTGCGAGTTATATGTGAATGCGCTTAGAAGTCCATATCCCCGCCGCCAGGACCTGCTGGCATCGCTGATTTCTTCTCAGGCTTGTCAGCAATGACTGCCTCGGTTGTGATGAAGAGTGCTGCAATGGATGCTGCGTTCTGCAACGCAGAACGAGTTACCTTTGCAGGATCAATGATGCCGGCCTTGATCATGTCGACATATTCTCCAGTTGCTGCGTTAAGGCCGAATCCTTCTTCAAGATGGCGAACCTTCTCAACAACAACTCCGCCTTCAAGACCTGCGTTAATTGCGATCTGCTTCAACGGTGCTTCAACAGATAGTTCAACAATTTTCGCACCCGTTGCTTCATCGCCTTCAAGCTTCAACTTCGAAAAGGCAATCTTTGAAGCCTGCAGTAGCGCTACGCCACCGCCGGCAACAATGCCCTCTTCTACCGCTGCTTTTGCGTTACGGACTGCATCTTCGATGCGGTGCTTACGCTCCTTGAGTTCTACTTCAGTAGCTGCGCCGGCCTTGATTACTGCAACTCCGCCTGCCAACTTGGCAAGGCGTTCCTGCAACTTCTCACGGTCGTAATCTGAATCGCTCTTCTCAATCTCCTGACGGATTTGAGTTACGCGACCCTTGATCTGCTCTTCGTTTCCGCCGCCTTCAACAATTGTTGTCTCGTCCTTGCTGATGACAACCTTGCGTGCGTGGCCAAGAAGTTCAATTCCTGCCTGATCCATCTTCAGACCGACCTCTTCAGAGATGACGGTTGCTCCAGTGAGAATTGCAATGTCTTGAAGCATCGCCTTGCGACGATCACCAAAACCAGGGGCCTTTACTGCTGCAGAGCGGAAGGTTCCACGGATCTTGTTCACTACCAATGTTGCAAGTGCTTCGCCTTCAATGTCTTCAGCGATAATTGCAAGGGGCTTTCCTGATTGCATTACCTTCTCAAGAATCGGTAGAAGATCCTTGATATTTGCAATCTTGGAATTCGCAATCAAGATGTATGCGTCTTCAAGAACTGCTTCCATACGATCTGAATCAGTCACGAAGTAAGGAGAGATATACCCCTTGTCGAAACGCATACCCTCAGTGAGTTCTAGCTCCAAGCCGAAGGTGTTTGATTCTTCAACAGTGATGACGCCTTCTTTGCCAACCTTGTCCATTGCTTCGGCAATCATTTCACCGATTGTGGTGTCAGCAGCAGAGATCGATGCAGTTGCTGCGATCTGCTCTTTGGTTTCCACGTTCTTTGCCATGGCAACGAGTTCAGCAACGACGGCTTCGACGGCCTTCTCAATGCCGCGCTTGAGCGCCATTGGATTCGAACCGGCTGCTACGTTGCGAAGTCCTTCGCGAACTAATGCTTGAGCAAGAACAGTTGCGGTGGTTGTGCCATCGCCTGCAACATCATCGGTCTTCTTGGCAACTTCCTTCACCAGTTCGGCGCCAATTTTTTCCCACGGATCTTCAAGATCAATCTCTTTTGCAATCGAGACACCGTCGTTTGTGATTGTGGGGGCTCCCCACTTCTTCTCCAAAACGACATTTCGGCCTCGGGGTCCAAGGGTTACCTTGACC
>Ga0315268_10004540_pt1 | contig 15062 bp, 11 predicted proteins | sample C1_top_MG_FD_204535 | JGI IMG/M metagenome (GOLD analysis project Ga0315268, IMG submission 204535) | Sediment microbial communities from Yellowstone Lake, YNP, Wyoming, USA - C1_top | ecosystem: Environmental > Aquatic > Freshwater > Lake > Sediment | place: USA: Wyoming | collected 2017-08-01
GTGGCCACGTGGGAGCACGATCGAAATAACAGCTTGAAAAAGATTGACTGGCAGTTTACAACTTCGGAAGCGCGGATCAAGCTGACGCGCCTTTATCCGAAGCTGTAAGTGTTACATGGTACTAGGTATGGGGTCAATTTTTCGGCGCTGAAACGCGTCGTTCACCTTTTCCGCGTGGCGGCTTCGGGGTTGGCAAGCGGCTTTCGCCGGAACACATAAACGGCAGCGCCCAATTCGGGAGGCAACACCAGCGCGCCCAGCCCTTTATCCTCTTCAAGGTCAAAAGCGGATTGCTGCTTGTAGTCTTTCCAATTGCCGAATGCAAACTGGTGACGGCTGCCGATGACGATATAAAGCTGCACGCTGGGCGTATTGAACACGTAGCGTTCAAAATCGTTTTGCGACGGCGGCCACGAACAGATGACCACCTCTGGCGTATAGGCAGCCAGAGCCTCACGGGCATCGAGCTTGATGACCCATTCAGGGTACTCCACGGCATTTTTCCAGCCATGATTATCCGTTGCGGTTAGCTGGACACCCTGATTTTTCAGGAACCGCGTCAGGGTTCCGTCTCCTGCTCCGATTTCCAGGCAGCTTCTGGAAGCAATCATCCCGGCCAGAGCCTCGACCAGCGCGCGCGAATAGAAACAATAAATGCCCCTGGATTGGACCAAAGGCATAAGCCGCTTTTTCTGCCAGACAAGCGGCCAGAACAGGCGGAACCAGAACAGGGAAACCGGCTTGCGCTCCAGCCCCCTGGAAAACAGCAGCTTCTGGGCAATATAACCATTGAGCAGATTGAAGCGCAGCTTGCCTTTCGTTACTCCCGCATCTGCAGCCAACGTGGCCAGGCAAAGTTTCTTGACGGATTCATGCGCCATGCGGCTGCGGATAAATTGCGACAGGGCGGCTTCCCTGTTTTTTTGCCGGTTCCCGGATGAGGGTTTGGCCAACGCTGCATGTGCGGATATGCGTTCCAGGTATGCCTTCAATTCTTCCGCGACACCACGCTCAACAATGGCGGAAACCTCCTGTTGCACCGCTGTCCATTCCTCTGGATATCTGGAGCAAAGCTCATCCAGAGTGGGATTCGTTTTCAGCCATTCCAGAGTTTTTGTGTAACTCTCTTGCTTCATGAAAATATTTTGGACATTACGGTATTGAAATTCAGGTGATCGCCTGATTGAGGATCACCTGAATATTACGTCCTTTCCTTTTGTCGCGCACTGAATATCGACCAGTCGCGCTCAATGCGGATTGACTGGACTGAGGATACTCAGAAATGACGTTGAAATATCCGCTGCGGAGCAGATCGACCGGCTGTTTCGTGCCTGCTAAAATGGAGGTCCACCCTTACCCCGGATGACCCGCTACTCCATTATGAAAGTTTTGTCAGACAAACTGGGGCTCTCCTTTCTGGCAGAGCCGTGGCTTCTTCAGGTTTTCCTGGTACTCCTGGCCGCCGTGCTGGCCAGCATCGTCACCCAATTCCTGCTCCGTTATGCGGAGAAGAAGGCCAGCCAGACTACCAATCATTGGGATGACGCCCTCATTCAAGCAGCGAAACGGCCGCTACCCATAATCATCTGGCTGGTTGGCATCGCCTTCTCGGCCGCCATCGTGGGCAAGGCGACCGGCGCGGTCATCTTCGATGCTGTGCCGCCCATCCGCAATGTAGGCGTGGTAGTTTGCCTCGCCTGGTTTTTGATCCGCCTCATTCGCAACTTCACCGACAACATAGTCGCGATGCGCGAGAAAAATGGCGAGGAGGTCGACCTCACCACGATCGACGCACTGTCCAAGCTGGCCCGCCTCACGGTGATCATCATCGCCACCCTTATGGCGATGCAAGCCCTCGACTTCAGCATCTCGGGCGTACTGGCCGCAGGTGGCATCGGAGGCATCGCCATCGGTTTCGCAGCAAAGGATTTGCTGGCCAACTTCTTCGGGGGACTTACCGTCTACCTGGACCGGCCGTTCAGTGTGGGCGACTGGATACGGTCGCCGGACAAGCAAATCGAGGGCACGGTCGAATACATCAGTTGGCGACACACGCGGGTTCGGGCCTTCAACAAGAATCCCATCTACGTGCCGAATGCCTTGTTCACCACGATCGTGGTGGAAAATCCCTCGCGGATGACCCATCGCCGCATCAAGGAGACCATCGGCATCCGCTACGAAGACATCGGCGTGATGGGCGCTATCGTGGCGGACGTGAAGGCGATGCTGCAGAACCACGCGGAGGTCGATGCGACCCAGACCCTGATCGTCAACTTCAACACCTTTGGCCCCTCGTCCCTTGACTTCTTTATCTACACCTTCACCAAGACCACGGCCTGGATCCACTTCCACGAGGTGAAGCAGGACGTGCTCCTGAAAGTGGCCGAAATCATCGACCGGCACGGCGCTCAGATTGCCTTCCCGACGCACACCGTGCATATCGAGGCCGCCGCCCCACCGCAGGAGTACCACTGATGGTCGCTCTTCGGCCATCGGCGACAAGGTAATTAGCTGTGACCAGTATCGATGAAAACGGGATGGAATGACTATACTGTGCCAAGAACCGGCGTTCGAGCCACAGTGATTCAACGTCAGAAAAATAGCGAACAACGGTCCTTCAGAGAAGGAGTTGCTGGGAAGAGTTTTTCTACAGCGTCAACGTAAAGTTGAGGGGCGCCGCGCTTTTGCGGCGACCCGCTCGAACGCAGGGTTGGGCCTCATGCCGTAGGTACCCGAACAGCGACCACTGGATGCCCAGAAGGAAACAACTCTGCCAAACGCTGGCGTAAAGTAACCATATACTCCACGATCTTAATGTCTTTAGGCTTCCCGTTGTGCGCCAGGTCCCACAGCATGCCTGTTGCGGCATTGACTACGAGTTCCGCATTGTGGGCGCGAAATACAGCAAACCGCCATTCCACGCCTACCTCAATCTCTGGGTGCAATATTGGTGCTTCGATTTTCCCGGACGGATGAACCGCTAGATCACGGAGCCTGAAAATCTCCTTCAAGTTCTGACGTAAAGCTGCAGTGCCCTTGGGTTTCAGTCCGAACGCCCGTCGAATCACCTCGGTGACTTGTGAATAGCGTGCAGTTCGCTTTGTCCGCCACCGTTCAACTATGCTGGGCGGCAATTGCACCTGAGGCTGAATGAGCGAGTAGAAAGCGTCAATTGAGATTGCGGCCGCCATAATAGCTTGCATCGATGCCTCAAACTCACGTTCTAGCGTAGAGGCCTTGATTTCCTCGTTGCCTCCAGTCCATGCCGTAGTGCGTTCAATACGCTTTTCGTTGGCATCTGCAAGATGTCGAAGCGCAAGTTCGACCCACGTAGGGCAAACATCGAAGCGCACATGCAGGGTCACGCTGCTGGTTGCTTTGCCGTCATCGCCTATGCCAATGGTCAGCCCTCCAGCTGGTATGGAAACCGTCATGCCTCGGGAGATAAAAATACCGGCCATTATTTATACTTCCATTCTATGAGGCCCAACGAGGCTGTATAAAAACCCCATTCTGCGCTGAACGATTTTTCTGGGCAAGGTCGAACTGAGAAGAGAAATTACGATAGGAGAGAAGTGGATGGCAAGTGCGAGGGTCAGTTCTCACATTCCAACATTTTCGAAGTACTAGCGGCTATGAATAGCTTTTTAGAAGTGCGCAACGCGCACACTTGATAGCAGCCACTGGCCTTGCTGTAGTGATGGCGGTCCGCGTTATGCAATGAGCGGTCCTTCGCTTGCTTCGGAGCGGCGGCGGTGTTGGTATATACTCACTCCATCCTTCGCACTGTTTCCGGCGAAAAATCCATGGAAGAAATTCTGCAACACCTGAAAAAGCATGGTGACCGACTCGACACGGAGATCGCTGCAGCTACGGGCCTCTCCCTTGCTGATGTGCGCCTCCAGTTATCAGAACTTGCTGCCAAGGGAGAGATTATGGTGTGCAGCTCGATCAGGTTCGAGAAGGGGGAGAAAATCGAGGGTATACGTTGCCGGTTATCCGGATATATTCCTCCAGCAGCACCGGGCAGGAAACCAAAGGTTCAGTTGAAATTATCGTAGTTCCCCGCTTATTTCCGCATCCTCTGCGTCCGGCGAACCACGCAACAAATCTTGACTGATTCGCTAAGGTATTGTATTTTTACCCTAGCGAATTTTTCAGGAGCACCGCCAAATGACCGCAACCGGCAACATCACCCCACGGCTTCCCCTGATTGTCGAACCCGCCGAGCTGGAAACCCGCCTGGGTGCGGAAAACCTGCTGCTGGTCGACCTGCGCCGGCCGGATGCTTACGCACTCTACCATGTACCCGGCGCCGTCCATCTCGACTATGCTGCACTGGTTGCGCAACGCGGCATGGCGCGCGGCCTGCTGCCGGACGACGAACATCTGGAGGAAGTGTTTTCCAGCCTGGGCCTGACTGCGGACACCCATGTCGTCGCCTACGACGACGAGGGCGGCGGCATGGCCAGCCGTCTGCTGTGGACCTTGGACGCGGTCGGCCACCGGCATTTTTCGCTGCTCAACGGCGGGATACAGGCATGGCATAACGAGGATCACAGCGGCCGCAGCGGCATCATCCGGCCACAGCACAGCGTGTACGAAGTCAGCAGGGAGAAACGCGGCCTCGCCGACGCGGAATACGTCATGGCCCGGCTGGGCGACCCGCGCACGGTCATCCTGGATGCGCGCAGCCCGAACGAATACTTCGGCCTGACGCGCACGGCGTTGCGCAATGGCCACATGCCCGGCGCCGTCAATCTGGACTGGGCCTTTGCCATGGACCAGAAGTCCAACCTGCGCATGAAGCCGACAGAAGCGCTGCGCAACACCCTGCACGGCCTGGACATCACGCCGGACAAGGAGGTGATCGTGCATTGCCACAGCCACCACCGTTCCGCCTACGCCTATATCGTGCTGAAAGCGCTGGGCTACCCCGAGGTCAAGGCCTATGCCGGCTCCTGGTCGGAATGGGGCAACCGCAACGACACCCCGGTGGAAGCCGACCAGGCAGTGCTGGCTGCCTAGTGAAGTGCTTCGTAAATTGCGATACATACATCATTGGACGCACCTCCCTCATCCCCAGCCCTTCTCCCGAAGGGAGAAGGGGGTTTAAAGCCCCTCGCCCTCCGGGAGAGGGGTGGGGGTGAGGGAAACCCGCTTGCAGCGCTCTGCGGCTTAAGTTCCCAACAGAATGAAGCACTACACTAGCAGCCTATCATGCAGAAGCGCGAGGATGGTAGGGTGCGCCATGCGCACCAATCAGAGCAATACGGTGCGCATGGCGCACCCTACATTCTGTGCTCGCTCTAGCCCTCCGATCTAATGATGGGTGTGATCCCCGTCCTCTTCGTCCTCATCCAGCGGCCATAGCTGATGCGCGTCGAGCATCAGGCGATAGTGGGTTTCGGCTGCGTCCAGGCGCGCCAGCGCGGCGGCCAGATTGCCTTCCAGCGCCTGCCTGCGCGCCATCAGCACTTCCGATAATCCCATCTCGCCCAAGGCATAGGCACGCGACATCAGTTCGGCGCTGCGAGCTATACGCTCCGCCGCTGCCTGCGCGCTTTGCCAGCCGCCATAGGCAGCCTGGGCTGCGGCGAAGGTATTGACTGCCTCTGCGGTGACCTTGCGCAGCACGGCGGCTTCCCGCTGTGTTGCCATCTCCGCCAGCGCACGCTGCTCGTCCGTACGGGCTGAGCGCGCCCCGCCAGGGAAGGGAATGGAAACGTGCAGCCCGACCAGATGCTCGGCGCCGGCGCGCTCGCCGGCCATGTGCATGCCCACGGTCGGGTCGGGTGTTCTGTCGGCCGAGGCACGCTCTGCCTGCAGCCTCCCCCGTATCGACTCGCTGCGCGCCACCCCGAGTTCGTGGTTATGCCTGAGGATTTCCTCCTGCCAGTATTCCAGCCCCTGCTGCAGCGGCACTGGCGTAGCGACGGGCTGCACCTTGGGCAGGGAAATGGCGGGGAAACGCTGGGCCAGGTCATTGGCGGCCACCTGCTCGCGCAGCCGCGCCTGGAGCAGCGCGCTCTCGGCCTGCGCCACCATTGCCTCGGCCAGATCGCTTTCCAGCCGCGGCGCATCGCCGGCGCGCACGCGCTTGGCCACGATATCCGCCTCCTTCTGCAGCAGCCCCACCTGCTCCTCCCACTGCCGCGCCGTCGTTCGCTCCCGGCTCCATGAAAACCAGGCTTTCAGCAAGCTGCGTCCGGTCTCGTGCAAGGCATCGCCGTACATCGTCTGCGTCCGTGCCACTTCGGTCTGCCCCAGCTTGCCGTCGATCACGGCCTTGCCGGGCAGCCGGATCGGCCGCTCCAGCATGACATCCCACTCCCGGTAGCGCTCGGCAGGGTTGACAGTGCGCCGCTGCCCCGCCACGCGCACATTGAACTCGTGCTCTCCCGCCTGCAGACGCCGGTTGACTGCCTCGCCGACCTGGATGCCGGCCTGCGCCGCCAGAGCTTCCGGACTGTTTTTCAGGGCGGCCACAACCGCCTCCGGTGGCGGCAGGTCGGGATAGGTCTTCAATTGCTGCGCTGCCGCGGGGTGCGAAAGAATGGCTGCAGCAAGCATCAGCCCCATGAAAATCCGTGGCAGCGTGATCGTAGGCTTTGATCCGGTCATGCGAACCTCCCGAACTCGCCTACCGGCGTCATCCAGTAAGCAACTTCCCGGCTCGGCAACGACGCCTTGAAATGCGCGATCAGTGCCAGTGCATCGTCATGGGCCATCACCACTTCCATTTTCATGCGCCGCGCCCGGCCGCGCACCTGCTCGTTGACGCTGGGGTAAACCGCGCCCTGGCCGTGGCCTTCGACCTCGTAGGTGGTGAATCCGCTTGCCAGTTCTGGGTGCTCAAGCAGATGATCGAGAATATCTTCTTCCAGCGCGACCGGAAAAACCACAGTCAAACAGCAATCGGCTTGTTTCATAATTTACTCCCCATAGCTGCCGCGCCATACTTGCGGTATAGCATCGGCAACATGATCAAGGTCAACAGCGTAGAAGTCACCAGCCCGCCGATCACGACGATGGCCAGAGGCCGCTGGATCTCGGAACCGGGCCCGCTGGCGAACAACAAGGGAATCAAACCGAAAGCGGTGATGCTCGCAGTCATCATCACCGGCCTCATGCGGCGTTTGGCGCCTTCCATCACCACTTCTGCCAGAGGCAGGCCATGGTCGCGCAACTGATTGAAATAGCTCACCATCACCACCCCGTTCAGCACCGCGATGCCGAGCAGCGCGATAAAACCGACCGAGGCCGGCACCGAAAGATACTCGCCCGACAGCCACAATGCCCACACCCCGCCGATCAGGGCGAAGGGGATATTGGCGAACACCAGCGTCGCCTGACGCAGGGAACCAAAGGTGGAAAACAGCAGCAGGTGGATCATGGCCAAGGCGATCGGCACCACCACGGCAAGGCGTGCCGCGGCGCGCTGCTGGTTCTCGAACTGCCCCCCCCAGGTCATGCTGTAGCCTGCTGGCAGCGGTGCCTGCCTGGCTGCGGCCAGCTTTGCCTCCTCGACAAAACCGACCAGATCGCGACCGCGCACGTTGGCCTGCACCACGACCATGCGCACGGCATTCTCCCGGTCTATTTTGACCGGCCCGTCCACCCGCTTCAGCCGTGCCACGGCTGATAGAGGCACGTTGCGGCCATCCGGCAGGGTCAAGTGCAGGGCGGCGAACAAGGCCGGCGAAAGGTGCAGGCTGTCGGGGCCGCGCAAAAGCAATGGCGTGCGCCGCCCGCCCTCCAGCACTACGCCGAGCACCTGGCCCTCGAGCTGGGCGCGCAGCATATTGCCGATCTCATCCACCGAAAAGCCCATGCGGCCGGCGGCAAGCCGGTCGATATCGACCTGAAGGTACTGCACCCCCTCGTTCATGACGCGGTACACGTCTTCGCTGCCCTTGATACCCTTGAGCACGGACTCGATTTTTTCCGCCTGCTGGTTCAACGCAGCGAGGTCGGGGCCGAAAATCTTCACCGCCACGTCGCCGCGCACGCCGATGATCATCTCCGACACGCGCATGTCGATCGGCTGGGTGAAGCTGTAGGCAATACCGGGAAAGTCCTTCAGCACTTTCCTCAGTTCGTCGGTCAACCACGCCTTGTCCGGTTTGCGCCACTCGGCCCTGGGCTTCAGCACCAGGAAAGTATCGGTCTGGTTGAGCCCCATCGGGTCGAGGCCGAGTTCGTCCGAACCCACCCGCGCCACGACGCCCTTCACCTCCGGCACCCGCTCCATGATCGCGCGCTGGAGGCGCATGTCCAGATCCACCGATTGCTGCAGATTGACCGAGGGCAGCTTTTCCACGCCGATAATCAGGTCGCCTTCGTCCATCACCGGCATGAAAGTCTTGCCGATCTGGGTGTAAGCCGCTACGGCCAGCGCCATCGCCAGCACCGCGCCGATAATCACTGTCCGGCTGTGGCCGAGCGCCCATCTCAGCGAAGGCATGTAGAGCGCGTCAAGCTTGCGCACCAGCCAGGGATCACTGTGCGGCATCCGCTGCAACAGGTAGGATGAAAGAACCGGGATCACGGTCAAGGCGAGCAGCAGCGAACCGGCCAAGGCAAACACGATGGTCAGCGCCACCGGAATGAACAGCTTGCCTTCCAGTCCCTGCAGGGTCAGCAGGGGCAAGAACACCACGATGATGATCACCACCCCGGACGTCACCGGCGTGACCACCTCGCGCACCGCCCGGTAGACGACGTGCAGGTGCGGCAGCCGTGCCGCGCCCTGGTCATGGGCAAGATGCGAGACGATGTTCTCCACCACCACCACGGCCGCATCCACCAGCATGCCGATGGCGATGGCGAGACCGCCCAGGCTCATCAGGTTGGCGGACAAGCCGAACAGCTGCATCAGGATGAAGGTGATCAAAGCCGCCAGCGGCAGGGTCAGCGCCACCACGAAGGCGGCGCGCGCATTGCCGAGGAACAGGAGCAGCAGCACCACCACCAGGACAATGGCCTCCATCAGCGCCTCGGACACCGTGCCGACGGCCCGCTCCACCAGATTGCCGCGGTCATAGAAGATCTGTGTCTTGACTCCCTTGGGCAGGGTGGGTGCGATTTCCGCCAGCCGTTTGTGCACATTTTCCACCACCTGGCGCGCATTGGCACCGCGCAGGCCCAGCACCAGGCCCTCCACCGCCTCGCCCCGGCCGTCCTTGGTCACCGCGCCGTAGCGCGTCAGGCTGCCGATGCGCACCGTGGCCACATCACCCACCCGCACCGGCGTGCCGTCGCGGTTCGCCACCACGATGGCACGCAGGTCGTCGAGGTTCTTGACACTCCCTTCGGAACGCACCAGCAGTGATTCCTCGCCATCGCTGAGGCGGCCGGCGCCATCGTTGCGGTTGTTCATCTCCAGCGCCTGCTGCAACTGCGCCAGCGAAATGCCGCGCGCGTTGAGCGCTGCATTGTCCGGCACCACTTCGAAAGCGCGCGCCAGCCCGCCCAGGGTGTTGACGTCCGCCACACCGGGCAAGGTGCGCAGTTGCGGGCGGATCACCCAGTCCAGCAGGGTACGGCGCTCCATCAGGGAGAGATCGCCGCCTTCGATGGTGAACATCAGCATTTCACCCAGCGGGGTGGTGATCGGTGCCAAGCCGCCGCTGATACCCGGCGGCAAGTCGCGTGCAATGCTGCCGAGGCGCTCGGCCACCTGATTGCGTGCCCAGTAGATGTCGGTGCCGTCCTCAAAATCGATGGTGATGTCGGTGAGCGCGTACTTGGAGACCGAGCGCAGGATCTTCTTGTGCGGGATGCCCAGCAGTTCCACCTCGAGCGGCGCCGTGATGCGCGTTTCCACCTCTTCCGGCGTCATGCCGGGGGCCTTCATGATGACCTTGACCTGGGTGGATGACACATCGGGGAAGGCATCGATCGGCAGGTAGTTGAATGCCAGCACACCGGCAGCGATGAGTGCCACGGTGGTAAAGAGCACCGCCACCCGCTGGGTGAGGGCGAATTCGATTGCGCGCGTCAGCATTTATTCGCCCCCCGCCGCTAGTCCCTGCCAAACCGCCTTGAGCGAAACCGTGCCGCGCACCGCGATACGCTCGTCGCCCTTGAGGTCGCCGCCTATCGTGCTGCCCGCGGCTGTTTCCCCCATCACACGGACGGGCTGGACGCGGAATCCGGACGGGGTTTGCACGAACACATAAGCCTGGTCGCGCGCGCGAATCAGCGCCGTGTTCGGCACGCGCCACGATTTGCCGTTGCCGCCTGCCACCACCGCCTCAACGAGCTGCCCCGGGCGCAGATTTTCCGCTCCCTGGCGAACTTCCGCCCGTATCGTCACGGTCTGGCTGCCTTCCTCGACAGCGCGGCCGAGCTGCAGCACCTTGCCCGTAGCCTGGTAAGCCGGCACGCTGACTTCCGCACCGGTCTGCAGGCCGCCGACCGCTGCGATCGGCGCCTGGATTTCCAGCCACAGGGGAGTCAACTGCGCCACTTTGTATAAGGGTGTCGCCGCCTCGACGCGCTGGCCGGCCACGGCCATCCTTTCCAGCACCACGCCGTTGATCGGCGCAAGAATATCCATCGTGCCGGACAGACTGTAATTCTTTTCCAGATTCCGGATTGCCGCCTCGCTCATTCCGGCCAGGCGCAGAGCCTGACGCCGCTCGGAAAGCGCAGCCACGGCCTCGGCGTCATGGCCCTTTGCCGCCCGGTAGCGGCTTTCGGCGATAATCCCTTCCTCGAACAGCTTCTCATCGCGTTTCAGGGATGCTCGCGCCAACTGGGCCTGGGTCGTTGCCTGCAAGAGGCCGCGCTGGATTTCCACCAGGCCGGGGCTTTGCAGACGCGCAAGGAGCTGCCCCTTTTTCACCGCCTGGCCAGGCGCCGCCGCCATTGTTTCCACCAGGCCAGCCACCGGGGCGCTGACAATCTGCAACTGGTTGTTCGGGATCGTCACCCGCGCCGGCAAGCTCTTGCCGGCAGCCGCGCCCGGCGATCCGAGGGGGGCGGTTTCGACACCCATCGCCTGCGCCTGGCTGGCAGTCAGCTTGATTTCATTGCCTGCACCGGCATAAAGCGGCGCGGTGACAGCCAGGCCACAAAGCAATAAAACCGTCCGGCAGGCGCGCGGCCCTTGGGATTTCCACATATCCATCTCCTTGCAAAATTCGACACCCGACCGCATCCCAACAGGAGCGGCAGGCAGATTCTCCAGCCTTTAACTTAAGAAATGCTTAAGAAGCTGCAGGTGGCGCTTGAGAGGGTGGCGCCCCGAAAAAGAAAGGGCTTTGTGGAAGTATAGACGGCGCGTGAAAGGTGGAAAGAGTAAGCGCCTGCCGAGGCAGGATCCGCCAGCAAGGATACGACGACAGCAAAGCGACATCATCACTCGCCGAATCGCGCTTGAACTCGGTGGCAACGCCCACCACCGGGAAGTCGGACGAATCGGACTTCAATTCCGACGGATGCGCCGAGTGGGGCGGGGCGAGATCATCGATATGGAAATGCACATGAGATGGCACGTGCAAACCGCCGGCATGGGCATGCAGGAACGGCACCAGACATTGCAGGAATGTCAGGACCAGAAGCAAGTAGAATTTTCCCGAACGGTTTCTCATATAGACTTATTCTAAACTGCAATTACTCATGGCAGCAAGCTTAAATTGTAGAGGTTCGGGCTTTATCTTGCATGCAGTGCAAGATCAAATCTTAATCTTGACCAGCAGCGTATCCATTGACATGGCCCTCAACAATGCACATAATGATGTACATATCTGTACAGGAGGCTCTATGCGGGAAGCTACGTTCACCGAGTTGCGCAATCACGCCAAGGACTATTTTGATGCCGTCGAAGGTGGAGATACGGTACGCGTATTCCGCAACGGCAAACCCATCGCCGAAATCGTGCCTGTACGTTCCGGGGTTCCGTCGTGGAAAAGACAAGCCACGCCACTAACGGTTAAAGGCTTGTCGTTGAGCCGAGAGATACTGAGCGATCGGGAAGAATCAGCGTGAAGGTGTTTCTGGATACCTCGGCTTTTGCGAAGCGTTATGTTGCGGAGCCGGGATCGGACAAGGTTATTGCGTTGTGCCAACAGGCAGATAGTCTCGTCGTTAGTGTCATTTACCTGCCGGAACTAATCTCCACGTTGTCCCGCCTCTTACGGGAAAAGAAACTAGCCAAAGCGGATTACCGAAATCTGAAGGGTGACGCGACGGCGGATTTGGCGGATGTCGATATCTGCCAAATCACTCCGGACGTTCTGGTTTCAGTTGTTTCGCTGCTGGAGTCGCATCCACTTCGGGCAATGGATGCTCTTCATGTGGCCTGTGCGCTCGCCGTCGAGCCTGATATCTTTGTTTCGGCCGATCATCGGCAACTTTCGGCAGCACGAAAGGCTGGACTTAAGATCGTTGATGTGTCGTGATCAGCCGCCACAATTGACAGGCGACTGTCGGTCGAGAGCTGACTGCCACGACCGCAGCAACGTGCCGCATATAGCCCTTCCGTCCTGTTTTCAGTGATGTGATCGTATCCATTCCATACATTGTTTTGACCACCGTGTTACTGGTGCTGAGGCAGAATTTTCACGTCCACCGTCATGCCGAGCTTGAAGGGGCCACGGTCATCCAGCCCGATCTTCACCTGCACCACCTTAAGGGCCAGGTTGACCGCGGGGTTACTCGGTTTGACCCGTCTTGCACCGGCATAGTCGGCGATCTGCTGCACGCGGCCATTGAATACCTTGCCGGGATAGGCATCCGAGGTGACGCTGGCGCGGTCGCCCACATGGATCCTGCCGGTGTCCGTCTCGTCCACCTCGGCGTTGATCCAGATGCGGCTGGTGTCGGCGATGGCGACAATGGGAATTTCCGGCGTGATGCCTTCGCCATCGTCGAGATAGCGCCGGATTACCGTGCCGGCAATGGGCGCCCGAACCCGTGTTTTTTCCAGCAACTTGCGGCTGTATTCGACCTCGGCCTCGGCGAGCCTTGCCTGGTCCTGGTATAGCTTCACGGTTTCAGGCTTGGCCCCTTTTTCCAGCAACATTTTTTGCTGTTCGGCCACGGTGGCCTTGGCGCGCGCCGATATGTAGATCCGTTCCCTTTCGTCCAGGCTGGCGATGGAGACCATGCCCTGCCGGCGCAGTTCGCGGTAGCGCTGCAACTGCTTGTCCGCCTCCTCCATGTCGGCCGTTGCGCCGTCCAGAGCCGCTGCGGCTTGCAGTATTTCTTCCTTGCGTGCGCCGGATTTCACCTCTTGCAGCTTGCTGCGGGCAACGGCCATTTGTTCTTCTGCCGCTTTTACCCTGGCCTGCAAGTCTTCATTTTCCAGCACGGCGACAAGTTGTCCGGCCTCGACGGTGTCCCCCTCGCGCACGAGGATTTTTTGCACTTTGCCGTTCAATTCGCCACTGGCGACGTCGACGTCGAAGCCGGGCATGGCTTCCACCTTGCCCTCTGCGGCGACATGCGAGCGCACGGCTGCCTGCGTGGTGGGCGCTGGCGATTTTCGTTCATGGGAAAGCAGGGCATAAGCGCCCGCCGCAAGCCCGATCAGCAGCGCAGCAATGCCGATCGATTTCATGGCAGCAGCCTCCCGTCTTCCAGCACGGCAACGCGGTGCGCCATACTTTCGGCTTTAGGGTCGTGGCTGACGATGGCGATAGCCTTGCCCGATTGCTCGGCCAGATTTCTGAGCAGCGCAAGCATCTCGCGGCCAGTCCTGGAATCCAGGTTGGCCGTCGGTTCGTCCGCCAGGATGATGGGCGGGTCGCCCGCCAGTGCGCGCGCCAGGGCGGTGCGCTGCTTCTCGCCGCCGCTCAGGTCGCCGGGATAAAGCTTGGCACGCTTGGCCAGGCCGACCTTTTCCAGCAGTGCCAGGGATTCGCCCTTGAGTCGAGCTTTGGCGGTGCCCTTGAGGCGCAGCACCAGTTCCACGTTTTCCTGGGCGGTGAGGGAGGGGAACAGGTTGAAGGACTGGAATACGAAGCCGATATGCTTCCTGCGCACGTCGGGCAGGGCGTCCTCCCCGAGGCTGCCGACGTCGCGCCCGCCGATGCGCACCTCTCCGCTGCTGGGGGTGAGGATGCAGCCCATCATGGACAGCAGCGTGGTCTTGCCGGAACCGGACGGCCCCATGATGAGCAGGACCTCGCCGCGGTTGAGGGCGAGGCTGACGGAATCCACAGCGACCACGGCGTTTGCTCCTTGACCATATATCTTGCTGATGTTTTTCACTTCGAGTAGCGCTTCCACCGCTCGCCTCAGGCCTTGAAAACGCTCACGGGATCAAGGCTACGGATCTTGCTTACCGAAAACCAGGCCGAGGCCATGCAGGCCGCCAGGATCGCGAAGAACAGCGCGACCAACAGCGTCGGGCTCAGATAGAACGGCACGCCGGCCTTCTCTATCCCGCCTTTCAATAACAGGACGACAATGGCGCTGACGGCATAGCCGGCCACCGCGTTGATGCCCGCCTGGGCAAACACGACCTGATAAATTTCGCGGTTCTTCGCCCCTATTGCCTTGAGCGTGCCGTATTCCCGCAGATGTTCCAGGGTGCTGGCGTAGATCGTCTGTCCCACGACCGTGCCGCCGATGATCATGGCCAGCGCCGCCGTCAGGAAAAAAGCCATGCCCATGCCGGTCTGGACGGTCCAGTACATGACCGTCTTGCGGATGAATTCGTCCCTGGTGAATACATCGTTGTCGCGCATGGCCGCTCTCAGGGCGCGGGTGACCGCACTCGCGGCTGCGGGGTTCTTCAGCTTGGCCACGATGAAAGCCGTCTGGTCGCCCCAGTTGGCGTCGTCTAAGAAGCGGCTCAGCTGGTTGTACGAGGTAAAAACGAGGGGGGCGGTGGTGAAGCTCTTGATGCCTTGCGAAAGCCCGACCAGCTTGAGTGTATGCTCCTTGTTCATGAAGCTGACCTCCCACTGCGTGCCGGTTTCGAGATGCCCCAGACGCTGCTCCGAGGTCTTGTCGAGGATCATGTAATTGCCGCCTTTGACGTCGCCAGGCCGACCTTCGAGCATGGCCCAGGGACTGCCGATGCCGCTGTCCGGGTTGTAGCCGAT
>Ga0315268_10004541_pt1 | contig 15061 bp, 13 predicted proteins | sample C1_top_MG_FD_204535 | JGI IMG/M metagenome (GOLD analysis project Ga0315268, IMG submission 204535) | Sediment microbial communities from Yellowstone Lake, YNP, Wyoming, USA - C1_top | ecosystem: Environmental > Aquatic > Freshwater > Lake > Sediment | place: USA: Wyoming | collected 2017-08-01
ATGCGCTGTGATTTTGATCCCTTCTACCAGGGAATCTATGTCAGGAATCGCATCACGCCAAAGATGCACTTTCTTGAAAAGATGAAGGTTATGGCCGAAATCGAGCAGGAAATCGACCCCATTCGAGACCGTGGACCAAAATTCCAGGCAGATGAGATACGGACGAAATACGGTGTACATCCGGTTATCAATTGTCCGGATACTGAAGCAGCAGAAGGCATGATGGAGGCATGTCGAAAAATTACGGAAACCGGAGATTCCGCAGGCGGTGTAGTCGAAGTAATAGCCACCGGCGTGCCGGTTGGCCTTGGCGAGCCTGTTTTCAACAAACTGGACGCAGAGCTTGGCCGGATGCTTGGCATCGGAGCGGTCAAGGGCGTGGAGGTCGGCGCAGGGTTTGCAGTCAGTAAGATGACGGGCAGCCAGAGCAATGATGCGATGAAGGCGGAAAATGGCAAAGTTGTCTTTATGTCGAATAATGCTGGCGGTATCACCGGCGGCCTGGCCACAGGACAGCCCATCGTGGTGCGGGTGGCAGTGAAGCCGACGCCGACCATTGATAAGCAACAGCAAACTATTGATAAGTATACTCTGGAGAATAAGACTCTGGCCGCAATCACCCGTCGTGACGCCACCATTGCCGGGCGGATCTGGCCCGTAGCGGAGAGTTACATGGCCCTGATTCTGCTGGACAATCTGATTGTACATTATGGCTATCAAACCTTGATAACCAAGGTTCAATAAAGACAGTTTTCAGTTGCCAGTTATCAGTTGCCAGTTATCAGTTGCCAGCTATCAGCTATCAGCTATCAGTAAAAAGCTGAAAGGCTGATAGCTTTCCTAAAGTCAGTTATCAGGTATCAGTGAAAAAACTGAGATCTGATAACTCTAAACTGATAACTCTAAACTGATAACTTCTTTAACTGAAAACTGATAACTTCTTTTCAGTAAGTGGGAGAGAAAGATGTTTTCCAAAATTTTAATTGCTAATCGAGGTGAGATTGCTTTAAGAATAATTAGAGCGTGTAAGGAACTGGGCATACGAACAGTGGCTGTTTACTCTGAGGCGGATAGAGATTCTTTGCATGTTCGGTTTGCGGATGAGGCTATTTGCATCGGTAGAGCACAGAGTAAAGAAAGCTACCTGAATATTCCATCAATTATCAGTGCGGCTGAAGTTGCTGATGTCGATGCTATTCACCCTGGTTATGGCTTTCTATCCGAGAATGCCCATTTTGTAGAAATATGTGAATCCTACAAGATAGCCTTTGTCGGCCCTCCATCTGAAGCCATAACCAGGATGGGAGATAAATCCGCTGCCAAGGAAACCATGAAAATGGCGAATGTTCCTGTAGTTCAGGGAAGTGATGGGGCAGTTAAGGATGAAAAAGAAGTAATCGAAGTAGCGCAGAGAATAGGCTATCCGGTCATGATCAAGGCATCTGCGGGAGGCGGCGGCAAGGGGATGAGAATTGCCCATAATCAGGAGAGCTTGATTTCAGGCTTCCATATGGCCCAGAACGAGAGCCTGTCAGCCTTTGGTAATGCTGAGGTTTACGTTGAAAAATATATCGAGGATGCCCGCCACATCGAGATCCAGGTTATGGCCGACAAATTCGGTAACGCCATTCACTTAAGGGAAAGGGAGTGCTCTATTCAAAGGCGGCATCAAAAACTCATCGAAGAGACTCCCTCATCGGTGATAAATGATACCTTAAGAGAAAGCATGGGTGCTGCGGCGGTAAGAGCGGCCAAAACGGTCGGCTATAACAGTGTGGGCACCGTTGAATACATTCTGGATCAGGAGGGCAACTTCTATTTTATGGAGATGAACACCCGAATTCAGGTTGAGCACCCCATTACCGAGATGATCACCGGAGTGGACCTGGTTAAAGAGCAGATCCGCATTGCCGCCGGGGAAAAGCTGCTCTGGCAGCAAAAGGATATTATTGGCAGCGGCCACTCTATAGAATGCAGAATAAATGCCGAAGATCCTGCCAATAACTTTACCCCCTCGCCAGGCAGGATCACCAGGTATCATCCACCGGGCGGGCCTGGTGTACGTGTGGATTCTCACCTTTATGATGGATATGTTATCCCGACTTACTATGATTCGCTCATCGCCAAGTTAGTCGTTCATGCTGAGGACCGCAGGTCTGCTATTCTACGGATGGAAAGGGCACTGGAGGAGTTCATTATCGAAGGGGTAAAAACAACGATTCCTCTTCATCTCAGGGTCTTAAACCACGCTGATTTCCAGAAAGGAGCGTACTCTACTACTTTTATTGAAAAGAATCTGTAGGTTTATTGAAAAAAACTGGAAGCTTCCGAATATCTTCGCATATTCCCTTTGGGAATGATCGGAATACTCCCTTTAAGAATGAAAGGTAATGGGCGAAATTGCCACATCTGAGATCTCGATCCTCTCAAGCCTTTTGAGAACCTGATGAGGCTTTCTTTTAATGAGGTAAATGCACATTTGGCATCGAGCATAAAGCGCATTAAAAGATCTTCCGATCTTCCACAGCCGGTTGCTCTCGTTCAGCCATGAAGTCATCGCTGAACTTATCGAGACTATCTATCAGAGATTCCCAGGGGTTATCCTTCGGAATAAGAATAATAGTGCGGCCAACCCTTTTGATATAAACCTCGTCCCCCTCAATCCTGAACTCTTTGGGGAGCATTACCGACTGACCTTGGCCGTTTTTAAAAAGTTTAGCCGTAGTCATAATAGATACCTCTTTTTAGTATATACTTCAATATATACCTTATGGCATATAATGAAGTATATATTAATGAGGGAGAAATGTAAACTGTCATACTGGCAAATCTTATAAACAGCCGACCGGCTGATGCGCCCACTTTCCCTCGCCTATAATACGCCGAGAAAAGGAAGATCTATTGATCTGTTAATATAATCAAGGAAACAAAGGTATACGTCTCGCTGATAATAAAGTTGGAGCAGACTATTGCTACTCTCGCTTTGGCCATATCCTTAAGGAAATTAACAGCCTCTCGATGGTCAATATCCTGGCTATTCAAAAGTGCATAATGAGCACTGGTGTCAACAAAGATAGCCTTATTTCTCCTCATCGTAGAGATACCGATCATGATCTCTGCCATTAACCCCTTTCGTCTCTCCCGCTCCTACAAACTCCCATAAGGCTGAGCTTTCAGTGAAGATATTTTCAGTTTTCTTTTTCGCTGAATATATACGAATCTCTTTCTCAGCTAATTCGATTTGAATATCTTCATTGAAGATTTGAGCTGCCTCCAGCATATCTCTGGGAATAAACAAACCTGTTGAAATCTTTCCTTTTTTTCCCATATCTATTCCTCGTCTTAAGTTCAATAAAGCGTAATTTCAATTAATTAGCTTTATCTGGCGTTCATTTAACTCAAGCATCCTTCCGAGTTAGAGAACACCTTACCTCAGAATTAATACTTTATATCTATTGTAGCAAACATTAAGAAGTTCTGCCAAGATTAAATCAGCTTTCTTTAAATTCCCCACACGATTGAGGCAAGGGGAGGCATTATGCAGGCTGTCTTATCAAGGGGCAGGCTATTTTGCACCGGCCCCGCACCCTGTGCATCTCGCCCCCTAGTCGGATTCGCCCTTCGCCACCCGCTATACGATCTGATTCATCTCAAATATGGGCAAGAGGATGGATAAAACGATAAAGGCGACTATGGCACCCATCAAGAGGATAATGGCTGGTTCAAGAATGGAGGTCATGCTGTTGATAGCCATATCAACCTCACTCTCATAGCTTTCGGCGATATTAGCCAGCATTTCTTCCAGTTGCCCGCTTTTTTCTCCGATAGCGATCATGTGGGTCACGATGGGGGGAAATACCTTGGCTTTCCTCAGAGGGACAGCCAAGTCCTCTCCCTCCTGGATGCAATGGCGGGCCTCATCTATGGCATTGGCCAACAGCCGGTTGGTGATTACATCCCTGACAATGGTCAAAGAGTCCAGAATGGGAACTCCGTTACAAACGAGAATTTTCAGGGTCTGGGCAAAGCGGGCAGTGTCGATTTTGCGGATAAGTTCTCCAAAGATCGGTATTTTTAATATGGACCGATCAATCAGGAGACCTCCTGCATCTGTATGCTTGTATTTGCGAAAGGCCGCGATAAGAAGGACTGCGATCAGAAGCAAAGGAAGCCAGAACAGTTTCAAAATTTCACTTGCCCGGATGAGAATCAGAGTAGGCAGAGGAAGGCTCTGCTTCATCTCTACAAAGATATTGGTGATGGTAGGTATCACGTATATCATCAGGAATATCAGAACGGCAGCACCAATAAAGACCATGAAGATAGGATAGGCCAGAGTTGCCCAGATCTTGTTTTTCTGCTGGATTTTTTTCTCCAGATAGTTAGCCAAACTGGCCAGAACGCTGTCCAGGGAGCCGCTTGCCTCACCGGCCCTGACCATCTGCACATACAGCCGGGAAAAAATTTGAGGATGCTCAGAGAGCGCTTTAGATAGGGGCATCCCGCCCTTGACCTTCTCACGGATTTCGATAAAGATTTTCTTGATGTGCTCGGCATCGACCTGATCGATTAAGGCAGTCAGGGCTTGCATCAGAGGCAATCCCGCCTTGAGGAGAGTTGCCAGTTGGCGCGTAAGAAGCGCTATCTCCTTCGCTTTGGCTTTGTTGGGATGGAAGAGCAGGGTAAAAAACTCGCTTTTTAAGAGCCTCTTGGAAACCGTAGTGGCTTTAAGATCTATGGGATAGATAGTATCCCTGCGCAATTTTGATCGGGCATCCTGGGCGCTGTCTGCATCAATCAGACCCTTAATGGATTTGCCCTGCGAATCTAAGGCGCGGTATTCGAATATAGCCATAGGAGTTTTCCATAAAAAGAAGTTATCAGTTATCAGGTATCAGGTATCAGTTATCAGTAAAAAACTTGTCTTTACTGATAGCTGAAAACTGATAACTGAAAACTGCCTTTATTCGTCCCTAAAAAATGTCTTCCTGCGTTACCCGAAGGACCTCTTCAATGGTGGTCAGCCCCATGGCGACGTTGCGGGCACCATCCTGGCGCAGCGAAGTCATCCCCCGCTTTACGCCGATCTTTTTAATCAACCCTGCCTCAGCCCTGTCCATAATGGCTCTTCGTACTTCATCGTCAATGGCCAATAACTCATAGATCCCTGTTCTGCCCCGATATCCGGTATGCAGGCAATGGGGGCAACCCTGCCTGATGTAGACGGTTCCTTCGGGCAGATCCTTTAAGGTCAAGCCAATCTTTTCAAGTGATATCGGATCCGGCTGAACCGGTTTTTTGCACTTTGGGCACAACAGACGAATCAGACGCTGGGCCAGGATAGCGATCACGGACGAGGCAACCAGATAAGGCTCCACTCCCATATCATGGAGACGGGTGACGGCTCCGGCAGAGTCATTGGTATGCAGCGTGCTGAACACCAGATGGCCGGTCAGGGAGGCTTGAATGGCAATCTCAGCGGTTTCCAGGTCTCGAATCTCACCAACCATAATGACGTCAGGGTCCTGCCGCAGGATAGAGCGAAGCCCTGTGGAGAAATTGAGATTGATTTTGGGCATAACCTGAATCTGGCCGATCCCATCCAACTGATATTCGACAGGGTCCTCAACCGTGATGATATTCTTGTCGGAAAAATTAATCTTGCGAAGAACAGCGTAAAGGGTGGTGGTTTTCCCGCTTCCCGTAGGCCCTGTAACCAGAATAATTCCATGTGAGAATCCGATGAAAGCTCCGAATTCTGTCAGATCTTTTGGGGAAAAACCCAGATCTTCCATAGTCAGAATGTTGGAGTTTTTATCCAGAAGCCGCATCACCACCCGCTCGCCGTAGGCCACAGGAATGGTAGAAACACGGATATCGACCTCTCTGTCAACCAGTTTGACCTTCATCCTGCCATCCTGGGGAAGTCGCTTTTCGGCAATATTCATTTTGGACATGATCTTGATTCGAGAGGTAATGGCGGTCTGGTACTTTTTGGGTGGAGTGAGGGTATCGTAAAGTATGCCATCGATCCGGTAGCGCACGCGCAGCTCCCGCTCAAGCGGCTCTACGTGTATATCGCTGGCCCGCTCCTTGATTGCCTGAAGTAAAATGAGGTTGACCAGTTTGATAATGGGGGCCTCATTGGCCATATCCAGAATATCTCTGGCCTCCTCGCCGATATCGGCGATCAGGCCTGATGAGTCTTCCATATCCAGATCTTTGACCATTTTTTCAGCGGACTCAGGGGACTGATGATAAACATCATGAATCGCGTCAAGGATCGTATCTTCGGTGCAAATGACCGGGACCACGGCCTGGCCGCACAAAAGCCGGACATCGTCCAGAAGGTGAATCTGAAGTGGATCGGAGACTGCCACCTTGAGCATGCCGTTTTCCTCGGCAAAAGGGATCAGCTTGGATTGCTTGCAGAATTGAAAAGGAATTTTCTGGACCAGGTCTTTATCCAGTTGAAAGGAGATCTTTTCCTCGAAGGGGATACCAAACTTCAGACTCATGCCCCGCAGCAATTCGACTTCACTCAGGTAGCCCAAATGAACAAGGATCTTGCCCAGTTTCCCTCCTTTGGTCTTCTGGATGCCCAGAGCCTCGGTTAAGGACTCTTCACTGATAAGGTTTTGATCGAGGAGAATATTCCCCAGGCTCTTCTTGATCATGCCCATTGGTTACTTCTCTGCTCCATGTCCATGCTCGGTTTTCGGCTGTTACTGCTCGGCTTTTGGTTGTTGTTGCTGCTCGGTTTCCGGCTGCTGCTGTTCGGCTTTTGGTTGTTGTTGCTGCTCGGTTTCCGGCTGCTGCTGCTCGGTCTTCGGTTGCTGCTGTTCGACTCTTATCTGCTGCTGCTCGGTCTTCGGTTGCTGCTGTTCGACTCTTATCTGCTGCTGTTCGGTTTCCGGCTGCTGCTGCTCGGTCTTCGGTTGCTGCTGTTCGACTCTTATCTGCTGCTGCTCGGTTTCCGGCTGTTGCTGTTCGGCCTTCGGCTGTTGCTGTTTGACTCTTATCTGCTGCTGCTCAGTTTTCGGCGGTTGCTGTTGTTCAGTTTTCGGCTGTTGCTGTTCATTTTTTTTCTGTTGCTGCTCGGCCTTCGGCTGTTGCTGTTCGGCTTTTGGTTGTTGTTGCTGCTCAGTTTTCGGCTGTTGCTGTTCATTTTTTATCTGCTGCTGCTCGGCCTTCGGCGGTTGCTGTTCGGCTTTCAACTGTTGCTGTTTAGTTTTCGTCTGCTGCTGCCGTTTGGTTTTCGACTGCGGATGCTCCTGCTCTTCGAGTTTGTTTCTCATGCCTCTGGTAAAGACATCGATATCTTCTGGATTTTTAATGATATGAGGAGTGATAAATATCTGAAGGTTCCTCTTTTCGCCCTTCTTGCTCGTAGACCTGAAGAGCATACCAAGGAGAGGGATGGATCCAAGACAAGGGACCCTTCGGGAAGTTTGCATCTTGTCGTCCTGGATCAATCCACCGAGGACCACGGTCTGACCATCTTTCACTACTACGGTGGTTTTGGCCTGGCGGATGGTAGTGGTGGGAAGAGGGCCTTCCGCGCTTACCGCGGTATCAACCACCTTCTTAATTTCCTGATAGATTTCCAGTTTGACATAATCATCCTGGTTGATATGAGGGGTGAGGCGCAAGGTAAGCCCCACGTTCTTGTAGTTGTACGAATAAACAGAGCTGCTGGTACCACTGTTGGGCAAGACTTCCCGTGCTCCGGCATAGGGGACCTCCTCGCCGACGATAATCTCGGCTTCCTCGTTGTCCGTAGTCAGGATGTGAGGAGTGGAGAGGACATTCACGTCACTGTCGGTCTGATAGGCTGCAAGCAGGGCTGCCAGATTGGGAAAAGATGCCCCGCCCATCTCGATAAATCCCTTGGTCAGTCCGATAAACAATCCCCCAGGAGGGGCTATGGCACCGGTAGGGGTCATTACATTATTGATTGCTCCAAAGCTGGTTCCCCCCAGAGGTAGAAGGCTGCCCTTATTGGACGGCTCGCGCATGGCCCGCCACTCAACGCCCAGTTCTCTGGACTTGTTATAACTTACTTCAGCGATCAGTGCCTCGACCAATACCTGTGGACGCATAATGTCCAGCTTTTGGAGCACCCGCTCAATGACAGTATAATCCGCAGTGGAAGCCGTAATAATCAGTGAATTGGTGCTTTTATCGGACACCACGGTAATCGGTGTGTCCGGTTTGGCCTCTTTGACTCCCTTAGACAGAGTCTTGGACATGATTTGGGCCAAAACCTTGGCCATATCATCGGCCTTGGAGTTTCTGAGGAAATAAACATGAATATCATCCTTGTCCCTGGGAACGGGTATGTCCAATTGTTTAACCAGGTCCTTGATCTCTTCAATCTGCTCAGGATCGGCCATGACAATGATGCTGTCTGTCCGGCTGTCAGAAAGGATTTTCACCTTGTCCCCCACCTGGCCGCCCTTGCTGTTTTGGGTTTTGCGGTAATAGCTCGTTCTTTCCCCGAAGAAAGTTTGTAATTGCTTGACCATCGTGTCGGCATCGCCATTTTGAAGGGGAATGATTTCGATAACAGAATTTTCGGTTTCAACATCAATCTCTTTTAATATGGTCATGAGCCGGTTGATGTTCGAAGCTCGCTCGGTCAGAATCAGGGTGTTGGTAGGAAGGTAGCTCAAGATTTTGCTTTCACGGGAAATAAGGGCTTGCAGTATAGCTTTGACCCTCTCAACATCGGCAAACTGAAGCGGAATAATCTGAGTGACCATAGTGTCGCTCGTGTCGCCGATGTCTTCCCCCTGCTCGATATGGTAAGAGTCACCGCTGATGGTTTCCAGGTTTTTGCTGGCAGCGTTATTGTCAGGAATGACTTTGATAATGTTTCCAGAAGTGACTGTAGTATATCCATTCACCTCCAGGATCGATTCGAAAATCCTGAAAGCATCTTTAACCGGTATTTGCGTGGGTGAAAGTACCGTAACCTTTCCCTTTACCCGATCATCCAGAATAAAATTTTTCCCTGTAAGGTCACTCATGAACTTGATGACCAGGCGTATATCCACATTATCGAAATCCATGGATACTTTCTTATGGGCATCTTTATCATGAGCTTCTTTATCAGGGATGATCCTGCCAGGAACGAGCTTGTTAGGAATGTGCTTATCAGGAATGTGCTTATCAGGAATGAGCTTATCAGGGACGGCCCTGCCAGGGCCAGGCGTAACCCTATCAGAATCGGGGGGGGGTTGATCGGAGTTGACCTTATTCGCAGGTTCATTGGCTGACGGGGGAACCTCTTGATCCCAAACGGACTGAGCCCAAACGGACGACGATCCATTCCAAACAATAGCAACAAGCCAGAGCGAACACAAGATCCACATGGTGACCTTTTTGATCTTTATCAACGGCTGCGCCATAAAAATCACTTACCTTCCTCCTGCAAGGCATCCGCACACTGCTATGGAATATTTAATAATATTATATAATATTATTAAATATCATGGAATATCATAGTTCAGTGTATGGAGCTGATTCTGTCTTTCTATCACGATTTTGACGTTGGGTTCACTTTTAAACTTCTGATAAGCGGCAAATGCCTTCTCCGGGCTATCGACCGGCTCTCCGTTGACTTCTTTGATAACATCGCCCTGCTCAACGCCCAGTTTTTCGAAGAATCCACCCTGCTTTATATTGGCAACCTGAAACCCATCGGGTTTATCGAGTTGCCCTTTACTAAAGTGGGGAACAATGCGAACCTGGGTCAAGAGTTGGCTGGCATTATTAACAGCCCGGGTGACTTCATTTCGGTCAAGCTCCCATCGATATTGGGATACCTTTTTGCCCAGGCTACCCAAATCATAGCGGAAACCGGAACTGCTTGAGTCGGCCTGTTTTTGTGCTGCAGCAGCCTTTGCATCGGGACCAGTCTGGGAAGGTTCAGACTCGAAAGCCAGAAGTATCTCTTCATTTCCGCCGTGATTGAGAATGACCGTATTGCGGTAGATCTTTACCACCACAGCCTCGGTAACCATGTCCCCTTCCCGGTAAATATCCTGCTTCTGAGTATTGAGGTCCTGGATAATTGACCACGGACGTGCAATGGTCCCGACCATGGTGCCTACCAGTTTCAACTTCAATGGAGTCAATGGCTTGCTTTCTGAGGGGTTTGGTTCCAGCGATTTCGCCGCTTCTCCCTGTTTTTTCAGTTCTGCGGTCTGGAAAAGATTCCGCTTGGTGACCACCATATAATCCGGGTATCTGGGGTTGATGATGCTTGACTTGGGCTGAGCATCTAAAGTAACCTCTGCATCAGTCAAATTCTCCCATTTGGTGCTGATTTTTGATGTTAAAAGATCCGCGGCCAGAAAGGAGTCGACAGTAACAAGTAAGACAGCCAGAAGCCAAAACAATCTTTTAATCATAAAAAGAGATATCGTCCTTTGAGGGAATCCTTTTTCATAAAAAACCCTCAAAATTCTTGAGGAGGAACTTTGAATAATATTTGTTGTACGATCGGGTTCTTGAGTTAAGTACTTGAGTTAAGTATTTGGTCAATCTTACAGGTATTGAAGGGATCTGTCAACTTGCTTCTTTATTCTTTCTTGGATCTTCGATAGGTATGCATATGTAGACCCAATAATTGAAATAAAGTTGCCGAAAACGAGCTTTTGTATTATGATAGTTTAAAATTAAGCAGTCAGCAGATCGTGATTCAGAATTCAGGGGTCAGAAAAAGTACAAGGCTAAAGCATCGTTACTGGCTGAAACTCTGTACGCAAATATGAAAATATCAGGGCATTCAACTAACCGCTCAACTTACCGCTTCTTTTATCCTGGCTTGATCATAGCCGGACTCACCGTCAGTCTCCTGGTCAAGTTTCAGATCTTAAGCCGCTACTCCCAGCAGATATTTCTGTTCATATGCATCAATATCATCATGACGGTCAGTCTGAATCTGATCAACGGCTTTACCGGAGAATTCTCTATCGGACACGCGGCCTTTATGGCTATCGGGGCCTACACCTCGTGCCTCGTGACCACGATCCTTTTTTCTCCTGGCACCTGGCCCTGGTTCCGGGCAGTTCCCCTCTTTTTGACATCTGTCATTCTTGGCGGGATGGTTTCTTTTGCCCTGGGCTATCTGATCGGGCTTCCCATCCTGCGGTTAAAGGGGGATTATCTGGCCATTGTCACCTTGGCCCTGGTAGAGGTGGTTCGCTCGGCAATCAAACTCTCGGATGAATTAGCTGCCGTGCTTAAGAGTGTCCATCTTGCCACCTTAAGCCAGATTGTTCAGAAAATCGGCGGTCCCAGGGGGATGGGGCAAATTCCCGGTTTTACCAATGTCTTCTGGGCAACCGGCTTTACTCTGCTATCGGTTGCGGTCATCGATCGGCTTCTCCATTCCAGCTATGGCCGTGTCTGGATCTCTTTGCGGGAAGATAGTATTGCAGCGGAAATGATGGGAGTCGATCTCACCCGCTACAAGGTGCTTTCCTTTGCCATAGCCAGTTTCTGGGCCGGTCTTGGGGGTGCGCTGTATGCACATACTCTGCGCTATATCCATCCCGATAACTTCAATTTCGTCAAATCCATTGAGTATCTGGTCTATCTCTATCTGGGCGGTATGAGCAGTCTGTGGGGTTCAATCATCGCAGCCAGTTCCATGACCTTTTTATTGGAATTCTTACGCATGGTTAACCTTCAGCAGTGGCGGCTGGTAATTTACCCGGTGGTTTTAATCCTGATTATGCTCAGGAAGCCGGAGGGACTATTCAAGAGGGATCTTTAAGGGATCTTGGGGCAAAGGCACAAAGGCACAAGGGGGCAAAGGCGCAAAGGGGCAAAGGCACAGAGGCACAAAGGTGCAAAGGCACAAAGGAAAATGAAAAACAACTTTGTGCCTCTATGCCTAAGTACACGGCGCGGGAATTACCCGACCTCTACGGGGTGAGACCTCTCCCCTCGCCCCCTTGAGGGGCAATGTCATTAAGTTAAGCATCCGGGCACTGATTTTGGGATAAAACCATTTTAAAAAAGGTTTCTTCCAAGCCATCTTCCCAAAACTTTTAAAAGTTTTTGGAAAGGGGTTTAAGGGGAAAACCCTTTTCCAAAAGGGTTTTCCCCTTAACTTAATGACATTGCCCCTGAGGTGGAGAGGGCAGGGTGAGGGGGCTATCTGGCCGCGAATTTACCGCGCCATGTACTAAGTAGTTACGGTATCTTTAACGTATTGCTTTCTTGGGGACCTTTAACGTGTTGCTTCTGGTTGATTCTGTTCATAAATCATTCGGCGGATTAAAGGCCGTGTCAAACTTTTCCACCCGCATCAGCCAGGGGGAAATCGTTTCTATAATCGGACCCAATGGGGCAGGAAAAACAACTATCTTTAACCTGCTGACCGGATTTTATGTCCCTGATGGAGGAAAGATCCAGTTCCACGGCCAGGAAATTGCCGGCCTCAAGCCACACCTCATTGCCGCTGCCGGGATTTCCCGCACCTTTCAAAATATCCGGCTGTTTGGCCGGATGACAGTCCTGGATAATATCCGTCTGGCCTTTCACCTCCAAAAAAAATATAACCTCATGGATACGCTCATTCGAAGCACTGCCTTCCGAAAGGAGGAAGAGCGCATCAGCGAATTGAGCCTCTCCCTGCTCAAGACCTTTGACCTGACGAAAGAGGGGCACAAGCTGGCACAGGAGTTGCCTTATGGCCTGCAGCGAAGGGTTGAGATTGCCCGTGCTCTGGCCACCGGTGCCCGCCTTCTCCTTCTGGATGAGCCGGCAGCAGGTATGAACCGGGGGGAGACGGATGAATTGATGGGCCTGATCCGCTGGATCAGAAAGGAGTTTCCTCTGACTATCCTTTTGATCGAGCATCAAATGAGAATGATCATGGAGATCAGTGAAAGGATCATTGTTCTTAACTTTGGAGAAAAGATTGCCGAGGGCACTCCCGAAGAGATCCAGAGAGATCCCAAGGTCATTGACGCCTATCTTGGAGGCCATCGGGATGATGCATGATGCATAAGATCAGGTTGATGCATAAGATAAGATCAGGCTGATGCATAAGAGATAAGATCGGGCTGATGCATAGGAGATGATGCATAAGATTGGAGCTATTAAGATCGGAGGTATTAAGATTGGAGCTATCTGGGACAATGCTTAAGATTTGTCATCTTGATCTTCGCTACCAGCAGATTCAAGCTGTCAAGGGTCTTTCCTTTGACGTTTCCCAGGCTGAAATCGTTGCCCTGCTCGGAGCCAATGGTGCAGGCAAAAGCAGTATTCTGCGGGCCATATCAGGCTTGATCCGGCCTTATGGAGGCGAGATTTTTTTTGAGGGCAGGGAAATCACCCGCCTCCCCTCCCACGAGATTGTCAAACTGGGCATCATTCATGTTCCGGAAGGCCGAGGGATCTTTGCTAACCTGAAGGTAATCGAAAACCTGGAAGTGGCAAGTTTCCTGCGGCATGACAGAAAAGCGGTCAGGCAGGACCTTGACTATGTATTTACCCTCTTTCCCATTCTCCACCAGAGACAAAAGCAGTACGGCGCCACTCTCTCCGGCGGAGAGCAGCAGATGCTGGCCATTGGCCGCGCCCTGATGGCCAGGGGAAAACTTATCCTTCTGGATGAACCTTCCCTTGGCCTTGCTCCAAAGGTTGTGGAAAGTATCTTTCAGATCATTGCCAGGATCAATCATGAGGGGCTGTCGATCCTGCTGGTCGAGCAAAATGCCCGAAGGGCGCTGGAAATCGCTCATCGTGGATACATTCTGGAAACAGGTTGCCTCGTTCTGGCCGACACAGCCAAAAATCTGACCCAAAATCAGCAGATTCGCAGTGCCTACCTGGGGGAGTAAACGGTGAAATACCTTTTAGGTGGATAGGCTGTAGCTATTTAGACTGTAGGAAAAGACAATGACTAACATCTTAACATCCTAAAAACCTAACATCCTAAAAACCTAACCTAAAAACCTAATAACCTAAACAACCTGCTTTAATACCGTTTCATCGGTCTTTTTCACCTTCCTCACCTTTAAGCATAGCCCGCGCAAAATCGAGAAAATCATCCAAACGCTCCTCCACAACTCTTTTGGCAATTTCAAGGCTTAGTTCCTGATAGTCGTGGACAGCAATATTTCGAAACCCTACCATAGCCATCATACGGTCTGCGACCCCTTTGGTGATCAAGCCGCCAGGCTGATAGAGCAAAGAAAATGCATCCCTGCTTTCCTGAGGGATTCCCAGGTGCCGAAGGCGAACCTCGTGCATGGCCAGGTCTATGGCCGCTTCACAGGCCCTTTGAATATTCAGGATAATAGAGTCCTGCCTGGTATAATTCTCATAGAGGTTTTTCTCATTATCTCCATATTCTTCCCGTATACGGGCAATGCAGCGCTCAATGATGGCTGCTTTGTTCAGTTTCACATCGTCCATAGACTGTTCCCCGCCTTTGGATCTCTTTGATAATCTCCCGCCGTTCCTCGTTCAGACGGGCATAAGCACTGTAAACATAGTCCTCGAAGCGATCTCTTTCCCTCCGATCGCCCTCATACAAACACTCCCCTGAAGAAATGACCTGCATCCGCATCACCGTTGAGGCCCTTCGCAGGTCAACAAGATCAACCTCTCGCTTGAGTAACCTGGCCAGGTGCTGGGCCTGCATCCATCTTTCCCATGGATCGAGGGGATGCCTGGGAAGAATGGCCAGATCAATATCGCTTTCCGGACCCATTTTCCCCTGTCCTGCCGATCCAAATACATAAATGGCACCAAGATCCGGATATTTCTCCATGAGGAATCGAACAATAATATCCTGCTGAGTATCCTTGAGCATGACCAACCTTACACTTTATTTGCTGTATACTCTATGCTTATGTACTCTATGTACTTGTGTACTACTCACTACCGGACACTTTTTATTCCCGCGACTACCGGGAATAATTGGAGGGCGCTGCTTGAGTCAGCGCCTGGAGCGGGGCCTGAGATAGGGGACAGATTTCAAATCTGTCCCCTATCTCAGGCGCGACTGTAGCTTAGGGATCTCCCGATAAAT
>Ga0315268_10004542_pt1 | contig 15060 bp, 18 predicted proteins | sample C1_top_MG_FD_204535 | JGI IMG/M metagenome (GOLD analysis project Ga0315268, IMG submission 204535) | Sediment microbial communities from Yellowstone Lake, YNP, Wyoming, USA - C1_top | ecosystem: Environmental > Aquatic > Freshwater > Lake > Sediment | place: USA: Wyoming | collected 2017-08-01
AACTCAACTCAAGCTGGAAGGCGTAATCAAGGGTGTGAAACACGACGGCAAGCTCGCCATTCAGGGCTGGGTCAAGCTGGCCAACAAGGATTCGGAAGTCACCACCAAACTTCGGGGCGTGGATCTGGTCGCCCTCCAGCCCTATCTCATCAAAGCTTCGGAAACCGGCGTGAAGCGTGGCACGCTCGATCTCGACCTGAAATCCACCGTGCACAACAACAGCATGCGGGCACCGGGCACGCTGACCCTCTCCCAACTGGAGCTGGTCTCTGCCGGCGACAAATTTGGCACTTTCATGGGTATGCCCCGTCAGGCTGTGGTGGCCGCCCTCAAGAACAGCAAGGGCCAGATCACCATCCGCTTTACTTTGGAAGGCAATCTCAAAGACCCCCAGTTCTCCCTGAATGAAAGTTTCGCCAAGCGTCTTGGCACATCCATGGCCGAAAGCCTCGGCGTCGACATCGAAGGCCTGGCACGTGGGGCCGGGAGCGCAGCCCAGGGCGTGGGTGGAGCAATTGGGCGGCTGCTCGGCAAGTAGCAGGGCGACAACCCGCTTGGCAGTGTGGCTGCCGCGTGCCTTCCAGGCGAGCTACCCGTTTAGACAGTGGCAAAGAGCGGGTGGCTTGTTTAAACCTAGAAACGGCAGTTGACCGCTCCACTGGATGCTTAATGCAATGATTATAATTAATTTATTCGTAAATTATGGGTTCGCCCGTTAGGTAAGCACGCTACGGGGTGGATTGCACAATTTTTGCGGCGCATGGCGGCAGCCCTCTCACCAACTCTCCCCCAGATGGGGAGAGGGCGATCGTTCCCTCTCCCTTTGGGAGAGGGTTAGGGTGAGGGTTGGCAACTCCTTGGAATGGAATAACCATTCCGCGTCGTTGCGCCTTGCCCTGCATACGATCTTTCACGAACTTTAGCTCGTAGAAAGTCGGAGTCCTTTAGGGCACCCCAAAAATCGCACACTCCACCCCGTTCAACTACCGTTTCTAGGTTAAACTAGCGCTCATTTTTCATTCAGACCGTTCAATATGATGGAACTTTCTTACAACGTAGAAGAAGCTGATTTTGAAGAACTGGTGCTAGCCCGTTCGTACCGCATACCGGTGCTGCTGGACATCAGCGCCGAATGGTGCAGCCCGTGCCGTGTGCTGGAGCCGATGCTGGACAAACTGGTGAAAGAATACGAGGGCAAGTTTGTGCTGGCGAAAGTCGATGCCGACGAGAACATGAGGATCGCAGGCCGCCACGGCGTGCGGGGCTTCCCGACTGTCATCGCCTACAGCTGCGGAAAGGAAATCGACCGCTTTCACAGCGCGCAGACCATGGGATTCCTGCATCGCTTTATCGATAGCTTTATCGAGCGGCACGCCTCCGGAAGCAAGGCAACCGAGACCGTGATTTAACCCATAAAAAGCAGTTGAACCGCCAAGACGCCAAGGACGCCAAGTAATGGCGAAGAAAAGGCCGAGTTAGCCAAATCATCCGATGGGTGATCTGCAAGCATCCTGTCACGGCATGAATTTCTTGGCGATCTTGGCGTCTTGGCGGTTTCAATGGCCGTTTTTTAACCGAACTGACTCAGCTGGAACCACTTTCGAGATCAGAGGCACCCGCCGCAACTGCCGCACCGCCAATCGTGGGGGTTGATCGACTGATAGAACCAGCGCATATGTGCTTCGTCGATGGGAATGTCGTGCTCGGCAAAAAGATCGGCCAGCCATCCAGCCTTTTCAATAATCCAGTCGTCTTCCGGCAACCCCTCGGCAAAGTTTTCGTCGTCGGGGTAGATATAGCTGAATATGCCGAAGGTGCCCATGTCTGCCTCGCGCCGAACGGCGCCTAGTTCCACAGGCCGCCCCAGGTAGTGGATCTCCCATTCACCCAGGCACAGATTATTGCCTTTGGCAGACCAGCGGGCGGAAAAGGGGTTCGCCGGGTTGGATCCGGCCAGCGCGGTATGGGCGGGTAAATTCATGTCAGCTCAACGGGCCTCGAATTACTAACCTACAACCGTGATCCGCACCCCAAGGCATTCGACTACTTGTCCGGCACGGATTTTTGCTGTTTTGCGGCTCTCGGGTTGACCGTCCACGGTGACTTCACCCCCGGCGACCAAGGCTTTGCCGCGCCCCCCGCTATCCGCTACGCCGGCGAGTTTGAGCAGGTTGCAGAGTTCGATGTATTCGCCATTAAGCTGGAGTTCGACGGTTTGCATAGAGGCCTTCTGAAATGAGTATGCAAAGGTACGACACCCCAAATTCAGTGTCAACCACTGCAATAGACGGGAAAAGGCATTGCGCCCGGCACTGGTAGTCTGTCAACTTAAAACGACTGTACGTTTTTTGTAGGTGCGAATTCATTCGCACATTTGGCCGAATGAATTCGGCCCTACTTCTTCCCTTTGGGATCGGGCGCTTGGGTGGGATGGCTCTTTTTCCAGGCCTCCAGGCAATCCAGTCCACAAAAGTACGCGACGTAATCCGGACCGTCGAAGGTGAGCCCCACAGTTTGAGGAATTTCGGCCATACAGACGCCGCAGGTCAGAGGAGTGCATCGATCTTCTTCTGAGCAGTTGACAATGGGCGCACCGGTTGAGGTTATGGGCTTCATGATGTTCCTCCTTGTGAAAATTAGATTGAAAGGACGCAGAAAAATTCAATCGGAATGTGATCGAATGTGTTTCCGTATCAAAGCGATCCCCGTAAAAAATATCCGGCCTATCAATCAACGACTTCAACACTTCAGTCTATGCTAAAAAAATGGGGAATGCCCGAATTCGCTTATGCTTCCCCCAAGGCCTGCTTGAAGACCCGCCAACAAGGGAATCGCTCAGAAAGCATGGAATTTATACCCCCAAATCAGGTATTCTTCACATCCTTAAGCGTTTGCACTCCGAATGAGTGCGAACCACTGTAACCGCAAAAGTGACCCTATGGCCCTTAAAGCAACCATTTTCAAGGCCGATCTGCAAATAGCAGACATGGACCGCAATTACTACCACGATCATGCGCTCACGCTCGCCCGCCACCCGTCGGAAACCGACGAGCGCATGATGGTGCGGTTACTGGCCTTTGCTCTGCACGCCGACGAGGGCTTGTCGTTTGGCAAAGGGCTGAGCGCTGATGACGAGCCCGATCTCTGGCAAAAGGATTTGACCGGCGCGATCGAACTCTGGGTAGACGTGGGGCTGCCCGATGAAAAGCTCATTCGCAAGGCCTGCGGCCGTGCCAAACAGGTGGTTGTCTACAGTTATGGTGGCCGTGGCGCCGAGCTCTGGTGGAACCAAAACAGCAGCAAACTACAACGGCTCGACAACCTGACCATCATCAACCTGCCAGCGGCAGCGAGCCTTGAATTGGCAAAGCTGGCGCAGCGCAACATGCGGCTTCAATGCAGCATTCAGGATGGACAGATTTGGGTGGCCGATAATAATGACACCATGCAGGTGGACCTGGTGAAGGTAAAAACCCCGGTGGCGCCTGCTCGGTAACACGGCCAATTATTGAAATTTCGAGCCGATCTGCATCAAGAGATCACTGGACCGCCCCGCCAAGGATGACGCAAGAAAACCTCCGGCATGGCCGATCCAAAGCGGCTATGATTTCGCATTTCATTACCCGGACATTTCCCGACAATGGATTTTGCTGATTTGCTTCTCATTCTGTTGCTGGCCGCACTCGTCGGGTTCTGGCTCGACAGCCTGCGCACCCTCGAAACCGCCCGGAAGGCGGGAAAACGGGCGTGCCAAAGTGCGGGGGTGCAATTCCTTGACGATACGGTTTCCGCGACCGCGCTGGCACTGGGGCGCAACACGCAGGGTCAGCTGGCGATACGCCGCACCTATCGTTTCGAATTCAGCGATACCGGCGACAACCGGCTCGAAGGGCGTCTCATCCTGCTTGGTGCCAGGGTTGAGTCGGTGGTCATGGACCCTTACCGGCTTTTACCGCACGATTGATGGTCCGAATCGACCGGCGCAATCGGTGCTGGCAAGTTTGCCATTGTATTTCCGCCATGGAACATATTAGTGTGCGCACCAGCATGCCCCGTGGCTGCAAAGACCCATTTGGGCCTCAGTCTGGCTCATGGTCGAACGCACCGTCCCCTTGTCACCGTCGAACAATACATTGAAGCGTGCCGCCTCATTCCATGCGTCGCAATAGCGCCATTCCCACACCAATTCGTCGCGCGCCTTGAAGTAGATCGTCCAGGACGGCTCCGACGGCCCTAGAATGCGGACCACCTGGCTCTTTGTCATGCCCGCCCGAACGAGCGCAAACGACTTCTCGTCCATTACATTCTCGATACGTTGCAGCCTGCCGTCCGCACCGATATACGCCATGTAAGCGTGGAAGCCCATCGGCCCGCGTGGATAGGCGAGCTGGATAGAACCGTCCGAATCTTGCCAGCGCATGGCAGCTTTCCCCATCACTCGCAGCACATCATCAAGCTCCGCCTCGCCAGGCTTGAGTCCGTTGCCGCTGTAGGCCGCACAGGCGGCGAGCAGCGCTGTAGCCAGGATAGTCCACAAAAGTCTCATGTCTTTCTCCATCGTCTGTGTTTGAGGTGCCTTTGCCGGGTTGCTCATCGTATGACAATTCGCATGTTAAGGCATAGAGGAAGAATGGGAGGCTCTCTCTTCCGTCCATATGGCATCTACACGGTCGCAGACCCAAGAGGCATAAAATTGCGTGGTTTAATTTCATAGCACTTACATTTTGGCTATAGTGAACAAAGATGCATGCAGAACTTAACGTGAACGCTTGGCATGGGATGCACGATAATTTATATTGTTAATATGACGTTCAAGCGGTGGGCCAACATTGCTGACGCCCCCATTTAACCATATGACCCAAAGTGCCGGAGTCACATTGTTTTCAGGTAACGCACTGACGATATACAGCATATAGGAGAAAAATTTCTTTATTGATCGCCCCGGCTGCCATGCCCGCTACACTCCGATCACCGACCTGGCCGACGGCGTTCAGATTATTGAGCGGCAAGACCGCTGAAACCGAAGCCATTTTCCAGAAATGATTGCACGAAATAGCTGGGCAGGTCACAGACCTTGCATTAACATGGGCGCAATATTTTTGTGGGCAAATTCAAGGCGATGCACGAAGCTGGCCTGAACGAAAATTAAAGATGAGAAAACAATCAATATCCCGGAGGGCGCACGGTTTTACGCTGCTTGAACTGCTGGTGGTGATGGTGATCATCGGCTTGCTGGCAGGCTACGTCGGACCGAAATATTTCGCCCAGGTGGGCAAGTCGGAAGTGAAGGCGGCGCGGGCGCAGATTGATGCGCTGGAAAAAGCCCTCGACACCTATCGCCTGGACACGGGGCATTATCCGGGCACAGAACAGGGGCTGAACGCATTGATGACCCAGCCGGCCAACGAACCCAAGTGGCAAGGCCCCTATCTCAAGAAAGCCATTCCTCCCGACCCGTGGGGCAAGCCGTACATTTACAAGCAGCCGGGAGAGCATGGCGAGCTCGACCTATTCTCTTATGGCAAGGATGGCCAGCCGGGCGGTAGCGGTGATGCGGTCGACATCACCAACTGGTAATGATCGGCTTACCTTGCACAGGTTTTGAGCGGCGGCCATGCGCTATCTGGTGAAAGCCTACCGGGAGCCTGAAGGAGTGGTGGCGCTGCCGTTTGATGCCGCCGATGCCGCAGAGGCGACGCGGCAAGCCGAGGTGCAGGGCTACAGGATCCTCTCGATCAAGGGCGGCACTGCTTGGCGCTTCAACCTGGCACGCCGCAGCGGGCGTTTCCCGGTCATGTTGTTCAGCCAGGAGCTGCTCGCCTTGCTGGAAGCCGGCCTAACCCTGGTCGAGGCGATGGAGGCGCTGGCGGAAAAAGAGCGCCATTACGACACCAAGCGCGTGCTGGACCAGATTATTGCCCGCCTTTACGAAGGGCAGACTTTCTCGCAATCGCTTACCCAGTTTCCCGCCGCCTTTCCCCATTTGTATGTTGCCACTGTACGCGCCAGCGAAAAAAGCGGCAGCATGCCCGATGCGCTGACCCGTTATGTGGGCTACCAGTCGCAGCTGGAAGTGGTACGCAAGAAGCTGGTCAGCGCGTCCATTTATCCGGCTTTGCTGATGGGCGTGGGCGGACTGGTGACGCTGTTCCTGCTGGCTTACGTGGTGCCTAAATTCAGCCACGTGTACGAAGACATGGGCGGCAAGCTGCCGCTGCTGTCGCAGTTGCTGATGCAGTGGGGCAAGCTGCTGGAAGCCCACGGCTGGACGGTTCTGGTTGGCTGTCTGGCGGTCCTGGCGGCGCTCGGCTATCTGGCCAGTCGGCCGGCCTTCCGGCTATGGCTGGCCAACAAGCTGTGGCAGGTTCCTGCAGTGGGTGAGCGCATGCGCCTGTATCAGCTGGCGCGCTTTTACCGTACCCTGGGCATGTTGCTGAACGGCGGCATGCCGGCGGTGGAGGCCCTGGACATGGCCTCCGGCCTGCTGACGCCGGCGTTGCGCGACAACCTGCGCCAGGCGGCGCAATGGGTGCGCGAAGGCCGCAGCCTGTCCGAGGCTATGGAAGCGCACCAGCTCACCACGCCGGTGGCGCTGCGCATGCTGCGCGTCGGCGAGCGCACCGGCAACATGGGGGCGATGATGGAGCGCATCGCCGGTTTCTACGATGAGGAAATGGCGCGCTGGGTGGACTGGTTCACGCGGCTTTTCGAGCCGATCCTGATGGCCCTGATCGGCGTGGTGATCGGTGGTATCGTGGTGCTCATGTATATGCCGATTTTTGAACTGGCCGGAAGTATCCAATGACAGCCGTCACTATCACCTCGCAACACATCCATGCCGCCCGCGCGGAGGCCCTGCGTGCGCGCCGCCGCTTGGTTGAGGTGCTGGAAGAACAATCGCAGTTGGCCCCTGATGAATTTGTCGCCAGCCTGGCCGATTCGCTGCAACTCACGCCGCTGCCCATGTCGCGCCTGCATGCCTTGGCGCCGGCGTTCGACGTGCTACCCTATACCGAGGCGCTGCAACACGAGTGCGTGGCGTTCCGCGACGAGGCGGACAAGTTGCTGGTTGCGATCGCGGACCCGTTCAATGCCGATCGGCGCGCCTGGGTCGAGGCGCGCATCGGCCACGCCTTCACCTGGACGTTGGCGCATGCCGCAGACCTGGTCGCTTTCCTGTCGCAACATGAGGAAACGCTGCATGCCATGGACGGCATGCTGGCGGAAGAAGGCGGCACCGGCAGCGTCGCGCATCATGTCGAAGACCTGTCGATAAAGGCCATCAGCGAAGACACCAGCCCGGTGGTCAAGCTGGTGAACTCCACGCTGTACGACGCTCTCAAGGCTGAGGCCAGCGACGTGCATCTGGAAACCGGCGGCAATGGTCTCACCATCAAGTATCGTATCGACGGCGTGCTGAGCACAGTGGGTGCGGCGCAGGGGGCCGAGATGGCCGAGCAGGTGATCTCGCGCATCAAGGTGATGGCCGAGCTGGACATCGCGGAGCGGCGCGTGCCGCAGGACGGGCGCTTCAAGGTGTCGATCAAGGCGCGCGAAGTCGATTTCCGCGTTTCCATCATGCCGAGCATCTTCGGTGAGGATGCGGTGCTGCGCATCCTGGACAAGCAGGCGCTGGTCGACCATATCAAGGGCCTGCGCCTCGACTACCTGGGCTTCGATGCGGCTTCCATTGCCTTGTTGCGGCGCTTTGCCGGGGAACCCTATGGCATGGTGCTGGTGACCGGGCCGACCGGTTCGGGCAAGACCACTACGCTGTACGCCATGATCAGCGAGATCAACAACGGCCAGGACAAGATCATCACCATCGAAGACCCGGTCGAATACCAGCTGCCCGGCGTGTTGCAGATTCCCGTCAACGAAAAGAAGGGGCTCACCTTCGCGCGCGGCCTGCGTTCCATTCTGCGCCACGACCCGGACAAGATCATGGTGGGCGAGATCCGCGACCCGGAAACAGCGCAAATCGCCGTGCAGTCGGCGCTGACCGGGCATCTGGTGTTTACCACGGTGCACGCCAATAACGTGTTCGATGTGCTTGGCCGCTTCATGCACATGGGGGTCGATCCCTACAGCTTCGTGTCGGCGCTGAACGGCATCCTGGCGCAACGCCTGGTACGACTGAATTGTCCGCACTGCACGGAAGACTGCCCGCCCGATGCCCAGCTGTTGCAGGATTCCGGCATCAATCCGGTGCATGCCGGCGAATTCCACTTCCGTGCCGGGCGCGGCTGTGGCCAGTGCCGCGGCAGCGGCTACAAGGGACGCCATGCGATTGCCGAAACGCTGTCGCTCAACGACGAAATCCGCGAAATGATCGTGGCGCGGGAACCGATCCGGCGTATCAAGGAAGCGGCGCAGCGCAACGGCACACGCTTCCTGCGCGAAGCCGCGCTCGACCTGGTGCGCGCGGGGCAAACCACCTTGCAGGAGATCAACCGTGTCACCTTTGTGGCGTGACCAGCTGCGTATCGCACTCTCCCCGGACCGGGTCGATCTGGTGCGGTTGGGGAAAGGCTTGCGCCGGCGCGTTACCGCCAAGCTGAGTGTACCCTGCGAGGCGGGACTAGGCTGGCAGCCGGCTATCGCTGCCATGAACAGGCTGCTGGCCAAACAAGGCAACGCGGATGTCGGGGTGGTGCTGTCCAGCCGCTTCGCCCACTACGTGATTGTGCCATGGAGCGACGCAGTCAGCGGAGCGGAGGAGCTGGGCATGCTGACGAAGCACCGCTGCAGCCAGGTGTACGGTACCCTGGCGGCCGATTGGGAAGTACGCGTCAGTCCGAACAAATTCGGCGCCCCGATGCTGGCTTGTGGCGTGGAACGCGCCTTGCTGGGTGCGCTACGCCAGACCTGCGCTGGGGCGGGGCTGCGTCTGGTTTCCGTGCAACCGTTGCTGATGGCCGCTTTCAATCGCTGGAGCGGCAGCATCAACGACAGCGGCGGCTGGTTCGGGATCGCCGAAGGCGGGCGGCTCACCCTGGCGCTGGCCCATGGCGGCGGTTGGCATGCGGTGCAGAGCCGGCAAATCGGCGGCGCGCTGGCGGAGGCCTTGCCGGCTATGCTGGAACAGGAGAAACTGCTCACCGATCTGGCTGACGTGCCGCGCACGGCTTGGGTATTCGCCCCGGAACAACCAAATCTGGCGGTTTCCGGTAGCGGAAAATGGTCGGTGCGTGTCCTCAAATTGCCCGTATTGGAAGGCTACTCGCCGCATGGTGACGCAGCATTCGGGCTTGCGCTGGCGGGAGCGGAATGATGCGCAGGCTCAAGCTCGATTTCCAGCGGAAATCTGCAAGCATCGGCGGCGGCGTGGTGTTGCTGTTCATCGCTTTGCTGCTGGGCGGCAAACTGTTTACTGATTACCGCGACGTGGCTGCCGAAATCGAACGCGGCGTAGCGACGCTGGCCCGGCTGGAACGGCTTGCCGGCCACAAGGCGGTGCGCCCCGGCAAGCATGACGCCGATCCATACGGCGCGGAAATCAAGCGTGCCAACGAGCTGATCGATCAACTGGCGCTGCCTTGGGATCAACTGTTTGCTGCGGTTGAAGAGGCGGCAGGCAGTGATGTGGCGCTGCTGGCGATCCAGCCGGACAAGCGCAAGGGGGAGGTGGCGATCGGCGGCGAAGCCAAGGATGTTGCTGCCATGCTTGACTACATGCGCCGCCTGAATGAAGCCAAGCAACTGCGCGAAGTCGTCCTGCTGTCCCATCAGATTCAGCAGCAGGACCCGCAAAAACCAGTACGTTTCAATTTGAGTGCGAAATGGATCGTAGACTGACCGTCAAATTCCGCTGGCACCTCCAGGCCGGCCTCGACTTCCTGGGCTGGCCCGGGGTGGTCGGTCTGGGCCTGTTGGCGTTCTGCCTGGTGGTCTACCTGTCAGCGCTGCTGCCCGCGCAACATCGCCTCGCGGAGATGCTGGCGCAAGCCGGCAGCCTGCGTGCGCAACTGGCCAAGAGCAAAACTACGCAAATGGAAACCCAGGCCCCCGAAGCTCAGCTGACCAGTTTCTATCAGTTCTTCCCGGCGCAGGCGGCGACCCCCGACTTGCTGGAAAAGCTCTACGCTGCCGCAGAGGCTTCGGGCATAGCTCTGGAACAGGGTGCTTACCGCCTGACATCCGGCAAGGGCGATAAGCTCGATCGCTACCAGATCACCCTGCCGGTCAGAGGCAGCTATCCGCAGATTCGCAAGTTCATCGGCCGCCTGCTGGCCGATCTGCCAGCGGCTTCGCTGGACGGCGTGAGCTTCCAGCGCCAGAAGATCAGCGATACGCAGGTAGAGTCCCAACTCAAATTGACCCTGTATTTGGGGGATGGCGCATGAGCCTCGGACGCAAACAGCGCTGGACCGTTCTGATTGCCTTGCTCGGGCTGACTCTGTCGGCCGCCGCGTGGGTCGGCCAGAAAGACGAGGCAGCAGAACCGGTGCGCGCTGCACACCCTGTGCCGGCGCAGAGCGTTGCGCCACCGGCTCGGGACAAGACCGAAGCGGTCACGGACCTGAAACTGAATAAGTTGCAACGCGAGACTAAGGATGAAGTGCCCGCCGATTTGTTCGAGGCCAAGTCCTGGTATGTGCCGCCTCCGCCGCCCAAGCCGCTGCCGCCCCCTCCGCCCAGCGCGCCGCCGCTGCCGTTTGCGTACATGGGCAAGCTGATCGAGGACGGCCAGCTGACGGTGTTTCTCACCAAGCAGGAACGCAATTACGTGGTCAAGGCGGGCGATACCATCGATGGCATGTACAAGGTGGAAGCGCTCACCCCGAGTATGATGACCCTGGTCTATTTGCCATTAAACATAAAACAGACACTGATGATCGGCGGAGAATAAATTGAAGCGCTTGAAAACGTTTTTGGTGATTTTGCTGGCCGGCATGCTGCTGGCCGGCTGCGCGGCGGAACGCGAATTCCGCGAGGGCAAGGCGCTGCTTGGCGAAGGCAAGGTGGAGGCAGGGCTTGCCAAGTTGCAGGATGCAGCCAAGGACGATCCCGACAACCATGAATACCGCTCCCATTTCTTCCGCAGCCGCGACATGGCGCTTACCCAGCTGCTGGCCCAAGCCGACGGGTTGCGCGGCAAGGGGCAGCAGGACGAAGCCGAAGCCGTCTATCAACGCATCCTTAATATCGATGCCAACCATGCCCGTGCCAAGGCAGGCGTGGCGGCCGTCGCCATGGATCGCCGCCACAAGGCAGCCACTGCCGAGGCCGAAGATCTGGTCAAGAAGGGCGATACGGAAGCCGCACAGGCCAAGCTGCGCCCGGTGCTGCAGGAAAACCCCAACTTCCGCGAAGCGGTCTCCCTGCAGCGGCGCATTGACGAAAGAATGGTGCACGATGCAATCGCCATGCCGGCGCTGAAAGCCAGCCTGAAAAAACCGGTAACCCTGGAATTCCGCGATGCGAACCTGAAATCGGTGTTCGAGGTCATCTCGCGCAGCGCCGGCGTCAACTTCATTTTTGACAAGGACGTGCGCCCGGACCTGAAAGCCACCATCTTCGTCAAGAATACCAGTATCGAGGATGCCATCAAACTGCTGCTGGTCACCAATCAGCTGGAGAAGAAAGCGCTCAACGACAGCACGGTGCTGATCTACCCCAACATCCCGGTCAAGACCAGGGGCTACCAGGATCTGATGGTGAAAAGCTTTTACTTGACCAATGCCGATGCCAAGCAGGCGTTGAACCTGATCAAGGTCATGGTCAAGACCAAGGACGTGTTCATCGACGAGAAACTCAACCTGCTGATGATGCGCGATACGCCGGAAGCGGTGCGCCTGGCGGAGAAGTTGCTGGCCAACCTGGACCTGGCCGAACCGGAAGTGATGCTCGACGTGGAAGTGCTGGAAGTCAGCACCAAGCGCCTGATGGAGCTGGGCGTCAACTGGCCGAACCGGTTTTCCGTGCTGAGCGCGCCGCAGACCTCCACCACTTCCAGCACGGTGGGCGGAGCGCTGGTGGTGAACACCAATACCATCAGCAGTCCGCTTACCCTGGAAAGCCTGAAAAGCGTGAATGCCAGCCAGATCGGCATTCCCAACCCGGTGCTGAACCTGCGCAAGGAAGACGGCGACACCAACGTGCTCGCCAATCCGCGCATCCGCGTGAAGAACCGCGAGAAGGCCAAGATTCACATCGGTGACCGCCTGCCGGTGATCACCACCACCTCTACCGCCAACGTGGGCGTCTCCGAATCGGTGAGCTACCTCGACGTCGGCCTGAAGCTCGACGTCGAGCCGAATATCTACCTGGAAAATGACGTGGCAATCAAGGTCGGACTGGAAGTGAGCAACGTCGTGAGCACCATCAAGAGCGCCAACGGCACCACGGCCTACCAGGTGGGCACGCGCAATGCGACCACCGTCCTGCGCCTGAAGGACGGCGAGACGCAGGTGTTGGCCGGGCTGATCAACGACGAGGATCGCAAATCCGCCAACAAGGTGCCCGGCCTGGGCGACCTGCCGGTGTTGGGACGGCTGTTCTCCAGCCATCTGGGCGAGGCCAACAAGAACGAGATCGTGCTGCTGATCACCCCGCACGTGGTGCGCAACATTGTGCGCCCTGAGGCGACGACCTCCGAGTTCATGTCGGGCACGGAATCGGATGTCGGCGCGCCGCCTATTGCACTCAAACCGGTTGAGACGCCTGCTGCCGCCGTCGCGCCACGCGCGGCACCCGCTCCCGTTCCGGCAATCCCGGCCGAGCCCGGACAGCCCGATGCAGCCAAAGCGGACGTTCAGGGTGCGCTTATGTTACCCTTGGCGCCGCCACCGGCCGGCACCATGCCAACAAAAGTTTCTCCCTGATGCGGACTGGCGATAGCGCGTGCGGTTTCACTCTGATCGAGTTGGTGGTGACAGTCGCCATCATGGCGATTCTCGCCACGGCTGCGCTGCCCTTGGCCGAGCTTGCCGTGCAGCGCAGCCAGGAACAAGAGCTGCGCGCCGCCCTGCGCCAGATTCGCGAGGCGATCGATGCCTACAGGCAGGCCGTGGATGACAAGCGGATCACCAAGGCGGCAGACGAATCCGGATATCCCAAATCGCTGCAGGTGCTGGTAGACGGCGTGGACGATGCCAAAAGCCCGAAGAAGGCCAAGATCTATTTCCTGCGCCGACTCCCGCGCGACCCCATGATGCGCGATACAACTGTCCCGGCAGCGAAGACCTGGGGCTTGCGCAGCTACGCGAGCAGCGCGGAAGACCCGCAGGAAGGCGATGATGTGTTCGACGTGTATTCGCTGTCCAACAAAACCGGAATAAACGGGGTGCCCTACCGTGAATGGTGAAACAGCGATCAGACGTCAGTCGTCAGCCGTCGACGGGAAGCGGTGTTCCCCTTTGCTGAAAGCCGACAACTGATGGCTGACAACTCCAAAAAGGGCTTTACCCTGATCGAGCTGCTGGTGGTGATGGCCATCATCGCCACGCTGCTGACCATTGCCGTGCCGCGCTATTTCCGCAGCGTGGAGAAATCCAAGGAAGCCGTGCTGCGGCAGGACCTCTCCCAGATGCGCGATGCCATCGACAAGTACTACGGCGACAACGGCAAGTATCCGGACAGCCTGGAAAACCTGGTGGCGAAGAAGTATCTGCGCGCCATTCCACCGGATCCTCTCACGGAAACCGCCGCCACCTGGCAGCCGGTGCCGCCGTCCGACCCAGAACAGGGCAGCGTGTTCGACGTGAAAAGCGGCGCGCCGGGCAAGGGGCTGGACGGCACAGCCTACAGTGAGTGGTAAGAAGTTGCCGGCTACCCGATATCAGCTATCAGCTCGCCAGCAGGGTTTTACCTACCTCGGCCTGCTGTTCGCCATCGCGCTTATGGGGGCTACTCTGGCCCTTACCGGCGTGGTCTGGCATGCCGCGCAGAAGCGCGAAAAGGAGCGCCAGTTGCTGTTTGTCGGCAACCAGTTCCGCCAGGCGATTGCGGCCTATTACAACCATTCGCCGGGCAGCGTCAAACAATATCCCAAGGCATTGAACGAACTGCTCAAGGATCCACGCCAGTTGGTTCCCCAGCGCTACCTGCGGCGAATTTACCCCGATCCCGTCACCGGCAAGGCGGAGTGGGGGCTGGTCAAGACCCGCGACGACCGCATCATGGGAGTGTTCAGCCTGTCCGAGGAAGCGCCGGTGAAGCAGAGCAATTTCCGCGGGGCGGACAAGGAGTTAGAGGGCAAGATGCGCTATGCGGAGTGGCGCTTCACCTACAATCCGCCGCAGGCGTCCCCGCAGTCCGTCCCTCCCGCCACCGCTGCGGCAACGCCGCCGCCCCTGTTGGCAACCAAGCCGCCGGCTGGGCAAACACCGTCGGTGAGCCCGGATGCGCAAAATCCCGTCAACGAATCGCTGTGCGACACGCTGCTCAAAAACGACACGGCGGTATGTCAGACCAGTGCCTCGAAATACGGCGAAGAAACCGCAAGGCTCTGCACCGAATCGGCAGAGGCGCGTTTCGCGGAGTGCCGCGAGAAGCAGACGGTGATCGGGCTGCCGCCGTTGAAAATCCAGTTCGATCCGGAAAAAGCGCTTCCCCAGTAAACAGTTCCCTCCCCTTGAAGAGCTGCCGTATGCACACAAGTTACATTCCCATTCATATTCAAATGGATACGTAACAACATCCAAATCCGTGCCGTCATTCCGGCGAAAGCCGGAATCCAGTGTTGGCGCACGTTCCTGGATTCCGGCTTTCGCCGGAATGACGATCGTGCGAGATGTGTGCATACATTAGCCCTTGAAGGGGAGGGCTAGTATCTGAACCCATTAATTACGAAACATACGTCGCAGTCATGTAGGTTGGGTTAGCGGCTTTATCGCGCAACCCAACAAACCCAATCTTCACCAAAAGTAGGCGCCTCTAGGCGACACCGACGGATGGACAGCACACACCAACACCAGCGTTTAGAAGAGTGATTGGGTTTTGTTGGGTTACGGCGCAAAAAGCCGCGCCTAACCCAACCTACATGACTGCGGGTAAGCTCCAAACAAAATGTTTCGTTATTTACGATTTTCAATACTAGTACCATGTAACATTATT
>Ga0315268_10004543_pt1 | contig 15060 bp, 20 predicted proteins | sample C1_top_MG_FD_204535 | JGI IMG/M metagenome (GOLD analysis project Ga0315268, IMG submission 204535) | Sediment microbial communities from Yellowstone Lake, YNP, Wyoming, USA - C1_top | ecosystem: Environmental > Aquatic > Freshwater > Lake > Sediment | place: USA: Wyoming | collected 2017-08-01
ACTTGCATAAACCCAAGCGGGCGGTCTAAATGCTACCTGGAGCACGCTTTCCGATGGAACACGCTATACTTTCCGATATGGCCGACACCCTACATATCGCCACCTACAATATCCACAAAGGCTTCTCGCAATTCAACCAGCGCTTGATGCTGCATGAATTGAAAGACCAGCTGCACCTGCTGCATCCAGACGTCGTGTTTCTGCAAGAAGTGCAAGGTGAGCATCTCGGTCACGCCGAACGGCACGAGAATTGGCCAAGCGAGCCCCAATACGAATTTCTGGCCGATCAATTATGGCAAGACTTTGCCTACGGTAAAAATGCCGTATACCCCGAAGGCCATCACGGCAATGTCATTCTGTCGCGCTACCCAATCGTGGCATGGGAAAACATCGACATCTCCGCCCATGCCATGGAAAGCCGGGGCCTGCTGCACTGCGTGCTCGATGTGCCGGGTTGGCGCGAGCAATTGCATTGCGTGAACGTGCATCTCGGTTTGGGCAGCCGCGGACGCATGAAGCAACTGCAAGCCATCCGCGATCGGATTCAAGACATGGTACCCGCGCATGCGCCGCTCCTGATCGCCGGCGACTTCAATGATTGGCGCATCAAGGCTGGGGAATTTCTGGCGCGCTCGCTGCACGTGCATGAGGTGTTCGAACAATTGCATGGTGAATCCGCCAAGAGCTATCCTTCCGCGCTGCCCATGCTGCGCCTCGACCGCATCTATTTCCGCGGGCTGAAAGTCAAGTCGGCACGCATTTATCACGGCCGGCCCTGGTCGCGCATCTCTGATCATGCCGCGCTGGCGGCGACCATGTGCCGCGTATAATTCCACAGCACGGCGCCTTCCTTGTTGATCGGCATGCATATATTTGAAGTCGCATTCCCTCTCCCCAGCCCTCTCCCAGAGGGAGAGGGGGTCTTTAGGCGGCAGCTGAAGTTGAAACTTCAGCTGCCGATTCAATAGAGCGAAATGATTGAGTTTCTGCGCGGCAATCAACTCACTCTCCTGCAAAACGGCACCGACTATTTCCCCGCGCTCGAAGCGGCGATCGATCAAGCCACGCATCATATCTATTTAGAAAGTTATATTTTCGCCCACGACGCCACCGGCCAGCGCATCGCGGCGGCCTTGATGCGCGCCGCGCGGCGCGGTGTCGCCACCCATTTGCTGCTCGACGGCTACGGTGCGCAAGCCTATCCGGACGAAGCGCTGCGGGCCCTGCGCGCGGCGGGCGTGGAAGCGCTGATTTACCGCCCGAGCATCTCGCCGCTGCGCTTTCAGCGCCAGCGCCTGCGACGGCTACACCGCAAACTCGCGGTCATCGATCAACGCCACGCTTTCGTTGGCGGCATCAACATCATAGACGACATCAAAGCGTCCGGCATGCCGCCGCGTTTCGACTACGCGGTGCACGTGGAAGGGCCGCTGGTGGTGCCCATATTGCGCGAAATGCGCAATATGCACGCGCGCGTCGCGTGGACCCAACTGCGCACACCGCGGCGCGCGGATCCAATCCTGTTGCCTGCACCCGAGCCGGCGGGAGAAATGCGCGCGGCGTTCTTGCTGCGTTCCAATCTACGCCATCGGCGCGACATCGAGCGTGCATACTTGCGCGCCATCGGCAAAGCGCGGCGCGAGATACTCATCGCCAACGCCTATTTTCTGCCTGGCCGGCGCTTTAAGCAGGCCTTGATCCATGCCGCTGCGCGCGGGGTACGCGTGCGCCTGCTGCTACAAGGCATGAATGATCATCCCTGGGTGCATTACGCGAGCCGCAGCCTCTACGCTCAGTTCCTCGCCGCCGGCATCGAAATTTACGAATACCAACCCAGCGAGTTGCATGCCAAAGTCGCCGTCATCGACAGCTATTGGACAACGGTGGGCTCCTCCAATATCGACCCGCTCAGCCTGGTGTTATCGCGTGAAGCCAATATCGTGGCGTACGAACGCGCTTTCGCACAGAAACTCGAAGCCAGCTTGCACGCCGCAATCGAAAAGCATGCGCGGCAAATTACCGAGGTGCATTGGAATAGCCGCTCCCGCTTGGAACGGCTGTTCTCCCGCCTCGCCTTCGGCGTGATGCGCGTGCTGGCGGGGTGGGTAGGATATGGTATGCAAAAAGAATAAATAAGAGAGGGATATGCGGTGAGATTCCCGTTGCGCCATCTCGCGCAACGGGAATAGTCGGCTTAGAGTTGTTCCGGCGGTGCGGAAGGATGGATATACGCCCAACCTTGCGTTTCACGTATCGTGATCTCGCCCATTCCGGATGGAACGATGCTAATGAATGGATAAAGGTCGTTGCGGTCTATGTGTAGCTCTTTAAGCGTATTGGCGCATTGCGCCAGGATCACGCCTTCCGCTTGCAAGCGCTTGAGTTTTTCCTCGAAACCGTTGTTCTTGACGTACACGTCGAAGCCCTTGCTGTTGGCAATCAACTCCACGTGAAGTTTTCCGGCAAGACGTGGATCGTGCAAGATATTTTCTATATTGTTCAGCGTTTTTTTGATCGCTGGCGTACCGCCCGCATCCAGATGGAAAATCACATTGTATTGCGCCTTATTTGCTATCGCTCCGTGATAATCCCCCGCCGTACCCGCGGACGCGCTCAACGACAGGCATGCGGCAAATAATGCCGTGGCCGCGGTTAAACCCAGTTTTTGCGTAGTAATGCCGAACTTCTTCATAGCTGTCTCCACTATTTTTAGGATTTAAATTGGCGAGGCGGCGCTGTTACTCGTCACCGGCAACACCCCAACAAGCGGAAGAACTGCCCGCACGGCCACGATGCGGTGTGCCGGGCTGATGCGCGCGCTGGTTACTCTCCGATGCGAGGATAGTGTACAACCGAAATTGCAAGATGTCAGATGCTAGCGTGCCTTGGATAAATCTGGGCGCGAGGCAAACAATCGATAGAAAAACGCCGGGTTCAGGCATATGCTATAGGCTTCTGCTGGCGACGCCAATTCTGATCGACGCAGAAACGTGCACCGTGACCCATTCAAGTATTTTGCAAAATGCGGTGTGCTGCTATAACGCTATATTCCATTATAAAATTCTCAACCCCGCTTTAAGAGGAGTCCCCACGTGAGCACTAAACATCTGAACGCAGCCCTATTCGCACTTTGCCTCGCGGCGCCGATGCTATCCGTAGCCGCCGATGACATGGAACCGTATGGGACGGCAAAAGTGAATTTGCACAAATATCCGGCGATCAATCGAGTCTATGACGTCAATTACTCCGATCCTAAACAACTGAACGCCCTGGTTCCCTTCATCAAGAACGTCAATGCGGTGGTGCCGGGCAAGGCCATCGTGGTACTGCATGGAACCGAAATCCGCGCCTTTGCCAAGGAAAACTATGAAAAATATCAGGCAGTGATTGACCAGCTCGCCGATTTATCCAAGGAAGGCGTCGAATTTCGCATGTGCAATAACGCCATGCACGCGGCCGGATTCCAAGCGAGCGACATTGACGGATTTATCACGGTGGTTCCGGCCGGATTCGCCGAAATCATCGACTTGCAGCGTAAGGGCTACAAACTGATCAATGCGACGCCAACAGCAGTGAAGGACAGCCGCTATCTCGATCACCCAAAAGGGTCGAAATCCTGACCTGGCTTTGTCCTGGGCCAGTAGGGGCGTCGTAAGGCGCCCTTATTTTTTGATCGGCAGCCTGCCGCATGGGAATAGACCTGACCGTTTGCTTCGGTTCCTTAAAGGCAGCGCAAATGGTACCATTTGCGTGTTTTTTCACGGAAGTTTTAGCGATGGCCGGCCATTCCAAATGGGCAAATATTCAGCACCGCAAAGGGCGCCAAGACGCTAAACGCGGCAAGATTTTTACCCGACTGATTAAAGAAATCACCGTTGCCGCGCGCATGGGCGGCGGCAATCCCAACGACAACCCGCGCCTGCGCCTCGCCATCGACAAAGGCAAAGCCGAAAATATGCCCGGCGACAATATCGACCGCGCCATCAAACGCGGCACTGGCGAACTGGAGGGTGTGACCTATGAAGAGGCGCGCTACGAAGGCTATGGTGTGGGCGGCGCCACGGTGATGGTGGATTGTTTAACCGACAACAAAGTGCGCACGGTGGCCGACGTGCGCCACGCTTTCGCCAAGCATGGCGGCAATATGGGTACCGACGGTTGCGTGTCTTATTTATTTAAACATTGCGGCCAACTCATTTACGCGCCTGGCACCTCTGAAGATAAAGTGATGGAAGCCGCCATCGAAGCAGGCGCGGAAGATGTCATTGCGAACGAGGATGGCAGTATTGAAGTCATTACTGTGCCGCATGATTTTAGCGCGGTGAAAACGGCCTTGGAAAAAGCCGGGCTGAAGGCCGAGCTGGCAGATGTCATTTACAAGCCCACGATGGAAACCGAACTCGCAGGCGACGATGCGGTAAAAATGCAAAAGCTGCTGGATGCGCTGGAGAGCTTGGATGATGTGCAGGACGTTTACACGTCCGCCATTTTGGAGGAATAGCCCCATCCGTATTCTCGGCATCGATCCTGGCTTACGCATTACCGGCTTCGGGGTCATCGACCAAGCCGGTAACAAGCTCAGCTATGTCACCAGCGGCTGCATCAAAACACCCGATGCCGCCCTGCCGGAACGGTTGAAAACCATCCTCAACAGTCTCGCCGAAATAATCCAAATACATCAACCGGAACACGTGGCGGTGGAACAGGTGTTCGTCAACGTCAACCCGAAATCCACGCTGCTGCTCGGTCAAGCGCGCGGCGCCGCGATCTGCGCCGCCGTCGCCGCCAATTTGCAAGTAGCGGAATACACCGCGCTGCAAGTGAAGCAAGCCGTGGTGGGCAATGGCCATGCGGCCAAGGAGCAAGTGCAAGAAATGGTGAAGCGCCTCTTGCAGCTGCCTGCCGCCCCCTCGCCCGATGCCGCGGATGCGCTCGCCTGCGCCATCTGCCATGCGCACGGCGGCATGGGCCTGGGCGCTTTGCCCACCGCCGGTTTCCGCGTGCGCAATGGGCGCTTGATCGGGCGTGCCGTATGATCGGGCGCATTATCGGTGTGCTGGTCGAAAAACATCCGCCGCAAGTGCTGGTGGACGTGAACGGCGTCGGCTATGAAATCGATGTGCCGATGAGCACCTTTTACAACCTGCCTGCGAGCGGCGAACGCATCACGCTGTATATCCATCTGGCGATCCGCGAAGACGCGCATTTGCTCTACGGCTTCGGCAGCGACAATGAGCGCCAAGCATTTCGCCAGTTGCTCAAAGTCAGCGGCATCGGCGCCAAAACCGCGCTCTCGGTACTCTCCGGCATGAGTGTGGCGGATCTGGCCAATGCCATCGCATCGCAGGAAACCGGACGCTTGACCAAAGTGCCCGGTATCGGCAAAAAAACGGCGGAACGCCTGCTGCTGGAACTGCGCGACAAATTTTCCGCGGCGGTCACGCCGGTTACGCGTTCGGGTGCGGCGCCTTCAAGTGAGGCCGACATTCTCAATGCGCTCAACGCGCTTGGGTATAATGACAAGGAAGCGGCTTGGGCCGTGAAACAATTGTCCGCGGACTTATCCGTATCCGATGGCATCCGTCAAGCCTTGAAGCTGCTCTCTAAATCTTAATCCATGATCGAAACCGACCGCCTTATCGCCGCCACGCCCGCATCGCAGCAGGAAGAAGCGGTCGAGCGCGCGCTGCGCCCCAAACTGCTCGACGAGTATGTCGGCCAGCACAAAGCGCGCGAGCAGTTGCAGATTTTTATCGAGGCGGCGCGCAATCGCCGCGAAGCGCTCGATCATGTGTTGCTGTTCGGCCCGCCGGGCTTGGGCAAGACCACGCTCGCGCACATCATCTCGCGCGAAATGGGCGTCAACCTGCGCCAAACCTCCGGTCCGGTGCTGGAGCGCGCGGGCGATCTCGCGGCACTGCTCACCAATCTCGAACCCAACGATGTATTGTTCATCGACGAAATTCATCGCCTGTCGCCGGTGGTGGAGGAAATCCTCTACCCCGCGCTGGAGGATTATCAAATCGATATCATGATCGGCGAAGGCCCCGCCGCGCGCTCGGTCAAGCTCGATCTGCCGCCGTTCACCTTGATCGGCGCGACCACCCGTGCCGGCATGCTCACCAATCCCCTGCGCGATCGTTTCGGCATCGTGGCACGGCTGGAATTTTATTCGTCAGACGAATTGCGGCAAATCGTGTCGCGCTCCTCCGGTTTGCTGAATGTGCGGATTACCGACGAAGGCGCATTTGAAATCGCGCGCCGCTCGCGCGGCACGCCGCGCATCGCCAACCGCTTGTTGCGCCGGGTGCGCGATTACGCCGAGGTCAAGGCCGATGGCCACGTAACGCCCAGCATCGCGGATGCGGCGCTCATTATGCTGGATGTGGATCACGCCGGCCTGGACATGATGGATCGCAAATTGCTGGGCGCGGTGCTGCATAAATTCGGCGGCGGCCCGGTCGGCCTGGACAATCTTGCCGCCGCCATCGGTGAAGAGCGCGACACCATCGAGGATGTGCTGGAACCGTTCCTGATCCAGCAAGGCTATCTGATGCGCACGCCGCGCGGGCGCGTCGCCACCCCACTTTCGTATGAACACTTCGGCCTCAACGCCCCCGCCGCGAACGGCAACCGCGAGCTGTGGGATGACAAGGCATGAAACGCGAACCGGTGACCACCCCTCCCGTCTTCGTTTGGCCGGTGCGCGTCTATTACGAAGATACCGATTCCGGCGGGGTCGTCTACTACGCCAACTATCTCAAATTTCTAGAGCGTGCCCGCACCGAGTGGCTGCGAAATGCGGGCTTCGAGCAGCCGGAACTTCTGCGTGACCATAATGTCATCTTCGTAGTGCGCTCGGTAGCGATAGAATATTTACGGCCCGCGCAATTCAACGACGAATTAACCGTGACCGTGCACCTGGAAAAACTCGGACGCAGTGCAATGGACGTATTCCAGACGGTGGAACGGGATGCGCGGCTGATCGAAGCGCGTGTCAAGATCGTCTGCGTGGAGAACACCGGCTTTAAGCCCACCGGCATTCCGGCCCCGATTCGACAACAACTCGAAAGTTTGTCACACGCATGAAAATCGACGCGACCCCGGACTTCTCCTTCCTCAGCATGCTGACCGACGCCAGTTTCATCGTGCAACTGGTATTGCTGTTGCTGCTGTTTGCCTCGTTCATGTCGTGGTGGTTTATTTTTCAGCGCTTATTCATTTTGCGCGTGGCAAAAAACCAAGCCGAAGAATTCGAGAAGGAGTTTTGGAGCGGCGTCGATCTCAGTCAATTGTTCCAGCGCCTCACCTCCGGCCGGGTGGTACCGCGCGGCATGGAAAAGATTTTCGAAGCCGGTTTTCGCGAATACGCCAAGCTCAAAAAACAATCCGGCATGGATATCAGCAGCGTGATGGACGGCACGCGCCGCGCCATGCGCGCCGCCTACCATCGCGAGGTGGATGCGCTCGAACGCAGTCTGGCCTTCCTTGCCACCGTCGGTTCAGTAAGCCCCTATGTCGGCTTGTTCGGCACCGTGTGGGGCATCATGAATTCGTTTCGCGGCTTGGCGAATGTCGGGCAAGCCACGCTCGCCCACGTCGCGCCCGGCATCGCCGAAGCGCTGATCGCCACCGCCATGGGCTTGTTCGCGGCGATTCCCGCAGTGATCGCCTATAACCGCTACACCCACGATATCGACCGGCTGGCGACCCGCTACGAGAGTTTCATGGAAGAGTTTTCCAACATCCTGCAACGCCAGGTGCGCTAATGCCGCGCGAGCGCCGCCTGATAAACCAAATCAACGTCGTGCCTTTCATCGACGTCATGCTGGTATTGCTCATTGTGTTCATGGTCGCGGCGCCGCTCATCAATCCGGGCCAGATCGAATTGCCCTCGGTGGGCCAGCAATTAAAGCCGCCGGTCGCGCCGCTGGAAGTCGTGCTCCATGCGGATAAAAAATTATTCATCCGGGACCGTGCGCATACCGCCGCCGCGGTGGCGGTGGATCGTGCCGAACTGGTGCAAGTCATCAAAGAAAAACAAGCCGGCAATCCCGAACAGGCGGTGGTGATTGCCGCCGACAAAAATGTGCGCTATGAAGAAGTGCTCAAAATAATGGATATTTTGAGCCAGAATCAAGTGAAAAAGGTGGGCTTGCTCGCCAAGCCCAGCGCCCATTGAGCACGCCCGCGACGGCGCAGTACCGGTTTTCGGCAGGCGTGCTCGCGCTGCTGGTGCATGTGGCCTTTTTTGCCTTAATGGTGTTCGGCATCAGCTGGCAAGCCAAGGCGCCGCAGGGTGTGGTGGTGGATTTGTGGTCGAATTTGCCAACCCCGCCAGCCCCGCCTGCCGTGGCGCCCCAACCCCCGCCGCCCGCGCCTGAGCCGGTGAAAAAAATTGAACCTAAACCCGCGCCGCCTGCTCCAAGCCAGAAGGCGGATATCGCGCTGAAAGAAAAGCACAAGCAACAAGAAGAACAGCTAAAAGAAGAAAAATTGAAACAACGGGAAGCGGCGCGAAAACAGGCGCAAAAAGAGCAGGCGCTCAAGGAACAGCAAAAGGAGGAGGAAGCGCGTCAAGCCAAGGCTCTAGCCGACCAGCAAGCGCAAGCGGCGCTGGCACGGATCACGCAGGCAAAACAAGCGGCCGCGCAGCAATCCATCGTGGACGATTACACCAACCGCATCAGTGCTAAAATTCGCGGCAAGCTGAATAAAACTTTGTGCGGCGACGGTAAGCCCTTGCTCATTTTCGATATTAACTTGCTTCCGACCGGGCAGTTGCTCGGCAACCCGGTCTTGCGCCAAGGGAGCGGCATCGCCGCCTGTGACAGGGCGGTGGAAAACGCGATTTTGCAGTCGGATCCGCTGCCCGTTCCGACTCAGCCGGAGCTATTCAGCCGTTTCCGGGAGCTACACCTCAAATTTCGACCAAATGAGTAAACCATGAGATTAATTCGCTTGAATCGCTTTGGATGGGTATTGGCCTTGGTGCTGAGCATTGCGACATGCAGCGCACACGCCGCCCTCACCATCGAGATCACCGGCGGCGCGGCATTGCAAATTCCGGTCGCCATTGCACCGTTCACCGGCGAGCAAGCTTATCCGGACAAGCTGAGCCAAGTCATCGCGGCCGATCTGGCGCGTAGCGGCCTGTTCAAGCTCATCGATACCGCCGGCATGCCCATCCCAAGCACACCGGCTCAAGTGCGTGTCAATGACTGGAAAGCCAAGGGGGTGGTAGCGCTTGCTATCGGCACCGTGCTCGCCCAGCCGGGTGGCCGGCTTGACGTGCAATTCCGGCTGATTGATACCGTCCATCAAGACGCCACACAAGTGATCCAGCTTGCCGGCTATAGCCTGCCCACCAATACCGCCCAATTGCGCTTCACCGCGCATCAGATCGCGGATATCATTTTCGAGAAACTCACCGGCGACCCCGGCGCATTTGCCACGCGTATCGCCTATATCACCAAGCATGGCGCGACATACGAGCTGCAAGTCGCCGATTCCGACGGCTACAACGCGCAGACTATATTCCAGTCGCGCGAACCCATCATTTCCCCCGCCTGGTCGCCGGACGGCACAAAACTGGCATATGTCGCGTTCGATCAGCAGCGGCCCATCGTGTACGTGCAAACCCTCGCCACCGGGAGACGCCAAGCGATCGCGAAGTTCAAAGGCAACAATAGCGCGCCCGCTTGGTCGCCGGATAGCCGCCAACTCGCGCTGGTGCTCACGCGCGACGGCGTGTCGCAAATCTATGTGATCAATGCCGACGGCTCGGGTCTGAAACGCCTGACCCACGACGCCAGCATCGACACCGAGCCCAATTGGTCGCCCGACGGAAAATATCTGTTGTTCACCTCCGACCGCGGCGGCAGCCCGCAAATCTACCGCATGCCCGCCTATGGCGGCGAAGCGGTACGGCTCACCTTCGAAGGCAGCTACAACGTGACGCCGCGCTATAGTCCCGACGGCAAAAGCTTCGCTTTTATCCAGCGCGAGGGGGGGAGATTCCGTGTCGCGGTGCAGGATTTCGCCTCCGGCCAAGTCCAAGTGCTCACCGACAGCGGCTTGGATGAATCGCCAACCTGGGCACCCAACGGTAAAATGATTTTGTACGCCACCAATATTCTGGGGCGCGGCGTGCTTGCCGCCGTCTCCAGCGATGGCCGCGTCAAACAGAAGCTAACCACCCAATCCGGCGACGTGCGCGAGCCGGCATGGGGGCCGCTACTGAAACCCAAACTTTGATTCACAGCCCTCGGCCTCGGCCGAATTTTAAACAGGAGAACTTCCATGAAACGCTTTACTCTGTACCTGCTCTTGACCGGATTACTGGCCGCGTGCGCGAGCGAATCGCCCAAGACCCAACCCGGCGCGCAAGTCGAAGACCGCACTTCGAAGACCGCGCAACAACCGGTCGACACACGGCCGCTGATCCCGCCGCAGCAAGCCGTCAATCCGCTCAATGATCCGAACAACATTCTTTCCAAGCGCAGCGTGTTTTATGACTTCGACAGCTATGACGTCAAGCCGGAGTACAAAGCCATGATCGAAGCGCACGGCAACTATCTCGCTTCCCACCCCCAAGCTAAAGTTTCGCTGCAAGGCAATACCGATGAACGCGGCAGCCGCGAATACAATTTGGCGCTGGGGCAAAAACGTGCCGAAAGCGTACGCAAAATGCTCTCCCTGTCCGGTGTGAAAGCGCAACAAATGGACACGGTGAGCTTCGGCGAAGAAAAGCCGCGCGCAAGCTGCCATGATGAATCGTGCTGGTCGCAAAACCGCCGCACCGACATCGTGTATCAGAGCGAATAACGATGCGCCGCGCATGGCTGGGAGTCTGGCTACTCATGGCAAGCCACGCGGCATGCGCGGGCTTGTTCACGGATAGCGACGCACAGAAAAAGATCGCGGATCTACAGCAAGAAAACCAGCAATTGCAACAGAAACTCACGACCCTGGACGAGCGCGTCGCCAAGCTGGATGCGACGCTGCGCTCCCAGGGCCTGGTCGATCTGTTGCAAAGCGTGGAAGATATGAAAAGCGATATCGCGAAGCTGCGCGGCCAAATCGAAGTCAACACCCACGACATCGTCACCACGCAACAGCGGCAAAAAGATTTGTATGTCGACCTCGATACCCGGCTGCGCAAGCTGGAGCGGATAGAACCCGCTCCCGGCGCCGCGGCGCCTGCCGCTGGCACGGCCGGACCCGCTACGCCGCCGCCCCCCGGCACGGCGCCAGCCGCCGACCCCGGCGCCGAAAGCCACGCCTACGATGCCGCTTTCAATCTTTTCAAAATCGGCAATTACTCGGCCGCGATCGCGGGATTTCAGGATTTTCTCAAAACCTATCCCGGCAGCCCGCTCGCGGCGAACGCGCAATACTGGATCGGCAACGCCTATTCCGCGATGAAAGACTATAAATCCGCTATCACGCAACAGCGGAAATTATTGAGCACCTACCCTAATAGCCCGAAAGTGCCTGACGGCCTGCTCAATATCGCGAGCTGTCAGTGGGAGCTGGGCGATAAAACCGGCGCCAAGAAAACGCTGCAAGACATCCTGGCGAAATACCCCCTGAGCCCGGCGGCGGATAATGCACAGAAACGGCTGGCGAATCTCAAGTAAAAACGCCGTGTTGGACGCCAACCCGGCTCCACGCACCTAGGGTGACTTGGGCTCGAGCCCTCATGTACACTGTTCGCTGGTTCCTTGTGTTTGGCCCTGAAAATGCAAGTCATCCTCATCACTGGACTCTCCGGCTCGGGCAAGAGCATCGCGCTCAATGTCCTGGAAGACAACGGCTTTTACTGCGTGGACAACTTGCCCGCGGAAATGCTGGCGCAGCTCATCGAATTATTGCAGGAGGAAGGCCACTCACAAGTCGCGGTGAGTATCGATGCGCGCAGCGGCGAAACGCTGAACGATCTGCCGCAACACATCAATGCACTCAAACACGAGGGCATCGATGTGCGCGCGATGTATCTCGAAGCCCATACCGAAACCCTGGTCAAGCGCTATAGTGAAACGCGGCGCCGGCACCCGCTGTCCGACGGCGCGCGCACCCTGTCCGAATGCATCGCGATAGAACGCGACTTGCTCGGGAAAATCGCCGAAATCGGCCATCGCATGGATACCAGCGACCTTTCGCCCAATGCCTTGCGCGGCTGGGTCAAAGATTTTCTGGGTCTGGATCGTTCACGCATTACACTGCTGTTCGAATCGTTCGGTTTCAAGCATGGATTGCCGCTGGACGCCGATTATGTATTCGACGTGCGCTGCCTGCCGAATCCCTTCTATGAGCCCGCGCTGCGTCCCTTTACCGGCAAAGACCAACCGGTGGTGGATTTTATCGAGAGCCAAGAAGCCGCGATCAGCATGCTCGCGGACATTCGTTATTTCATCGAAAAATGGCTCCCGTGTTTCATCCGCGATAACCGCGCTTATCTTACCGTGGCCATCGGCTGCACCGGCGGCCAGCATCGTTCGGTATATTTCGCCGAAAAATTGGCGGAGCGTTTTCGCGCGGACTACCAAGTGCTGGTGCGGCACCGCGGGCTCTCGACGTGAATGCTGTTGCTTATTTCCGCGGTGGCGACTGGCTCATCCTCTTGCTCGGCGCCTTATTCACCGCTTGGCTCGCCGCCACGGTGTGGCGCGGTGGCGCCCCCAGCAAAATCGTGATTCGTGCCGGCGGCCATATTTTTACCGAGGCACGGCTTGACGCGCCGCAACGCATCACCGTTCCCGGCCCGCTCGGCAACAGTGTGGTGGAAATCGAACCCGGCCGCGCCCGCGTCGCCGCCGACCCCGGCCCGCGCCAATTGTGCGTCAAACAAGGCTGGCTATCGCATGCCGGAGATGCGGCGCTGTGTCTGCCGAACCAGATCAGCGTCGAATTGACAGGTGCGAAGCGGCGCTTTGATTCCTTGAATTACTAGACCATGCAAATCCAACTCTCCACCACACCGGACGACCATCGCATCGCCAAGCTCGCTGCCGCGGCGATTGGATTGACGCTGGCCGAAGCGGCGATTCCCTCGCCGCTGCCCGGTGTCAAACCGGGACTGGCGAATATCGTCACCTTGGTGGTATTGGCGCGCTTTGGGTTGGGTGCCGCCGCGTGGGTAAGCTTGCTGCGGGTCGTGGCCGGAAGTTTATTGCTCGGCACGTTTCTTTCGCCGACCTTCGTGCTGAGCTTCAGCGGCGCGCTCGTCAGCCTTGCCGCGCTCGCGCTTGCCCAGCACTTGCCGGCGCGCTGGTTCGGCCCAATCACACATAGCGTTTGCGCCGCGCTCGCGCATATCGCCGGCCAACTCGGCGTGGTGTTTTTTTGGCTCATCCCGCATGCCGGCGTGGCCTATTTACTCCCGGTTTTCACCGCTGCCGCGCTGCTGTTCGGCACGCTCAACGGCGTGGCGGCAGCCTTTCTCCTGGCGCGACTGCCTGCCCTGCAACCCGCCTGCGGTGAACGCGAGCGAAAGAATCCGATAGCAATAATGCGCGCAGCACCCCTAAAATAGACGTCCATGGCTTTTGATAAAACCTTCACCGTCGCTATCACCGGCGCTTCCGGCATCCCCTATGCGCTGCGCTTGATCGAATGTCTGCTGGCGGCGCGCTGCCGGGTTTATGTGCTGGCTTCGCCAGTCGCCGCGATCACCGCCAAGCAGGAAATGGATTTCACCCTGCCGGCGCGCCCGCAGGAACTGCAAGCTTTCTTGATGCAATACTTTCATACCGATACGGATCATCTTCAAGTCTTCGGGCGCGAGGAATGGTTCGCGCCGATCGCTTCCGGCTCCAATCCGCCCGATGCGATGGTCGTTTGCCCCTGCACCATGGGCACGCTGGCGGCGATCGCGGCGGGCCTCGCAGATAACTTGATCGGACGCGCGGCGGACGTAGTCATCAAAGAAGGGCGCAGGCTGGTGCTGGTGCCGCGCGAGACGCCATTTTCCGCGATTCATTTGGAAAACATGCTCAAGCTTGCCCGGCTCGGCGTCGTTATTCTTCCGGCCAATCCCGGCTTTTATCACCACCCTCAAACCGTGCAAGATCTCGTGGACTTTGTGGTGGCTCGCGTGCTCGACCAGCTTGCGGTTCCGCATCAGCTACTGCGGCGGTGGGGCGAAACCGAGCGCTGATATGATTCCCAAAAAATGGAAAGGCCGTTTATCCGAATTGCTCTCCCACAGCGCGGATACGGCTCCGTTCACTTTACCTTTATTCCCGCTTAACACCCTCTTGTTTCCAGGCGGTGTGTTGCCACTCAAAGTGTTCGAGCAACGCTATATGAACATGATGAAACGCTGCCTGCAAGATGAAAGCCCGTTCGGCGTGTGCTTAATCAAGGAAGGGGCGGAAGTCGCCGTGCCCACTGTGCCGTATCTGGTCGGCACGCTGGCACATATCGGTAATTGGGAAATGCCGCAACTCGGCGTGTTGAATGTGCGTGCCATCGGCGTGCAACGCTTTCAAGTGCTGACATACGACACCCAAGCGGATGGGCTGCTGGTGGCGCAAGCCGTCAAGCTGCCGCCGGAAGCCGAAGCGCCCTTGCCCCCGGAACATGCGGCCTGCGCCGCGGTGTTAAAACACATCATGGCGCGCGTGGGCGAAGATAAATTCGAGCCGCCATTTCCCTTCGACAATGGCGTATGGGTGAGCTACCGGCTCGCGGAAATCATGCCGATCAAAATCAGCGCCAAACAAAGTATGCTGGAAATGAATGACACCGCGGTGCGGCTGGACGTACTGCACAAATTTCTGGCGCAACAGGGGCTGGCGACTTAGGTAATCATCGCCATGCCGCTCACCATTCCCTCCACCCGCCGTTTAATGGCATCGCGCACCTGGCATAAGCTATCGAGGTCTGTCGGGTGCGCGAAAGGGTAGCAGCGCTTTTGTGTCCATTCGGGCACGGCGGGGCAAGCACGATCCGCCGCCTCATCCAATGTCACCACCAAATCCGCCCACGCCAGCGTTCCGGCATCGAATGGGGTCGGCATGTGCTCGGCAAGCGTAACGCCGGTTTCGCGCAACG
>Ga0315268_10004544_pt1 | contig 15059 bp, 13 predicted proteins | sample C1_top_MG_FD_204535 | JGI IMG/M metagenome (GOLD analysis project Ga0315268, IMG submission 204535) | Sediment microbial communities from Yellowstone Lake, YNP, Wyoming, USA - C1_top | ecosystem: Environmental > Aquatic > Freshwater > Lake > Sediment | place: USA: Wyoming | collected 2017-08-01
GCAAAAAACGCAAGCATGAAGGCATATGAACAACGGTTTCCATATAGATCGAAGTGTTTAGCTTGAAAATTTATCGTGTCTCACTGCCGCCCCTAAAAATTGAGGTGAATTTCAACAAACTGTTAGATGGCATTATAACAAGTTGGTCATGACGGTCAGCACCAGATGTCCCTGAAACTTAATATCATACAATGAAAATCTGCATTGTTTCCGACAGTCATGATCGTGCAGTACCTCTCGCGGCAGCTATAGCCAAAGCACAGGAAGCCGGGGCGCAAGCTGTCATTCATTGCGGGGACCTGATTGGCGCGAATACACTGCGTGCATCCATTAAAATCGGTGTGCCCCTGCATGTGGTGCATGGCAACAATCTTGGCGATCAAATGGCGATGCACAAAATGATGGTAAAGTCTGGCGGCCTGTTTACCTATCATGGACAGGATGCCGAACTGGAACTTGGCGGCAGGCGCATCTTCGCAACGCACTTTCCCCACTATGGCCGAGGCATGGCCTGTACCGGGGATTACGATTTGGTTTGCTACGGTCACAGCCATGTCGCGGAGATCATCTGGCAACCCAACATCAAGGGCGGGCAAACTTTGCTGGTCAACCCAGGTTCGGTTTCCGGCATTGGCGCGCCCAGCGTGGAGGAGGCTTTCACCTGGATATTGGGTGACCTTGACAGTATGATTTTTGAAATTCACACGCTGAAGCACTAACCCATGTCCTCAGACTGTTGTACAATTCATCACAGTAAATTACGCGCGCATGGCAGTGCAGCGATTACAGCTGGCGGAGTTTTGAAAAATTATTTTCAATGGAGGTACGAGTGACAACTTCAATCGCAACCAACCAGACCATCCTGGTCGTGGGTGGCGGGATAGGCGGCATGACGGCGGCGCTGGAAGCCGCCGAATGCGGCAAGCAGGTGATACTTGTCGAGCGTAACGCGACCCTGGGCGGGCGCACCGCACTGCTGTATCGCTATTTTCCCAAGATGTGCCATCCGACCTGCGGGCTGGAGATCAACCTGCGGCGCTTGAAAGGCAACCGCAACGTGCGCGTGATGACCATGACAGAAGTGGTTGGCGTGACCGGGCAGCGCGGCGACTACACGGTGAAGCTGAAACTCTCTCCGCGCTATGTCAACACCAATTGCACCGCCTGCGGTGACTGCGCCACCGCTGTCGAGGCGGAGATAGACAATCCCTACGAATACGGCCTGGCCAAGACCCGTGCCGCCTACCTGCCGCACAACATGGCGTACCCGATGCACTATGTTCTTGATCCTTCCATCATCGGTACTGCCGATGCGGATAAGGCCAAGGCGGCCTGCAGATATGATGCTGTCGACCTCGACATGCATGAGGAGACCGTCGAGATCAGGGCGGGTGCAATCGTCTGGGCGACCGGCTGGAAGCCATACGATGCCGCGAAGATACAGCCCTACGGTTATGACCGCTTTGCCAACGTGATCACCAGCGTGGAATTCGAACGGCTCGCCAACCCGCATGGTCCGACAGGCGGCAAATTGCTGCGTCCCTCCGACGGCAAGGAAGCAAGGAACATCGCCTTTATCCAGTGTGCCGGTTCGCGCGACGAGAACCATCTGCGCCATTGCTCGCGCATCTGCTGCATGGCATCGCTCAAACAGACGCATTATGTGCGCGAGGCTTATGGCGATTCCGGAAAGTCGACGATTTACTACATCGATATCCGCGTGATAGACCGGCTCGAAGATTTCTATCTGAAAGTGCAGCAGGATCCGACAGTCAGTTTCGTCAAATCCAAGGTCGCCAACATCATTGAAGACAAGGACGGCAACCCGGTGTTGCGTGGTGTGGATACCGAGGGCTATCACCGCTATGCCACTGCCCATGATCTGGTCGTGCTGGCGGTTGGTATGGAGCCGGAAACCAACGGCATAAAATTGCCTGACGACATGCTGCTTGACTCATCCGGTTTCATGGAAGGCTCGCGAGATGAGGGCATGTTTGGAGCAGGCTCCGCGACCAGCCCGCTCGATGTGAACCGCTCGGTGCAAAGCGCCACGGCGGCGGCATTGCGCGCGATACGGGTTGTACACAAGACTGCTGCTGCCGAAGGGGGAAGATAATGGCTGAAATGAAAACCGCCGCATATATCTGCTCGGGCTGTGGCCTGGGCGACAAGCTGGATGTCGTCCAGTTGAGCAATATCGCGCAGAAGGAAGGCAAAATGGCGCTGGTGCGCGAGCACAATTTTCTGTGCAACGACGAGGGTGTGCAGATGATCCGTGACGACATCGAGAAGGAAGCTGTCACCCACATCTGCATCGCTGCCTGTTCGCGCCGCGCCAAAACCGAAGCATTTCATTTCCCGACCGTGGCGATGACCCGCGCCAATCTGCGCGAAGGCGTCATCTGGGTGGTCGCCGAAGGCAGCGAACATGACGAAGTGCGTCAGGAAATGGCGGACGATTACGTGCGCATGGGCTGCGCGGAATTGAAAAAGGTCAAGTTGCCCGAGGGCAATCCGAATACCACCCACCTGAAAAATATCCTGGTGGTCGGTGGCGGCATGTCCGGGCTCACTGCCGCATTCGAGGCCGCCGAGACCGGCTACGAAGTGGTGCTCGTCGAGAAGCAGGCGCAGTTGGGCGGTTGGGCGAACAAGTTGTGGAAACGCGTTCCGTTCAAAGCGCCCTTTGCAGAACCACAGGATACCGGCGTTGCCGGGCTGGCCGCCAAAGTCAGTTCCCATCCGCTGATCAAGGTTCATCTGAATTCGACCGTCGCGGAAACATCCGGCGCGCCGGGGCGCTTTGCCGTCAAGCTGGCGCAGGAGTCAGGCGCGATCACCGAAGTTGCGGTCGGCGCCATCGTTCAGGCGACCGGCTTCACCGCTTACGATATCGCCAAACTGCCCGAACTGGGCGGCGGCCAGGCCAACGTCGTGGATCAGGCCGGTCTGGAAGCCTTGGCGCAAGCCGCGAATGGCGGTGTGCTCAAGCGCGCCGACGGCAAGGAAATAAAATCCGTGGTGTTCCTGCAATGCGCGGGACAGCGCGACGACAGCGGCAAACATCTCGCTTATTGCTCCGGCCACTGCTGCGCCACCAGCATCAAGCAGGCGATGTATTTCAAGGATGCCAATCCCGAGGTGAGCGCCGTGGTTGTGTACGACGATCTGCGCGTGCCGGGCATGGGCGAGGACTTTTATCGCAGCGCGCAGCATAAGGGTGTCATTTTTGCCAAAGGCAAGGCTACCGGAGTTGAAACTGCCGGCAGCGGCTGCAAGGTGAACTACAAGGATCTGATCCTCGATGCAGATGCCACGCTCGAAGCCGATCTGGTCGTGCTGGCGACCGGCCAGGTGCCGAGTGCCGGCGTGGATGTCGTGACATGGGACAAGCTCAGCAACGAAGCCGACAACGGCTCGGAAGCTGCCAGGCAGCAAAAGACCGAGCTGAAAAGTATTTCCATTCTGAATTTGACTTACCGGCAGGGGCCGGATGTGCCCAAACTCAAATACGGATTCGCGGATTCGCATTTCATCTGCTTCCCCTACGAGACGCAGCGCACCGGTATCTATACAGCCGGACCGGTGCGCCGCCCGATGGATATGCTGCAGGCGACCGAAGACGCTACCGGCGCTACGCTCAAGGCGATACAGGCAGTCGAGAATGCCAGCCTCGGGCGTGCCGCGCATCCGCGCTCGGGCGACCTGTCTTATCCGATCGTGCGTCTGGAAGGCTGCACCCAGTGCAAACGCTGCACGGTGGAATGTCCGTTCGGCGCCATCGATGAGGATGAGCGGCGCTTTCCGGTGTTCAACGAACAGCGTTGCCGCCGCTGCGGAACCTGCATGGGCGCCTGCCCGGTGCGGGTGATCTCGTTCGAGAATTATTCGGTGGATACCGTCGGAAACCAGATCAAGGCCGTGGAGATACCCGATGAGTTCTCGGAGAAACCGCGCATCCTGATACTCGCCTGCGAGAACGATGCCTATCCGGCGCTCGACATGGCGGGTCTGTCGCGCATCGTCTATTCGGCTTTCGTGCGCATTATTCCGGTGCGCTGCCTCGGTTCGGTGAACACCATCTGGATCACCGACGCGCTCAATTCGGGTTATGACGGCGTGATGATGATGGGTTGCAAGAAGGGCGAAGAATACCAGTGCCATTTCGTCAAGGGATCCGAGCTTGCCCACTACCGCATGAGCAAGATCGGTGACACGCTGACCCAATTGGGACTGGAGCCCGAGCGTGTCACCACCCATGAAGTGGCAATCACCGATAACGCCCGCGTCGCCGGGTTCATCAACGAGTATGTTGCAAAGCTTGTGGAAATGGGTCCGTCTCCGTTGAAGGGCTTTGGTTAAGGAGCAAGTGCTATGAGTGAACTGAATCAAAAAGCCGTTGCGCAATACGGAAATAATTTCCTCCGGGAAGTCGAGTCGCACGTCGAGGATGGCGAGTGGGTCAAAATGTGCATGCAGTGCGGCGTATGCGCCGGTTCCTGCCCGCTCGGCCCGTACTGGGAACATTCCCCGCAGAAGATATTCAGGATGATCATGGCGGGCAAGCGCGATGAAGTGCTGACTTCCGATTCCATGTGGATGTGCACCTCCTGCTACAGCTGCATCGTGCGCTGCCCCAGGAAACTGCCGATCACCCACATCATGCACGGCTTGGCGCATTACGCCCACCGCCTGGACATCGCGCCGAAAGGACAACCCACCCGCGAGATTGCCAGGCTGTTCTGGAACAATCTGGTCAAGACCGGGCGGGTCAACGAACTCAAGTTTTCATTGGTGGTATATTTCAAGGACGGTTTCGTGCAGGGCATCAAGAACGCGCTGGGTATGCAGGGAGTGGCAATCAAATTGCTGAAAGCCAAGCGTCTGAACCCGATGGAAATGTTGGGCGGACACAAGTGCAAGGACATAGACGGCATCAAGAAAATGCTCGCCAAGGCGAAGGAAATCGAAGAACGCAGGCTGGGTTTTAGTTCCTGATAAAAGGAGAGATTAATGGCAAAGAAACAATACGCGTTCTACCCCGGATGTTCCTCGCAGAAAGGCGCATCTGCTGCCAACTTTGTTTCCTCCATCAATGTGATGTGCGACAAGCTGGACATCCGGCTCAATGAGATTCCAGATTGGAACTGCTGCAGCGCTTCCATCGGTTACGGCGAGGGTGGCCAGTTGCCGCGTTTGGTGCTCAACGCCCGCAATCTGGCGCTGGCCGAGCAGCATCTGCCGGGGCAGGATCTGGTTTCCGGTTGTCCGGCATGCTGGCTCTCCACCCGCGAGACCGCCGAGAAACTGCACGAGTTCGACGATTTGATGGCCGAGACCAACGTGGCCCTCAAAGAGGCAGGGCTGGACTTCAAGGGCACGGTCAAGGCGCGCCACATGGTCGAAGTGCTGGTCGAAGACATCGGCTTCAAGGCCATGAAAGCACCCGTCGTCAGACCGCTGGAAGGAATGAAGATCGCGGGCTACGTCGGCTGCCAGACCAACCGCCCGTTCGGCATAGATGGGGAATCATTCGAGAATCCGCAATACCTGGACAAGATGATAGAGGTGGTGGGGGCAGAGCCGGCCACCGGCTATGAGCAGAAAATAACCTGCTGCGGCGGGGCGCTGGCTTTCTCCGAGCCGGAAAAATCGCAGAAGCAGATCCGCGACATTGTCGAATCCGCCTACGATCACGGCGCCGAGATGATCGTCACGCCCTGCCAGTTGTGCCAGGCCAATGTCGAGATTTACCAGTCCGAAATCAATAAAAAGAAAGGCACCAAGCTGGCCATGCCGGTGGTGTACTACTCGCAGTTGATGTCGGTAGCCTACGGCGGCAGCCTGAAAGAGGCCGGTTTGGACGGACACGTCATTCAGCCGGAAAGGCTGCAAAAAATCGCCGAGCGGAAAAAATAAACTGTGTGTACTTCGCATTCCATGGTGCAACTTCATGATGCGAGGGATAGGTAGTTCCCTGTGTTTGTTCTCCGCCAGACTGGCAACTGTGACAGGCACTACCTCACACTCTGCCTGATCCGGATAAATCCAGTTTTAGGAGCGCACCATGCAACACCTGACACCCAAACAAGCTTTTGAATTCTTGAAGGACAACCCCGAGGCGGTATTCATCGATGTGCGCAGCGAGATGGAGCACATGTTTGTCGGTCATCCCAAAGGCTCTATCCTGATCCCCTGGGTCGACGGACCGGAATGGGATATCAACCCTCATTTTGTTGCTTACGTAAAAAAAGCAGCCAGCCTGAATCGCCCCGTTGTGCTGATCTGCCGCTCCGGTCGCCGTTCAGTGGATGCCGGACTGGCACTGGAAAAAGCCGGGCTTACTGAAGTGTACAATGTGTTGCACGGTTTTGAAGGTGACCTGGATGAAGAACATCACCGCAACTCGCATAACGGCTGGCGTTTTGATGGCCTGCCTTGGGCACAAACATAAACTGTATTATGACTGAGAAGAAAAAACCTGCATCAGGTTGATCACTTCAAATAGGAAACACCCGATGAACCAAACTATTCCTGACTTTACCGACACCGAGCAAAAACTGGTCTCCACCTCTCTGTTTGAGCGTTATGGCAAGCTGGTGCCGCTGCAATTGGCAGACAGCGAATTGCAGCTTGATGCATCTTCCGAAGAACTGGCCTTATGTCCAACGATTTATTGGGTTGAACGCGGCGCGCAATTCGTGGTGTGCAAGGTGGCTGCTGATCGCTACCGCTGCCAATTCTTCTATTCCGAGACGGAACAATACGGCACCGGCCATGACGAGTACAACAGTCTCGGCGACTGCGTCGTGACCTTGCTGCAAGTCCAATCAGACCACGAACGGCAACTGGCGGATATTTCTTCCCGTGCCACTTTGGGAAATCCTCATGATGATTACCACGGTCCGCTGGTGATCTGAAACGTCAGCAAGTCGGATCACCCCAGCGCCGACTCACACAAAGTATCCATCCAATCAGGTTGAGCCACCCGATTTGACGATTCATGCATGCATGGTTCTAATGCGTCAGCCTGCGGTAAATGTCCGCGACTTTACGGGGTAAGCGCGCCATATCATCCACCACGGTGTAGTGCGCCGCACCATAGAGATGAGGCAGGTAGTCGCGTGCTTCGCGGTCAACGGTGATACAGAAAGGACGGATGCCGGCGCGTGTTGCTTCGAGCAACGCGCGGCGCGTATCTTCAATGCCGTATCGGCCGCGGTAGTTGTCGGTATAGTCGTCCGGCTTGCCGTCGGAGATGGTGATCAGCAGGCGTGTGCGCGCATCCGTTTCGCCGAGCAACCTGGTGGCATGGCGTATCGCGAAACCCATGCGGGTGTAATCCTGCGGGCGGATGCCGGAAATGCGCGCCTGTACTTCTTTGCCGTAATCTTCGGCAAACCGCTTGATACGATACAGCTCGCATTTTTTGCGCGCCATGCCGGAGAAGCCGTAGATGGCATAGCGGTCGCCCAGTGTTTCCAGCGCCTCTGACAGCAGCAGCAGCGTCTCGCGTTCCACGTCGTTGATCCATCCCTGTGTCGAGCCGCTCATGTCCACCAGGAACAGCACGGCGATATCCCGACCGGCACGGTGTCGCTGGTTATACAGCCGCTCGCTGATATCGCCCCCGGCATGCGCATCGCTCAAGGCTTCAACCAATGCGTCGATATCCAGCTCGTCACCCTCCAACTGTCGTTTTTCCATGCGGTTCCGATCGCGCAGCGCTTCGAAGGTGCGGCGCAACTGACGCGACAGGCCGGGATAGCGGCGGATGACCTGTTGCCGATAGTTATCGTAGACCGGCTCCACGTCTTTTTCGCGCATCACGCACCAGTTTTTGCGATAGTGCTGGCGGCGAAAATCCCACTCGGGATAGAACGTCGCACCTTCTTCGTGATAAATACCGCTCCACACATCATCGGGATCTTTCCCTTTGGGCTGATACAGGCTGGGGTCGTATTCTCCTGGGCCTGCCGCCTCCAGATATTCCGGCGGGATGTCGCCGAAATCCAGCTGGATGGAAGTGAGCAATTGACTGACTGCATCGGGCAGCGGCACGGGATTGCCATCCAGCACCAATTCGCTGCGCGGCAATTCGTTGGGTGACGCGACCGTGCTATTCAGTTCTATGCGTGGCTTGCGTTCTTCAGCGGCTGCCGGTGGCTGTTCGTCATCCAGCATCTCGGCCAGTTTCACGCGCAGCAGCATTTTTTCCCGTGCCATGCGCGCCGCCATCGCGGCAGCAATAATTTCAGGATACAAGTCACATTGGTAGGGTGCGGCAGGCGGTAATGAAACGGCATAAGCTTGTTCCAGACATGCCAGCGCATCGCCAGTCGTTGCTTCCGGTTTTCCAAGCTTGTCACGCCAATCCCGCCATTTATCCGGCAGCGCATCGGCCTGAACCAGTTTGCGCAAACGCCGCATTTCCCGGCCTATCCCCGGCAATTCATCGGCTATCACCGCTTCCAGGCGCAGGGTTTCCAGCGCCTGGAAGCAACGCAGCGCCCGCGCAGGATCCGGATAGTCCGAACAGGCAGCAGCGATATCCCACCGAAACGTGCCGAAACGCGTTTGCGCCCAGAGCATCGTGACCATCACCTTGGCCAGGATGAAATTGTCCTGTGCGGCATCAAGCTCCGCGATGACAGCGGGCAGGAACAGAGTCTCGCTATCGGTATAAGCACCCAGATCGGACGTGCCTTGCTCCAGCTTCAAGGTACGGCGCTCCAGCTTTAACATGCGGCCCGGGAGGCCATGCACGAAATTGCGCAGCACACCGGCAATATCGCCATACACCGCCCCCACTGCATGTTCGCGTCCGGCACTGACAAAGCGGCCATGATCGCGCAGTGTGTCGAGCGCCGCTTTGAGCCCGACGCGATCGACCTCATCCAGCGCGTGCAGCACCCAGGCTTCGACGCTGCGATGGTTCATCTGCGTCAGTATGCGCGGCGCCATGGTCGCGAACATGTGGCCGATCTGCACGTTGGCCGATGCGGTTCGCTTCACCCAGTCGAGAATGAAAACCTGATCGGCATAGGCAAGTGCCGCTATCTCCTCAGCCATTGCCTCCATCGGGTGAAGGGAAAACTCAGTTTCCAGCCAATCCTCGAGCAGCGGCTGTATCTCTGCCGTGTTCAATGCACGGTCTGCCATGATCGGGCTCAGAACACCGAGGAGAACAACTCTTGCACGGCGGACAGCATCTCCTCGTCATCGGTCAGCGCTTGCGCAATGGCCGCGCGGCAAGCGGCAACCGGTTCGATTCCTGCGGAGATCAGGGTGCCGGCGTGCACCAGCAGGCGTGTACTGGCGCCTTCATCCAGGCCGCTGCCCTTGAGGTTGCGCGTCATACCGGCAAACTTCACCAGCTTGTCGGCTGTGGCGCGCGGGATGCCCGTTTCGTGCATGATGATATCGGCTTCCACCTCGGGTGCCGGGTAATCGAAATTCAGCGCGATGAAGCGCTGGCGGGTGCTCTGCTTGAGTTCTTTCAATACGCTTTGATAACCCGGGTTGTAGGAGATGACCAGCATGAAACCGTCCGCCGCATGCACCAGCTCACCGCGCTTTTCTATGGGTAACACGCGGCGTGAATCGGCCAGCGGATGGATCACCACCATCGTATCTTTGCGCGCCTCGACCACCTCGTCGAGATAGCAGATGGCGCCGGCCCTGACCGCAGCGGACAACGGCCCGTCCATCCACACGGTCTGGCCGCCGACGATGAGGTAGCGGCCCACCAGATCGGCGGCAGTCAGGTCGTCATGGCAGGCTACGGTGACCAACGGCCTCTTCAATTTCCACGCCATATACTCGACGAAGCGCGTCTTGCCGCAGCCGGTCGGACCTTTGAGCAGGACGGGCAGCTTATGCCGGTAAGCGGCTTCGAACAAAACGTTCTCATCGCTTACCGGTCGATAGAACGGCTCTTCATTAATCTTCGCAAGTTGCGGTGAAATGATATCCGGCGCGCTCATGATTCAGCCTATTCCGGCCCATGTCCCAGAGTTTCTTCTCGCGCATCATCCTCGTCGCGTGCCATACGCTCCGCAGCTTCGCGCTCGAGTTCCATGTTGCGTTGCCTGGTTCTGGCAATACGCTCGGCAGCGGCCTGCTCTTCCAGCGCGATGCTGTTTTCGCCGAACAATACCTGGCGCAAAAAGCGGAAGGAGAACTGCAGCAGCTCTGCGTCATCGGCCAGCATCTTTTTCTTTTCATCTTCCGGCAGCACGAACAGCTTATTGAATGAATCGCTGGAAACAAAAATGCGGAACTGGTCGATGTCGTAACAGGCAATGAAGAATAGCTGGCGGCTGCGCAGCGATGGCTTGCCTATGCTGGGGCCGGAGGATTTCTTCTTCAGCACCAGTTGGCGCCAGCCGCGCGCCAATTCGTCATAGATCGGCAGCCCTTGTTCTTCGCGATACTGGTCGATGGTGATGTTGCGCTCGACCTCATGGCCCTTGCAATGCTCTTCTTTGACGATAGCGTAAGAGTTGCGATCCACATATTCGTCCTGCTTGCGCATGGACAATAAGGCTACCGGATAATAGCGGCATGCGGTGGGACGGTCTTCGTATACGTCGCAACCCTCGGGTGTCATGAACTGGCAGGCCGTGCCGTTTTCCACCGGGCGGAGTTTGACGCCGGCGATACCATCCATATCCATCTCATAGGGCACTGTGAAATTGGCAAGGAATTCGGTGGAGGTCAGGCCCAGGCGGGTTTTCAGACGCAGGATGTCATAAGGGGTCAGCGATATGTCGATGTTGCTGCAGCATGCATTCCAGCAACTGATGCCCTTGTGGCATTGGAATTGTATCGTCTTGTTGCCATCGCACATTTCCGGAACGACAGGACTGCTGTTGAACGGTAGATCTGCTGCCATATATGTATCCATTACTAAAGCCTTATCTGTTAAGTCCGGATCAGCGGACGGTTAAATTGCGGGAGCGTATACCGTGCGGTATACCCTGATGGGAAAAGTGTATATATTAAAAAAACTGGGCACCTTGCGGTGCCCAGTCATGCTACGCAATTTCCGCAAAATGTTTAATGCGGCACTGCAGGTTTGAACAGCTTGGACTTGTCCACCAGATCGACATGCTTGCGCTTGAAGCAGTTCCACTTCTTGGATTTGCGGTCGTAAACCGAGTTTACGAAGCAATGCCAGTTCTTCTCGTCGACGAAGTTTTTGTCGGTGCGATAGTAGAAGCCGGGGTAACGCGACTCCTCGCGGAACTGGATGTGCTTCATGTGAGCTTCGGCAGTAATGATGCGATGGTAGTTTTCCCAGGCACGCAGCAACTCGTGCAGGTCTTTTGCACGCATCTTCAACGAGTCTTCCTTCAGCATCTCCAGCTTCTCTTCAGCCACGGCAAGCATCTTGTCGTTGGTGTTGTAGTAGGTGGCGACGCCCGCGACATACTCGTCCATGATCTTCTGCAAACGGAACTGCAGCATCTTCGGCGTGATGTAATTCGGATTGACGTCGATGGCAGTGGTGTAGTCCTTGTGTTCGAGGAAGTTGCGCACCGGCTTGTAGATCGTTGCGGCAATCTGCTCGGGCGTTTCATCGAACTCGGGCTTCCAGTCCTTGTTGTCGAGTGCGTATTTGATCATCGCCTTCGATGCCAGGCGGCCTTCGGTGTGCGAACCTGAGGAAAACTTGTGGCCGGATGCGCCCACGCCGTCGCCGGCGGTAAACAAACCCTTGACCGTGGTCATCGAGCGGTAGCCCCAGTTCCAGCCCTTGGGCAGGTGCGCGGGGATCTTGCCCTTGTCTTCGTGCTCTTCGTCCGTTGGCGCGCCGATGTCGGTCGGGCCGGACACCCAGATACCGCAGCAACCGGAGTGCGAGCCGAGCAAATAGGGCTCGGTCGGCATCAGTTCGGACATTTTCTTCTCCGGCTCGATGTTCTCGCCGACCCAGATACCGCACTGGCCGATACACATGTCGAGGAAATCTTCCCAGGCTTCCGCTTCCAGATGCTTCACTTCCTTGGGTGACAGCGTCTCTCTCAGCTTGGCTAGCGCCGTCACGGTATCCATGTAGATCGGACCGCGACCATCCTTCATCTCTTTCAGCATCAGGTGGTTACGCAGGCAGGAAGCCGGAACAGCGGCTTGACCGTAAGGCGGATAGTCGTTCAGCATTTCCTTGTTCTTGGTCATGTAGTCTTCGCCATAGGCATTTATCGCTTTGGCTTTGAACAGCAGGAACCAGGCGCCGACTGGACCGTAGCCATCCTTGAAACGGGCCGGCACGAAGCGGTTTTCCATCATGGTCATTTCCGCGCCGGCTTCGGCAGCCATCGCGTAGGTTGAACCCGCATTCCATACCGGATACCAGGCACGGCCCTGGCCTTCGCCTACCGAGCGAGGGCGGAACAGGTTCACGCAACCGCCGGCAGCAAGCAGAATGGACTTGGCCTTGTAGATGTGAATGGTGTTGTCGCGCACCGAGAATCCCGCGGCACCGGCGATGCGGTTCGGATCGTTCTTGTCGTTGATCAGGTGCACGATGAAAATGCGCTCTTCGATGCGGCTCAGGCCGAGCGCCTTCTTGGCGGCTTCGGCAACGATCCACTTGTAGGATTCGCCGTTGATCATGATCTGCCACTTGCCCGAACGCACCGGCTTGCCGCCGTCTTTCAGCAATGGCAGACCTTCCTTGATGGAGTCGGCGCCATCGTGACGCACGCCTGCCGCGTCAGTCTTCCAGATAGGCAAGCCCCACTCTTCGAACAAGTGCACCGAATCATCCACGTTGCGCCCCAGGTCGTAGGCCAGGTCGTCCCGGGTGATGCCCATCAGGTCGTTAGAGACCATGCGCGCGTAGTCGGCAGGATCCTGTTCCGGGCCGATATAGGTGTTGATCGCGGACAGCCCCTGCGCAACCGCGCCGGAGCGATCCATCGCGGCCTTGTCCACCAGTTTGATTTTGAGTTCGGTGCCGGTTTCGGCCTTGACCGCTTCAGCCCAACGCATCATTTCATAAGCGGCGCCGCAACAGGCCATGCCGCCGCCGATCAGGAGAATATCGAGCTCTTCCTGAACAATTTTTGGATTACCGAAAGTTCCTTCAGACATATTGTTTACTCCACTAAGTTGGTTGATCGTCTATTTGCGGCGGATGAGTTCTTCCGGCTTGCCGGCGCGATAGCCGCCCATCACTGCCTTGGTGTACACGCCCGGAGCGGTGAGCTCGGACATCTTCGGCATCGGCTTGCCACCGTAGGGGTTGATGGAGCCTTCGGAGGTGGTGCGGATCGGGAACTTGAAACGCTTCATCGCGCCGTTGCGGAATTTGATCGTCCACATGATGGAATCGGAGCCGCGCATCGGTTGCACCGAGCCGCCCAGCGGCACGATGTCGGCGTAGTGGCGGACTTCGATTGCGCCCTGCGGACATATCTTTACGCAGGAATAGCACTCCCAGCACTGCTCCGGTTCCTGGTTCCATGCCTTCATGGCGTGGCCGGTTTCGGAACCGTCCTTGTCCAGTTTCATTAGGTCGTGCGGACAAATATACATGCAGGCAGTTTTATCCTGTCCCTTGCAGCCGTCACATTTTTCGGTACGTACAAAAGTTGGCATACTCACTACTCCTCTGAAAAAAATCACATCAAACGATAAAAAACTACTTCACAATACACGACATGGAAACCTCAGGTCAGCGGCCCGAGTGACCGCTGAGTTTTACTTCTACTTTTTCATTTTCACCTAAACCCGCATAATAGGCACGCAGTATTTCCAACACTTCAGGCCGGCTGAATTCGGCGGGAACTTCGGAGCCTTCGGAGAGCATTTTGCGCAGCTTGGTGCCGGACAATAACAGACGTTCGGCATCACCGTGCGGGCAGGTGCGCGCCGAGGCCATGCCGCCGCACTTGAAGCACCAGAATGTCCAATCGATCTTGAGTGCCTGTGTCTCCAGCGATCCCTCCGGGATTTCGTCGAAGATGTGATGCGCATCGAACGGGCCATAGTAGTTGCCGACACCGGCATGGTCACGTCCGACGATCAAATGCGAGCAGCCGTAGTTCTGGCGGAACAGCGCGTGCAGCAGCGCTTCGCGCGGCCCCGCGTAACGCATGTCGAGCGGGTAGCCGGCCTGCACCACGGTTTTCTTCACGAAATATTTGTCTATTAATACCGAAATTGCATTGGAACGCACATCCGCGGGAATATCGCCGGGTTTCAGGTTGCCGAGCAGCGAGTGGATCAGGACGCCGTCGCAGGTTTCGATGGCGATCTTGGCCAGATACTCATGCGAACGGTGCATCGGGTTGCGCGTCTGGAATGCAGCCACTTTCGACCATCCATAGGATTCGAACAATTCGCGTGTCTGCGCAGGTGTCATGAACAAATCGCCGTATTTCTCCGGAAAGCCCCCCAGCGACAGCACCTTGATCGGGCCGGCAAGGTTGATGTCGCCTTGCTCCATCACCATTTTCACGCCGGGATGCTCGGGATCGGTGGTCTTGAATACCATGGCGCATTCGTGCGCCTTGTCGATGGCGTATTTCTCGGTGACCTTCATCGTGGCGAGAATCTCACCGTTATCGGGATCGACCAGCGCAACATCTGCGCCCGTTTTGAGCGAATCGGCTGCGGCCTTGCCGGTTGAAAGGGTGATGGGAATCGGCCAGAACAGGCCATTGGACATCTTCATGCCGTCGCACACGCCTTCCCAGTCAGCGCGGGTCATGAAGCCAGCGAGCGGGGTGAAACCACCGATGCCGAGCATGATGAGGTCGCCCTTTTCGCGCGAACTGACCTTGATTTGCGGCAATGAACGCGCGCGCTGCAATTCGTCTGCGAGTGCTTTCCCTTTGAGCAACAGCGGATTGAGCTCGCGCCCCCCATGCGGTCTTACAAGTGCCATACTAATCTCCCATTAAATAATTGTTATTTGATTAAGTAATATCGTAAATTCTTTTAACAGTTTGTTGAATTTATCGGTATTTGAAAATGTAGAAATTCTTTGACCTCTCAGGAAGCTCTACAATCGATTTTTAGATCACTGGGAGGGGTAAAGTGACCCC